>Ga0209420_1000227_pt1 | contig 34225 bp, 30 predicted proteins | sample BlaSpr_A8_OM1_O1_FD_187972 | JGI IMG/M metagenome (GOLD analysis project Ga0209420, IMG submission 187972) | Forest soil microbial communities from Thunder Bay, Ontario, Canada - Black Spruce, Ontario site 2_A8_OM1_O1 (SPAdes) (version 2) | ecosystem: Environmental > Terrestrial > Soil > Boreal...
CCAAGATGACATCGCGGAATTCAAAGTCCAAACCAACAATCTCGGCCCCGAGTACGGGCGATTTGCCGGTGGCGTCATCAACCTCTCGACCAAGGCGGGCACCAACAGCCTCCATGGCTCGGCGTACGAGTTCTTGCGCAACAAGCTACTGAATGCAAACGACTTCTTCGCCAATCAAGCTGGCATCGCTCGTCCCCCGTTTACGCAAAATCAGTTCGGCGCGAACGCAGGAGGTCGCATTATCCGTGACAAGCTGTTCTTCTTTGGCAGTTATGAAGGATTTCGCCAGCGCAAGGGCAGTATCTTCACCTCGTGGGTTCCTGACGCAGCTGAGCGCACGGGCGACTTTTCACAAGTAGGAACCACCGGCACCGCGACGCCGTTTACTATTTACGATCCGCTGACCAGTACTGGCTGCGTCTCAGGCGTGCTGACTTGCAGAACGCCGTTCGCAAACAACATGATTCCGGCTGGCAGAATCGACCCGACTGCCCAAGTGCTTCTGTCCTACATGCCGCTCCCCAACCAAACGGGCAACCCGAACGGTAACTTTGTGGAGAGCTACAGCACCGGCGGCGACACCGACCAATACGACGGGCGGGTTGACTTTAACCTGAGTGCCAAACAGAGAATTTTCGGACGGTTCACGCATTCGCACGTTCTGTCGCTTCCCGACAGTCCGTTTAACGACATCTGCACGGACCGCTGCACCGAAAACACCACAGTTAAACAGCTTTCATTGGCTGACACCATCGCGATTTCACCCAAGACCGTTTTGGATTTACATCTGGGCTACACACGGTATATCTACCTGCGCACGCCGCTGAGCGAAGGCATCAACATGGCGAAGTTTGGTCCAAACTGGGCGGCGTTAGCCCCCGAGATGACCTACACTCACATCCCGCAGGTGTGCATTTCCGAGACTCCTGGGGACGACCGGTGGGGCGGCGGTTGGTGCGCTCAGGGAACCGGGAGCGGCATCGGCGCCTGGGACGACACTCTGAGCTTCACACCCATGCTTACCAAAATTATGGGAAAGCACAACTTCAAATTTGGCGGAGAGTTTCGCATGCTCCGCAACGACTACTATCAGAGCAACGACCCCGCGGGCCTGCTGTTCTTCGATGCAGCTATGACCGCAGGCAACCCTCAATCTGGCATCGGCACTTCCGGGGGCACCGTCCCACAGGGGGGTAATGGGTTTGCTTCCTTCCTGCTCGGCTATGGGAGTACCGCTAACGATGGCAGCGTGACCGAACCCGCCCGGACCGCCGACGAAGTTAAGTACGGTGCGATTTATGCGGGAGACACCTTCCAGGCCACCCGGAAGCTCACTCTCAACCTTGGAGCTCGTTTCGACCTTTCGGGAAGTTGGACTGAGCGGTACAACCGGATCGTAGCTGTGAACCCAACCGAGACGAGTCCACTGTTGGCGCTCGATTCTACGTTGGCGAGTACAGTAAACCCAGCGACAGGGCAAACGTTCGCCAATCTAAAAGGTCGCTTTGACCTGGTAGATTCCAGTGTGCATCCGAGTCGCAGCCCTTTTCCCGCCTGGAAAAATGTCAGCCCTCGTCTGGGGCTCTCGTATCAGTTAGACCGAAACACGGTCATCCGTTCTGGTTATGGGATGTTTTTTCTCCCGGTTGATATCCGCTGGAATGATGCGCCGCATAACCTCTTCATCAACTCCTTCGTCACGCCATTTCTCACAACCCAGGCGGATGGAGTTACCCCGCGTGCTACATTGTCCAATCCTTTCCCGCTCGGAATCACTCCACCCTTCGGAAGGAACCAAGCCTTAATCGATGTCCAGGGGAACGGCAACGAAGCGGCCGCCGGTAATACTCCGCCGCCTTACGTGCAGCAGTGGAACCTCGACATTCAGCGACAGTTCCCTGGTAATACATTGGTGGACGTAGCCTATGCTGGGTCTAAGGGCACACATTTGCCGATGCATGACCAGACCCTAGACCAGTTGCAACCGCAGTATTTGCCCCAGAACTCACCGAACCCCGCGGCTCAGATAGCGATGCTGACTACGGTGGTGAATAACCCGTTCGCCGGGAATTGCACAGGGTGCACCGGGCCTGTGCAATCGGGTACCACAGGCACCAATGCGACGATAAAGGAAGGCCAATTCCTCCAGCCTTACCCGCAGTTGGACGGTTTTACTGTGTCCGAGCCGGATAACCGCGATTCCATCTATCACTCATTGCAGGTGAAGGTTGAGAAGCGCTTCTCTGCGGGCGCGCAGGTGCTTGCCAGCTACACCGTCTCCAAACTCATCGATGACACGAACTCGGAAATCAATTGGCTCGAAGCGGACGCGCCAAGCTGGAACGACTTTGATGTCTATAACCGCCGTAGCTTCCGGAGCCTGGATGCATTCGACGTTCCACAGCGTCTGGTCATCGGTTCCGTTCTGGACTTGCCCTTCGGGCGGGGTAAGAGGTTTGCCAGCAACATGAACGGAATTGGCAATAAGGTAATCGGCGGATGGGGAGTCAATACCATCATTACGTTCCAAAGAGGCTTCCCGATCAACATCAGTGGCTGCCCAGGCCCGCTCAGCAACTCAGGTATTCCCGGCGTAGGCTGTTCCCGGCCGACGAAGACTGGCCCGTCGTCGCTGACTTCAGGTCCTCTGGAAGCGCGGCTAACCCATTGGTTTAATACCTCCGTGTTCACGGATGGCACGCCTGGGGTATACAACTACGGCAACGATCCGCGCGAGGAGCCAAACATACGGGCTGACGGAATAGATAATTTTGATTTTGCTCTGTTCAAGAACACCAAGTTTGGCACGGACGACAGATATGGGCTCGAGTTCCGGACGGAATTCTTCAATGGATTCAATCACCCGCAATTCTCTCCGCCGAACAACGGCTGTTGTACAGGTGCCAACTTTGGTCAAGTAACCAGCCAGTACAATCTTCCACGCTTGATCCAGTTTGGTTTGAGGATGACCTTCTAACCTTGCTGTGCCCGGGTGGACCCTCGGCCCGCCCGGGCACCCTACTTTCTTCTCTGGTATATTCGGTCTGGAAGCCAATCTTCCATGCGGTCCATGGGGAACATTGCAGGGACACCGTCGCGGTGGACCTCCTTCACCATACGTTTTCGTGTCAATCTTACTGACCTGATCGCCGGCTCGCCAAGAAACGGCTGGGGACAAGCGGCCGCTTTCCTTGTGGTTGTCCTCTGCTTGACAGCGACGGCTCCCAAATTCGCAACCTGCCAGACGTCGGAGGAACAAGTCGAACTCTCGTTTCGCGCTGGCCAGGCGGCGCTAAAGCAGGGGGAGTTCGTCCGTGCCACACAAGAATTTAAGAAAGTGCTGGCGCTTGATCCCAGCTTAGTCGAGGCTGAGGTGAACCTGGGCCTGGCTTACCAGAGCCTGTTCGAATACGACTTGGCGGTCCGGCACTTGACGAAGGCTTTGCGCGAAAGGCCGAACCTGCTCGGGGCCGCGGTAATCGTCGGAATGGACTACCTAAAATTAGGCTCGCCACAGAAGGCAGTTCCGTTCCTGCAGCGTGCCCTGGAGCGTGATCCTTCCAATCTTGAGGCCCGCCAGGCGCTGGCTTCGGCATATCTGGTCCAGGAAAACTTCCGCAGCGCCGCTGACGAGTTTCGTCAGATTGCCGCGCTTGATTCCGACAAGTCCGAGGCCTGGTTCAAACTCGGACATGAGTACCTGGATCTGGCTGCTCGTTTGGCCTATCGGGGAGCGCACCTGTATCGCGAGTCGGCTTGGGGGCATCGTTTTCTCGGCGATCTCTTATTTCAGCGTAGCCGTTGGGAAGATGCTGCGCAGGAGTATAAGAAGGCGCTTGCCACTGAGCCACAGCAGTCCGGCTTGCATACATCGCTGGGCCAAGTCTATCTGCATGCCGGGAAATTGGAAGAAGCCGAAGCAGAGTTTCACCAGGAGCTGCAGCTCGATTCGCGAAATGAGCTGGCATGGCTCGGTTTGGCGAATCTGCAGCTGACCAGGGGTCAAGCTACAGCTGCGCTGGAATCGCAGGGAAAAGTTTGGGAAATCTCTCCTGAATTCTTGGTCCTACAACGGGAATTCCTGTCCATCGAACTTCCTGAGCCGGCAAAGGCTTTGCTACCGGGCGTGCAGGACGAACCAGAAGGAGCGGCCAAGCATTTCTTGTTGGCGGCTCTATACGCCGCCACGAATGAAAGCGTTCTTTCGGACCGCGAATGGAAATTGTTCCAAGCCGACTTCGCGGCATGGCAACGAGCGCCGAAGACTATCGCGGGAGCCCGCGCGGATCAGGACCCCTGCAAAGCCCATCGCTACTCTGGCTGCGTAGATTCGCTGCAAACCAGAAAGCATCTGACCGATTCAGAGCGCCTACTGTTGGGAAAAACACGCTTTACATTGCAGCAATACCAAGATGCGGCTGACGCCTTAGCACAGGTGCAGGGCGCCACCCAGGAAAATGCCGAGGCCAGCTACTGGTTGGCGCGCACTTACCAGGCGCTGGGGGCTGACGCGTATGCGCGATTGCAGGAATCTTTTCCCGACTCCTGGCGGACTCACCAGTTGCGTGCCGAAGGCTACGCCCTTCGTCAGGATTTCGACGACGCAGTCAAAGAGTATGAGGTGGCCCTGCATTTGCGTCCCGATGAGGCAGACCTTCACGGTGCGCTTGGGGAGTTTTACCTCAACAATCATTCTGACGAGGATGCGCAACGTGAGCTGGAGAGAGCATTGGCGCTTGATCCGTCGCGTACGCATGCGCTTTATCTTCTAGGGAGCCTGTACGTGCAAAAGCGCGATAACCAGGAGGCGGCGTCGTATCTGGAGCGCGCCTTGCGACTTCAACCCGATTTGGCAGAAGCCAACGGCTTGTTGGGCACCGCGTACGTGCGCCTGGGACAGTTCGCCAATGCCATCCCAAAGCTCGAGAAGGCAGCTCCTTTAGACCATTACGGCAACGTCCATTATCAGTTGTTTTTGGCATATCGGAAGCTCGGGCAAGCTGAACTCGCGCAGAAGGCGTTGGCGCGCTCGCAAGAGCTGAGGCGAAGCTCGCTGGAACGTGACCAGGCCTTAATTATGGGATCTCCGCAGCCGGAAACCGAACCGCAATGAAGGTAAACAAACCCTTTTTCCGCTGGCACCTGAAACTCGACGTTAAAGGCGTTAAAAGAAGAGATAGTTGTTCGCTATCCGGCGAGCGCTGGGCAGCTTTCAGTACTTCAATGCCCATCGGAATCTCAAGCCGCTTGTGGCCCTCGACGATTTCTTGGGCTGTGACGATGGTGATGAGGACGCCGAGAGGGGTTCCGTCCGCCGCATATCGTCTCCCAAGGTCGCGATATCCTTGCGAGAAACGCCCCCTGATTTGGCCTGAAAGTTAATTTTGCGTTGTCCTTTTTTCCAACCTTGAAATAGGCGATACCGGCGATACCAGCGTCAGCGCCCTTCTTTTCATTGCTGACATGACAGCACGATTGTTCGATTGTTTGTATAGCTGAGGACGGCGCATTTCTCAAATTCTTTGCGCAGACGGCCGTCTTTGTGGTGTACAAAATCAGCGCGCTGTTCGACAATAGCTTCCGGTCCAAACGAACTCAGGGCGTGAAATTTCCGGACTTTGCCGATTATGCAAAGCGTATGCAAAACCGAGAGGCCGGAAAACTCGTGAGTCGTTGATTCCATAACAGCGCGCCTATAGCTCAGTTGGATAGAGCGTCGCGCTTCGAAGCCTTCTCTGTCGCTGTGGCACGTATTTTCCAGCAGACAGCATAGTCCCGGAGGCTGAAATCACAGTAGTTGGGCTGGAGTCGGTCGCGATTATGCAAACGAGCACGCAAAAATTTGCGCCGCAAAACGCGTAGCACCACGGTGACCGGTGTCTGTCTGGCGTCAGATTGAGAAACGCAATTCGAACGAGGATTTGGCGACTTGCCAACTCTCAAAGCTTATTTCCTTGCGTCGGCGCTCAAATCACTCTTGCAGAATGTGGAGCTTTGTCCTGGCGGCAATCTGCCTGACACTTGCAGCCTCTCACGGAGCTCCAGCCCACGATGCGCCCCAGGAACTTGGGGCCGAAAAACCCGCGAGAGCCCATTATCTGAACACGCAAAATGGCGTGGAGTATGTTGGCGACCAGGTTTGCGGATCGTGCCACTCCGCTGAATACAAAAGTTTCAAACAAACTGCGATGGGTAGATCGGCGTCGATTCCCTCTCCGGACGATCTGCAGTCTTTGGTAAAGCCCGTTACCTTCTCCAGCGGTACCCTGGACCGCACCTATAGCGTTTACGCCCGCAATGGAAAAATGTACCACGAAGAATCGCAGCGCGACGCCAAAGGTCAGCTGGTTTTTTCCGACACCCATGAAATCGCCTATATTGTGGGTGCAGGCGAGGTCGGTAAGAGCTATCTGGTCGGCGATGGCAATGCTTTCTTCGTCTCACCGATTTCTTTCTACACGCGCATAAATGGATGGGATCTTTCTCCGGGATATGAAGCGGGTTCGTTCCGGGACTTCACGCGCCCGGTTCTCGAATTATGCGTGGACTGCCATACTGGACAACCTCGCTTCGTTGCGGACAGACCGAACCACTTTCAGCACCCCCCCTTTCGATTTCTGAGCATTGGCTGTGAGCGTTGTCATGGTCCCGGCGCGATCCATGTCATAGAACGCAAGGAGGGCGCTCCCCCTGAGGGTTCGATCGACCACTCGATTGTTAACCCTGCGACAATGCCCACGGAAATACGTGACGATGTCTGCGCGCAATGCCACTTCCTGGGCGATGCCCGTGTCCTGCGGCCGGGGAAAAACAGTCTCGACTTCCGGCCCGGAACACCGCTGGACAAAGTAGTGGCCATTTTTTCCGTTCCTGCAAAGGTCAAGGGAGACCGATTCACGGCTCTCGATCAATTTGAACAGTTAAGACTGAGCCGGTGTGCGATCGAAAGCAAAGGGCGCCTCGGGTGCATCACCTGCCATGATCCGCACGTGGAGTTGAGCGGGGCAGAGGCGGCACAGGACTTCCGCCAACGGTGCCTCACTTGCCATAAGGTCGAGTCCTGCCGGGCGCATCTTGCAAGTAGACAATCCACTTCTCCGCCCGACAGTTGCGTGGCGTGCCACATGCCAAAACAGCAGCTGCAGAATATCAGCCATGCGTCTGCGACCGATCACCGGATTCTTCGCGATCCTTCGGAGAATCTCCAGGCCCGCGATCAGGTTTTGCGAGCGCCCTCGGACGAGCTTGTGTACGATCCCAGGCCGCTTGGCTCTGAGGATGCAAAAGCGGATTTGCGGAGTCTGGCTCTTGCGTATCCTCAAGTGGCGGGCAAGTATCCGGTACTCAGGCAAAAAGGCCTTGCAGCGCTCCGACAAGCTGCGCGGGAGCTTCGGGACGACGCGGAGGTTCAAGCCACCTATGGGCTAGTTCTGGCTGTCGTGCAACCGGGCGAGGGGGCGCGCGCAACCGATGCGTTGCAAAGAGCCATCGACCTCGGTTCCAGATCCCCTGAGGTTCGAAGTAAGTTGGCGGATCTTCGACTCCAGCAGGGACAAGTTACGGAAGCAATCGCCCTATATAAAGAATCGATCCAAATCGAGCCGTTTTATAGGCCGGCTTACCTCGACCTCGCGCGAGCCTATCTCATGCTGAACGATCTCGATCACGCTTACGAAATTCTCGATCGCCTTTTGAAAATAGACCCGGGAAACGATGCCGCCCGTCAGGGGTGGCTCAAGCTGGGACCCCCTCCCGACAAGCACCCTTAACCCGCTGATACTGGTCGCGGGCCAGTGTCCTCTCATCGTCCGTCCAGCAGGCCTTCGCGCTAGGTTAAAGGTCTGAAGTAAACTGCAAGCAGAGGGGAACTCATGACGGTTACCTTGAATCTCAACCCGGAGCTTGAAGCCGGGCTGTTCGCGCAAGCGCAGGCCAGCCGCATGACCGTGGAGGAATATCTCCTTTCCGTGATCGAGAGCGCTGCGCTCCCGGCTGGGCAGCATACACTGTCGGCTGAGGAACCAGCGAAGGAGTTTGAGGAGCGGTCTGCTGGCCACCGTCCTGCCAGTCCCCTGTCCGATTACGCGGTCAGCCGCGACGCCATGTATGCAGGCCGCGACCACTGATGCGTTTCCCCGTTGACACAAATATCTTGCTTCGCAGTGCTCAGCCGACTCACCCTCCAAGCAGTTTCGAAGCTGATCTTGGTGGAGGTATCCCTCGTTTCCTCCCGTTGTTGTCTCCGGACGAGGGACTGAAGCCAGCCTCCGAACACGGTAAACTCGTGGCGCGCGACCTTGGCCCGCTGGCCGGAAAGCGCGAGGGTTAGAAGATGTGCCGCGTTCGTCGGGGTCGGAAGGCATTGACCTGCGGCGACTGTACTCTCAATCTCTACTCACGCGGCGGCGTTACGGGAGGTGGCGGGCCTTCGGGATGGTCGCGCAAATACTGCTCGACGGGTTCGTTGCGCAGCATAAAGCGGAATCCCTTCCGCGTGTTTGCATCAACCGTCGTTTGCAAATCCAGTGCGTCGAAAGGAATCACGTGTTCCGCTGGTTTCGCGCCTTCCTCATCAATCATCGCGAAATGAAGCTGGTTGTCGACGAGCCAGTAGTCAGTCACGTTGAGAATCGTGCCATCTTTCAAGAAGAGCTGCGGTAGATCCAGCCTCTCTTCGCCATAGCCATACACCGGAGCCTCGAACTCCTGCGACATATAGTTGGTCGCGCCAAGGGAGGAAACAGTAGTGTAATCGACCGTCCAAGGCCAGAAGAGGTCACATGTGGTCCAACAGGAGTTCAATCCCCAGAATGGTCCACCAAGAAGAAAGGGAGATTCGTAGAGAATCAATACCGGCGGAAATGGGCGAATCGGACGCCGAGGGCGAAAACCAGCCCCGCCGAATGCGCCCGCAGACGCGCCCACCGAGGTTCGCGAAGTGAAAATCGGGGCGTGGACAGTCGGCGCTGAAATCGGTGCGTGGGAAATCGGTGGGGCAGATATATGAATTCCTCCTCCAACAGTATGGGCGTGCTGTGCCAAAGCCGGCGTAGTGGTGAAACGAACGGCAAGCGTGCAGGAAACGATGACGAAGAATTTCTTGAGGATCGAGCGGTGAAGCAAGGGCGACATATCCTCAACCCTCCTAAGCTGCGCAGAATGGCGCTGACTCATTACTGACAAGTGTAATCCCTTAAACGTCCCTGTTTCACTTTTTTGGGCGAGGGCCGGTCAGATCGATAGCACCGTTCGCGAGGTTATAGCGAAAGCCATACGCACGAAGCGACAAATTAATTTCGCACACGCGTCCTGTCAAAAGAGGCTGTGCCCGGTAAGCGCATGATTGGGAGCCGTCGCCTGGGTTAGGGTGCTTCTGCTAAGGTTGAGGCATCTTTGCGGTTTTTAAGAATCGGCTCGACCGTGCTCGGTAAGAGCGCTCCGAGAGCTTCGTCCTGGGAACAACATGGAGCGTAGAGAATTTCTGGCTCTGCTGGGTACCGTGGTTTGCACCGAACTGACGCGACGTATCGGTTCGCAAACTGCACGCGAAAATCCCAGAGCCGACTTGACCATTCGCATCTCGCCGGTCGAATGGGAGGTCGCACCACAGAGAAGAATTAGGACAACCGGATACAACGGTTCGGCTCCTGGTCCGGTCTTGCGATTGCGCGACGGCGAACCGGTCACGGTAGACGTATGCAACGAGACTAAGGTTCCGGAGCTGGTTCATTGGCACGGCTTGTTCGTTCCCTCCGAGGTGGATGGTTCCGAGGAGGAAGGGACACCGGCAGTGCCGCCGGGTGGGGTCCGGCGCTATTCCTTCGTCCCGCGTCCCGCGGGGACCCGCTGGTATCACAGCCACGTTCACGCTGGCCGGGATATGAAACGAGCCACTTACACGGGACAGTTTGGATTTCTCTATGTTGAGCCGAAAGAAGAACCGGGTCAGTACGACGCCGAGGTCTTCCTCGCGCTGCATGGGTGGGACCCCTATCTGAGCACCCAAGGGGACGGCAGTCTGGACGCGGTCTATCCCGTATATTCCATGAACAGCCACGCGCTGGGCTCGGGCGATCCGGTGCGCGTGAAAGAAGGTCAGAAGGTGCTTTTTCGCATCTTGAATGCCAGCGCAACTCAACAACACCGCATCGCCTTGCCCGGTCACAAATTCAAAGTCGTCAGCCTGGACGGGAACGTTGTCCCTCTGCCGCGAGAGGTGGACGTCATCGAGATGGGTCCGGCAGAGCGCGTCGACGCTCTTGTTACGATGAACCAGCCTGGAGTGTGGATCCTCGGAGAGGCCGATGATCAAGTGCGGAATGCCGGGTTGGGCATCGTGGTGGAATATGCGGCCCACAGCGGCGCGCCGCGGTGGGCCGCACCGCCGAATACCCGTTGGGATTACACGACGTTTGGGCGAGACGCGGAGACTCCGGAGCCGGCCGGCGGCGTCGTGCCGCTCGTCTTCCGCAAGAAATTCGCCGGCACCCGCTGGGTAGATCACTGGACCATCAACGGCAAATCCTTCCCCAAGACCGATCCTATTCGAGTGCGTGCCAATTGTCGGTACCGCCTTCGCTTCGATAATCAAAGTGATGAAGCGCACCCGGTTCACCTGCACCGGCATAGCTTTGAAGTCACCCGGTTCGCTGGCAAGGCAACAGTGGGCGTTATGAAAGACGTAATCGTGGTGCCCGCCAAGAAGCAAGTCGAGGTGGATTTTACGGCGGACAATCCCGGGCCAACGCTCTTTCACTGCCATCAGCAATTGCACATGGACTATGGCTTCATGGCAATGGTGCAATACGCAGGCTGAGGGTTTCGCAAGCTCCCCGGATTGGTAGCGTGAAGTCAGCTCCGAGGACGTCTACCGAAAACAGATCAGGCGAAAAAACGGCACGCAGGAAGCGATCTCCTCGAAGCCCGTTTGCGGATAGTTTCCGTGGTGCGGATCATACTGGGAGTCGGCCCTCTGCCAACCTGGGACGCTGTGGGTCCTCGCTCGATGGCTGAAATAGTCTTAGTCCCAGCGCAGAGTCGCACGCAAGTCCGTCATGTTGAAATTAGCTTCAGAATTCAATTTGTAGTCGATTTCGATTGGGTCCATGCCGTCGAATTCCTCCCCCTATGACGTTATGATCAATACCGTCGAAGCTGTCCTTCCAATCTGCAAAAGAGGAGATTCAGAATGCGACAAAAGGTAATCGCGGTCGTGATGCAGTGTGTTTGCGTTGCGTCAGGACTTGCACTGGGGCAACAGGTTGGGCCGGAAACAGATGTGAGCGGAAACTGGATCATGTCGGCAGACTTCTTTGGGACCACAATGTATCTGCGCATGGAACTGAAGCAGGATGGCGATAAGTTGAGCGGTACGTATACAGGCGACAAGCTGACGAGGGGAACGGTGAGCGCTGGCGCAATTCGTCTGCTGGCCACAAGCGACGACGGCACGACTTCCGACGTGAATGCGACGATAAAAGATGGTGTCATCACAGGAAGCGTGATCGAGGCCGACCCCAAGGACATGGATCATCCGATGAAGTACACGTTCACGGCAAGACGTGCTATGCCACTGCAACATGGGGTACCGAAGCGCCATGAGTTCACGCCAACCGTGTTCTATCGGCAGTTTTCGCCGGACAATAAGCCGGTGCTGACGATCGCGCCGGGAGACAGAGTGCACACCACGACTGTGGATGCCGGCGGCACGGACGAGAAAGGCGTGAGACGCGTGCTTGGTGGCAATCCGCAAACGGGGCCCTTCTACATCGAGGGCGCCCAGCCGGGCGACACGCTGGTGGTACACATCCTGAAGTTGCGGCCGAACCGTGACTACGCGGTAAGTGATGACAGTGTGGATGAGAGCGCGATGAACAGTGACCTTGCGGTGATGATGAAAGACGGCGGCAAGACCGTTCGGTGGCACATTGACGTTGCCAAGGGTGTGGCATATCCGGAGGGCGCAGGAACGGACCTGGCGAATTACACCGTCCCGCTGAGGCCGATGCTGGGATGTATCGCGACTGCAGTGCGGCCAATGCAGGCGCCGCCGTCGACGGGCGATTCAGGCGGATGGGGCGGCAACATGGACTTCAATGAGATTGGCGAAGGCGCGACGGTGTATTTGCCCGTCGCGAACCCCGGAGCGCTCTTGTACCTGGGTGATGCGCATGCGGAGCAGGGTGATGGAGAGCTGAATGGCAACGCGCTCGAGACTTCGATGGACGTGGAGTTCTCGGTGGACGTAATCCCGCGAACACATCTCTCCGACCGGCGGATTGAGACTTCGACGCACATCATTACGATGGGCTTATCGGCGTCGCTGGACGATGCGCTGAAGGGCGCCACGGAAGGAATGGCGAAGTGGCTCAATGAGGACTACAAGCTGACACCCTCAGAGACCGCCCAGGTACTCGGGACGGCCGCGGAGTACAAGGTTAGTGAGGTCGCGGACCGGAACTCAGGGGTGGTGTTGAAGATCGATAAGAATCGATTGATGGGATTGGTGAAAAAGACGAAGTGAGGCTCGCAGACTGTTTGTCGACAAGCGAGATGTATGCCACGACTTCGGCCCTGATCCGCACAGCCCGGTAAAGCGCATGAACGCAGATTACGGGAATTGGGAACGAGAAGGCTAGCGCGTCGTCCAGTTAGTTTGTGGATAGTTTCCGGTCCGACCAACCGGGAACTGGACACGGTTACTGGTCACAAGGATGTTTTCCTCAACGGATTGGAATTGGGCCTTTATATAATAGGCTCCGCTTGGCGCGACCCTGGCTAAGGAGTCTCTGAGAAGCATGCGGTATTCTGTTCTTGTTTTCATTGCGATCGTCTATTTAGTTCTCCCGTTCCGAGTCGCCTCTCAAACCTCACCATCGGTCGTGTCCCACCACGAGACCAACTTCGAATCCGAACGGAAGCATGCAGACGAACTGTTCCTCGCGCAGAAGCCGTTGGAAGCCCTCCCTCTTTATGAAGACCTTGCCCGCCAGGACCCGACTGTCGCCGTCTTCGCCGAGCGTTACGGTGCAGGCCTCTTAGCCAAGGAAGCCACCCTCTCCGATCCCGCCGACCGGATGAAAGTTCACCTGCAGGCAATGAACGAAATCAAGCGCGCGCAGGCTCTCGGGGACAACAGTGCTATGTTCGCAATGTTCTCAGTTTCGGCAATAAGACGTTCGTGGGCGCGGTCGTAGCGGGCATCCCGCTCACCGTTGGCTACACCTACAAGGGTCGGCCCGACGCGCAAGCTGTTTTTCACGAAGCCGAAGCTGCATTCGGACGATCTGACTGGGCCGCCGCGGCCAAACTTTACACACAAGCTGCAGCCCTCGATCCTAATTGGTACGATCCCGCTCTGTACGCGGGCGACTCCTTTTTCCGGATGAAGGACGGATCCAACGCGGATATCTGGTTTGCGAAGGCCATCGCAATCGACCCCGACCGTGAAACGGCATACCGTTACCGGGGTGATGCACTACTCCAGGCAGGCGATCAGAGCAGCGCCCGCGAGAAGTTTGTGGAAGCCGTCGTCGCCGAGCCCTATGGCAACCCGACCATTTCCGCGCTCGGTCAATGGGCCCAGCGCACCGGTCATGAAATCGTCAAACCCGCGATCACACGGCCGGAATTCACCACCCCAGACGGCATTCTTCGAATTGATCCCGAACTCGCAGCGTCCACCCAGGATGGGCGTTCCTCCTGGATCATTTACCAGCAGTTCCGCGTTGCCCATGGCGCTCGTACTCTCAGCCAGCCCATTGTCGGCGGCGGCTCGGATGCGAATGCTGTAGTGGTTACGCCCAGCGGGTATCGCCACACCATTGCGGAAGAACACGCAGCACTGCGCGCCATGCTCGCCGACATTGACACCAGGATCGAGTCCGGTACGCTGATGCAAGCTAACCTCGACCCTTCGATCCGCAATATCCGGAATCTCGAAAAAGCCAACGTCCTCGGTGCCTGGATCGCCATCAACGCAGCGGATGCGGGCATCCGCTCAGACTATCCTGACTATCGCGCCCATCACCGCAAGCATCTTATCGACTACATCAATGCCTACCTGATCCGCTAGTCCTGCAATCCGCACCGCCTGGCCGGTGACGATCAGATCAGTATCGGGAAGGCCTAAGTGGGGGGAGATTGATCTCCGCCAAGCCCCTTTCTGGACCGCGTCAAAATTTGTTTCCAGTTGGACGACCACTCGCAAGCAAGGTGTTCCACGCTTCCCGACACCTCTACCTGCGGCAGCGGTGTTAGAAAACCTTAGGCTGTTTAGGGCAGCAATATTTGTTGCTCGCCTGACCTTAGTGGATAAGATCTTCCCTGCCACACCAGGACGCCGTGCAGGGCTTCGGGCAAGGTTACCGTAGCCTTGGTTCCCGCTTGTGTCCGCTCATACTTGACCGTGATCGTGCCACCGCGCGGATAGGGCATTGAAGCCTCAGCCCATTGCAGGTCACCGAGAGCAGGCTCGATCTGCACCGTTTCGAAGCCAGGGGATGCCGGTCGAATGCCGGCGACAAGCGTGGGCAAATCGAATGCAGGGTGCGCGCTCCACGCATGTGTGTCGGAACGAGTGGGATCGTCGAATTCGGGGGTGGTGGTAAGGCCCTTCGCCAGCATTTCACGCCAGGGTTGCAGCAGTCCAACATACCGATCCGCCATGCCGGCATGCTCGAGTGCTCGCGCCATATAAAACTGATAAAAGAAGCTCGCTTTTACCAGCTTGGGAGAATCATCTTTGGCATGAAGTCTGGTGTCCAGAATTCGCTCCAGGACCGATTTCTGGTCGGCTGCGGGAATCACGTCCAACAGCACGGCAGCGATGTTTGCGTGCTGGCTGTAAGAGTCCTTTCTGGGATTGTCCGTCAGAATGCCAAATCGTGGATCCCAGCACAGCTTGTAAACAGCATCTCGCGCTGCTCGGGCCTGGCGTCGGTAGCGTTGCGCCAGGACGGAATCCCCTAAGGCTTGCTCAAGGTCGGCGGCTGCTTCGAGCGCCGAAACCAGTTGCAGGGTCACGATCGCGGAGCGGCCCTCTTCGTCTTCCGGGGGGAACTTCTCCACATCACGCACCCAATCGATGAAAACCCATCCGGGGATCGACGAAAGCATTCCATCTGGCCGCTGTTTTGCCAGAAACCACTCCAGGACTGCTCTCGTTCCAGGCAGTAGTTCCTCAACAAACTTCCGATCTGGACGATACATCCAGTAATCGTGGAGCATATTCACATACAGCAAAGAAAACGGAGGGATGAACTGGGCGAGCGAGTCTGGATAACGGCTCTGGGTAATCCCTTCCGGAATTCGAGAGTCATCGAAGGCCTGAAGAGCCTGCCGTGCTAAACGATCGTCGCCACTGACCACATAAGAGATCAGCGCTTGTATGCGTGTATCTCCGATGTACTGGAGTTGCTCCCAATAGGCCGTATCCATGTAAGTCTCATGTGCATCGAGTCGGGCTGTGCGCCAGCAGATCTCGCGGATTCTGGCCAAATCCGGGTTGCTCGCTGCAAATTTGCCGCGTTCTTCGAACGGGTAAGCTGTGTAGTAGGTGCGGAATCCGTCGAGCGTAAGCGACTCTGCCCCAGTAACAATCTTGAGCTCGACATAACGCCACGTACGCCACCACAGTGGTCGGAACGTTCTGTGCTCGCCTCCGTCCGGGAGATACTCGTCGGTCAAGCCCACTACTACGCGGTCGGCAATTTCGTTTCGGTTGTTACGTTCTTGCTTCGAATCATAGAGTGCTTCGGTGAATGCCATACGAACGACGGCATCCTTCCCACCGCTGACCTCCAGTTCCGGAAACGCCGACAGCACCGTTGCGTGGTCAATCAGAATCGTCACCAAAGAATGTGCTGGTATGGTGACGGGCTTTGCAGGGAAATTCTTGGTGTCCTCCAGATTCGTGCGAACTACGCTGCCCGTGGGAACTTGTTTATACTCCATCGGCGGAAGCGGGTCAGGACTGAGCAGCCATTTCGTACCGGCATCCTCCAGGCGGAATCCGGGTATACTCCGCTGCGGATCAGGCGATTCTCGAATCGCACCAACTGCTTGGATCCAATGCGCGTTTGGGGACGACCCTGCTTCTTTCCAACCCCAGTCATATTTGCTGCCGTCAATCCGTTCTCCCGGTCCAGCAGCCCAGTACTGGTGCACGGCTTCCGGCATGGGAGGAATGACGGTATGTCCAAGTTCCTCCTCCACTTCCCAGCTTGCGTCGGTGTTCATGATTCGTTCCGCGCTTGTGTCCCCCTCCAAAAGGAAAGCGAGGCGATCGGAAATCTGCGCGACCGGAGCGTAGATGCCGTACTGCCACACTGTGGCCGCGATCACATTGTCACCGCGATTGAGAAAGGGCGCGAGATCAAAGGTTTCATAGCGCCAACGAAACAAATTGCCGCGTGCAGGTCCTTCTCCAACTCGCTTGCCATTTACGAAGAGCGCGAAGCGGTTGTCCGCACTCAGGTGAACCACGAAGTGCTCCGGCGCGACGGGCAAGTTGATGACCTTGCGAAAGTGGAATACGCCAGGTTCGCGCAATGGGGCGGTGGGATGAGAAATCCACTCCGCTGACCATTTCATCCGGATGGTGGGTTCAGGGAAACTTTGGCAGACGGCTATATGCCCAGTGGCGAATGCAATCAGCAGAATCGAAGATATGTTAAGTGTCCGGTTGGTCACGTTTCATATCCTTATGCAGCCCGCTTCCTCACGTCGTTAGCCTTCGCTGCTATCTTCCGGCGGAGACGCATCACAGAACTGGTGAGCTCCAGCCATGCAAGTACGCACCGCGACGGAAAATCGAGCCGTCCGGCTAGCAGTTCCACGGACGTACGAGTGAGCGTATCACAAGGTTTCACCATCGTTTGCCTGTCGATCTTGGTTTCGTTGGTGGTCTTGAGCAGCAGCAACGGTCCCGCCGATGTTGCGGTCACCTGCGGAAATGTCAATTCCGCGAGGGCGCCGAGGTGACCATGGAGCGGGTTCGCGATCTCCCCCGTTCTGACGTCCAAATCGGAAGTTAGCCGGGCGAGAAGTCCTAGTGTTGTATTCGAAACGACCGCAGAGGAGGAATCGGTAGGCTCATCGGAGGTGTTGGCAACGATTTTCAAAGGCGAGAAACATCGAGCCGGCCCCGCATGGGGCCGGCTCGACTGATTGGCTCAACATCCGATTCGCTGCCTTGTCTTGCTTCACGGCAAGGATCGGATCGTCGTGATCGTTGCGGAGACGGTCGTCAAGGTGCCACCGTTATAGTGACGGGCGTCTCGTTCGTGAGTGATCCGGAAGTCCCGATCAGCTCAATGGTGGTCGTTCCGGTGGGTGCGCGTCTCGAAGCGCTCCAGGTGAGGGTTACCTTCACGCTTCCATTCGCCGGCGGCGTCACGGGGTTGGCCGAGGCCGTCGCCGATACACCACTGGGGAATTCATTCACGCTCAAGTCCACTGCCGAATGGAATCCATTCACGCTGGTGACTGTGAGAGTGGTGGAGACGCTGCCGCGTTCATCGACTGTGAAGGAAGATGGCGACAGAGATAGGGTGAAGTTCGCAGTTCCTGTAGAAGCATTCACCGTCAGCGCGATGGTGGTACTGTGAGTGGTCGATCCCGACGTTCCGGTGATCGTCACCGTAGCCGTGCCGACCGCGGCGCTAGAGGAAGCGGTCAGCGTGAGTGTTGAGGTCGCACTCCCGTTCGCCGCCGGTGTCACCGGGTTGGTGGAGAACTTCGCCGTCACGCCGCTCGGCAAGCCAGTCGCGCTCAACGTGGTTGCCGAACTGAATCCGCCTGTGCTCGTGATGGTGATGGTGCTGGATCCGCTGGCGCCTTGAGCTACCGTGACCGAAGTTGGCGATGCGGCGATGCTGAAGTTGGGCGTCGACGACGAATTCACCGTCAGCGCAAGCTTGGTGGTTGCGGTCAAACTGCCCGAGGTTCCAGTGATCGTCACCGTGGCCGATCCGGTAGTCGCCGTGCTGCTCGCGGTCAGCGTGAGCACACTCGTCCCAGTGGTTGGGTTCGTGCCAAACGCCGCCGTCACGCCGCTCGGCAGACCGGACGCAGCCAAAGTTACGCTACCGCTGAATCCACCGACATCGGTGACTGTGATCGTGCTCGTCCCGCTGCTGCCTTGGGTAATCGTCAGACTGCTCGGCGAATCCGATAGCGTAAAGCTCGGCGTCGACGAGCCAGCCAGAAGGTTGATCAGGCCCGTTGTCTTCGGACTACCCCACCCGGTGCACAGATCGTAGCCTGTTATGCCTGAATAGGTGCCGCAGCTTCCGCTGGTGATGTCGTGGAAAAGCGTGCTGTAACTAGAACCCAAAGCCGCCGGGTAAATGGTCGGGTTAAGGAAACCGATCGAATCCCCGTTGGCCGCCGCCTGCTGGTTGGCCAGAGCCAGGTAGCCGGCCCACATGGGCGTCGCAAAACTGGTTCCACCGTAGTCGTTTGCCGTACAAGTGGTTTGGTCAGCGCAAACGTAGAAGGTAAAGTTCGCGTTGGCCGCGACATCTGGCCCATTCCGCAATGTTGTGGACCCTTTGTTGGACGAGGTGATCACACCCGAAAGCTGCTGCCAGGAGGGAATCGGGATGGAATCCGGTGAGATGCCACCGCCGCTATCCGCCCAGGCCGTTTCCGAAGCCCACGGGCCAGCCGCGCTGGAGGTTGTCAGGTCCGTGCCGCCGACCGAAACGATGTTTGCATCGTCCGCCGGCCACGCCTCATTCGACGCAGACCAGGCCGAACTGTCCCCGGACGCGGCAAAAAAGTTTTGCCCTTGCGATGCCATTTTCTCAAAGTACGGATCAAGAGTGCTGGGGTCGGCAGGCGTCCAGCCCCAGGAACAACTAAGCTGCTTCGACAGCGGAGCATCCGTGGTCACTGTCATCGCGCTAATAATGGCGCTATCGGTGCTTCCCACGTACACGTATAACCCGGTGATGCCGGGGGCCATGCCGAGCGCCTGTGTCATGTCGAGGATCTGTTCGGTGTCATCGCAGTCGCCGCCCGACCTGCTATCCACGCAGCTCAGGCTGGTTCCGTCTGTCGAGATGCCGGTCACAGTGGCAGTTTTGGTTTGTCCAACGTTGCTGTAATAGGTGTTCAGGTCGGCGATATCGTATCCCAGGAACTCAAACAAGCCGATATTCTGGCCGGAGCCGGTCAGCGCCGTTCCGCCATAGTAGGCCGCGCGCATGTCGCTGCCCAGGAACGAAGCCGAAGGGCCGGAGCCGGTCGTGGCATGGGATACGACTTTGTCGGGATCGATTCCATGAGCCTTCGCGTAGTCGCTCTTCTTAACGAACATCGGATGCGGGATGGAGTAGTTGTCCAGGCCGGAGACGTGCCAGAGGCGGAACGGCAGGTCTACTGTCGGCTCCCGGTCTGGCGCGTAAAATGTGCGGTTCTCAGTGGGGTGCTGGTAGGTGCCCAGAGTCACATGGAAGGCTCTCTCGATCGCCGCCACTGTGCCGGTCAGCCTGAGGTCCATGGCATCGCGGGATCCGCTGACAATTTGAAAGCCACTCGCTTTCGCGAAAGCAACCAGCGCGTCCCAATCTTCCTGGCTGGGACCGAATCTGGCGGTAAACTCCTGCGGCGTGAGGAACTGATGGTAAGACGGGCTTGTAGGATCGTTGACTTGCTGCACAAAAGTTTGCAGTCCTGAGCGATCACGCAGCGCCAGAACCACATCGAAGTGCATGAACTGCGTTGCCGGGAGTCGCCCGACGAGCGGCGCCTGACTTTCGGCAACTGCATCTCTCACATGCCGTGTCAACAAGGGCAGCGCCTGGGCCAGGCAAAGGGTGTTCGCGAGAAACACAATCGCGAGGACGGTGATCGTGGGGGAGATGAAACTGAATTTGCGGGACATGATCCTCCTAGAATGCGCTGGTATCCCCCCGTGCGGTTCGTCCGATTTCCATGGCAATATCTGCCTGGAATATCGCGCTGCCGGTAAAGGGGGCGGCAGCGTTTGCAACCAGCAAAGCCGATTGCCTCCGGGTGAAAAATGCCCTATCGAAGAATTGAAGACGCCGCACTCATCTGCAATCCTCTACCGACGAAGCATGCACAATCCATCCCGAAAGACCGGGTAACGCTACAGCAGCGTATGACCCGCAGTCAAGATTCAAAAAAGGTTTTCAGGCGTTATCGGGGATGCAGGCTGACGCTAGACCGTGGAAGCGTCGCGCGGTAGTGCTGTGCAAAAAACTTCACACTCGCGAGAAATCGAGTCGAACGGCAGGCAGGGCTACAAAACCTTTTATCCGAAATGTCGGATGCCCGCTTACCGCAATCAGTAACGAGACGGCTCGGGGGCCGTGACCATACTCAGGTGTCTTCCAATCCGAGGGTGTCGTTTACCGCATGGCTGAGTCTCTGCTTGCAGCCGAGGTGCCGTTCAGTTGTCTCAACGGATGCGTGTCCAATCAGAAATTGAATCTGCGCAAGCTCTTTCCGAGCCGCGAAGGTCAGTATGGTCTTTCAGCAGGAGTGATGGTCCCGATCCCCCGTTTATGGTCAGTCTCCGGATGACCGACCATCCAGCCACGGGGTGAGAACCCCGAAAGGCTTATCGTTACACCCAACGATGTCTCTGCCCTCGTCACTTGTGGAGAGCTCGGCTACATTTCGGGCCGGTGAATGACATCGAAAAGCGTTACGAAATCGTCGAAGGAGGTCAAAACGGCCCGGGCGTCTGGCTCGACAACGGCTCGATTCGGTTCCGCGCCGGCGAACTTTCGTACTGCGTCCATCGATTCCCAAAGCGTCAGCACAACAAGTTCGACCGTATCGCCCAGCGTGTGGCGAAGCAGGTAGGCTCCCCGATGTCCTTCGACGGCGTGCAGCGCCGGAAACACCTTCGTGGTAGCGTGACGAACGTATTCGTCAGCTTTTTCGACAGTTGATTGCGCTCGCCACATTCGCAAGATCATGCTCCCTCGCTAGCTGAAACGATCTCTTTTCAATGTACCGACTGCTTAAGAGTTGCCGCTTGTCGTTGGCGCGGCCTTCGACCTGACGGGCGCAGCAGCGTCTTTTCCCGCGACCGTCGTCCATTCCCGGACATACCACCGCTTGACCATGCCGCTCGTCACATAGGGATCGGCCTCGGCAAACTTCTTCGCTACCTGGGGGGAATTTCCCTGGAAGAGCAAGACGGCGCCATCGACCGGGTTCGCGAGCGCACCAGCCAACAGGAGCTCACGTCGCTCGCTTGCTTTCCAGGCCTTTTCAAGGTGCGCCTCGCGAAACGCAGCGCGTTTGGTTTCATAATCCTCGCCAACTTCGTAGAACAAGAGATAATGCATTTGAATTCTCGTTCCTTTCCTGCTTCGTTCTAGAGCGCCTCAACCCAAGCGTACGGATCTGGTACTTTCCCTGTCATGATCGCGATGAGCCTCTCCCGCACCGCCAGTCCCATTTTGCGCTTTCGACACGAGGCAACTCTAGAGTTTGATCCTATAGCGAAGGCGGCGCACATGCGATACGGTGGCTGCCGTTCCTGTTCCGAAACATTCTAAAAGTTCGCCACGCTCGTAATTCTTGAATACGTCGTCAACGGAAATGCGGTCTTCCTTCACGCGGAATCCCATATCGTGGCCTTCAAAAGCCGGACTGCCATCGAATCGATTGTGGTTAAGCGTGCCAGAGATCGATGGCTCCGTGCATTCGAAACGCCGAATTGATTCGCCTGAGCGAATGGGCTACCCCCGGCGCCTAAATCATCTCTCTGGCAGGGCACAGAACATGCCCTTCGAGAACCCGTCAGATTCGATAGCAAATGTGCGGTTAAATCGTGCTCGGTAGTTTTCCCAGCAGATAGCGGCATTTAATTCCACGAGTTCACGCTCAGAAAAACGCTTTCTAAGCTCCCCATAAAGCTCATCGCAAACATCCGATGGTGTTCGCGTAAGGCTTGCAGCCAGACGCAACACCAGCTTTTCTTCGTTGCTGAAATGTGCACTGTCTTCAAATCGCGACAGATCACTCAATTGTTCTTCCGCGATTCCGATTTTTCTGCCCACGGCAGAATGAATATCGATTCAAAATGGACAGCCTACCATCGCCGCGACTTTGAGTTGGACCAACTCTTTTAGCTTTGGGGCGAGAGCCCCGGGGGCAGACGTATACCTGCTCATGAACTCGGCCAGCGCAAGCAGTTTGGGATCGTTGGCGCGAATGCGGGTGGAGAGCAGGACGTGTCCATACCGGCGTTTCGTGCGCCAGAAGATGAACTTCGTAAACAGTCCCGCTTCGTGGTCCCGAACACCCCTTGTACGAACTACTTCTTCGCTTGTATCCGTTGTAGAGTCTCTCATAACGCTCCAGACTTCTCGCTGTAATGATCATACGTTGCTTTTGGTGATCAACGAGCGGGAACGATTGGAGTCGAACAACAGATACTAAGAATGCATCTCGGATACAAAGATCTGGTCCAACGTGCGGGCTCGCGATAATTTCTTCGACTTCCAGTTCATTCGAAACGTTCAAAATCGCTGGCCGGCTTTACACCCTCTCTCCTTTCCCGTCAAGGAGACAGCCACCGGGCGACTGCGCCCTCGGCGAGTTCGGCTGATTCTTTCAAGTCACCCATTGACGCTGCGCTCGACAACCGGTTCCTGGCGGATAACGGCGAACCGGCAGTCAGCGGAGCATTCGGTTCGACGAGCGACTCATCGGCCGTTGAACAGCGACCCACACCGGAAGCTGGCTCCGGAAGTTGTCCCGAAGTCGTCTTCGGGAGATCTCCCAGAAGCCAGTCTCTGGACAACTTCCGGATTGCCACACACCAGCGCGAGCTGCGCGCCGGAACGTCAGCAGAGACCAGGCTGGCGCCTTCTAATGGCTCGCGGCCTGGGGTTTGATTAACTCGTCGAGATAGTCCGGCCGCTCACCATCACGCATCAGATGCGGGTAACGTGCGCCGTCATGGTAAGTAATAGTACATGTTCGAAAATAATCGTCCACGACGACGAGGAGCGTGATCGGTTGTGATGAGTCCTTCGCAGACTTGATCGCGTCCGAGAGCAATTCCTTGGTGTAGACGCGGCCATTGACGCCAATTACTTTCATCTGCGAAGAGACACCGGCCTCAAACGCAGGACTCCCGACGATGGCGTCGGTGACAACCCCGTCGTTGCCCACTTGGAGGCCGATGGAATAGACATCACCGGGATCGCCCCGGCGTCCCTCCAACTTCAAAGGCTTGTCGTTAAACAAGATTTTCCAGCCCCCATTTTCGATCCCTCCCATGGGCGCTGCCGCAGAAGTCGAAGTCAACCTGGTGTGAAAAAATCCGGCCCAATCAAAAGGCGCCAATGCGTTGAGCGTCTTCACCAATTCGTCGAAGGTATACGTCTTCACCTCGGGGCCATGATTGGGGCCGCCGTGGAATTCCTGGCAGAAATCATCAATCGATTTCTTGCCACCGGACTCACGATGAATGATGGTGGCTACTTCGAGCCAGAGCAGATCGCCCTCGTCGTAGTAATCGGTACCGCGGCGCCAGTTCATCCAGCCGCCTCTGGCGAAGCCAAGTCCGGGTTCTCCAACCGCGGTGTCAAGCAATGGGCGCCACGTACGAGCGGGTCGTCCGGGGCCCAGCATGGCCGCAATGCTGGCCAGGTACTCGTGGTATTGGTCGGGCGTCCACAAGCCGCTGCGTGCTGCCAACATGGGCCCAAGGTAGTCCGTTAGCCCCTCATAGCCCCATAGGAGGTCCGTTTTCATGGGCTCTTCGTAGTAACGGACAGTCAGATCAGCGGGTCGGCGAAACTTGCCGTTCCAGGAGTGGACGAATTCGTGCGCCAGCAGTCCACCCAGCGACATGCCGGAACTGGGCAAAAGCAGAGTTCGCTCCGGCAGGCGGCTGTTGTTCGACTCGTGGTGCTCGAGGCCGAAATGCGCCACGTGATCGCTGAGCGCGAGCAGGAAATGATAGTCGCGATAGTGGCGAACGCCAAAGAGTTTGCCCGATTCGGCCACCAGATTGATCATCTCCTTCTGGTTCTCGGGGCTCATGTTCAGAGCATCTGCGCTGTCGGCAGCGATGTCGATTTCATGATGGATGGGTTCGCCTGGCGGCGTGAGGTCGATGCTCCGGTAAAACTCTCCGATAATGACAGGCGAGTCCACGAGCAAGTCTAGAGAAATCGGTTTGAATGAAACTCGGTTGCCGGCTGCATTTTCGACGGGAAGCGCTGTGCCCAATTTCCATCCGTCCGGCATGAGAAGTTTGGCTTCATACGTAAGCTTCTCGGCGGGGATGTCTGCCGGATAAAGTACGACTTCATTCCATTCGAGAACCATCAATTTGTCAGTGGCTGAGGCGCCGTCGGGCTCAATAAAGTCATAGTTGACGTCGAGATGGCTGACGCCGTGGGGGATTTCCAGGTGAAAGGTGAAAACATCCAGCAAATCACGCTGCCACGGAATGGTCTGCCCATCCGCCTCGAATTTGAGGCCCGTGAGATTTGCGATGGGTCCATCGGGCCCGTGCTCACCGGGAATCCATTTCGGGTAGTAGAGCGTTAGAGGCCCAGGCTTGACGGGCATCATCAAATGCGTGTGCAGCAGCTTTTGCTGAGTTCTAGTCGCGTCCACGGTGACCACGATTGCTTCTTCGGCGAGCGTGGCGGACGCGGCCAACGCAAGCACTGAAACGAGAAATACCAACGACCGAACGCGGTGCGGTTCCATGCAAAATGCTCCTCAAGAAAACGGGATAAACCCCTTCGGTGCATCATAACCTGCTTCGCGCTGCCGTTCCCTCCCGGCGCTTTGCTCCCGGGTGACGTTCTACTCCTACCTAACTCGGTAAGGCAGGGTTAGCCGGCCATCCATCCAAAACTGGTTTGCTTCAGTGTCTGTCAGAACTGATGGCAATCAGCGAAGAGCTGGGCTAAGGGCTGGCACAGTGAGCCGCTGCCAAAACGGATGGTGGTAGTCTTGGCGATTGATGCGCAGATGGTGCACGCATCAAAAAGGAAATGTCGTCCACGTTATAAAGCACTTTTCCGGGCGAGTCTGGCGACGGCTGGACTTTCCCTCCACGCACCGCATCGAATGCGGCGACTAGTCGTGGAAGTAGCGTGGGTGATGCGACGGGAATATTGTGAGCGCCCATGACCACCTTAACCTGAGGCGCGAGTGCGGCCAAGCGACGAATGGAAGCGGCGTAGGCATCGAGATCAGTTTCAGGCCTGAACAGCCAGATCGGCGCGGGGTAGTAGGTATCACCGGTAAAAAGCAGACCGTTGGCGCGATCGAGCAAAGAAATGGCGTCAGGCGTGTGGCCGGGGGTTGCGATGACTTCCAGAGTGCGACCGCCGAGATCGAAGCGGTCGCCGTCACGTGTGTAATCCGTGATCTTCCAGGGCCGGGTTGCGTAGACTTTCGCGTCAAATCCTTTCGGCAGAACGCCACAAATCTGGTCGGGTGTGATTTCTGCCTGCGCATCCAGCTGGGAACCCCGCGCATTCTGCCGCGTAAAGCCTGTATCCATTCCGTAGATCCTGGAGAACTCCCAATTGTCGCCGACATGATCGTTGTGAGTGTGCGAGTTCAACAAGATGATCGGCAACTTGGTAAGCTGGGAGATAACTTTCTTGAGGTCGCTGATTCCCATGCCGGTGTCGAAGAGCAAAGCCCGCTGCTCGCCGACGATCAGGTAGCTGATCGTCTCCTCGGCCTGGTGCGGTTCGTAGATGGCGAAAACGCCCTGGGCAGGCTTATAGACTTCGAACCATGGGTCGCTGATCGAGACGCGTTCGAGAGTTTTGTATTCCGGTCGCGGCAACGCGCGACACCAATCCGGGATTGGAGCCTGAGCGAGCAGAACTGGCGACTGCAAGATACAGAGCGCAAGAATGACTGCGTTTCGATGCATGGGCGATCTCCGGCCTGGCCATCAGATTGATGGTGACCCGTGAAAGGGAAAACATCGCAACAGACGAAAGCCTTGCGGGACCTGACAAGTCGAAATAGGCCCACAGTGGTTGCATTGCACACCGCAAAATAGGCAGTATAGCCCTAACTTGTGCGCCAGTTTGGTTACAGGGGTTGTATCAGGGGGGAAACCCCGACATGATCCAGTAAGGTACGCGCCTTCTCAAAGAGTTGGCGTGTTGGCCTCTCTCAGTAAGGTCGCAAAGAGCCTTCGGCTCTTGCCGCACGAAGGGTACTGGCAACGGAGAATGGACCGCAACGGAGCCAGGGATGGATCTTCCTCCCCTCGCTTCCAGCCGAGCGCGAAGCCCTTCGTTCCGCTGCAAAGCGTATGGATCGACATGCTCGTACTCCGCCTGCTGAACGAACCGAAAGCCCACCAGAAACGGGTCTGGTTTGTGCTCGACGAGCTGGCCAGCTTGCAGCCTCTTCCACAGTTTCACACCGCCCTCACCGAGAACCGCAAAAGCCACAATCCCATCATCATGGGCTTTCCGGGAAGCTCAGTTGGAGGTGATTTACGGCCACCTGGCAGAGGTCATGCGATCCATGCCGACAACCAGAATTTTCCTTAAAACCCTAAGGAGCCGAATGCCGGCGAGTGGGTGAGCAAGGCTCGGCAAAGTCGAAATCGAGCGCATGAAAGAAGGCCACTTCGACGGAACGCGTTCGGGCAAAACTTTCGCACGGGACATACTGGTGGAGCCGGCCGTGATGAAATCAGAAATCTCTGGATTGCCCGACCTGCACGCCTTCATGAATGGATCAAGCAGCACTTACCAATCAAGTCCTTTTTCGGCACCAGCACCAATGCATTGAAAACTCAGATCTGGATTGCGGTCTCGATTTATTTGCTGGCGCCAGTGCGGCACCCGCAGCACAACGATGAGGACGTGTGGAAGGGTCGGTTCTTCATGAGTCAAACCCGCAAAATCATTACGTCGGTAGCCTTTATGAGGGCTGCGGCGGTCTGTCCCCGCTTTAGCTGCATTTCTCTGGCAGAGCGCGCCGTGATGATCGACGTGATTTGCTGACCACCGATTGAAACCCTGACCTCAGCCATCAAACCCCTAATCTGCACGGACTCAATTCGTCCCACTAGCTGATTACGACCACTCACGCGCCGGATTTCTTCCTTGCGTTGTTGCTCGGTCTTGCCGCGGGTTCTGAAAAGCAATCGGTCCACTTCGCTCTGCGGGATACGATGATGTCCTCCCGCAGTCCGATTGCTTCGAATCTTCTTCTTGTAAATCCACTGCTTAATCGTTGGAAAGCTGATCCCCACTTGCAAAGCTGCATCTCGAAGCTTCAGCAGTCCCATATTCCCTTCGGACTTGCGGTTCTTCTGCATCGGGACGCAATCGTAACGACAACGAAACTCCCGGTCAACTCCGTCGCATCCGCATAAGTTAGCCTACGGGTTCATTGCAAACAGACTATATCGTACACTTCTGGACAATAGAATCGTATCCCATGTACACTTGCGTCTTCTATCCCAAACGAGTGATTTTTCGAGGTCGAAATGCGCGAGGCGTACCTGTTTATCGCAGCGGTTGGTTTTTGCTTTCGTCATCCTCGACCTTTCCTCAGGACGGATTTTTTTGCCGACTGGTTCAACATGGTCTCCGAAACGCAAGCCGAACAGCCCCACCGCATCCCTCCACTCAATACGACGACTCCTCGTCTCCGAACAGGAGTTTCGGTATGACATTCCATGGCAGACTCACACGAGTGGCGTCACCGCGTTGACTCACCAAGATTGCTACTGAGAGGTGGGTGGTTGCCTCATTCGAAATGCCACCGGCGTGAACCCATGCGGGAGGGCGAGAATGAGAAGGCAGATCAGATTGACGGATTCTCAGGAAAGGTGGTCCATCGTGAAACGCTCTGATCGCTCGCAGATCCTCTTCCGGTACGGGATGCGATGGAGAACTTTGACGCGCGCCGGCTACATTCCAACGGTTGCCTCACTGCTGCTGGCCCAAGCCTTCTTGCTGCTTTTGTGGCTTGCGATGGGGGCGTTCCCGGCGTGGGCCCAAACGGGAGCGAACCTTTCCGGCGTGGTGATGGACCAAACCGGCGCAGCCCTTCACGATGTCGCGGTGACCATCAAGAACGTCGACTCAGGTGCAACGCGCACCATCGCGACCGACGGCGGGGGGCACTATCAGGCGTCCGTGCCTCCGGGGCGCTTCGAGATTCGAGCGGCAAAACAAGGGTTCGCCGATGAAGCGCGCACGGGAATCAGTTTGGCGGTTGGCCAGGACGCCACGGTCGACATTAAGATGCAGCTGAGCACCCCCGACGCCTGCGCGAGCGGCCACGAGTTCGCCACCACCGATTGCGTGCTGACCTGGCACGGCATCACGCTGTACGGTGCCTATGACGTCGGCGTCGGCTGGGTCAGTCACGGCTTACCGGTAAATGGCTATAACTATGAAGGCGAATCTCTGGTGAACCGAAACGGCTATCAACATCGATTCCTCATCGCACCGAACAACCTGTCGCAGACGGGTCTGGGCATCCGGGGCAAGGAAGAGTTTCGGCCTGGCTGGTCCGTTGTGTTCAACGCTTCAACTGGCATCAATCCGCAGTCCGGCCTGCTCGCCAGCGCGCCAGCCACCGATACCGTCAACAACGGCCTTCCCCGAGGCAGCTACTCGGAAGCCATCGACGGCGCGCGCGCGGGTCAACCCTTCAATGACGAATTCTATGGCGGTATATCGTCCGCGCATTTCGGCACGCTGACCTTCGGTCGTCAGCGCGCTCTCGGCACCGATGCAATGCTCCTTTACGATCCGGCGGGCGGCGCCTACGCCTTTTCGTACATCGGGTATAACGGCACGATGGCCGGCGGCGGCGACACCGACGACAGCCGTTGGGACGACGCCCTGAAGTATCGCCTCATCTATGGCCCGGTCCATTTCGGCGCAATGTATAAATTCGCCAATGGTTCTGCTGGCTGCTACTCGGCCTCTTCAACCTGGACTGCCGCCACTTGTGGGCCGGAACAGGCGCATAACAACGCCTATGGATTCGACCTCGGCGGAGGCTACGGCAAATTCTCAGCCGACCTCGTTTTCCAACAGTACAACCAGGCGATCAGCGTATTGAACCCCCTGCTGGGGCCTCAGAGCCCGACGCAGCCATATCAGTCGACCACTGACAGCATCAATACAAACCCCATCCTCGGGACCAATCTGATCGACCCGAACAACACCGTATACGGCATCGTGACCGACAACCGCGCAATTATGGTCGCTGCCAAGTATTCGGGGAACCAGTTCAAGGTTTTTGCCGGCTACGAGTACATCTGGCAGAATAACCCGTCGAACCCGTTGGGCGTGGGCGCCACGGACCAGGGCGGTTATTTCATGAGCGGGGTCGAAGACAACAATCTTGATTCTGAAAAGTTGCTGAATATCTGGTGGACGGGCGTGAAGTACACCTACCGCAGCAAAACCGACTTCACTTTTTCCTGGTATCAACAGCGGCAGAACGATTTTCGTCTTCCGCCGACCTGTTCGCCCTCAGCCGGTTTCCGCAGTTCCTGCGCAGGCACCCTTAACGAGGGTTCGCTCTATGCGGATCATCACTTCACCAAGCGTTTCGACGGTTTTGCCGGAATTGCGTATTCCTACGTGAGCGGCGGTCTGGCCATCGCCATTCCTCACGGCCCCGGCGTTCCCTATTTCAGCAACAACAATTGTGCTCCGACCGTCGGTGGTCGTTTCACCTTCTGATCGCTTCCCCGGCGGGCTCAGTCGAGAGCCTTGTGTTGGACTGGAGAAAGTTCCGGTTACAACCACGTCAGCGTGACTCAGCGCGTAGCACAGTTGTGGGTATCGACGAAGCGGAGCTCTGGGGTATGGCGTATCGGAGCATAATGGGGCTGGGGCAAAATGCCATGACGCGGTCCAAGATTCTTGCTGCCGGGACACGCATTGGCGTCGCATACGTTTGGATACTCTGCTCAGTCCTTGTCGGTCCTCTCTCTGTCTCCGCGTTCGCGGGAGCGGCCCCCGCACTGGTACATGGCTTGTGGGTCTGGAAAAGCGTGGCCGTGCTCGAAGCGCCGCACGGTGCGGAGACGTTGTTGGATTTCTGCAAATCCGAGGGTATCAACGAAGTCTATGTATCAGTTTCAGCACGCAGCGAGGCGTCTGAGGAGAATCAGCTTGCTCATCTTATCGCGCTTCTCCATCGCTCGGACATTCGAGTGGAATCCTTGTTATCGAGTACAGACGCTGACGAGCCGGGCAAACACAGAGAAGCGTTGCTGGAACGCGTCCGGAAAATCGTGCAATTCAATCAGAAGCATCCCACGGAGCGATTCGACGGGATTCACCTCGATGTGGAGCCACAACAGCGGCCGGAGAATAAGGGCGCAGGGAATCTGCGATTCCTGCCGGGCCTGGCAGACGCTTTTAGGACAGTGCGGACAGTGGCGGAGCAGGCCGGACTGACGGTGAACGCGGACATTCAGAACAAACTTCTCAAGGGCGATCTCGGAGAACGAAAAATGCTTCTCTCTGCGGTGCCGCGCGTCACCTTGATGATGTACGAGCTGAGCACTCCTGGAGACGGAGAAAGCGTCGAGCAACAGGCTGAAAAAGTAGAGAAGGCGAGTCGGAAATTCCTCGACTTGGCCTACGGCGGATTGGGCGACCGGAATCTGGCGAAAATGGTGATAGCGCTGCGCACGCCGGATTATGGCGAGCTGCTTCCACAGATGCTGAAGAGACTTGACGACGCGAATCGCAGGAATCCGCATTACCTAGGATGGGCGCGACACTCTTACAATGACTCTCTGAAATAACGTCCTCATAATAAACGCTGATTACGCCGCCGGAGAGTGGGGAGGGAAGGCCGCTGATCATGGAGAACGCTGGTCAACGGAACACGCATCCGACACAGAATGGGGAACGCGTGTCCCGAAGGCTGGCGGGCGTGCGGAAAGCAGCAAGCAACAATAAGGAGATGAAGTTCGCAACCGGGAGTAGAGGGTGTCAACTGGCAGGAGTATGAAGACGGACTAGAGGATCGGCTGTCCGATCTTCATGGCCGAGTTCATCGCGGAGCCTCAGGAATTTTCTGATTCGTCTGGCAAACGCGCAACCCAGAAGCAGTGAGAGAAAAGCAATCAGCCGTAATCCTGCGTCGCATCTCGTCTCTCCTTTGAATGCGCATTCACTCTTTCACGGCTGCAGTTCTAGCCTGTCAGTTACGACTTCTTTGATCGCCTCTTCGGAATACGTCAGCGGAAAATAAACACCCTGACTCCATAGCGGTAACAGGTCCGAATAGTGCGGGCTCCCCGGTTCGCCACTTTGGCCAGGAGTATTGATCGCAACCGATTTGTCCCAATCGCTCAAGTCGAGAATCTCTCGATAGCTCGCGCCCGCCACTTGCTCAAAAGAGTCGCTATAGAATCCTGTGGCACCGACGGTATCCCCATCGCCTGGTCGCGGCAGCGGCCCTAGATCCGTGATCGCCGGACTGAGCGAATGATGAAATTGCGCGAAATGCAGCTGCCCCCAATTCCACTTTGTGGAATCAGATCCTTCTAACTTGCTCAGTCTCTGGGTGGCCACTTGCAACGACCGCTGCAGCAAAAGATTGCGTTCCGCTTCCGGATCGCTTCCGAAATTATCGGATGTAGGGTTGGACAAAACGTTCAGCACCTGATAATCGGTGAAATTCCTCGCTAAGAACCACAACCTTGGAGGAGCCACCTGATGCACTACGGCTTTCTTCAGCTCCTCCACGTAGACCTCGTACAGCGCAGCCGCGGCAGAATCCTTGTCAATACTCCCATTCCAGCCGATAAGCAGTTGTTGTCCCTCGTTCGGGTGGTCTCCCGCGGCTTTTCTCACTAGTTCCACCAGTTCGATCGCCGGCAACGAGACGGACTCTGTTTGCAGGCGCTCTGAGTCTTCGACCGTGAGCTTGTGATCGGCCTTATGGGCGACCTCTAGCACTTGGTCAATCCGCTGCACGCGGTAGTGCGAATACCATTCGAATCCGATGTTGTACGGATACCCGTCGGGCGTCATCTTATTGTTCGCCGTCGCAATGAATCCGCGGGACGGATTATAGGAATGAGGTAAATCTTCGCTGGGGATAAACCCTTCCCATTCGTAACCGCCCAGCCCCGGAACTGGCAGCAGTCCTTTCCAATTCTTTCGAATGGGCGATAATCCTACCGAGTATTCCCCGATATTCCCCTGCCGGTCGGCATACACGATGTTCTCGGAAGGAACATACCAGCGCTTCATCGCGTCGGTAAACTGTTGCCAGTTCTCAGCTCGATCGACTGCCAGAGAAGGTAGGTATCCCGCCGTGCCCGGCTCCATACCAACCCAGCGCAGCGCCAGCGCGCGTCGCTGGTCCTGCCAAAGCACAGGGCCATGCCGTGTAAACTTCAAGTCGACAACAACGTCCAGCCCGCCCCGTACCTTGAAAGTCTCGCGCTGCACTTGCATCCGCTCCCAGCCCCGCGCCGTGCGATATTCGAGAACATCTCCAGGATTAAGCTCCTCGAGGTAGAGGTCCTGCTGATCGGCTCCGAAGATCGTGAATCCCCACGCAATCTGCCGGTTGTGTCCGAGTGCTACGCCCGGCAGGCTAGGCTCGCCTGCCCCAATGACATCCCATCCTGGAGCCACCAAATGAACCATGTAGCGCAAAGAGGGCACGGCAATCACGCGATGGGGATCATTTGCCAGGAGAGGCTTGCCGCTTCGTGTCAACGCTCCCGAGATCGTCCAGTTGTTGCTGCCCTCAACGTAATAGGTCGGAAATTTAATTCTGGAATCGCTTCCAACCAGGTTCTCTAGTAGGCCCGGGGATAGTGCTGAGAAATCCACGCCTGGAGCCGGATCAAGAGTAACTTTGGGATCCAGATCGAGAAGCTTCGAAGCCTTTTCCGCTCCAACCGCATCTACCATTTCCGCGTGTTCCAGTTCAGCTACCGCGTTACCCGTCATGGCATAAGCTGCCATTCGGTTTAGACAATCCTCTGGCTTCCACGGCTCAGGCTTGAACCCAGCTACTTTAAATTCAATGGGTAGACCGCGGCCGTCTGCCGCTAAGCGCAAAGCGATGTTTGCATTGATTCCAGAGGTAAATGCTTGGAGAATTTCATTCGCATCGGGCGAGTAGCTTTTGTATTCGGCAGCCATGTCACCCCGGTATCTCAATAGCCGCGCGCTGATGTCGCGAAACAGCGCTGAAGTACCCATCACCTCGGCCAATCGTCCCTGCCCCGAGCGCTTCCACAGTTCCATCTGGAAGAGCCGGTCCTGGGCCGCTACGAACCCCTGAGCAAAGAACAAATCGTGTTGGTTCTGGGCATAGATATGCGCGACGCCCCAACGGTCACGCAGCACCTTCACGGGCTGCTGCAAGCCCGGAAGCTTCAGCTTTCCTTGAACGACCGACGCGGTCTTCTGGGCGCGTTCCTGCATCATTTTCGGCCCTTCCCGGGCTTTAGCGCTGACCCAAGTGGTGGAAATCGCACAGAGAAGACAAATTGAAAAACATCTGATTTTCCTCATACGCCATCTCCTCCCGGCTATACCAGACCTTCTCAGCGGTGCGGTGAATTGCACACCGAACCTCTCGACCGCTTTTCACGCTGCCCCTCGCAACCGGTTCTAAAGAAAAGTTTCTTTCGGACACGAATTGCTCCCCAATTCGCAGTCGTCACTGCCCCGGTTTCTCGCGCGATTGGAGCCTCGTTCGTCCATTGGGACGCGCTTGTCGCATATTAGCAAAGACGATTGGCGGTTCTTCGCCCGCTTGGGTGCCCCGAAAGCCATCACAGCCATGGCCTACATGCTAGCTCGGCTCGTCTACCGGATGTTGCGTTAAGCAAAACAATACGTCGACAAGGGGATGAAGTACTACGAAGAGAATACCGAGAGCACGAAATCCGCAGCATGCAGAAAAAAGCCAACGACCTCAGCCTCGTGGTTACTCTCACCACCAACCGCCTGAGAGAAGTTTCTGAGGAGTCGGGACCCGATTAGGTCTTGCCTGCGAGGCGAGCCGGTGCAGGGGTATCACGAACGCTTCCGGCCTCCACATCGGCAAGTACCGCGCGGAGCCAGCGTAGGTCGAGGCGGCATTGCTCCGCCATGTGCTGCATAAGATGCCGGCTACCGGAGGGCAGCATCGCTACCCATTGCCGATGCAATTTCCGGATCTCCGCCAGCCGCGCATTCTGCCTGTCGATTTGGCTGCGCAGAGC
>Ga0209420_1000228_pt1 | contig 34160 bp, 16 predicted proteins | sample BlaSpr_A8_OM1_O1_FD_187972 | JGI IMG/M metagenome (GOLD analysis project Ga0209420, IMG submission 187972) | Forest soil microbial communities from Thunder Bay, Ontario, Canada - Black Spruce, Ontario site 2_A8_OM1_O1 (SPAdes) (version 2) | ecosystem: Environmental > Terrestrial > Soil > Boreal...
TTCGGACATGAGCACTGTCTGGGTACTAGCGAATATTTACCAGGGTGATTTGGCCTACGTGAAGAACGGCGACACCGCGGTAGTCACCACCGATTCCTATCCGGATAAATTTTCCGGCAAGATTTCTTTTATTTCCCCAGCGCTGGACCCCACCACTCGGACTCTGCAGGCGCGCATCGTCGTCGATAATCCCAGCGGAAAATTAAAGAAGGATATGTACTGCGTCGCAACCATCACGGCCGGCGTTATTCCGAACGCAATTGCCGTGCCGGATTCTGCAGTCCTCCGCGACGACGAAAATCAGCCCTTTGTTTATGTGGCCACCAGCTCCAATCAGTTCGGCCGTCGGCAGGTAGAAATTGGGCCGAGCGAGAATGGGGAAACACAAATTCTGAAAGGCCTTTCACCCGGCGACAGAGTGGTTGGCAACGGAAGCCTCTTTCTACAGTTCGCCAATTCTTTCCAGCACTAAGCTTGCAATCTAAATGATCAATCGAATCGTCCAATTCGCGCTAAAACAGAGATTCCTTGTCCTCATGTTCGTGGCGTTCATCACCGTGGCCGGGGCAATTTCATTCAAGCGCATGCCGGTGGATGCCTATCCGGATTTGTCGCCGCCCATGGTTGAAATCATCACGCAGTGGCCCGGTCACGCAGCAGAGGAAATCGAACGGCTGGTCACACTTCCAACCGAAGTGGAAATGAACGGCGTGCCGAAGATGGTCATCCAGCGCTCCATATCGCTGTATGGGCTGTCCGATGTAATTCTCACTTTCGACGAAGACACAGACGATTATTTTGCTCGCCAAGTCGTTTTCCAGCGGCTTAGCGAGGTTAACTTTCCGACTGGCGTACAGCCCACGCTTGCTCCCCTCTCCAGTCCCTCGGGCCTTGTCTATCGCTATGTGCTGGAAAGCCCTGACCGCTCGCCTCAAGAACTGAAGACTTTCGAAGATTGGGTGATCGAGCGCGAATACAAACAAGTGCGCGGCGTCGCTGACGATTCCGGATTTGGCGGCACGGTAATGCAGTACCAAGTGCTGTTGGATCCCGCTCGGCTCTACGGCTATCACATTACGGTTCCCACCGTAATCCAGCAACTCAGCGTAAACAACGCAAACACCGGCGGTGGCTTCTATTCCCAAGGCGGCCAGTTTTACTACGTTCGCGGCCTCGGGCTAATCCGCGACGAAGCGGATATCGGTAGCGTAATTATTGGAACGCAGAACGGCGTGCCGGTTCATGTGCGCGATGTTGGAGAGGTAGCCATCGGACACGCTCCGCGTCTCGGCCAGTTTGGTTTCAACAAAAATGATGACGCGGTCGAAGGCGTCATTATGATTCTGCGCGGCGAGCAGACTCAAACCGTCTTGAAAGGTGTTGAAGAAAAAACCAAGGAGCTCAACGAGCACATCCTTCCGCCGGACGTAAAAGTGCGGCCCTATTACGACCGCAGCGACCTGGTGCAGCTGACGATCTCCACCGTAGAGAACAACCTACTGCTGGGCATGACTCTCGTCCTGATCGTGCTGATGTTCTTCCTAGTGAGCGTGCGCGCTGCCGTGATCGTCGCTCTCACCATTCCGCTGGCGCTACTGTTTTCGTTTATCTTTCTGCACGCGCAAGGAGTGGCCGCCAACCTTCTTTCCATCGGCGCAATCGACTTTGGCATCATCATCGACGGCACTCTGGTCATGGTCGAAAATATTTATCGTGAGCTCGGTCTGCGCGAGGGACAGCCATACGATCTGCAGGAAGTAATCCTTTCAGCAGCCAAGGATGTGGACCGGCCGATCTTCTATTCCGTGGCCATCATCATCGCTGGTTACATTCCGATCTACGCGCTCAGCGGCCCGTCCGGAAAGCTCTTCCATCCCATGGCCGACACCATGTCGATCGCCTTGGTCGGAGCTCTAATACTCACACTCACATTCGTTCCGGTGATGTGCTCTTACTGGTTTAAAAAAGGTGTGCGAGAACCGAGAAACAGGCCATTCGAATGGATTAAGCGGGAGTATGCCTCGGAACTTCGCTGGTGCCTCGATCGCCCTTGGCTGACCATGCTTTTGGCGACCATTATTTTCGCCGCCAGCCTTCTACTAATTCCGTTTATCGGTGGCGAGTTCATGCCGCATCTCGATGAAGGCGCCCTCTGGGTTCGCGCCACGATGCCTTACACGATTTCGTATGAAGAAGCCGCCAAGATTGCGCCGCAGATTCGCGACATTCTCGCCAAATACCCACAAGTCACGGAAGTTGGTTCCGAGCTTGGCAGGCCCGACGACGGCACCGACCCCACCGGATTTTTCAATTGCGAGTTTTACGTTGGCTTGAAGCCATACAAAAACGCTATATGGAAGACCGGAAAAATTCACAACAAGCCTGAGCTGATTGAAGATCTTCAAAAACAGCTCGACGCGTATCCCGGAATCATTTTCAATTACACGCAGCCGGCCGAAGATGCTGTGGATGAAGCGCTCACCGGACTGAAAAGCGCCCTGGCCGTGAAAGTTTACGGATCTGATTTGAATGTGCTGCAAGACCAAGCACTGGAAATAAAGCGCAGACTTTCGCAGGTTCCTGGGTTTACCGAGCTGACCGTGGTACGCGAATTGGGCCAGCCTAGCCTGCTGGTACAAGTGGATCGCGATAAAATTGCGCGCTACGGGATCAATGTCGCCGACGTTGAAGCCGTTGTACAAGCCGCCGTCGGAGGCCAAGCCGCCACCCAAGTGATTCAAGGCGAAAAATTATTTGATCTTGTTGTGCGCATGAAACCCGAATTCCGCGAAAACGCGCAGCAAATTGGCAATTTGTTGGTTGGCACTCCTGCAGGCCAGCAGATACCGCTTAGCGAGCTCTCCGATATCCGCGAAGCCAACGGCGCCTCCTTCATCTATCGCGAGAATAATTCGCGCTATATCGGCGTGCAGTACAGCATCGAAGGACGTGATCTGGCGAGTGCGGTGCGAGACGGCCAGCGTTCTATCGCCGACATTCAAAAATCTTTGCCGACTGGTTACCGCATGAGCTGGGGTGGGGAGTATAGCGAGTTTATCGCCGCGATGGGTCAGGTGCGGGTGGTCGGGCCGCTCACCGTGCTGCTGATTTTCGCGATTCTGTTCTTTCTCTACGGCAACGTGAAGTTTCCTGTCACCGTCGTTCTTAGCGTCGTAATGACTGAGCCCGTGGGCGCGCTGCTTGCCTTGAAACTCACGCACACTCCTTTCAGTGTCTCCTCGATTCTTGGCCTCTTGGTGCTGATGGGAGTTTCGGTGGAGACCGCTGTGATCGACGTTTCTTATATCAACAAGCTTCGGCTGGAAGGTCAGGACATCGAGCGGGCCACTTTTCAGGCGTCGCTTGTGCGCTTCAGGCCAATCATGATGACGGCGTTGGTGGCCTGTCTTGGCTTGCTTCCCGCAGCGCTTTCCACTGGTATCGGTTCCGATTCCCAGAAGCCATTTGCAATTGTCATCGTCGCGGGACTTATTTCGCGTCTATTGCTGGGCCGGATCGTGAGCCCAGTTCTGTATAAGATGGTAGCCCGGCAGGGGGACGTGTTGCAGGTGTGAAATCCAACGGTTGGCTAATGTGCAGCAAAAATTATAGTCACGATTGTGCTGGAAGCTGCGTCTAAGTAACATCGGTGTGGTGTGGGGGTGTTAGGTTGTTCAGGCATCGGCGAGCGGCGTACCGGATCGTGGCCATCGTGGTGGCCGCATTCGTATTGTCGTTCGCGTTTCAGGCCGCCGGTCACTGGCACAGCCAATTCGAAGATCAGCACTGCCGCGTCTGTCATTTTGCCCATTCCGTAACTGTTGACCTCTCACATGGTACAGCGCTGCCTATTCCGCAAGCTGTCGCGCGCCTGAATCCATCGAAGGCAATCGACCCGCACACCGAACCTGTTTTTCATCAGACTTCTCCTCGCGCTCCCCCGGTTCAGTCGTAATCCATCCCTAGAAAAAACCCGGCACGTGGATTTCTCATTTCAGCTCGTTCGCGAGCGATGAGTTCCGCGTTAGCCCCACCCAACGATTGGACCAGCCCCCTGTGGGCTTAGGGAGACTCGAATGGATTGTAGGAAACTGTCTTTTCCAGCAACGGTATTGTGCGTTTTAATTTTCTTCGCTGCGCGCGGCGTACAGGCGCAGTCCGCGTCAATTTCCGGTACGATCACCGACCCCTCGGGCGGCGTTGTACCCAATGCGAATGTTACGATTCATAATCCGGTTAGCGGATATGAACGGTCCACTTCTACCGATAGCTCGGGCAATTTCAATTTCCCGAACGTGCCATTTAATCCTTACCACCTTTCCGTGACTGCAAAAGGATTCGCGACCTATGCCGAAGATGTAGAGGTTCGGTCTTCGGTCCCGGTAACCGTTGCCATTGCCTTGAAAGTCGAGGGAGGCTCCAGCTCTATCACTGTCGAGGGCGGCGGCGACCTCTTGGAGAATGATTCAACCTTTCACACGGATGTCGACCGTGCGTTATTCGAGAAGCTGCCTTTGGAAAGTCAATCTTCATCCCTCAGTTCGCTGGTCACGCTGACGACTCCTGGTATCGCAGCCGACTCAAACGGCCTTTTCCACGGACTTGGCGATCACGCCGAGAATTCGTTTTCCGTTGACGGCCAGCCTATCACCGATCAGCAGAGCAAAGTCTTTTCGAACCAGCTCCCTGTCGATGCCGTTCAGTCGCTCGAAGTTATCTCCGGCGCACCACCGGCGGAATTTGGCGACAAGACGAGTGTCGTGATTGTGGCTACCACGCGCTCCGGCTTAGGCGTAACTACACCTCACGGCAGTGTCACCGCCTCCTACGGCGCATTCGGCTCAACCAACGGCGGTTTTGATCTTGCATATGGTGGCCAGAAATGGGGGAATTTCATCTCCGCAAATGGATTGAATAGCGGCCGATTCTTGGATCCTCCGGAAAATAGCGTGATGCACGACAGAGGGAATCAGGAAAACATATTCGATCGTGTGGATTATCAGATCTCGAGCGCAGACTCGATTCACTTGAATGGCCTATACACGCGATCCTGGTTTCAAACGCCGAACTCTTTCGACGCACAATTTGCCTCCCCTTGGTTTGGTGTAGTCGTTCCGGATGCGGGCATTGGTCCTAATGGCGTGCCCGTTGGCCCGCAGGATCAGCGCTCGAAGATCGGTACCTTTAACATCGCGCCGAGCTGGACCCACCTGGTCAGCTCCAATACAGTTTTGACACTCGGAGCCTTTGTTCGCCGTGATGCTTACAACTACTATCCTAGCGACAATCCCTTCGCCGACCTCGGACCGTTCAGCCTTCAGAGGGAGACCGTGGCCCAGGATCGCACCCTAACGAATGCCGGCATTCATTCGGAAATTTCTTACGTGCATGGCATTCACAATGTGAAAGCAGGAATCATGTACGAGCAGACGTTTCTCACTGAGAACGACAGCCTGGGCATCGTCGATCCAACCTTCAACGCACCGTGCCTCGGTCCCAATACGAATCCTTTAACCGAAGCTTTTTATCCTTTTGCTCCGGTGCAGGGATTTACAAGTACCAGCCAGTGTGCAGGAGCGGGACTCCAGCAGAATGTGGCATCCAATCCCAATGCCCCCGGCAATCCACTCAATGGTTTTTTAAGCCCATCCCTGTACCCTCTGTTCAACTCAGCTTTACTTCCATTCGACCTGACGCGGGGAGGAACGCTATTCAACACCGCTACATCCTTTCCTCTGCACACAGACGTCAAGGAGCTGGCGATTTACGTCCAGGACACCATCACTTGGAAGAACTGGTCGTTCAATTTGGGTATCCGCGGCGACAAGTACAACGGTTTGACCACCGCTGGGCAAGCAGAGCCCCGCTTGGGCATTGCTTACAACATCAAACCGACCAGCACTGTTCTCCGCGTTTCCTATGCGCGAACTCTCGAAACTCCCTTTAACGAAAATCTGGTGCTTTCCAGCATCGGATGCCAGTCGCCAATTCTCAATCCCCTGCTATTGTGTTCATCGAATGCGCTAACGCCATTGGCTCCCGGGTTTCGCAATGAATTCCATGCTGGCTTGCAACAAGCCTTCGGCAAGTATTTTGTGCTCGACGGCGAATATATCTGGAAGTACACCCATAACGCCTACGATTTCAGTGTTCTCGGTAACACTCCGATCACGTTTCCGATCGAGTGGGACCGGTCCAAGATCCCTGGATTCGCGATCCGCGGGTCCGTTCCGAATTACCACGGGTTGACAGCTTTCATTGTGATGTCTAGCGTGGCCGCACGGTTCTTCACTCCGCAGGTCTCTGGAGCGGGAGCAAATCCCTCCGCGCCAACAGGTGTTTTTCGCATCGACCACGACGAGCATTACAATGAGACAACCCACTTACAATATCAGCCTTGGAAGAAATACCCTTGGGTGTCCTTCAACTGGCGGTATGACAGTGGTCTCGTAGCCGGCGCGACTCCCTGCTACGGAGTTCTATCGTCGAACGATTGCCCAGGCTCTATCCTCCTAGGAGGAGTGCCGAACGTAAGTTTGATCGCCGCCAACGTGGGAAGCGTGCCTCTTTCCGCAGATCAGGAGTTCGAGGCCGGCTTCACTTGTAACGGCGTGCACGCTACACCACCCAGCGCGGCAAATCCAACCGGCACACCCTTAAGTTCTAATGGCACAGTCGGCGTCTGCCCCGCTTCATCCTTTGGTTCGTCGCTCATAAAGGTTCCTGCGCCGAACAAAGAAAACGACGACCTCAACCCGCCGCGTATCCAACAGCGCAATTTGTTTGATCTCGCTGTGGGCCACGACAATATCTTCCACGGGGATCGTTACAAGTGGAGTGCTCGCGTGGAAGTGATCAATCTGACCAACAACTACGCCCTGTACAACTTTCTCTCAACGTTCAGCGGCACACACTATGTTACGCCCCGAGCCATTACCGGCACCGTCGGTTTCCACTTCTAAGGACTGGCCGTATGAGACAGTGCGGGACTGATTCTGCCAATCAGTCCCGCTTTTTATCCTCATCTCTTATCCGAGCGAATCGGTCGCATTTAGCGTGCCCACACGATACCCTTCCTTGACGCCTATCTATTGCTTTTGTTAGGCTGCCTCACTACTCTCTGCATTGCGGGCACGGTGTTCGCGCGATGCCAGAGTTTTAAGCATTCCCTTCCCCCTGGGAGAGTAATGGAAACATCTTCCGCTCTTTTTGAGCTCGCGAGCGTGTCGCTGGCGTGTCGCGATCAAGACACCTTGCTCAAGACATTTGCCGCTCGAGTGGGTACCACACTCGGGGCGCGCGCCGTGCTCGTTTGGATCGCGAATCAAACGGGAGAAGAATTGCTATGCCGCATGCGCTGGATCGAACCCGGCGAACGCCTTCATCCGAGAGACTTGCCAGCGAGCGGAGGGATGCTGGGAATACTATATCAATCGGCCGCCACTCGACGTTTGCCAGCCCGTGAAATCTCGGTAGAGGATCTCGAGCACCTCGATGAATTTAGCCGTACGCGCGTGAAATCGGCGCTTTATGCTTCCTTGCCCGGAGCCCTAAGACCGGAAGGCGTAGTAGAAGTTCTGAATAAGCGCGCCGGAGAGTTCACCGCCGAAGACGCGCATTTTCTGGAAGAGGCCTGCCGCCTGGCTGGCGGTGCTTTAACGAATTTGGACGCGATTGAAGCCGAGCGCCACGCACAGCTCTCCACCCTCGAACGCCTCACCGCTCTGTACGATTTGGGTCGCACATTCACATCGACCCTGGAACTGGAAGAACTCCTCCCCATCGTCGCCGGTAAGATTCGCGACATCCTCGGAGCCGGAGCCTGCAACCTATGGCTGGCCTCACCGGACGGACAACAACTTACGCTTGCGAAACAAATCGGAGAAGATCCCACCATCGAAGAGGACGCTACCGCACCTTTGAATGAAGGCCTTCTCGCCGACATCGCACAACAGGCCAATCCCAAATTGCTGGAGGATCCCAGTGAGGAACCTGCGCTCGCCGAGCGCATTAAAGCAGGAGGCGATTTCGAAATTCAGTCCTGGATGGGCGCGCCGCTTCGCAAGGACGACGAAGTTCTCGGCGTCGTTGAAATAATCAATAAGTCCGACGGCACGCTGTTTAACGAAGATGATCTGTTCTTCCTCTCCAGTATCAGCGAGCAGGCGGCCGTAGCGCTGCATAACGCCAACCTGCTCGAATCGGAGCGTAAAGTTCACGCCCTTGACGCCCTTTTGAAGATTTCACAGGAAATTACTTCTACCCTGGATCTCGATCACGTATTAACCACCGTGGTCGCGCAGTCCTCCAACGTAGTTCCCTTTGAAAGCTGTGTGATTGGATTCTACGACCGCAGACGCTTCATCCTGGGTGCCGTGTCAGGCGAAACTGAAGTCCCCAAGACCCGGGAAATGAGCGACCTGCGCGAGCGCATGGAGTGGGTGGCCGAGCAGGAAAACCCGGTTTCAGCAAATTTGCACGAAGATGGCTGGCAAGTTGACCCCGATGAAACGCGGGCGCAGGTTGTCTCGTTTCTCGAAGAGCATGGGCATAAGGGTTTCTACGGTCTGCCCCTCCGCGACGACCAGGGAACACTCGGGGCCATGATTCTGCTTAGCAATGAGCCAGATTTTCTTTCGGAAAGCAATTTAGAGACGCTTGCCATTCTCGCCAGCCAGACCACCGTAGCCATTCGCAACGCACAGCTGTACCAACAAGTGCCGCTGGCGAACATCTTCCAGCCTTTCGCGCAGAGAAAGAAAAAATTGATCGCGGCTATGCCCAGAAGCCGGATCGTGCAATATGCCCAACGTGCCGGCATCGTGGCAGCCCTTCTGATACTCATCCCTTGGCCTATGCGCGTGGGCACCGACGCAACCGTAGTCCCAGCCGACCGGCGTGTTGTCAGCGCGATGGAAGGCGGCACCGTAAAGCAGGTCTTCGTACGCGAGGGCGACCCGGTAAAACCCGGCCAAGTACTGGCGCAGCTGGACGACAGCGAGGATCGTGTGAAATTGGCGGAAGCGCAAGCCGCCTTGTCTCAGGCGCGCCGCGAATTGGCCGAAGCTGAATTTCGGAACGATCCCTCCGCCGCGGGGCAAGCGCAAATTCGCAACGAACTGTATTCCGCGGAAGTGACGCTGGAGCAACAACGCGTGAATGAAGCGCGATTGACTTCACCGATTAGCGGCATGGTGGTCACACCGAAAGTGGAAGAAAAAACCGGAACGATGCTAAAAGCGGGTGATCCCTTTTCCGAGATAGTCGCTCAAGACCGCATGGCTGCGGAAATGAGCGTTCCGGAGACAGACCTTGCCCTCGTGCGGCCGGGAGAAAACATGGCCCTGAAGTTGAACGCCTTTCCGACCATAACATTCAAAGGAAACGTGGAGCGGCTCGGCGCCCAGACGCATACGGACTCCGGAGACCAGTATTTTCTGGTGCGTGCTATATTCGAAAATACGGGAGGAAATGCACGTGATGGAATGGTGGGAAGGGCGAGAATCCAGTCACATGGCGGATGGTTCGGTAGTGGATGGTACCCCATAGGCTACGCTATTTTGCGTTCGCCGTTCCGATGGATTTGGCAAAAGGCCTGGGCCTGGTTGCCGTAGCCAAGAGGAAATAGCCCTTATGAAACGCGTTTTGCTCATCTTGATCGCAACGATTACTTTTGGCGGAAATGGTTGCGACAAATCTTCCGTAGCGTCAAATGCCAAGGTTACGCCGGAAACGCCGGCGAACTCAGCTCCTCCCCAGCCGCCTGCAAATACGGGAGCTCCAAGGCCCTCCGAACCTGGTGATATCCTGAGCATCCTCACAGTGGAACATCAAGTAGATCTCTCATCGCAACGCGATGGCGTGGTGATCTCGGTGTTGAAAGATGAAGGCAACGTTGTAAACACGGGCGACATCCTGGGCCACTTGGACGACCGAACTTTGCAACAAGAACTCATCAAAGCCCGCGACGATCTGAAGGTCACCGAAAACAACCTGCAATACAAAGCAGCCGAATTGAAAGCTAAAGGCGCCGCCTACCGCCGACAGCAACAATTACGAGAAGCGGGATTATCCAGCGAGGCTGATCTTGAACAGGCCGAGTTTGAGGCCAAAGGCGCGGAGTACGATATGCACGGTTATGAAGCCCTGGTCGAAAGCGGCAAAGCGGAAATTCATCGTCTTGAAATTGAAATCGATCAAACCGTTTTGCGCGCGCCGTTTTCCGGAGTAGTGGTCCGCCGTTACGTTCGAGAAGGCCAAGCCATTGCGAAGGGCGATAAATGTTTTCGCATTAGCCAGCTTTATCCGCTTCAAGTCCAATTTCAAGTCTCTGAATTGGCCGGACCCCGTCCGGCGGCTGGCGCGCCCGTGAGCTTGGTCCTTTTGGATGGGTCGAATCGTCCGCTGAATGCGAAGGTCCTGAAGGTCAGTCCGACAGTGGACCCTTCCAGCGATAGTTACAATGTGGTGGCTCAACTTACCGGTCCCGGACTCGAGAATCTGCGCCCCGGAATGGCCGTGAGAGTTGGCTGGCCTGGAACTTCGCGGTCGAAGCCTTAGAGGATTTCGCAGATGCGTTTCGGCCCTACCAGCCTTCAAGTTTCCAGCGTTCTAGCAAAAGGACTCAAACGCCCCAAGCTTCGCACCGACCTGCGTATCAGCGAACAAACCGTGGCCGGCGAAGTCAGCTACGTCATCAAAAACCGCGAGACTAATTCCTATAATCGCTATGGCAGCACCGAGTATCAACTGCTGTCTCTGTGCGACGGAACGCGTACGGCTGCCGAAGTCGCCCAGGAGATGTGCGAGAAGGATCCGGAATCGCAAATGACCGAAGCTGACGTGCTGGAATTTTTCGACTCGATTGAAGCCGACATGTGGGAACAATCGATCGGCGAGAAAAATTTAGCTGTTCTCGAGCGAATTCGCGACGAGCGAAAGGGCCGCCTCGATCAATCCAGCATGCTCTACATTAGCTTTAAGGCCTGGGATCCTGACAAGACCCTCTCCACACTGGATCGCTATCTCAGCTGGATGTTTACCAAAGGTTTTGTCATTTTCTCTTTGTTCCTATTTGTAGTAGCGCTTTATCTGCTTGCCGGAGATTGGACGCGTGTCCAGCAGGACACGTCGGCCCTATATAATTTTGCGGATAAAAGCGCGTACGACATCTGGATCTTTTGGGTCCTGATATTTGGCTTAAGCTCAATTCACGAATTTGGCCACGGGCTCACTTGCAAACATTATGGTGGTGAGGTTCATCAAATGGGCTTTTTGCTCATCTATTTCACTCCCGCGTTTTACACCGATACCACTGACATCCTTCTATTCCAAACGGGTACTGCTCGGCAGTGGGTTATCTTCGCAGGCATTTGGATTGAGCTGGTGATCTGTGCCCTGGCCGCGCTGGTTTGGCATTTCACGGCGCCAGGTTCGCTGAGCAATGACTTCTTTTACAAGACGATGCTGATGAGCGGCATTCAGGGCGCCGTCATAAACCTAAATCCGCTAATCAAGGCCGACGGCTACTATGCACTCTCGCAATTCCTAAAAATTGACAACTTGCGCGAAGAATCCTTCGATTTCCTGCGAGCCTGGGTCCAAAAATATATCTTTCGCCACGACATGGACCTGCCCCCCTCTAGCAAGCGTGAGCGCCGTATTTGCTTCTTGTTCGGAATCGCAGCTGTGATCTATAGCACGTCGCTTCTAATCCTTGTGCTTTCGTTTGTCAAAAACGTCCTAGTGAGCAAAATGGGCGACGCCTGGGGGTACCTGGCAACCGCTGGCGTCGTGTTTTTCATTTCAAGAAGCAGTATACGAAAGGCGTTGCCGGTGGTCCGGGCGTGGATACGCGACAAGAAGGAGAAATATATGGCTTGGAAAATAACACGCACACAGCAGGCTTGGGCGCTCGGATTGATTCTCCTGTTTCTACTGCCGCCTCTTTGGTCAAAAGTCACTACCGATCTGGTGCTGGAGCCCGAAAAGGATGCACGGGTTCGAGCGCTAGTGGACGGCAGAATTCAAAAGGTCCTGGTGCATGAGGGCGATAAAGTGAAGGCGGGACAACTGTTGGCCGTCTTGGAGAACCCCCAAATACATGCCGATATCCAGTCGCTCGAGCAGCAGTTGGCGCTCGCAAGCAGCAACCTCCGCAATAATCAGGATCGCTCGGACCTCGGTCAAACAGCCCAAGCGGTGCGTGATCGCAAACGGCTAGCACAAGAGCTGCTCGTAGGACAAAAACGAGCGCAACAACTCGAAATTCGGGCACCCATCGACGGCATCGTTGTCACACCGAATGTGGACCAGGAAACCGGCCAGAATCTCTTGGCCGGGGATGAGTTTGCCCACCTTGTCGATCGAAGATCCATGAAAGCGCGTATCCTCGTTCAGGATCGCGATATCCAGGACGTTTACGTGGGCGCACCGGCGGAAGTGAAGGTCCTTCCGTTTCCGTTCCACACCTACTGGGGTCACATTGATAAGTTATCCCCGGCCGCGGCGCTGGACCATCCGATCGCACAGATCCAAAAGCTCGAGCGGCTGGGTCAAAATTTGACCAACTACCTTGCAGTGGAAATGGAAATTCCAAACCCTGACGGTACCCTGCTGGAAGGTATGACCGGAAAAGCTAAGATTTTGGGGTCCAAACATTCTCTGGCCTGGCAGTTCGGGCGTGGGACTTGGCGATGGGTGCGTTCGCAATTTTGGTAAGGGATATCAGTTTGTTCGGCAGCCCAATGTCCTCGGCCCCACAAAAAAAAGGGCCGCCGTTCCTGGGACGGCGGCCCTTTGGTACTGCAACTGCTGACTCGTGGCGGGCCGAAGCCCGGCCGTTAAAGATTGAAACCTGACCACATTAAGGCTTGTTGAGCGGCTTCACAGATCCCAGTTTCTTTCCCTTTTTAATCGGCTTTGCTTTTGCCATGTTCTTAAATCTCCTTAGCAGTATTTGTTTTTCCTGCTGCCTACGCCGTTACTGTTGCAATCCGTGCGCCAAACTGCCGGCTGGACGTCTCGAGTGAGCGCACTTTGATTTGAAAGCAGTTATCGGCTGAAGGAAGCAGTGCCTAGAGTGGCTTACGATTCAATGTGTTTAATTTTTGCGTTCGCGTTGAATAATTCAATATAGAAACCGAGCATTGGCCCTGCTCCACGATTGCAGTGCTCGCTGAGCGAATGGTATCTGGAGAGTAGCGCTGTAAACCACTAGGATCAGTCTGGTGGGATGACACGGTCCAAAAAAAAGAGCTACCATCATTGCGGTGGTAGCCCAATCGTTCCCTAATAACTACCTCTCCATGCGAACGCAGCCCAACAAGCGCACCTCGGGAAGCGAAAACGCTTAGGTTTTACTCGCCCATATGGCCCTGATGAGGGGCTTCGTTGGTTCCAGCTTCTTTGCCTTCTTCAAAGGTTTCTTTGCCATAATTTTTATTCCACTTTGGATGCGGCCTGGGTGACAACCGCCTCTGCGCGAAGCTTGCTAATTACCCGGGTGTAGCACAATCAGGGGCTTCGTTGGCTCCAGCTTCTTTGCCTTCTTCAAAGGTTTCTTTGCCATGCGTTCCTCCGGCTTTCAGGTGCGGCTTGCACAACGATTCCTTATGTGCAACCCTGGTTCCAATGTCGACAGGAAACAAGTTCCGGCTAAAATGCTACATCGAAAGAAGTTATACAGTCCAGTATCTTTTCTCGGCTAGTTCCCTGGTCAAATCTGTTGAAATTCTAATCGGCCGCTTAAAAAGTCAACCGAACCTACAGGTTGTACTTCCGGCATAAGTAGTTGAGCCGGTTACGATCCACTCCCAATAAGCGCGCGGCATCTGCTTTTACCTGCTTGGCCTGCTCCAGAGCTTCCTGAACCCAGCGTCGCTCAAACGCTCCCATTTCTTTGTCCAGATTGATTCCGCCCGAGGGAAGCCGGAACCTGTTGCGCGAATCCCGCCCGGAGGCTTGTACGATTTCACCTGGGAGATCCTTCACCGAGATTTCTTCGCCGTCGGTCATGATGACAAGCCGTTGGATTGCGTTCTGGAGCTCACGAACGTTGCCAGGCCAGGGATAGCGCTTAAGCGCCAGCATCGCGTCGTCAGCAATACGCTTCAAAGGTAAGCCGTTGGCAGCACAGTAGACGCTCACGAAGTAATCGGTGAGCACGGGAATGTCTTCCACCCGTTCCCGTAGTGACGGCACAAAAATCGGCACCACATGTATGCGGTAATAGAGATCCTCGCGAAACCTTTCCTCCTGGACCATCTCTTCCAAATCTTCATTCGTCGCGCTGATCAGCCGAAAATCTACTTTAATAGACTTCTTGCCACCCAATCGAGTGAATGAGCGGTCCTCCAACACGCGCAAGAGCTTGCTTTGGAGCGCGGGCGTTAGTGTTGCAATTTCATCAAGGAAGAGCGTGCCTTGGTGGGCTGTTTCCACCCTGCCTTCTTTCGCCGCGACCGCACCCGTAAAGGCGCCCTTCTCATAGCCAAATAGCTCCGCCTCCATTAGACCCTCTGGAAGCGCGGCACAGTTCACGCTGACGAATGCCCTGTTGCGTCGGGGGCTTTGCTCGTGTAGCGCCCGGGCCACCAATTCTTTGCCCACTCCGCTTTCTCCACGAATGATCACGTTGGTGTTTGCTCGGGCCATCCGCTTGATCGAATCGAACACATGGCTCATGGCATCGGTCGAACCGATCAGATCGCCATGCGTGCTCTTGCGGCTTATCTCCTGACGGAGAATACGGTTCTCGCGCTGAATGTGTAATTTTTCAACAGCGCGCTCAAGAAGATGCCGAAGGACGTCGGTGTCGATAGGTTTAATGAAATAGTCGTAGGAACCCGCGTCAATTACTTTCAGTGCGGTAGCCTTTGTTTCGTCAGAACTGAGAACTATTACAAGCGTGTCAATTTCGCTTCCTACCAGGCGCCCGAGCAGCTCGGTGCAGTCACGCACTCCTCCGTCTCCGAGCGGAAGGCCTAGCAGCAGGACGTCCAGTTCCGATCCTTGGAGTAGCCTGTAGGCTGCTTCGAAATCCTCGCCTTCGAACACTTCAAATTGCGATCGCAGCGCGGATGCAATCTTCGAGCGCAGACTGTGGTCGTCGTCTACTATCGCAACTTTTGGCTTTGTTACTACCGGGGTGATGGTGGTCTCCGGCGGGAGCAAACGTAAACAAGCGAGCCCGCGTGGAGCCGATTTTAGGGGCCAAGAGCTGGACTGTCAACGAAATCGGTCCACCAACCTGAGCCGGCGGCTGGTCCGGGCTCCATGGGATTCAGCGCGACACTTTGTGCGGCGGCAGGTATTTTTTGTCGACCTTGGCGATCACCACGTAATTCGGGTCCACCATTTCGGCCAGATGAATTGTCGCCACTTTCGAGAGCAGCTCGTACGCATCAAGCTCCGAGAGCCCGTAATCCTCATGAATCCACTCGATCAGTTGTGTAAATGCGATACGCAAACAATCGTCGAGAGGGCGGTAGATGCCCACGGCCATGATCTCGTCTTGGTTCTCGAAGCGCGGCCATTCGATTCGCCGTCCCTTGATGACCCGCACGCGCAAATGGACCCGCAAAGGGACCTCGATGGCTGTGCCGGCGATTTCGCCGTCGCCCATCGCGGCATGCCCATCACCCATGTAGAGAAGTGCGCCCGGGACGTTGACAGGCAGGTAAAGAATGTTCCCCACGCTTGATTCCGAGGCGTCCATGTTGCCGCCAAACTCAGCAGGAACAACCGAACTGCGGGCTTCCCCATTTGCGGGGGCGACGCCAATACATCCCAGAAACGGATGCAACGGAATTTTCACCGAAAAATTGGAATCATGCGCTTGGAAAGTCGCCGTATTATCGGCGGAACGGATCGGATAAAGCCATAGGCGTTCGGGCAGAGCGGGCTGGATCATCGGCGTGTAGTCAGTAGAGTTGAGAGCGCCGAAACCCGGAGCGAATGCACCGACTCCCTGAGATGAGTTCACTTCTAGATCCAGAAATTCGACGGCAATGGTATCGCCCGGTTCCGCACCCTCGATAAAAAAAGGACCGGTTAGCGGATTGTCTCCCTTCACCAGCGCCAGCGTATCGCTCGGTTTCTGAATGGCATCGCCGAACGCATCCAGCGTGTTTGTTTCCAGAATGTCATGCGGACCGAGCCGCGCCACGGCAGGCGCCACTCCGTACACATACTTCACGGTCTCAAGGGTCGCTTGGTATTTCACAACAACCGGAACTTCTTTCTGAGCTTGGACCCCTGGAGCGCGAAACAAAACGCTGAAGAAAATAGCAAGCAGAAGTAATTTCATCAAACGATCCTCCTAATGCTTAACCGCGCGCGACGTGAAAGGTGACACTCGAACACCCGAAATCTCGCAATGGATTCGCGGATTCGTTAGCTTGTACCTTATGTCGGACGGCAAGGACAAGCTTTCCTTCAAATTCGATTCCTTTCCACTTGGATTTTTGGAACTGTAAGGCCCTGAAAAGTGAATCATGCTAGGTATGGAATTGCGGCCCGGAAAAGTTTGGTTATACATCCAACCCGTTCGTGATTTCTCTATGGTCTGGCTGACTCCATATCCTGAACGGCCGGACACACCGATTCGGTGCTCGTGGAGTCGGCCAGGACCGCCAGTTCGTGAAACAATGTCTGAAGTTCACGGTGTCGGATCGAGTGGCGACTCCTGTCCAAGGGTGGCCATAGGCAACTTTTTCGGTGGATAAAAGGGCCCAGTGCTGCGGACGAAACCTATGAGATCACCGGCTCGAGCGAAATCGAGTCGTTTGCAGAAATATGGGCTCTCGCTTCTTTTCCTATTTTGGTTGCTAATCGGGTCTCCCAGCCTAGCAGCGCAAGAGCCTCCCGTTTCGACGTCAACAGTATCTGGAATCGTTCGGACTACGGAAGGTACCCCCATCCCCGGCGCTACGGTGCGTTTGATCAACAGCGATACGAACAAAGTTTGGCTTAGCTGGACTGACGAATCCGGCAAATTTGAATTTCCCCAAATTGCAGCGGGACGTTACCGAATGGAGGGAAGCCAGCTCGGCTTCGCGCAAGCATCCTTGGTCATCGAAGTCCCCATAGTTCCGCCCGGACCAGTTCCAGTGGTCTTGCGTGTTGCGACTCTGGCTGAATTGTCCGCAGCGCCAGCCACTCCTTCGAATAAGCCCCATGCTCCGAGCGACAGAACTAACGCCCCGAACCCATCTGCGAACTCTGCGAACGCGCCCGGCCAAAGAGGAGCACGAGGGCAATTGCCGGCCGGAGCGGCTAATGCGGTTCGCGAGGGCCTGGCCGGCGGTTTCGAAGAGACGGAACTCACAGGTGAAGGCACGAACGCACCGGGCGCAGAAGCGAACGGGGCTCCCAACGCGGGACCGCAGGCAGGAGTTTCACTCCCGGCCGCTGCCAATTCGAACGCGACTTCTGACTCATTCTTGCTGCAAGGAACCGTGGGTCAGAGTCTCACATCCAACGGACCGGGAGGTTTCGGCGGCCCAGGGGGTATCGTGCCTAGCACTCCCGGCGACCAGGGAGGAGCCGGAGGTCGTGGCGGCCGCGGAGCCGGACTACTGTTTGGTCAAGGTGGTCCCGGAGGACCAGGAGGAGGCCCGGGTGGCGGAGGCGGTGGTCCGGGAGGAATGTTCGGCGGACGCGGGAGATTAAACCGCCAAACCGTAAATCGCGTGCGGTTCAGTTTTTATGATCGCTACGAAAATTCCGCGTTTGATGCCAAGCCCTATTCGCTCACAGGGAATCAGGTGCCCAAGCCCAGCCATTACGACGAACGCTTCGGTGGCAACCTCGGCGGACCGTTGAAGATTCCTCATATTTACAACGGCAGCGACCGCACATATTTTTTCATCAACTACCAGCATGAAATCCAATCCAGCGCGCTGGACACTTATTCCACCGTTCCCACCGCAGCCGAACGAAGCGGAGATTTCTGCGGTCTCGGGGTCACCATCTATAATCCGTTTTCAAATTTCACCGGACCACGCACTCCACTGGGTAATGGCTGTCAAATCCCTGCGATCAATTCCGCCGCAGCAGGACTTCTCGCTTTTTATCCTATGCCGAATCTGCCGGGAACGGTGCAGAACTATCTGCTGCAAACTACTGTGCCGATTAACAATGACATTTTGAATCTCCACCTGCTTCACACCATCAATTCCAAGTTCAGTTTGAATGGCGCCTACAATTTGAATTCGCAGCGTCAGAATACCTTCGGCAATTTCCTGAGTACCGCTGGAACTCAATCCACACTGAGCCAGTCAGTCACTCTCGGACTTTCTCACAACTGGACTTCGCATTTGGTGGAAAGCACGCAATTGAATTGGAGCCGCAGTCGCGTTCAAATCCTAAGCGATAACTCTTTCAAGAATGACGTCGCCGCAGATCTGGGAATATCGGGCGTATCCACCGAACCCCTCACCTACGGTATACCGGCGATCAATTTCAGCAGCATTTCCGATTTGAACGATCCGCTCCCTTCTCTCGTTCGCAACCAGACGCTCCGATTTGGAGATAATTTGAGGTGGGTGCGCGGAAAACACACCATGACTTTCGGTGGCGAGGTTCGCCGCATCCAACTCAACACCGACGCCAATCCTCAGCCGCGTGGACTGTTCAATTTCACCGGCGTCATGACTTCGCAATTGACTTCGACCGGCCAGCCCGTGCCCCCCAATCCTCAAACCGAGCCCTTCTACGAACTCGCAGATTTTCTCCTGGGCCTTCCTTACAGCACCACGGTGCAATTCGGTCCGAATGCTTATCTGCGCAGTTGGGATTTTATTGCCTACGCGCAGGATGACTGGCGCGTGAGCAAGCAGCTCACGGTCTTGTATGGCGTTCGCTACGAGGCGGTTACCCCGCCCGTGGATGAATACGACCGGATTGCTAACTTGGATTTGAATTCCACGGCCACGGCGGTGGATGTGGTCACGCCGGGTTCCATGGGAATGTTTGACGGCCGCTATCCCCAAGCTCTGATCCACGGCGATTACGACAACTGGGCACCTCGCATTGGATTCGCTTGGGTGCCACAAATGATCAAGCCGAAGACAGTTGTTCGGGGCGGTTTTTCGATTTTCTACAACGAAGGTATTTACAATACTCTGGCGCAACAATACCTGGAATACGAACCTCCCTTCGCCACATCGGAAAATCTCATCACATCTGGCGCGCAAGTTCTAACGCTTCAGAATGGTTTTCCCCTGACCAGCACCATATCCAACAAGGGCGGCGTAAATCCGTTCTACAAAAATGGATACGCAGACATTTGGACCTTAGGCACCGAAACATCATTCACTCAGAATTGGATCTTGGACCTCACCTATACCGGCACCAAAGGCACCAACTTGGATTTGCTTCGCGCACCGAATCGCGCTCCTTTGGGCACCAGCCCGCTGAACACACAAATTTCTTTGCGAATTCCCGACGCCAATAGCTTCTATTACGATCAATCCGGAGCGAACTCAATTTACAACGCACTCCAAGTGCGGTTGGTTCATCGCTTCACCCACGGTATTTCAATCCAAGGGTTCTACACCTTTTCAAAAGCGCTCGATAACGCGAGTACCATCGGTGGAACCACGCCGATCGTGGTGCAGCAGGATGGCAACTTCGCCGCAGAACGCGGACTTTCATCATTCGACGTCCGCCATCAGGTCCGCATGTTCTCGGTGTACGAGCTGCCATTTGGCGAACACCATCGCTATGGCAATCATGGCTGGGCGGAACACGTTCTTGGAAATTGGCGGCTGCAAAACATCATTACTTGGCAGACCGGAAATCCCTATACGGCTTATCTCGGCGGCACGGCATCCGATAACGGGACAGGAGCGAGTTTTTCCTTGCGCGCAGATCAAATCGGAAATCCAAACGTGGGCATTTGTGGCGGAGGACCACTCACTTTTTTCAACACCGCCGCGTTCGCTACTCCGCCTCCCACGGAATATGGCAATGAACACCGCGGCTCCATCGAAGGCCCTTGCAAGTTCAATTGGAACGCTTCTCTGGCGAAATCTTTCCGGTTCGGTCCGCAAGAGCGCCATCACCTGGACGTTCGTTGGGAAGTTCAGAATCTTTCCAACACTGTGAGTTTTTCCGGGCTTGCCACGCTGTTGGGCTCCTCAACATTCGGACGTGTTACTGGCGCGGGAACCATGCGAACCATGGATGTTATGATCCGGTATAACTTCTGATGAGACACTCCGCTCAAAAACTCGCGTTTCCGTTAGTGGCAGTGATCTTTTTAGCGAGTGTGGCCTTCGCTCAATCTCCACAGCAATCTTCCAATCCGCCCGCGCAGCAACCTACAAACCAACCAGCGCCGATCGCCGTACCCATGCCTGCCTCGCCTCAGGCTCCCAAACCCACCGTGCCTTCCGTGATCAGAGCCTCGTCCGATTTGGTGCGCATTGACGTTGAAGTGACAGACAAATCCGGCAAGCCTATCAAGGGATTGCGTGCGGATCAATTTACCGTCACCGACGACGGCAAGCGCCAGGAGATTTCCAGTTTCTCTTACTCCGACATCGAGGGCATTGAGTCTGCGGCAGCGGCGGAAGACAAACCCATCGTCGTGCCGGTGGACAACGAAGGACCAAACGCGCCGTCGGCCGACGCGATTAGCGATCAATTGCGCGATCGCCGCCTGCTGGTGCTTTTCTTCGATCTAACGTCCATGCAGTCGGACGACTTGATTCGCGCGCACGACGCGGCCGCGAAATTTGTGAAAGAGCAGATGACTAAAGCGGACCTCGTTGCAGTCGTCGCTTTTTCCTCGAAGCTTGTCGTGCTCGCGAATTTCACCAATGACCACGCAGCGCTCGATAAAGCCATCGCGCAGTTAACCGCCACCAGCATTTCCGATCTTTCTAATCCGCTCTACGCCGCGGCGGAGAACGGCGAATACGACGTGCAGGAGTATACCGGTGCGGCCTACACGCCGGATGAAACCGAATTTAACGTTTTTAATACCGACCAAAAGCTCGCTGCCGTAGAAGGCATGGCCAACGTTCTCAGCGCGTTCCCTGGGCGAAAAGCCCTGGTGGAATTCACCGGCGGCATCACTCAGACCGGCGAAGAAAATCGCACGCAGCTTCGAGCAGCTACCGATGCCGCGAATCGCGCCGACGTCTCAATTTATTCGATCGACTCGCGCGGATTGTTCGCCACGCCGCCCGGTGGGGACACCACCACGAATGCCGCCACCGGAACTTCCATGTTCACCGGTGCCTCGGTCTTTCATCAAACCGACCAGCGCGAAGACTCGCGCGATACTCTCGCCACTCTTTCCACCGACACCGGAGGAAAAGCATTCTTCGATTTGGGAGATTTGAGCCAAGCGCTCCCGAAAATTCAGCAGGACAATACCGGCTACTACCTCATCGGCTATCGTCTGGGGGCCGATGTGAAGCGCGATGGTCGCTGGCGGACGATTCGCGTGAAGGTCAACGCGCCCAACGCTCACGTGCGTTATCGCGAAGGTTATTATGCGCCACGGGATTTTCAGCATCTTCAAAAAGAAGATCGCGACCAACAGCTTGCCGACGCTGTGAACTCCGACAATCCGGTCGTCGAGTTGCCGGTGGCAGTAGAGACGGCCATGTTCCGGCTGTCCGATCAGCAGACCTACGTTCCCATCGCCGCGAAGATTTCTGCCAGCGCACTGGAGTGGGCTGAAAAGCATGGACACCGGCAGGCCGAATTTGATTTTGCCGTTGAAGTTCGCGCACTCCCTTCCCGCCAAGTGGTCGCGCAGTTACGCGACACTACCCAAGTGAACCTCGATCCCCAGCGTTTCCAGCAGATCAACCAAAAAAATCTGCTGTACCAAGGCGGCGTTGTTCTTGCACCCGGAAATTACCGCCTAAAATTTGTCGCTCGCGAAAATGAATCAGGAAAAATCGGCACCTTTGAACAGAATCTCTCCGTCCCAGCGGTCCAGCCGGGCAAGCTGGTGCTCAGCTCTTTGGTTCTTTCCAGTCAGCTCATTCCGGTGCAGAAATCATCCGAAGTTCAAACCAAAGGCCAGGGCTTACGCGTCAAGCTGCCGAACTCACCGCTCGAGATGAATGGAGAAGCGATTGTCCCTAGCGTGACTCGCTTGTTCGCGCAAAATCAAACACTGTACGTTTTCTTCCAGGCTTACTATCCGGAGAAAAATGAAAACAAAGAAACGATGGACGGAAATTCTCTCCGCGCCGCATTGGTTTTTTTCCGCAATGGATTGCAGGTGAACGCCACTCCCTTGCTCGCGCCTTCGGAAGTGGATCCGAAAAAATCCACGGCGTCGTTTCGCATCCGATTGCCTTTATCGAAACTGCAAGGCGGACGTTACACCGTTCAAGCCGTTGTAATCGCGCCCGGAACGCAGCACTCCGCATTCGGTCGCAGCTACCTCGCGTTATTACAAGCGCCGGGGGCCCCCGCGTCGACGCCTGCTGGTAGTCCCGCGAATTCTGCTCCAGAAAGTGCAGCCCCCAAACCACCTTCACCCTAAACGCCAGAGCGGTTCGTAAATTCCGGCATGTTTGGCAATTCTTCTTCAGATATGGCACGCTGGAGGGAGTGCCCACAAAAAGCATTACTCATATCCTGATCCACGATTCTTTTCGTGTAGGTATTACGATCAAAGGGATCGACGGCATTCTCGAAGCCCTCGGCGGTGTGCTGCTATGGTTTAAAGTCAACACGTTGAACTCCTGGTTGCAAGCGCTCTGCCAGCACGAACTCGCGCGCGACAAACACGATGTTATTTTTTCTCACCTGAGTATTGCTTCGCAGAAATTGGCTAGCGGCAGCCCGATGTTCGCCTCCCTTTATCTTCTCTCACACGGCTTGGTGAAGGCCTTGCTCGTGATTTGTCTTTGGTTCAATAGGCTATGGGCTTATCCGCTGACGATTGGCGTTTTTGCGGCCTTCGTGCTCTACCAAATCTACAGATTTACTTACACCCATTCGGTGGCGCTTGTAATTCTCACTCTCTTCGATCTGCTGCTGATATTTCTAACCTGGGAAGAATATCAAGATCAGAAATTGCTGCACCTGAAGAAGAAAGAATAATTAGAACTACCTGCGGCGTATGGCCTTGCATCGGCTTTTCGTGTAGATTTTCTTATCGTGACATCGCCGAACAAATTCAAAGTTGGTCTCGTTCAGATGGCTGTCAGCCCGAAGCCAGAGCAGAACCTGGCCCAGGCCATTTCCCGCATCGAAGAAGCCGCTCGAGGCGGCGCTCAAGTGATTTGCTTGCCGGAGCTTTTTCGCACGCAATATTTCTGCCAGCGCGAAGACACCGCAAATTTTGAATTGGCGGAGCCGGTGCCCGGTCCCACCACGGAAGCGCTAAGCCGCGTAGCGCAGAAAACGAAAACCGTCATAGTCGCGCCCGTTTTTGAGCGCCGGGCGCCCGGTGTGTATCACAACACCGCCGCAATCATTGATGCCGACGGCCGAATCGCCGGCGTTTATCGCAAAATGCATATCCCCGACGATCCCGCTTATTACGAAAAATTCTATTTCACTCCGGGAGACTTGGGCTTTCGGGCGTTTGAAACCAACGCCGGGAAAATTGCCACTTTAATCTGCTGGGACCAATGGTATCCGGAAGGAGCGCGCTTGGCCGCCCTCAACGGCGCCTGCATCGTTTTCTACCCGACCGCAATCGGCTGGCACCCCAGCGAAAAAAATTCCAATGGAGAAGCGCAGCGCGACTCCTGGCGCACCATTCAGCGCAGTCACGCGATTGCCAACGGCATTTACGTCGCCGCGGTCAACCGCGTGGGACACGAAAAGCCCGTCGAAGGTGGAGAGGGCCTGGAGTTCTGGGGCACTTCGTTCCTTTGCGATCCGCAGGGAGTGGTGATCGCCGAAGGTTCCACCCACGGTGAAGAGATTTTGTACGGTGAAGTGGATCTCGCACACCTGGAAGACGTCCGACGCAATTGGCCATTCCTACGCGACCGCAGGATCGATGCCTACGCCGGCATCGAACAGCGTTTCCTCGACGAAAAGCCTTGAAGCCCTCCAGCCGCAACAGCCGCCCTTCCGCAGAAAGCACTCCCGCAGCGCTAGGCTTCCGCATGCCCGCCGAATGGGAACCTCACGAAGCCACCTGGCTCGGCTGGCCGCACAATCGAACCGATTGGCCCGGTAAATTTGAGCCGATCCACTGGGTTTACGGCGAGATCGTTCGGAAAATAGCGCCCGGTGAGCTCGTGCGCATCGTGGTGAACTCGCCGGCACATGAATTGCGAGCGCGAAAGGTCTTGAAAAGCGTCGGCGTTAGCATGAGCCGAATCCAATTTCTCCGATTTCCGACAAACAGAGGTTGGACTCGCGATTTCGGTCCCCTATTTATCAAACGTAGGAAGCCCCGCCCGGAACTTGCCATCGATCGATTCCGGTTTAACGCCTGGGCTCGTTACCCCGACTGGAAAAAAGACGACGCGATTCCCGAACGCGCTGCTCGCCGATGGAAGATGAAAATGTTCCGCGCCCAACTCGGTGACCGCGATGTGGTTCTCGAAGGCGGAAGCATTGACGTAAATGGTTCGGGCACAGTGCTGACCACGGAAGAGTGCCTCCTCGATCAGAAACGCCAAGTTCGAAACCCCGGATTCGACCGCGGTCAGACGGAAGCAGTCTTACGAGAATATCTCGGCGTGATCAATGTCATATGGTTAGGCAAAGGAATAGCCGGAGATGACACGCACGGTCACGTCGATGATCTGTGCCGTTTTGTGAACCGCCGCACAGTTGTCGTTTGCCGCGAAAAAAACCATAGCGAGAAAAATTATCGCGCGCTCGAGGAAAATTGGGAGCGCCTGCGCGGAGCGAGACTCGAAGATGGAAGCAAATTGGATGTTGTAGCCTTGCCCATGCCGTCGCCTCTATTTTTCGACGGCGTGCGCCTCCCGGCCAGTTATGCGAACTTTTACATTTCCAATGCCGCCGTCTTAGTGCCCACTTTCAACGATCCCAATGACCGCGTCGCTCTGGGGATTCTCGCTGAACTTTTCCCCAAGCGCTCCGTGGTTGGAATCCATTCAGTAGATTTAGTCTGGGGCTTCGGCACCATCCACTGCTTGACGCAACAGCAGCCCGCTCGCGCCTAATTCACTTCAAATATTTTTCGCTTCTTTCCGAATATCAGGACGCTTTCGAGCTCTATCCATCCTGCCCGGTATATTCGAAATTTCCGAATTTACGTAATTCGCTGCTAGCAAACGCCTTATTTACACGAAATGCTGGCGACGAACGTGCCCTATGCGTTCGTGGGGAAAGTCAACTTCACGTTCGCGTCACCCCCTACATTGAGCGAAAACTGGAGATAAACATGCGATTGAACAAATTCGTTAGGCTAAGCGCGTTGCTGACGGCCTTGCTGCTCCTGCTGCCATCGCTGCTTTCGGCGCAGAGCGTGGTTACCGGAGCCATCAACGGCACAGTAACTGATCCGTCTGGCGCTGTTATCGTAGGCGCTTCGGTAACGTTGACAAGCAAGAGCACCGGAGCTTCGTTATCCACTGAAACCAATGCGAGCGGTGGTTATTCGTTCGGGCTTGTAAAGCCTGGGTCCTATACGTTGATTGTGAAACAAACGGGATTTAAGCAATCGTCCCAGTCAGTAGACGTGGCGCTCGGCGAGACGGGCGTGGCCAACGTGAAACTGGAACTGGGCAGCGGCGCGGTAACCGTCGAAGTGACCGGGCAAGGCGCTCTTCTCCAGACCGAGAACGCAAATATTTCGACCAGCATCGAAACGGCTGAGATCGAAAACCTTCCCAATCCTGGCGGCGATCTGAGCAACATCGCGCAGACCGCTCCGGGCGTTACCATGAACAGCGCCGGCGGCGGATATGGAAACTTCAGCGCCTTCGGCTTGCCGGGCACCGCGAACCTTTTCACCATTAACGGAAACGATTACAACGATCCGTTCTTTAATTTGAACAACTCGGGCGCCAGCAACCTTCTTCTTGGCTCGAACGAAGTTCAGGAAGTCGCGGTAATCAGCAACGCCTACACCGGCCAGTACGGACGGCAAGCCGGCGCGCAGATTGACTACGCAACGAAGTCCGGCGGTAATGCTTATCATGGTGACGCGGTGTACTACTACAACGCGGGCGGCATGAACGGCACCGACTACTTTGACGGCTATACCCCAGAAGTGAACAACCAATGGGCCGCCGGAATGGGCGGACCGATCATCAAGGACAAAATATTCTTCTACGCAAACACGGAAGGACTGCGCTATTCATTAGGAGCAGGAGCCGACGTAGCTTATCCCACGACTGCATTTGAGAATTACGTCCTGGCGAACGTCGCAACTTTGACTACTGGTCCGGGGGGCAGCGCACCCACGCCTTTCTACCAGAACATGTTCAACCTGTATAACTCTTCACCGCATTTCGCGGCCGCCCAAAGCACACCCGTAGCAAACAGTTGCGGATCTCTTAACGGCGCGAGCAATGGAATGATCCCGAACAACGCTTGCGTAGGCACTGTTTTTCAAAACAGCCCGAACGGGAACCAGGAGTGGTTGCTTTCCGGACGCGTCGACTGGGACATCAACGAGAATAATAAAATCTTTGGACGCACAAAGTTTGATCGCGGTACGCAGCCTACCTATACCGATCCCGTCGATCCGATTTTCAACATTCACAGTATTCAGCCGCAGGATGAGGGCCAACTGAACTATACGCACGTGTTTAGCCCCAACGTAGTCAACAATCTGGTCGGATCCGTTTTGTGGTATTCGGCGATTTTCCAGAGTCCCAATATCACTGCGGCCAACGCCGCATTCCCTGGAGTGTTCATACCCACTGACATTAGTCTCGCTTGCCTTGGCGCGGGTTGTGGACTTGACGCGGCAGGGGTGGCGGACGGCTATCCGCAGGGCCGCAATGTCACGCAATGGGGAATCGTGGACGACTTGTCGGTCACACGTGGAAATCACAGCTTCAAAATGGGAGTAAACTTCCGTCGCGACGATGTGAGCGACTATACTGCAAGCAACGGCCAGTATCCGGTCGTAGGCATCAACGCGCTAGATTTTGCCAACGATGTGCTGAACCCGGCCGGAGCAGGTAGTGCGGGCGATTCCCTGTATCAAGCTTTTGCAGTGAATCTGCGCCAACCCATCGCGGTTTACAGCCTGGGCCTCTATTTCCAGGATGAATATCGCGTCAATCCAAAACTGAAGTTGACCATGGCTTTTCGCGTAGATCGAAATTCGGGCGGCGTTTGCCAATCGGATTGCGGCGCGGCTCCATTTGTGCCGTTTAGTCAAATGAGCCACAACTCATCGTTACCCTTCGACACAATTACCAACCCCGGCTCGCACAGCATCCTGCCCGGCATCGAGAAGATTGTCCCTCAGCCGCGCTTTGGAATTGCCTGGACGCCGTGGGGAGACAAAACGGTTATTCGCGCTGGCGTAGGCCAGTTCTCCGATTTGTATCCCGGCACCATCCTGAACCTGTACACCAGAAATTTTCCGCAATGGACGCCATTCAATTACAACCAGACCAGCAATTTTGCCTTCACCGATACCAACTCTGCCGCTAACAACGTCGTGACCTGTAATTCGGCCTTTCAGTCCGCTTATCACTCCGGCGGAAACTTAGCCGATTTCAACAGGACCCCAGGCTGTTCCGTTCCAAACCTAAATAGCGTAGGAAATTTGGCCAATCCGAAGTACACCGAATGGAACGTGGAAATTCAGCGCAGCGTAGGTCCCAAGACGGCTATATCCGTGAACTATGTTGGCAATCGCGGATATGATGGACTGCTCTTCAACCAGACCGAGAATGCGTTCAATCCTGGAGGGTTCGGCGGCCTTCCCACGGCTCCCCTCGACAACCGAGTAGCGAACGTCGGAGAACTGACGAACAACAACACTTCCAATTACAATGGCGTTACGTTCTCCGTGCAGCAGAATAGTTGGCACGGTTTCACGGGCCGCCTGAACTACACGTATAGCCACTCGCTGGACGACATATCAAATGGTGGCGTGCTGCCATATCAAATCACGTTCTCTCAAGTCAGCCTTCTCACGCAAATCGATCCCAGCTGCCTGCGATGCCTGAACTATTCGAACTCAGACTATGATTTGCGCCACAACCTCACTGGGAACTACCTGTACCAATTACCATTCCACAGTGAAAATCGCCTAGTGGATGCGGCGCTAGGCGGCTGGCTGGTGTCGGGAACCGTGTATTACCACAGCGGCTTCCCTTTTACCCTCGTTGATGCTGGTGATTCCTTCAACGAGATTGCCGGGAACAACGGGGCTCTCGGAGTGGTGCTGGCACAGCCGATCGTGCCGGTGACCAATTCCTGCACCAGCCCCGGTGTGCAATGCTATTCACTACCCCAGTTTGCCGGCCAACAGAACCCGGCCCTAACCGGACCGTGCAATCCTTGCAGCAATCCCGCGCCGACTGGGTTCGGGGATATCCGCCGGAATAGCTATCGGGGGCCGAATTACTTCAACACCGACTTCAGCCTTCGAAAGAGCTTCCGGGTGACCGAGAGGATGGGGCTTGAGCTCGGGGCCAATGCGTACAACGTGTTGAATCACCCGAACTTCCAGAACCCCGTCAATTCCACCGGCAGCAGCGCGGTATTCGGTCAGATCGTTCAGACCACTAGCCCACCAACAACGCCGTACGGTGCGTTTGCGGGTTCCTTGGCCAGCGCTCGGATTCTGCAAGTAATGGCCAAGTTCACGTTCTAACATGAACTCCAACGTTGCCAGAAAAGGGCGACCCCGCGGGGTCGCCCTTTTTTCGTTTTTATGTGTTTTAGCGTTCCGAAATGTCTCTGTGCACCGTTTGCGGAGGAGGACTCCGAAAGAATATCGAAGATACTGGCTCTTCGGACCTAGAGTCCGGCGGGCCGACTCAACCCATCGTGAGACAGTCGTGTGTCTTGACTTCTTTTTCTTTACCTTCCTGGAAAATTCCAGCGGAGGTCCGTCACCCTCGACAGCTAAATTTCCCTTGCCTACGCGAGCTAGAATCCAGCTGAGCCTAGCCGTCGTTCCTCCGGGCCTAAGCTAACAGGGCGGGCAGTACGAGCAAAGCAAAATTGCTTCGTCTCGTGAATTCACTGCTTCTCTTGCAATCGCTCGGCTTCCTCTCCCCGTCTGCGAAGGGCCTCCCCGGGCCGCAGCACGGGACACCGAAAAGGTTTCGCGACAGATCTGAAATCTCAGTCATTGAATGTCACAATCGCAGCGGCGTGACCATTGGTTATCCGGCGCGCGCGAGACTGTGGGCGTCTACGTCCCCAGGCGCCGAAAGCGCCCGAAGGCAGCCGAGCTTTCCGAACGACCGTTGCGTTAAAGCCCTCGCGAGAATTGCGAGGAGCTGCTGGCGGCCGAGCTAACGGGAATACGTCGGCGTGACAAGGGCGTAGCCCCGCTGAGATAATCGTCTAGAGTGGGCTGGCCGCAGATTAGCGCAGTCGTCGCGTCTACTATGTACTCAACCCAGCGGAGTTTCTTGTGACTGAGGTAAGGACGAGGGTGGCGAAGGGATCAGAGCGTGGCAAATTGCGCATCGGCGATGATTGGAATGCAATCCGCATTATCGCGCTTTCGCAGAGCAATCCCCTCAAAGCGATTGCGGAGTTTGTCGAAAACAGTATTGATGCGCATGCCCAAAATATCGTTATCACCCGCGGCCGCGAACACGGTGAGCACTATCTAAAGGTCACAGATGACGGCGACGGCCTCCCGCGCGGTCCGAACGGGCTGCCTGACTTCAAGTACGTCGCGACGCATATCTGCGATTCGATCAAGCGGCACTTGAAATCGAACGGCGGTGGAAGCGGTATACAAGGGGAGTTTGGAATTGGCCTTTTGAGCTTCTGGACTGTCGGCGACACGCTGTCGATGACTTCTAAGGGTGCCGATCAGCGCGCCTACCAGATGACCATGCGCAGAGGGGATCCTCGCTACGCTGTGATTGCGCGGCGCGCGCTCTTCGCCGAGCAGGGCACCGAACTCCGGATCAGTCCCCTGCTGGAGGGTATTCGTACTCTGAGCGGTGAGAAGATCCAGTGGTACCTGGCCTCCGAGTTGCGTGATCGTATTCGCGCTGGGCAGCTTCGCCTAACAGTGGTAGATAGGCTCGCGCGCAAACAATATCAAGTCGAACCGCGTCAGTTCGAAGGCCGCTTGCTGCACCAACTACCGGCAGTTCGCTCATCCTTCGGCGAGGCCTACGCCGAATTGTACCTCACGGAACCAGCGGAGGATTCCCGTGTTGCCCTGACACGAGGAGGCACGCGCGTGATCGAGGATCTTAGTACGCTCCCCGGCTTGGAGCGTTCACCTTGGAAGTCTCGCTACATACAAGGTCTGGTCGACGTGCCGTACCTAAACCTCACACCCGGAACGCGTTCCGGAATCGTACACGACGAGCATTACGCTGCTTTTGTCGACAGTCTGGCTAAGCTCGAGGCTCACCTGACCGACCTGATCGACGCACAGCAGCGTGCCGAAGAGGAACAGGCCAATCGGGAGTCCCTGCGTGCCATCCAACGCGCGTTTCGTGAGGCTATGCTCATTCTGCCGCGCGAAGAATATGATTGGTTTGACATCCAGTCCCGCCCGCAGGATTCCGGCGCCGGCGAGACGCTACAACGAGGCGTCGATCCCACCGATTCAAATGAAGAGGTAGCCCCGTTGAGCGCGGCGGAACCCAAGGGAGAGACATCCCCACAACGTCGATTCTTTGACTATGCGGGGCCTTTGCACACAGTCGTGATTTCACCGACAACAAGCACACTCGCAGTAAAACAAAGTCGGCGTTTCCGCGCGCTACCTCGGGACCGCTCTCGCCGGCGCATCCAGGACGATCTCACCTTTGCCTGGCGGATTGTGGAAGGGGGTGGCACGCTGTTGTCCACCTCGGATCAGGAAGTTAGCTTTGAGGCTCCCGATTCGCCCGTTCTAGTCCGGTTGTCCGTCACTGTTTCACAACGCGATATACGCTGCACAACAGAGGCGTTGATCACGGTGACTGATAGCCTCGATATCTCCATGGGCGCTTCAGCCGTCAACGCTCGCGGATTGCCGGGTTACACCTTCGAACGGGCCGCTGGGGAGCTGTGGCGCTCGCGATTTGATGCCGACCGCAACTTGATCGTGGTGAACAGTGGCCACCGCGATTTTGTTTTCGCTACACGTAGTCGTGCGCTCCAGCTGCGCTATCTCGTGCGGCTCTTCGTCAAGGAGTTGGTGCTCAAGAACTTTGCCGGCATGCAGGCCGAACAGATCGCGGACCGGATGATTGAGCTCTCGTTATATGTGGAGGAGAAATTGAGATTCTCGTGAGGGCGGAAGCATCGGTGCTCCCATTGTTCGCTTCAAGGTGGTACACCACACAGCCTCATACCATACGTCGCGAAAGCGAGCGGAGATCAAGTCCATACATTCTCAGGCATCGCCTCGTCTTACCGGCCTCGTCTTGCACGCCTGCCACACATTTAATAAATTCAGCGCAAATCATTGAGGCGTAGCAGCTCGGCCAACCGGCGCGGGTTGATCTTGTCACTCTGATTGCCTTCCCTCATGCAGGCATTCTTTCGCGGATCGCACACCACCAATTTCGTCACGTGCGGTCTCAGCAAGTCGTACAACCAGGCGGCCCAGGTTCCTTCTTCAAACGTCACGTGCAAGTCTCCGCGCAGCCCAGCGATAAAATCCAGAATCACGTTGGCTTTGCTTTCGATCACGCACTCCATCACGATCTTTCCTGCACCATTCCTTGCCGCAATCGAAATGCTTTCCTTGTGCACATCCATGCCGATATACTTTCCGCTATCCATTGAGGGCGCTCCTTTCTGTAGTGGGTTCGAGCCAAACACTCAAAACCCTACTCCAAAAGGGGCGCCCTTTTATATTGCGTCGGATAACCGGACATCATTTGAAGTAATACTTCACGTGTCCGGTTTGCGCTGCTAGCTCAACCGGTCGATGCAACAGTGGTTGGAGAGGTCTGCTCAAAAAGTGTTTGCAGAGCCGACATCGTTAGAGATGCCCGGTTATCTGACTAACCTGAAGTTAAGAACCTCTCCAGTGCCGATGACTAGCAGAAAATGGATTTCCCAACAGCCTATTCAACTTATCGATGCTTAGCGATAATTTCCGAGTCGACGACGATCCGGGAGTTATCGCGGGGTTACGCGGTCAACGCGCTAAAAGCATGCTTGACTCGGGGAAGCAAGAGGTACGCCAGCATCCAAATGGCCGTCACCATTACAAGTAAATGGCAAACGATCGACGGGACGACCGGAAAGATTAAATAACCCTTAAATCCCAGGAGGCTGAGAATTGCACATCCGATTCCCGTGGAAATCGACGCGATGGAAACGATCCGAGCCCATTCGCGCAAATCCAACACTCCAATCGCAAGACAGACCGCGACACCAGAAAGAACCAGAAGCGAAAACCCTCCTGCGATCGCCATTCCGATGATTGCCACAGAGATCGGCTCTGCCGCATCTACCCCCGTCATTGCTATAAAGGCGACGACGAAGAAAGCACAGGAGCCAAGAGCCAGTATCGTCGCTCCAAAGAACGTTAGGATCGCGATCATTGTCACACCAATGGGACGTTTCACCTCTTACCTCACCTCAACTGTGTACTTGGCTCGGAAGCAAAGATGTCCTATACAGCACACCAACGTAGCAAAGATTCGCAGATTAATCGGCTAATAGTGTGCCAAATGGAACAGATTCACTGCTCGCCATTCTCTACAGTGTTGATTCTCCGTTAACGTCCGTTGCGAGGATTAATCAAGGGGAAGCCGGTGAATCGAAAAACCGGAATGAAAAGGGCAAATCCAAAACCGATAGATTCGTTTGAGAAAGCCCGGCTTGCGTTCTTCGGAACCGGAAACACAACAACAAGGGAGTGGGCATCTGTGGCCGGAATCCTCGAACCGCGAACCGATGCGGCCGCCCCGGAGTACCTCCAGAAACTACTATGTCGCAGAAGCAGTTGAAGCAGGCGTCTTAATTCGGTGATTCGACGCGGGTGAGCGATGTGACCCACTTGATCTCTGAGAATACAAAAGAACGTTCGTCCATCTATTCCGCCTGGTTCGGTAAATCGGTGGTTCTGCTCGTTGCAATCCGTCAATGCCGCGTGCCCATGCCTTGCAGCATCGTCGGTGAATCCGCCGTCGACGTACGAGTCCGCATCAAGCCTGGATGGGAGATGAATCTCCGAAAAGAATTGATTCTAGCTGTGGAAGAATACGCCGCCGCCCCGGACATCCGGATAAATTAAGACTCCGCCCAGGTACCCGATATGCGGCCATTGGCCGACAGTTGCAGTTACGGTGGAATGCAGTTCCGTTCTTGCGCCCTTCGCACTAGCCAAACGATCAGACAGATAATCAATAAGGTTCCCACCAGCCCATATCTAAACATTCTAGCCTCCTGTGAGTCCAAGATCCCCGGATTCAGGATCCCAATGAGTTGCAGTTTGAACCACCGGCTACGTGACTTCTGTTGGGAACATATCCCAGTAATTCGTGGAGCGGACCTTAACGAGGGGAAGTCATGATCCTGAAGCTAGCAATTTGATGTCGCAAAAAATGAGCGGCCCGTAGAACATTCTGCGAGCCGCTCATTTGAGTTTGCTCATGCGGTCCTACTGTCTGGGCTGTTCGGTTTTGCCGGATTAGGGCTTTTTCTCCCCGCTGGGCTTACTTTGATGCGACGGTTCGGACTTGGGAGTGGATTCCGACTTCGCCGCAGTCTGATGTTGTGCGGGAGCCTTCGGAGCGCTCTCCTCCCGAGGGGCCGCCTGATGCGACGGCTGTGAGTTCGCGTGAGCGGGTTTGGCCTCCGCTCGCGTCTGCTCGGTTTTCACATGTGACGGAGCGGGCTTTGCCGCTTTCTCCGTAGCCGCCTTATTCTCACTTGTGCGAGTCGCCGCCGCTTTCTCGTTCTCGGTGGCCTTATTCGCTGCCGCCTTGTTCTCACTCGTACGAGTTGCCGCCGCTTTGTTCTCCGCTTTCTCGTTCTCGGTGGCCTTATTCGCTGCCGCCTTGTTCTCACTCGTACGAGTTGCCGCCGCTTTGTTCTCCGCTTTCTTGTTCTCGGTGGCCTTATTCGCC
>Ga0209420_1000229_pt1 | contig 34155 bp, 27 predicted proteins | sample BlaSpr_A8_OM1_O1_FD_187972 | JGI IMG/M metagenome (GOLD analysis project Ga0209420, IMG submission 187972) | Forest soil microbial communities from Thunder Bay, Ontario, Canada - Black Spruce, Ontario site 2_A8_OM1_O1 (SPAdes) (version 2) | ecosystem: Environmental > Terrestrial > Soil > Boreal...
AGGATTCATCGAGCGCGTCCATGGCTTGCAGGAGCCTTACCGCCAGAGGTTCGACGTTACCCTCCTCATTGTGCATGGGCACCACGATGGAATATTGGCAAGGCGTCTCGGGAATGAATCGTTCGCGCATAGGCTCGCTCCCGTATCGAACGGGCGTCATTCGTATGCCAACGCTTCTATAGGATCGGCCTGAGCCGCGCGAAAGGCCGGGTAGAGGGCGCCGATCGCCGAGGCTACGAGGGCGAGCAGCGTAGCCTTGGCCACCCAATCCGAACCGATGCGAATCTGCAAGGTGGGTGAGATGTAATGCAGAAGCGCTTTGGTGCCAAAAGTGATGCCCACACCCAAAATGGCACCGAGCACCGCGATGAACCCGGCTTCGACCTCGATTTGCCGGAGAACGCCGAGCCGCGTGGACCCGAGAGCCTTGAGGATGCCGATTTCCCGCGTTCGCTCCAGGACGATGGTATGCATCGTCAACAGGACGACGAGGAAGCTGATTCCGGCGCCTAACATGACAAATGCGCGGATGAAGGGCTTCAATTCCGGCAAATTCGAAGAGGTCATCAGGCTCATATACTCGGCCATGGACCGAACGCGATAGTTGGGCAGCAGATTCACGATGGCCGCGCGGGCGGTCTCGGTGTTGCCCCTGCTGCGCACATAGACCATCGAAACGCGATTATCGGCACCGGCGATATCCTGAGCCGTGCGCAACGGAATAAAGAAACGCGCGCCCTTGCCGTGCATAACGATACCGGCCAGATGGAATGGGTGGTTTAGAAGCGCCACCGAATCACCCACGTGCAAGTGCCTGGAACGCGCGGCGAGATCATCGGCAATGGCGTCATTCGGTTGCTCGAGCCCATGGCCGGAAATGAAGCGAAAACCCTTGCTCAAACCTTCGAAACGAGGTTCATCAATTCCGTAGACCACACCGAGGTTCGCGGTATCCACAACGATGAGGATCGGCGCGACCTCATCCACCCCGGGCACGCTGGCAATCTGTTTGGCGACCGATTCCTGCATGACGGCGCTCGAGAAGGCGAAAAAAACGGAGGAGTTAGGCGGCTGCACCATGATATCGGCGCCGACCCCTTCGGCGCGTTCACCCATATCGGCCAAAATCCCGGAGGTGAGTCCCACGATCAGCAAAATCAGAAAGACTTGCAGCGAGATGGCGACGACGCTCAGGACGGACCGCAACGGACGAGCTTGCAGATTGCTCCAGGCCAGGTGCCAACCATTGATCCGCTTTGTGGGTATCTCAGCCACTGCTACCAATGCCTTCCAAATTCATCCTACATGGCCCGGTGCCAAGCGGAAAGCTGGCGCGCCGCCAAGAGCGCCTTTGCGGCGAGGCGGCGCTCTTGGTGCTTCGATGCGTATAACAAAAAAGGCGTTACGTTGAATTCGCGCGACCGAGCCAAACCACCATTGCGGTTTTGAGCGGCCGAATGTGTCTCGGAGAACGATTTCAACAGAAGTGTTGAAAAGCGTGTGGAAAAGGAATCGCTGTAGCCATTAATCGCGCGATTCTATGGCTCTTTGTTCTCTTTGCACAAGTATGGTGCAGAAACGCTTGTCTTGCCGAGACATTTCGGCCGACGAGAGAACGCAACACATACGCTAACTCGGCACACCTTGGCAAGTTGGCGTCAGGAAGTTTTTGGGACCTTCAATACCACTTGGGCGGCCGCTCGAGGTGAATCTTTACGGTCTGCTCCTCTTGCGTCATTACGTAGGATTCACCGTAGGGCTTCCAGCCGTCGGCGACGACTTGCACGGTGACTTTGCCGCGAGGCACCAGCGGCACGACGGCGACTCCCTCTTTATTGGTCTTCACGTCGAGCTCCGGCTTCTCGTCCTTGCCCATTTGCTTGTGCACTACGAAGCGAACGTAGACGCTGGCCATATCCACAGGTACGGATCTATCTCCGCCGGTGATTTCGATTCGCAGGCGAGTACCGGCGGTTTCCTCGGCTTTGGTTTGGGCTAAGCCCGCCGGAAACGCGGAGATCACGAGCAAAGCCAAAATGAACAAGAAACGCCAATTTGGCTGCCGGGAAGAAATCAAATTGTCGCGGTACGATGCGGCCATTCGGTGTTTCCCTTGATGGACTGCCGGCACGGCGTTTCGAAATCGAACCAGCAGGCAAGTCTGTGAATTGACTCGCCTTGCTTCCTGCGCTAACGTCGTGCTTCGAAGCGCGCCGGCCAGTAGCGGTCTCATCCCAGTCATACGCCTGCCGCGGCAATTCTGCAAACGAATTTCGAAAGCGCAGCGCCGGTATGCGGCGCGTGGGCATGGACCTTGGAGGCTTCATGGGATTTGCGACAGATGCGATTCACATCGGGCAGGAGCCCGATCCGGCCACCGGCTCGATCGTGCCGCCGATCTACCAGACTTCCACGTACGTGCAAAGCGAGCTTGGGAAGGACAAAGGTTACGACTACGCGCGGACGGCGCATCCGAACCGGCGGGCGCTGGAACGGTGCGTGGCCAAACTTGAAGGAGGCAAGTCGGCGTTTGTATTCACGTCGGGAATGGCTGGAATTGATTGCGTGTTTCGTCTGCTGAGGCCCGGGGATCATGCCATTATTTCGCAAGCCGTCTACGGCGGGGTGATACGGCTGACGACGCAATTCTTGGTTCAATTTGGGATGGAATTCAGTTTCGTGGACACGTCGTCCATCGAAACAGTGACAAAGAACATCCGGCCGAACACGAAAATGCTATATGTGGAGACGCCGACGAATCCAACGATGATCATCACGGATTTGGCGGCCACGGCGGCGCTGGCAAACGAACGCAAGCTGACTCTGGTGGTAGATAACACCTTTCTGAGCCCGTACTTTCAGAAACCTATCGCGCTGGGCGCGCACATTGTGGTCCATTCCATGACGAAATATCTGAATGGGCACAGCGATTGCACCGGCGGCGCAGTGATCCTGACGCGCCAGGAAGACGCCGACAAGATTTATTTCCTGCAAAGGTCGACCGGGGCGGGGCTCGCGCCGATGGATTGTTTTTTGGTATCACGGGGAATCAAGACGCTCGCGGTGCGGATGAAGCAGCACGAAGAAAACGGGATGGCGGTGGCGCGTTTTCTCGAAGGACATGCGAAGGTGAAGCGCGTGCTGTATCCGGGGTTGGCCTCGCATCCGCAGCACGCCATCGCACAGAAGCAGCAGACGGGTTTTGGCGCGATGCTCTCGTTCGATCTGGGATCGCTCGAGACAGCACGCAGGCTGCTGAACCATGTTAAGCTCTGCTCGCTTGCGGAAAGCCTTGGCGGCGTGGAAACGCTGATTTCGCACCCCGCTTCGATGACGCATGCTTCCGTCCCAGCAGAAATGCGGCAGCGAGTGGGAATTTTGGACGGCTTGGTGCGCATTTCGGTGGGAATCGAAGATAAAGAAGACTTGATCGCCGATCTGGATTTTGCGCTTTCCAAAGTTTGAGCCGGGCTTTGTAACCGCTCGCGGAGGTTGCCACGCGTAATCCCTTCTCCTTTAGAAACGCTTTTGCCGTCCTGAGCGGCACGATTTTATTGCTTGCGGGCGTGATGCTCGTGGCTGCGCCGTTGGAGTTGGCGGGAAATGCCGCGGCAGGAGATGACGCACGGCTGTCGGGTTCCTATCGGTTTGAGCGCGGCGGATGGATTTACGTCCACCTGCAAGGCGGCCCTTCGCAAATTGGCTTCCAGCACGGTTACCTGTTGGCGCCCGAGATTGCGGACGCGCTCACGGCGTACAAGCTGGATGCCACGCATACGACGCACCGCGATTGGAATTTCTTCCGCGAGACTTCGCAGAAAGTTTTGCTGCCGCACATTGAGAAGGAATATCTCGACGAGCTGCAAGGCATCGTGGATGGAGCGCGGGCGCATGGCGTGGCCGTCGATCTGAACGACATCGTCTCGCTCAACGCGTTCGAGGAAATCCCCGGCTACTACGTACCGTGGCTCAACTCGAAGCAACACGCGGCGAATGCCCCTCGGCTGACGAGTCCCGGGAATTGCAGCGCATTCGTCGCTACCGGAAGCTATACACGAGACGGCGGGATCGTAATAGCACATAACAACTGGACCAGCTACTGGGCGGGAGAACGTTGGAAGATTATTTTCGATATGGCGCCGTCGCATGGCAGCCGGATGTTGCTGGACGGATTTCCTGGAGTGATCACGAGCGACGACGATTTCGGCGTGAACGCCGCCGGAATTATGGTGACGGAAACGACGATCACCCAATTCAACGGATTCGATCCCAACGCAGTGCCGGAATTTGTGCGCTCGCGCAAGGCGCTCCAATACGCCAACTCGATTGACGACTACGCGCGCATCATGATTCAGAATAACAATGGCGGCTACGCGAACGACTGGCTGATCGGAGACCGAAAGACCGGGGAAATCGCGCGGCTCGAGCTAGGGCTATTGAATCACAGGCTGTGGCGTTCGCGGGACGGCTACTTCGATGGCTCGAATTTTCCAAGCGATCCCAAGCTGATCAAGGAAGAGACAAACTTCGATCCCGCCGATTCGGGAAGTTCGCCGAACGCGCGCCGCGTGCGTTGGGAACAACTGCTTGGCGCGGCCAAAGGGAAGATTGACACCACGGCGGCCGAGGCGTTTTTGTCCGATCATCAGGATACCTTCTTAGGCAAGGAAGAGGCGGACGAGCGGACGCTTTGCGGGCACACGGACGTTTCGTCACGCGGCATTCCGCAATGGGAATGGGCGGCGCACTATCCCGGCGGCGCGGTGCAAGGCAAAGTGATGGATAGCCGCATGGCGCAATCAATGAGCTTTATCGCGCGCATCGGGCATCCTTGCGGCGCGGATTTTCTTGCGGCGCCCTTTCTGGCGGAGCACCCGGAGTATCAGTGGACGGCGCCGATCCTGCACGATATGAAGGCGGGGCCGTGGACGGAATTTCGCGCGGGCGATAAAGCCGGGCAGTAGCTACTGTCTGCGATTTCGTCGTGTTGCTCGCGGACGCACGGCGCGAACCTCTACGTTTTTGCGCAACCAAGCGAGATACGGCACCGACCCGGCAACAATCGGCACAGCCACGATCTCAGGGACGTCATAACCGTGCAGGCGGCGAACCTCGGCTTCGAGTCTGGGGAACAACGAGCGCGTGGTTTTTAGCAAAAGCTGCGTTTCACGCGCTTGTTCGATCCTTCCCTTCCAGCGGTAGATGGACGTGCAGGTAGCGTCAAAAACGCTTCCGCACGCAGCGAGGTGCTTCTTGACCGCCGCACGCGCGATGCGTTTGGCTTCCGCCGGCGATTTGCACGTCACAAAAACCATGATCGAACGAGTGGGTGCGGCCATCTAATTTCTCCGGAACGCTTATCGGCGCGTCCTCTTGTGCGGCAGGATACAATACCCGGCGGACCATACGAATGTCATCTTCGCCCATCCATTTTGGAACTTCCGGCTGGCGGGCCATCATCGCCGAGGACTTCACGTTTCCCAACGTGCGGTTGGCGGTGACGGCCATTGCGCAACACGTTCGCGCGCTGTCAAAGAAAACACCGGTTTTATTGATCGCGCACGATCCACGATTCTTTTCGCCGGAATTTTCACTGGCGGCCGCGGAGATCCTCGCCGCAAACGGAGTGGATTTTCTTCTGTGTGAGGGGCCCACGCCTACGCCGACGGTAGCTTACGAAATTCGCCGGCGCAAGGTCGATGGCGCGATCAATTTCACCGCGAGCCACAATCCCTGGGCGTACAACGGCCTGAAATTTTCCGGGCCGGACGGCGGTCCCGCACTGCCGGAAGTGACGAAGGATATCGAAGCTCGCGCTGCGAAACTTGCCGGCGGCGACTTTTCGCGGCCGCCAGAAGCGCACAGCCCGAGCGGCGCGAAACAACCTACTATCCAGCCACGGGAGGAATATATTCGCCGGCTCGGCGAACTCGTGGGCTTTGACAAGATTGCCAAGGGTAAACTTGGGATCGTTTACGATGCACTGCACGGGTGCGGCGCGGGTTACTTGGATGGCGCGCTTCAAGAGCACGGTATTGCGTGCAACACAATCCGAGCGAATCGAGATGTGTTATTCGATGGCACGGGACCGGATGTTTCGGAGGAAAATCTGGCGCCGTTGCGCGATACAGTGAAGAAGACGAATGCCCATATCGGCCTGGCGAGCGATGGGGATGCGGATCGCTTTGGTGTGATCGATGCGGATGGCAAGTGGATTTCGCCGAACCACATTCTCGCGCTAGTCTACGACTACCTCGTGGAGTCCCGCGGGTGGAATCTGCCTGCGGCGCGTAGTGTGGCCACTTCGCACTTTATCGATGCCGTGGCGAAAAGCCATGGTCTTGGCGTTTTGCAAACACCGGTGGGATTCAAGTATCTCGGAGAATTGATCGAGCAGGATAAAATCGCGCTCGGCGGGGAAGAGAGCGCGGGGCTTTCGATTCGCGGCCACGTGCCGGAAAAAGACGGGATTCTCGCTTGCCTGCTGGTGGCGGAGATGACGGCGGTACGCGGCACGACGCTCGGCGAGCAGATTCGGTCTTTGTTTAAACGAGTCGGTTCGGAATTCTGGCCGATGCGCGCCAATCTTCATTTGGAAGAAGCTGTGCAGCAACGAACCGTCGATCGCCTGAAACAGGATTTCAAAGAATTCGCCGGGCGCCAGGTGCAAAGCCTGGACCGCACGGATGGGCTGAAGCTGGGATTTGCAGATGGCTCGTGGGTACTTATGCGGCTTTCCGGCACCGAGCCGCTCTTGCGGGTTTACACGGAGGCAAGCACGGAAAAGGCCTCAAGCAAACTCGCGGATGATGCGCGCGATTGGATCTACCAAACTGGGGCAGCGAAAAGGGGTTGAATCAGTGGGCATTCCGGTAAATACGGCGCCACAAGAGCCGCCGTCGTTTCTACAACGCAACCTACGGACGATTTTGGCCGTTGCCGTCTTGGGTCTTTTCATCCACGACATTTTCGGCTCGCACGGATTCCTGGCTATGCGACGCACGCAGAGGCAAATCGCCGAACTTCGGCAAGAAATTCTGCAACTCGATAATGAGAACCATTCGCTGGGAGATCAGGTAAACGCCCTGAAAACGGATCCTAAGGCGATCGAGCGCATCGCGCGGGACGATATGGGGCTCGCACGGCCGGGCGAATACATCTTCAAGCTGCCTGCGGCGCAGGATTCGCAACCGCAGAATGCACCTTCAACATCGCATTAAGACTGCGGAAGGGCCAAGCTCCACTTAGCCCTCTGCCACTGGCGCGGGACGCCTCCTCAACCACGCCAGAATTTCGCCGCCACGGCCCTTCGTTCGCGTGCGCACAATCGAAAGCACAAGCATCCCCACAAAAATGGCCAAGAGTCCCAGCGTAGCTTCAAGAACGGTGGAAGCTCGCTTGGGCAGGATCGAGAGCCGTCCGTAGACAAATTCAATGTGCACCCAATAGACGAGTAGTGACGTCTGGCCGAGCTGCACCAGCGGACTGAAGTGTCTTGCGGGACCTCCCCAGCGGCACCATGCGTAGGCGGCAAGCAGTATCACCAAAAGCAACCCGACGCGAAACAGGAAGAAGTCAGGGCTGGTATGCCAGAAGTCCCGAACGAAATAGGCAGGCCAGCCATAGTAGGCGGAAACCAGCGCCACAGTTGCGAGCAACGCACCCGCTATGCCGAACCATACCGCCGTTCGTGCCTCGTGCAAGCGCGCACCATCCCGCAAGAGCAGAAAGCCGACCGCCAAGCCTGCGAACGCAAGAGCCACCCAAGGGAATATCGGAAAAATCCAAGGCTGGGGGACGCCGAGGTTGTGGACGCCATTGATGTAGGACTCGAGATACCAGGGCAGCCAATCGGGGCGCCAGTTCGTCCACAAGGGCGCGGAGAGCAACGAAATGGCGAGCGCCACAGCCGCAGCGGTCCAAGCATTCCAGGCGCGCCATGCATTTAGCTCCGTGCCTCGCGATGCGACGTTTACGATCCAGCACATCGCGCCCATCATCATTATGGCCACGCCGATCACGTTGAGCACATCCACGCGGAGCAAGTCGGTCCAAGGGGCCCACGGTTGGCCCAGCACATATTCCTGCAGACGAAACAGCAAACCGAGCGCGAGGATCTCGGCTCCGCGGCGAATGGTGATCGCAGCCGTCTGGCCCGCCGTGATGTCGCGACGCCGCCACCGGTCCGTGATCAAAGCGAAGGAAATTCCCGCTAAGAAGAGGAAAAGCGGCGCCGGTAGGGTGCCGCCGAGTTGCGACGCGCGGTAGACCCTCGATTGGCGGGCGGTCTCGCTGAGCCAGGAATCGTAACAATGGTCCTGAAACATCACCAAACAGGCGAGGCCTCGCATCCAATCGATGTACGTCAGCCGCTGTTTGGGTGGGGTCGTCATTTTTCGAGCGTCAAAGCTGCATAGCATGGCCGAGCGGTTCGCTCAAAGCAAGGTGCACATCGTCATTTAGCGACGCGACCCCGGATGGAGAACGAACCTGCCACGATTGACGGCAGGACCACAACCCCACAGGATGCTGGGCGCGCCGGTGCCGGCCCAACGATGAAAAGACCTTCGACCCTCTGGATCATCCTTCTCAGCATACTCGGCGTCATCATCCTTGCGATGTCCGCCATGATTTATATCGGGGTGCGGGACGTTTCGCCCTACGCCCGGGACTGGGTCGTGCAGTGGATGCAAGACCGCTATCAGAGCCAGGTGGATTTGCAGAGCTTCAAAATCCGCGTCTACCCGAGAATTCATATTGAGGGTGCCGGGCTGGCATTGCATTTTCAAGGCCGTACGGACATTCCCCCCATCATCGCGATTCGCCATTTTTCCGTGGATACAGGCGTACTTGGACTATTGCACGCGCCGCGCCACGTGGAGCACGTGCATTTGGACGGAATGCAACTGAATATTCCGCCCCGCGGGGAAGGCGAAACACCGAATCTGAAATCCTCAAACAGCGCCCCAAGCAGCAATAGCGCCGGTAGCTCGGTGGTGATCGACTTGATTGAGTCCGCCAAAGTGATGCTGATCATCCGGCCCAATCTCGCCAAAAAAGAGCCGCAGGACTACGACATTTCGCACCTGACGATGCGCGCGGACGGCAATGACAGCATGAATTTTCACGCGACGCTCTCAAATCCTGTGCCACCAGGGGACATTCTGACCTCCGGCAATTTTGGGCCGTGGGATAGCGATGACCCCGGCTCGACACCGGTTTCGGGTTCCTACACGTACGACCATGCCGATCTAGGTTATTTCCAGGGGATCGCCGGAATTCTCTCCTCGAAGGGCCAGTACAAAGGCGAGCTCGACAACCTAACCGTGGACGGCACGACGGACGTGCCGGATTTTCGCGTGCTGTCCGGAAATCACAAGGTCCACCTGATGACGACGTTTCACGCGATCGTAGATGGGACGAATGGCGACACCTATCTGCAGCCCGTGACCGCGCGTTTCAATAAGACCGTGCTGTTAACACAGGGATCGGTGGAAGGCACACCCGGCAAGCCGGGCAAGACCATCACGCTGAACGTAACGGCCACGCAAGGCCGCATCGAGGACCTGCTTTTGCTGGCCGTGAAGGATGAGCCGGCGCTGACCGGCGATATCCAGTTGAAGACGAAGTTTGTATTGCCGCCGGGGCCTTCCCAGATCTCCGATAAACTTTTTCTTGATGGCAATTTCAATATTGATTCGGCACACTTCACCAGTTCAAACATTCGGGAAAAAGTGGACACGCTAAGTAATAAAAGCCAGGGCAACACGCAGCCTCCAGGTCCGGATGAAAATATTGCATCGCAAATGCACAGCAAATTCAGGCTGAAAAACGGCGTGATTACGTTCGAGGGGCTAGCCTTCAGCGTGCCCGGCGCGCAAATCAATCTCGACGGAACCTATACTCTCAATGGCGAAGCACTGGATTTGTACGGACAAATCGCCATGCAGGCCAAGCTTTCGCAGATGACGCATGGAGTGAAATCGTTTTTCCTGAAGGCCGTCGACCCATTTTTCTCGAAGAACGGCCATGGTACCGTCCTGCCGATCAAGATTACCGGCGATGTGAAACACCCCAGCTATGGCCTCGACTTCCACCACAAGAAGGACAAAGCCGCCTCGAGCGGCAACTGAAACGTCACGGGTTCCTGTAAAATCGCGGACCGTGCCCTCTCAGGGACAAAACCGGCAGCCCAGTTTTGCGGCCGCACTGATCGTCGTGCTGGTCTGTACGTTGGTTGCGGCCTTATACGCAGGGTGGCGAGGCTACGGAGGCCGGGCGCTCTTTGCTTGCGTGATCGCGTTTGCGATTTTCTTCGCGGGAGTGGCGCTGCCCGCGGGGCGGGGCGTAACAGAGGCCGGGCGGCGTGTTTTGCCGCCGCCGATCGCATGGCTGCTGGCGGTACCGATCTTGCTGGCGTGGGCGGCCTACGCTTTCAACACGGGAAGCTTCTCCGCCTGGAATGCGGCGATCGTTTGCGCCTACGTGCTCGTGCCGTTGGCCATACTCTCTCTCAGCGAGGGTGCACCCGGAACAAATGTGCTCGACTATGTTGCGCTGCTAGTTCTAGCGCTTCCCGTGAAACTTCTGCTTCTGCAGCCACTGTGGCCGTATCCGAAGGCGCAACTTGCTTACACCTTCAGCATGCTGCTGGCGATGAACGTGGGGATTGCCGCCTTTCTCTTTGTGCGCCGGCTTGACGGTGCCGGCTATTGGATCGGCTGGGGCAAGAACTGGGCTTTCTTTATCGTCGCCGGTTTCCTGGCCGTAGCCGCCGTGGATATTCCGGCGGGAAGAGCTCTGGGCTTTCTGCATTGGGCGCCCGGCCGCGCGGGGTGGACTTCCCTACCACTTTGGGCGCTAGCGATTTTCTTTTTCACGGCGTGGCCGGAGGAATTTCTGTTTCGCGGGCTGCTACAAAACTTGGTTTCGAAATCGACGAGGAACGATATGGGCGCCTGGATTCTTGCGTCCGTGATTTTCGGTTTGGCGCACATTCGAAACGGCGGATTTTGGAACTGGAAGTACGCGGTGCTGGCGACGTTCGCCGGATTTTGCTACGGATGGGTCTGGCGGAGGACCGGCTCGATCTTTGGCTCTGCGATCGTACACTGCGCGGTAGATGTTACGTGGCACGCGCTGTTCCGCTAGAAGGCTTAGGTGCGGCTTCAGGCGGACTCCAACCTAGCGCACTACGCCAGCCAGCGGGCTGGATGCGGTAGCGTATAGTTTTTTTGGAATGCGTCCCGCCAGATAGGCTTTGCGGCCGGCCTCGACGGCGCCGCGCATGGCTTCCGCCATCAGCACAGCGTCCTGCGCTTCGGCAATCGCGGTGTTCATGAGCACACCCTCCGCGCCCAACTCCATCGCCACGGCCGCGTCGGACGCGGTGCCGACTCCGGCGTCGATGATCAGCGGCACCTCCGTAATACGCTCACGGAGGATGCGAAGGTTGGCTTCGTTTTGTATGCCCATACCGGAGCCGATCGGCGCGCCGAGCGGCATCACGGCGGCAGCTCCGGCGTCAATCAAGCGTCGCGCGACGATCAGGTCATCGCTTGTATAAGGAAGCACCCGGAAGCCTTCGTTGGCCAAAATTTCGGTAGCTCGCAAAAGCTCCGCGGTATCCGGGAAAAGCGTTTGCTGGTCGCCAATTACTTCGAGTTTCACCCAATCGGAAAGTCCTACCTCTCGTGCGAGACGCGCGGCGCGAATGGCTTCCTCGGCCGAATAGCAACCCGCGGTGTTCGGGAGCAAGAAATACTTGCTGCGGTCGAGGTGATCGAGCAACGATTCCTTGGTTTTGTCCGTGAGATTCACGCGCCGCACCGCAACGGTGACCATATCGGCGCCGGAAGCTTCTATGGCCCGCGCCATCTCCGGAAAGGTGCGATATTTCCCGGTGCCGACAATCAGGCGTGAACGAAACACGCGCCCAGCAATCACCAATTCGTCTTTCATCGAAACATCTCCACAGAAATTCTACCGCCAAATGGGCTACTCCGCCTGGTGCGGATGGGCGGGGATCGAGCGCTCTTCCTTTTCTTCGGAATAGAGGCTCTCGATAACGTCACTGTAACGGTCGTCGATCACGCGGCGCTTCAGCTTCATGGTGTAGGTGAGTTCGCCCTTTTCGAAACTGAAATCCTGATCGAGCAGCGCAAAGCGCTTGATGGTCTCGTACTGCGGCAGGTGCGCGTTCACTCCCGCGACCTCTTTCGCAATCAAGTCGTGAACCCAAGGCGCCTTCGTCATCTCTGGCGCGGAGGAAAAGTGCATTCCCTGCTTTTCGGCTGCGGCCGCAACCGCCGAAAAATTCGGCACGACGAGCGCGACGGCGAATTTTCTGCGGTCTCCGACGACCGCGGCGCTTTGCACGTAGGGGCTCATCTTCAGTCGATTTTCAATCGGCTGCGGCGCCACAAATTTGCCGCCGGCGGTCTTGAGCAGTTCCTTTTTCCGATCCGTGATCACCAAATAGCCGTCGCTATCCAGGAGGCCGATATCGCCCGTGGCCAGCCAGCCATCTGGCGAAATCGTTGCGGCGGTCTCCGCAGGGGCTTTGTAATAGCCCTTCATTACGAGCGGTCCGCGCGTGAGAATTTCACCGTCGCCTGCGATGCGCACCTCGACGTTTGCTATAGGGCGGCCCACGGTGCCGAGCTTATTGGCTCGATGCGTATTCACCGCGATTACCGGCGAAGTCTCCGTCAGACCGTAGCCTTGGTATACAGGGATACCGATCGCCCAGAAAAATTCGGCTAGCTCCGTAGCTAGCGGCGCCCCGCCGGAGATAAATTCACGCACGCGTCCGCCCAGCCCGGCGCGAATTTTCGAAAAGACGATTTTGTCGGCAGCTTCCCATTCGAATTTTAACGCCCAGCCCGGGGGCTTGCCGTAGCCTTTCCACTGCTTGACGCGGTTGGCGACACCAATGGCCCAATCAAAAAGCTGGCGCTTCACGCCTGTATTTTCGCGTCCCTTTTGCACGATGTTAGCGTAGAGTTTTTCGAAAATGCGCGGCACCGCACCCGAAATTGTGGGTTTTACCTCGAGAAGCGCCTGCGGCAGGCGTTCGGGGGCGTCCACGTAGGCAATCGAGACGCCGCTGAAGAGATAGACGTAGTCAAGCGTGCGTTCGTAAACGTGTGCAAGCGGCAAAAAGGAAAGGCCCACATCGCTAGGACCGTAGTCGGATAAAGTGAGCGAATCGGTGGCGTTCGAAGAAAGATTCGTCTGCGAGAGCATCACGCCTTTGGGGTCGCCGGTGGTGCCCGAGGTATAGATGATGGTGGCCAGCGTGTCGCCGCTGACGTCCCCGGCGCGCAACTGGTAAGCCGCGACGTCCGCATCGCCTGCCGAGCCAACCAACGTTTCATAGCGCAGCGCGTCAGAGCCATAGTCAGTTTCAGCTCGCGCCACGATCACATGCTCGACCTGGTGCAATTGGTCGCGGCAGGCCATCAGCTTCTCGGCTTGCTCGCCCCCGGCTACGAAGACGACTCGCGCGCCGGAGTGATTCAGGATGTAGACGAGGCGCTCCTGCGATTCGCGAAAATAAATTGGAACGTCCGCGGCCCCAAGCCCCAAGGTAGCGAGATCGGCGATATGCCATTCGGGACAATTCGGCGCAAACAGACCGACGCGATCCCCCGTTTTTACCCCGAGTTCGAAAAGCGCGCGAGAAAGACCGGCAACGCGGCGCAACATTTCGTTCGCGGAAATGGCTTCCCAGCCATCGGCTGCACGAAAGAGTTGTGCGCGAGGTTGATCGAAATTCTGGACGGCTTCCAGAAAGCGGCGAGGGAGGGTCAAATAACTCATGGCTGGGTCCAGTTCGCACTGTAACCCAGGCAGAGCGAGGGCGCAACGCGGAGGCGCTGCGGCGCGGATTCGCGTGCCGTGGGTGTTTCGCACGCAGCGATTTGCGCTAAGATAGCGGCAGGAACATCATCATGGCACCCACAAATACCGCTACCGAGACGGGCTATCAGCCGGTGCGTGCGCCGCGCGGCACGTCGATTTCGTGCAAAGGTTGGCAGCAAGAGGCGGCGCTGCGCATGCTGATGAACAACCTCGACCCCGAAGTGGCCGAGCGTCCAGAGGATTTGGTCGTCTACGGCGGCACCGGAAAGGCTGCGCGGAATTGGGATTGCTTTCGCGCGATCGTGGATTCGCTGCGCGCCGTCGAAAACGACGAGACCCTGCTCGTACAGTCCGGCAAGCCTGTCGGTGTGTTTCAGACGCATCCGTACGCACCGCGAGTGCTGATCGCGAATTCGAATCTTGTGGGGCACTGGAACGACTGGGCACACTTTGGCGAACTGGAACGCGCGGGGCTGATGATGTATGGCCAAATGACGGCCGGAAGCTGGATCTACATTGGCACGCAGGGCATTTTGCAGGGGACTTATGAGACGTTTGCCGCCGCAGCCCGGAAGCATTTTGGCGGCGACCTCGCCGGCAAATTAGTGGTAACTGGCGGAATGGGCGGCATGGGCGGCGCGCAGCCGCTCGCGGCCACCATGAACGGCGCGGCTTTCCTCGGAATTGACGTAGACCCTGAACGCATCAAGCGACGCGTCCGCACAGGTTATTGCGACGTGATGGTCAACGACCTGGACGAGGCTCTGCGCATCCTGAAGAATGCCGTGCGGAAACGCGAAGCCGCTTCCGTGGGACTGATCGGCAATTGCGCGGACGTGATCCCGGAGCTGGCGCGCCGGGGTGTCGTTCCAGATTTGCTTACCGACCAGACCTCCGCCCACGATCCGCTCAACGGTTACATCCCGCAAGGCTGCACCGTCGAGCAAGCCAAGGAACTGCGGAAAAACCCGGATGAGTACCGCAACCGGTCAATGGACTCCATTGCGGCCCACGTACGCGGCATGCTCGATCTGCAAAAACTGGGCTCCATCACGTTCGATTACGGCAACAACATTCGGACGTTTGCGTTCGAACGCGGCGTGAAGGCCGCTTACGACTTTCCGGGCTTCGTCCCTGAGTATATTCGGCCGCTCTTCTGCGAGGGGCGCGGACCTTTTCGCTGGGCGGCACTTTCGGGGGAACCATCGGACATCCATCGCACCGACCAGCTTGTGCTCGAAATGTTTCCTCACGACGAAATTTTGAGCCGCTGGATCAAACTGGCGCAGAAGCGCGTGCGCTTCCAGGGATTGCCCGCGCGGATTTGCTGGCTGGGCTACGGCGAGCGAGACAAATTCGGCTTGGCGTTGAATGAGCTGGTGGCAAAAGGCGAACTAAAAGCGCCGATCGTAATTGGGCGCGACCACCTCGATTGCGGCTCGGTGGCTTCCCCTTACCGTGAAACAGAGAAGATGCTGGACGGTTCGGATGCGGTGGCCGATTGGGCCTTGCTCAACGCCCTGCTCAATACGGCCAGCGGTGCTTCGTGGGTCTCCATCCATAACGGCGGCGGCGTAGGCATCGGTTATTCCCAACACGCCGGCCAGGTCACCGTGGCTGACGGCACAAAAGAAATGGCGGCGCGAATTGAACGTGTCCTTACCAACGATCCCGGGATCGGCGTGGCTCGCCACGTGGATGCCGGCTACCCGGAAGCCAAGAGCTTTGCCCGGAAGTCCGGCGTAAAAGTGCCGATGCTGTAGCTTCATCGGAAGAATCGAGGCGATTCATGATCGCCATCGTAGGTGCGACCGGCAATACAGGGTCAGCGGCTGCCTCTGCCCTCCTCGACGCCAAGGAAGAAGTTCGCGTAATCGGGCGCAGTGCTGAAAAGCTGCGCAGCCTGGTGGCGCTAGGCGCCGAACCCTTTACGGGTAACGTGACGGATTCAGAAGCCATGACGCGCGCCTTCGCCGGCGTCCGCGCTGCATACGTAATGATTCCCCTGGATGTGGCCACACCCAAATGCCGTGAATATCAGGAGGCAGTGAGCAAATCGCTGGCTACGGCGCTCGAACGCGCGCGTGTGACTCATGTTGTGGCGCTCAGCAGCATTGGCGCGCAGCTTGCGGAGGGCGCTGGCCCGGTGAGTGGGCTGCACCATTTCGAACAGCGCCTACGGCGGATTCCTAGCATGAACTTGCTCATTTTGCGTCCGGCGCACTTCTTTGAAAACCTGCTCGCCTGGCTCGGCATGCTCCGGTCGCTGGGCATTTTCGCGGGGCTGCTCAATGGAGACCTGCGGCTTCCCATGATAGCGACCACTGATATCGGCATGCGCGCCGCGGAATCTTTGCGCGCTTGTGATTTCAGCGGAGTGCGAATCCAGGAGCTTCACGGTCCATGCGACATCTCCATGAACGACACCGCAAAGACCGTCGGCGCCGTTATCGGTAAGCCCACCCTGCGTTATCACAAAGTGCCACTGATGATCGCCAAACCCGCCATGCGGAGCAGCGGACTTTCCGCGGATTTCGTCGAGCAAGTGGTCGAATTGTCGGCGGCTGCGAACGACCATCGCCTGGCTCCCCTTGAGCCGCGGAATGCCAAAAACACCACGCCCACTACCTTCGAGCAGTTTGCCGCGAAAGTGATCGCCCCTGCCTATCTCGGCAAAGCCGTTTCTGCCTGAGCGCATGATTTGCGGCATAATAGCCGCGCTTGCCTGAAACGCTTCTCATCACGGGATGCGCCGAACTGCTTACGATGCGCGGAGCGGCTCCCCGCCGAAGGCGCGCGCTTGGCGATCCTGGGCTCGTGCGCGACGGTGCGCTCCTGATTCAACGCGGACGTATCGTCGCGGCCGGGCCGCGGCGGAAAATCGAGCGCCACGATCTGGCACGAGAGGCACAAAAGCTCGACCTGAGCGGCCGGGTCGTCGTCCCCGGCTTCGTCGATTCACACACTCACCTGATTTTTGCCGCGAGCCGCGCCGATGAGTATGAGCGGCGGATTTGTGGCGCAGGTTACGAGGAGATCGCGCGCGAAGATGGCGGGATTCTTTCCTCGGTGCGCAAATTGCGCGGTGCGTCGTTTGCTACGCTCGAAAAACGCGCGCTCGAAGCGCTGCGCCGCTTCGCCGAACACGGCACGACGACGATCGAAGCCAAGAGCGGCTATGGCCTGGACGCGGCGTCGGAACTAAAAACTCTGCGCTTGCATCGCGCTCTCGCCGTCCAGCAGCCCGTCAATATCGTTTCCACCTTTCTGGGCGCGCATGTGGTACCTCCGGAATACCGCAAACGCCGCAACGGCGGCGACGCCTACATAGAGTTCCTCGTACGCAAGTTGCTTCCGAAGGTCGCGAAGGAAGGCCTCGCCGAATTCTGCGACGTCTTCTGCGATCGCGGCGCTTTCAACGTGTCGCAAGCGAGGAAACTTTTGATCGCGGCGCGGGCCTGCGGCTTGGGTCTGCGCATGCACGCCGAGCAACTGGCGCGCACGGGCGCCGCGAAGCTTGCCGTGGAACTGCACGCAGACAGCGCCGATCACCTCGAGCACGCAAATGCGGCCGACATTCGCGCGCTCGCAGCGTCCGATACGGTCGTAACCCTTCTGCCCGGCTGCGGCTTGTACTTAGGCGCGCAACACGCGGCCCCCGCGCGGCGCCTGATCGACGCCGGCGCAATTGTGGCGCTGGCCACTGATTACAACCCTGGCACCTGCCCGACGCTTTCGATGCCCATGATACTCTCGCTGGCGTGTGCGCAGCTTCACATGACGCCCGCCGAAGCCATCGCCGCGGCCACGATCAACGCGGCCTATTCTCTGCGCCGGCAGGACTCAATCGGATCGCTTGAGGTTGGCAAGTACGCGGATTTCGCCGCCTTCGATGTGGCCGATCACCGGGAAATCCCTTACCATTTTGGTGTGAATCTTTGCGTATTGACCGTGAAGCGCGGGCGCGTGATTTATTCCCGTCTGGACAGCCGAAACTGATCTCCGCCGCGCTATAAACCATGCGAAAGATCGTCGAATGCGTTCCCAATTTCTCCGAAGGGCGCGACCCACTCAAGGTCGAGGCCCTGGTGGCCGTAATGCGTTCGGTTCCCGGCGTGGCCGTGCTCGATCGCGAATCGGATGCCGACCATAACCGCTGCGTGGTGACGCTTGCCGGCGAACCGGAAGCCGTGGCCGAAGCGGCGCTCCTCGGCGTGGGCAAAGCCCGCGAATTGATTGACCTGACGCGCCACTCGGGCGCACACCCGCGGATGGGCGCGACGGACGTGGTGCCGTTTATCCCCGTAGAGGGTGTGGAGTTGGAAGATTGCGTCGCGCTGGCCCGCAAAGTTGGACGCGAAATTTGGACGCGCTATCGCATCCCCGTTTATTTCTATGAGGCCGCCGCGCAGCGGCCCGAGCGCACGAATCTCGAGAACATTCGAAAAGGCCAATTTGAAGGACTGCGCGAAGAAGTGCCGAAGAATCCCGCGCGTGCGCCGGATATTGGCGACCCGGCCGTGCATCCGACCGCCGGGGCCACTGTGGTGGGCGCGCGCAAGTTTTTGATTGCCTACAACGTGAATCTGAATACGCCCGACGTCACGATAGCCAATCGCATTGCCAAGGCCATCCGGTTCTCTTCTGGTGGGCTGCGCTACGTCAAGTCCATGGGCGTGGAGCTGCGTTCCCGGAACCTGGCTCAGGTTTCCATCAACCTGACCGATTTCGAACAAACACCGATGCATCGCGTGTTCGAAATGGTGCGGCGAGAAGCGGAAAGGTATGGCGCGCAAGTTGTAGGGAGCGAAATTGTGGGTCTGGTGCCGAAGAAGGCGCTCGAAATGTCCGCGGATTACTTCCTGCAACTCGAAGGCTTCAAGCCGGAAATGGTATTCGAAAACCGGTTAGCCGCGGCCCTCTCGGGCTCTACGACCGAAACCGCGCAGCCGGGACAGTTCGCTGCGCTCGCCAAGCCTCTGCTGGACGCCGTCGCGGCCGCTACGCCCACCCCTGGCGGCGGTTCCGTCTCTGCCCTGGCAGGCGCGCTGGCCGCGTCCTTGGGGCAAATGGTGGCGGGACTGGCGCGGAAGAAGAAGTCCCACGCGCAATACGTGGAACCGTTGAGCGCGGCCATCAGCGATCTCGAAGCTCGGGCGGATGTATTAGCAAGTGCGATGGACCGCGATGCCGCATCTTATGATGCAGTGCTGGCTGCCTTCAAAATGCCAAAAGACAGCGCCGAGGATCAGGCGCGGCGCGACGCGGCCATTGCATCCGCCACCAAGGCTGCGACCGAGGTGCCCATGGGCGTGGCGGAGCTCGCCGCCGAGGTTTTCGAACGCCTTGGACAACTGGAAGGCATCACTCCCGCGTCTATGGTTTCAGACCTTCGCGTAGGCAAACTGATGGCTTCCGCAGCCGCTGCAGGGGCGCTGGCCAACGTACAGATCAACCTGGATACACTAAACGACAAAGTGTATATCGCCACAATCCAATCGCGCGCGGCTGCCGTTGAGGCTCGCCTGGCCCCTCGCCCCGCGGCTGCAGCTAAGTAGCAGAAGAAAATCGACGTTCCCTGAGGGCGCACAATGAAACCAAAGTATGCAGCACGTGTAATTCTTCCGGTGTTACTGGCCATGCTGGCCCCCGCGCTTCATGCCGGATCCGTGAATCCGGCGGTGATTGGGCTTTTTCCCAAGAACGTGGGCGAATTTGCCTACGCCGATCTGCGCCAGGCACGGCAGTTTCCGTGGTTCGCGCAGTTCCAACAGCAAGTGCTGCCCACACGCTTCCGGGAATTCGAGCATTTTCTTTCGAGCGCGGGTATTAATCCCGATACGCAGGTGCAGGAAATGGTCTGGGCCGTACTGACGCCAGCGGCTACCGTGGCTCCGGACGGAACTGTGCAGAAAACCGCGCCCAGCGCGGATGAGATTGTGGGCGTGGCGTTAGGCCAGTACAGCCCCGATTCAACCGACGAATTTTTCAAGTCGCACAAGCTGGCGACCGCACAGGTACACAACTACACCATGTATGCGTTCGGCAGCGGGACCGGCGCCAGCGACCTTTTTTTTGTGTTTATCGATTCCAATACGGCGGCATTCGGCGAAAAATCCATGCTCGAGCACATGTTAAATGCGCGCGACGGGCTGGAAGAAAACCTCAATGCCAACGAAACGATGGCGCCGCTGATTGCCCAGGCCAATGGACAAGGCGTCTTTTGGGGCGTGCTGAATCCGGCGTATACGAAGTTTGCGCTGCAACAGTTGATGCCGGAGGCCAGCCAATTCCCTGCCGCCGGCCAGCTCATGAGCAAGGTCACGGCACTCCTGATCAGCGTGCAGAATTTTGGGTCGTCGCAGCTGCAGACGGATTTCAACGCAGTTTGCGCTTCGGGCGAAGATGCTTCGACGCTGGCACAGTTGCTTCAGGCGGCGGTGCTACTGCGCAGGTACCAGGCCGGGCAATCGAATCCTCAGTTGGCGCAATTGCTCGATGCAGCACGTATCGTTCCGAATGGCGACAAGCTTGACGTCTCCTTCAGCATGACGAACGACCAGATCGCAAGCTTGATCCGTAACAACACGTTTGCGATGAAGCAGTAGGCGTGGAAGGGTGCGCGACTCAGCGTGATCTAGATTTTCTTGATCAATGTGAGGCGGGTGCTATTGCCATTCACTTCTCGTTTCACATCGTCGAGCTTCGCCAACAGCGCGCGCTCCGAGCCGCCTGCCGGCCTCGCGGCTGTGGGATACTGAAGAACCGCTTCGATTTTGCCGGGCAACACTTCCAGAGATAACGCGACGCGTGCTTGCTTGTCTGTGGCCTGATCGAGGGCCTCGTGGCAGGCCTGTTCGACGGCGGCCACCAGGTCCTCCCGCGCTTTGTCGCTTAAGCCGGCGGCCTCGCCAACGTGGTTTACCGCGCCCGCCACACCCACCAGGAGCCGCGAATTCCCCGAGATCGAGAGTTCGACCTTCCCCATTTCAGTTGGCAAGATGGGTCACCACGCTAATTTCACAGGCTTCGCGGCAATCGGGGCAGTAATACAGACCGTCCATGCACAGGCGGATGCCGTGCTGGCCCTTGCAAATGCAGCAATAGCGGTCGCATTTGCAATCCATTTCTGGCTTGTCGCAAACCGCGCAAACCACACGGTTGCTCACTGGCTCAGCCTCCCATTTTCACTGTATACGAGCGTGCCCTGTTCGGACAAGTGACAAACTGGCAACCGCTTCGTTCCCCGCGATATACGAATGGATATACGCGCCCGCGTCCCGGTCTGTTGCATAGCAGGATATCGGGCGCGTGCAGTGGCCGGGCGCGGTCGTTTTGGGGCCTGTACGCCGCCAAGCCGAACGCCAGGAGCCTTCGCTATCCAGCCGAAATGGCTAAAGTGTTTTTGACGGGACCAGAATTGCACCTACGCCCTTTTCCTTCATTTTTGCGTTGAAAGCCGAGACGTCAGAGAGCACGGCGTTCGCTTTACCTTGCAGATCGTGCCACTGATTCTCGAGGTCCGCGAAACGCTGTTGCTCGCCCGTGGTGATGGGGCCGCTGGCTCCTTCGACCGCGCCTTGCAGGTTCATGTATTGCGAAGCGATGCCGTTGCGGAAGTTGATCACATCCTGGAACGTCTTCTGCTTGGGCTGGACGAGCTTTTCTTCCAGAGCGTTGATGTTGTCCACGATGGATTTTGCCGAGGTCTCGATTTCTTTTTGATCGGCGCGGCCGGCGGCGTGTTCGGTTAGCGCGTTTAGCTGCTCGCGAATTACGCGGATGCCGATGGCGGTTTGGTTGATCTCGTTGACTCGGACGGTGATGGCCTTGGCCATCGCTACTTGTGCTGACTCGTCGGCAGGGCTCTGCGGCTCGCGAGGATCGTTCACCAGCTCGAACGTCTGCGTTTCGGTCTTGCCGTTCAGCGTGAGACGCGCTGTGTAGGTTCCCGGGGGCAACCGGTAGCCCGACGGCACGCCTTGCGTCAGAATCCCGGGCACGCGGACCGGCGGTTCGGAGCGCAAATCCCAAACATACTGATTCATGCCAGGTTTTGTTGGCAGCGCTTTCGGGCCGCCCTGACCCGGTTCCGCGCCGGGGATGGGAGGCTCAGGTTTCAGTTTGCTGGAATATGTTCGTACGGCGGCGCCGCTCGAGTCCGCGATTTCGAGTTTCAGCTCCTGCGATTCCTCAGGTTTTGACGCCAAGATATAGCGAAGAATGGCGCCTCCGGGCGGATTCTTGCCCATTGCGCCCGAGGGAATCGAAAAGCCTCCGCCTTCGAGGCGGTAGGTGTCGCGGGGCTTGAAGAGATGCAGGCTCGCTTTGCCGACTTCGTCGTTGAGCTGTTCAAGCGGCGTGATGTCGTCGAGAATCCAGAATGCGCGTCCTTCGGTGCTGGCGACTAAGTCTCCATCGTGAATCTTCAGATCGGTGACGGGAACGCGCGGCAAGTTCAATTGCAAAGTCTGCCAGTGCGAGCCGTCGTCGAGCGAAAACCAAGCGGCGTTTTCCGTACCGGCAAAGAGCAGGCCCTTGCGCTTGGGATCCTCGCGCACCACACGCGCCGGCATGTCTTGTGGCAAACCACCGGCCAGGTCTTTCCACGATTTGCCGTAGTCGGTGGTTTTGAAAATGTGCGGCGTATTGTCATTCCACTTGTAGCGCGTGAATGCCACGTACGCAGTTCCGGCGTCAAAGGGCGACACCTCGATTTCGTTCGTTGAGCCTTCTGCCAACCCCTTCGGCGTGACGTTCGTCCACGTCTTGCCGCCATCGCGCGTGAGCTGCACCAACCCGTCATCCGTGCCCACCCAGATCGTGCCCTGCTCGTGCGGAGAGGGTGCGATGTAATAGATCGTGTTGTAGACCTCGCCGCCCGCGCCTTCATTGGTGAGCGGCGCGCCGCCGAGTCCCTGATGCGCTTTGTCATTTCGCGTCAGGTCCGGCGAAATGGCGGTCCAAGTGTTGCCCCGATCGTTCGATGTGAAGAGCACGTTGCCGCCGTGATAAAGCACGTGGCGATCGAAAGGCGAGGTGGCTACCGGCGCGCTCCAGTTATAGCGATACTTTTGCTGATCGCTCGGCTCGCCCAATCCCAGCGCGGGCCATTCCTCCACATTTCTTTCGGCTTCCGCCTTTGTGTCAAATTCGGCGATCGATCCCTGATAGCAGGTGGCATAGGTGTAACGCGGATCCTTGGGATCGAAGGCAAAATGGGCGCTTTCGCACCCAGCCTGAATCGTCCAATCACCCTCCGCGATGCCCGGTCCAAAAGAGCGGCTCTTGATCACCACGGTGGTGTTGTCCTGCTGGCCGCCGTAGAGGTGATACGGGGAAAGGTCATCTACTTCGACACGATAGAACTGCGCGGTGGGTTGATTCATTTGCGTGGACCAGGATTTGCCGCCGTCGAACGTGATGTTTGCGCCGCCGTCGTTGGCGTTGGCCATGTTGAGCGGATTATTCGGATTGATCCACAGGGCGTGATTGTCGCCGTGGGGACCGGGTAGCGTAGTGAAGGTCTTACCACCGTCGATCGATTTCTCGATGGGTGCGTTGATTACGTAGACCACGTCCGGACTCTTGGGGTCCGCGGTCACAACGGTGTAGTACCAGGCGCGCGCGCGGATCACGCGATCTTCGCTGGTGCGCTTCCAGGTCTTGCCGGCATCGTCCGAGCGGTACATGCCGCCGTCGTCTGCCTCAATATTCGCGTAAACGCGATCTGGATTCGCGAGGGAAACGCTGATGCCAATCTTGCCCATTTCCTTCGGCAGGCCTTCGGTCAGCCGCGCCCAGTTATCGCCACCGTCGGTACTCTTCCAGATGCCGGAGTTCGGCCCGCCGGAACGTATCTGCCACGGCGTGCGCTGGTGCTGCCAAAAGGCGACGTAGAGGATGCGCGGATTCGTAGGGTCCATAACGATGTCGCTCGGGCCGGCGGTGGCGTCGACGAAGAGGACTCGTTTCCAGGTTTTGCCGCCGTCGTTCGAGCGATACAAGCCGCGATCGTCATTGGGCACCCAACGCGAGCCTTGTGCCGCGACGTAGACCAGGTTTTCATCGCGCGGATGGATCAACACTTTGGAGATCGTGCGCGTGTTTTCGAGGCCAATATGCGTCCAGGTCTTGCCCGCGTCGGTGGATTTGTACATGCCATCGCCAAACGACGACGACTGCCCGCGCACGGGCGCCTCGCCCATGCCAACGTAGACCACGTTCGGATCTTCATCGGCGATGGCGATCGCACCGACCGAGCCGGTCTTCATGAAACCGTCGCTTACGTTATGCCAATTACTTCCGCCATCGTCCGTTTTCCACACGCCGCCGCCGGTAGCGCCCATGTAATAGACGAAAGGCTTCGAGGGAACGCCTGTAATGCATGTGGCGCGTCCTCCGCGAAAGGGGCCGACTAGGCGCCATTCGAGCGCCTGATACGGCATCGTCTCTTTCTTGGCGGCTTCGTCGGTGGATTGCGGTTTCTCATCTTGCGCGAGCAAAGTCGCGCTGACTAGTACGAAGGTCGCCAGCAGCAGGGCTACTACGAAGGATAGTTTCTCGCGACGCATCAAATTCCTCCTCGACTTTTCACTGGATTGCGTTATGAAAGCGCGGAAACAATGTCACGGCAGACGTGTGCAGGTCAACCCAAGCCATCACGCCAGCGGCGTAGAGCACACAGAAGGTGAGTCGCAGCAAAGAGCCTCCCACTCTCCATACTGTTTCAGTGCGAGCATTTGTTGCAAACTTGCCTCCGCAACCCGGTATAATCGGCGCCGCTTGGAATATCGCGAGTGGAGAAATGAATGACCCTTTCTGATCGTCTTTTTGGCCGGGCGCCGCAAATCTTGCGCGCTGCATTGGCCGCCGCAATCCTGGTCCTTGTTGTAGGGCTGAGCGCTTACGTTAAGGCGCAGCAAGGCAACGCCGAGAGCACCGCCGAGCGCGATTATCGCACCGCGATGGAGGGGGCGGACCAGAAAATTCAGGCGGAAGAGCAAGCCCACTCCGAGCTCATGAAGAATCTGGAATACCTCACCACGCAAATCGGTCCGCGGCTGACCGGTGGGCCGCAAATGCAGAAGGCGAGCGACTGGACGCTGCAACGCTTCAAGGATTACGGCATTGACGCGCACCTTGAGACCGTGCAAGTGGCGCATGCCTTCTACCGGGGCGCGGATGCGGCCGAGATCACGAGTCCCATTCAGCGGCGCATCGAGATTCGTTCGCTCGGCTGGAGCAAAGCCACGGATGGCGAGGTCACCGCGCAAATCGTCGTGCTCGATTCGACCTCGGCCGATGCCGTCGCCGCCGCGCGCGACAAAATCAAGGGCGCGATCGTGCTATTCGGAAAGCCCGCAGGCGTGGTGCTGAATCCACAGCCACCGCCCGAAAATGCCTATGACGCCGTGATTCCACCTTCGCGTGGCGTGCCCGCTGCAGGCGGACCTCCGGCCGGAGGACGCGGCGCGACCGATGCGATCACCCAAGCGGCGCCCGCCGTGTTGCTGCGCGATAGCGGCAAGCCGGACAATCTTTTCAATATGGGCGGAGGCGGGCAGAATTATTCGCCGTCCTCGGTGCCCATGGCGTTTCTAACGCACGAAGACTACAGCCTGATTTACCGGCTGGCGCAGACCGGTCCCGTCACCATGAAAATCGCGCTGCGAGGAACCTTCAGCGAGCAGCCCCAGCCGGCCTCGATCACCGTGGCCGAAATTAAGGGCCGCCAGTTTCCCGACGAGCGCGTGATTATCGGCGGCCATCTCGATTCGTGGGATTTGGGCCAAGGCGCGGTGGATAACGGCACAGGCGCGATGTCCGTGCTCGAAGCCGCGCGCACGCTGAAGGCGCTCGGGTGGCAGCCGAAGCGCACCCTCACGTTCATCCTTTTTACGGGTGAAGAGGAGGGCGGCGTCGGAGTCCAGACCTATTTGAAGAATCACGCCGCGGAAATTCCCAAGATGGACGCGGTGCTGGTGGACGATACCGGCACGGGCCGCGTTTTCAGCATTGCGTTCGAGAATCTCTATGACACCGCGCCGATGATGTCGCAAATCTACCGTCCGCTGCAGGAAGTGTTTGACCTGCAACCGCTGAGCACGCGGTACTTCGGGTCGTCCGATCACGTGGCGTTCTTGCGTGCGGGCGTGGCAACTTACTTCTGTATCCAGGAGCCGGCGCACTACCGCGAAGCGCACCACAGCCAGACGGATACATTTGACAAGGTAATCCCCGATCAGGTGAACGAAGGCGCGGCATTTTTGGCCGGCTGGTCGTGGAATGTGTCGGAGTTTCCGGAGGCGTTGCCGCACCACGCCGCGCCGCCGCCACCCGGGGCGCCGCGCTAAACTCGGGCCGCATGACCGCGACCAGGCAAAGACCGCTCTTTTTGGCAGCGTTGGTTTTTGCCCTAGCAATTCTATTTGTCCCTTCCGCTCCCTCAATACGGCGTCTTAACGTCCAACCGGACGGATCTCTGCTACTCGAACGAGCCACGGCAAATGACCTGCGAACCGATCCGGTGCATCCGTTTCACCTCCACGGCAAACTTTTGGTGTGGAACAACGGCGATAAACCCATCGAGGGAACGTACGAAATCTATTGGCTGGGTTGGGAGAATCGGAGCGAGGTCATTGTAATGCCCGGCTATCAGCGCGTCGAGGTTTGGGGCCGGGACAAAATGTGGCAGTCGCGCTCGATTCCCTATGAGCCGGTTCGCTTCGTGCAGCTGCAACACATGCTGTCGGGATTCCACGCCGATCTTCGCTTAGGTGGCGACGATAAGATCGTCAACGTGTCCGAGCGCAACGACAAAGGGATTCGCCGGACATGTATTGCGATACATCCCGCGTACGGGCCTGACCGGGAGATGTGCATCGATCCCACGAGCGCCGATCTCCTGAGCGAATCGATTTCCGGCGATAACGATGAGGTTCGTGAATTCTCCGACTACCGGGTGTTTGCAGACAAACGGTACCCCGCACTGATCCGGCTGACCTACCACAACCGGCCCGCCGTCGAACTTCGCGTGGATCAGATATCTCCCCTCCCTCAAAACGCTACCCTCAAGCCGCCGGACGGCGCCGAAGTGTGGGAAAGCTGCGAATCCGCTCGAGCCGCACGCCGCGTTGACAAGACCGTGCCCGATTATCCGCCGTTAGCCCGCAGGGAGATACAGTCCGGTACTGTGGCGCTCTACGGCGTCATCGAAGAAGATGGCTCGCTCAGCCATCTGAAGGTCGTGGAATCCGCATTTCCCATGCTCAATGATGCCGCCCTTGCCGCCGCTCGCAAATTTCGCTTCGAACCCGCCACTTGCGGTGGAAAGCCGATCCGCATCGAAACTCAGTTCGAGGTGCGCTTCAAGCTCGGCCAGTGAGGGGATGAATCATAGTCGTCGCGCTGCTCAAGGAGTCAAGTTACGAGCCGGCGCCCCGGGCGTGTCACTTCGAGCCCGCTCCGGCTCGAATAGTTCTCAAGAACTGGCGGCGATCAATTCTGCGGCGGTGAGAATCGTCGCCCTTCGCGGAAACACCTTATCCACCAGGCACGCGTGCACCTCAGGATCGAGATCGCCGCAGCAATCGCTGATTACCGCGAGGCGGTAATCCAGGTCGGCGGCCTCGACCAGCGTGGAAAGCACTACGCCGCTCGTGGCGATGCCATACAGCACCAATGTATCGATTTCCTTCGCGCGTAAAATCATCTCGAGATCGGTCCCCAGGAACGCACTGACGCGATGTTTGGTGATGACGATGTCGTCCGGCTCGGGAGCCAGCGCAGGATGAATTTCCGCCGCCGCACCCTGAAACATCTTCTGGTACTGTGGTGAAGACTTGATCGCGCTAAAGAGCAGATTGCGCGAGCCAATTTCGGGGAAATTCGGCCGGAATCCCACCTGCACGTGAATTACGTTCATCCCGCGGCTTCTGGCGTGCTTCAGCACGCTCGCGGGCCGCGCGACGAATGCTTCCTGATCTTTGGCGTAGGCGGCGACGATGGCGGATTGGCAATCCATGCTGAGAACCGCGGTGCGGGCCGGGTCGAGCTCATAATTTCCTCTCGGGTGATGCAGCGTTACCGGCGATGTGCGGCCGGGTATTGACCGATACGAGGCTTCGCGGGCGGCAAACGCGAAAGCCGCGCATCTAATTTATTCAAACGTGGAACAGCGTCAAAGATTTTTGAATCCGGTGTGCCGCAAGCGCTTCCAGGCGGTATGATTTTAGCTGGGTTGCCGCCGCTTACAAGGCGCCACAAATCCAGCGATTGAAGGGAGCGGGAAAACGTTGGCAAGGCGAGAGGTTTGCCATCCAGTGCTAGGCAGGATCGGGGCGTTGTTTCTTGCTCTTGGACTCGCGGCGATTTTGGGGCCGCAGGGCGCGCGCGCGGATACCGCAGCATTTGATCTTTCCGGTCCGCGCGTGGAAGTGAAGGCTTCGCGCAATGGCAAGCCGCTGCCCATTTCCGAGGTGGCGAATCTTCAACCCGGCGACAAACTCTGGGTGCATCCTGATTTGCCCGACACGCAATCCGCGCGCTATTTGCTGATCGTGGTGTTCCTGCGGGGCTCGACGAACCCGCCTCCCGATAACTGGTTCATTAAGCTTGAGACGTGGCGCAAGCAGGTCCGCGACGAAGGCGCGGATGTGATCGTGCCGAAAGAAGCGCAGCAGGCCCTGATTTTTCTCGCGCCGGAAACGGGCGGCGACTTCAGCACTTTGCGCAATGCCGTGCAGGGAAAACCCGGCGCGTTCGTGCGTGCATCGCAGGACCTGAACCAGGCCAGCCTGGACCGCACGCGGCTGGAAAAATATCTAGCCGATATTCACGAAGCCCAAGACCTCGATCCAAAACAACTGCAGGAACGTTCGACGCTGCTGGCCCGAACCCTGAATATCAAGGTCGATGAACGGTGCTTTGACCGCCCCATCGAACAGCAAGGCGCTTGTCTCACCCAAAACACCGACCAGCTTGTGCTCAACGATGGCCACAGCCAATCCATGGTGGCAGCGTTGACGACGGGGCCTTCGTCGGACTTTATCGGCTCCGTGAGTGCTACGCCGATGGCGGCAGGCGGTTTCTATAGCGCATATGTGGGCGCGGTGGTCGATCTGGCACGGCTGATGAGCACCATGCACACGGCCGAATATCAGTACATTCCTGCGCTGGCGTTGCCTACGGGAATGACGCTCAATTTGAAGCTGAACAATCCGCCTTCTTTCCACAACCCGAAATCCGTGCTCGTGGTGGGCTTGCCGGCCATCGAAGCGCCGCAATTGCCGCCGCTCCGCGCGGTAAGCGCTGATGCCGTTTTCTGCTTGCAGAAATCGCCGCTGATTCTACCGGTGGATGGCGCGCCGCTGGTTTTTTCCACCGATATCGCGCACGATTTCGTGCTTCGTGTAACGACAAAATCCGGCGATGCGATAGAGTTACCGGCCGTCGCCGATGCGGCGAGTGGCGGGTTTGTGATCAATACGCATTCGCTCGATCCGGCGAAGCTCGATCCTGAGGTGAAAGGAACCATCCGCGGATACTGGGGATTTGAGCCGTATGGCGGACCGAGCTTCCATCTTCGCATCGCGCAGCCGGATCAGTGGACGATACCCACCGCCGATGAAGGCGCTCTCGTCGTCGGCCGAAACGATGCGCTTCACCTGGACGCCAGATGCGCCGCCTGTGTCCAGGAAATCAAGGCCAATGATGCACAAGGAAAAGAACTGGCAGCTACCTGGAAGCTTGTGAAACCCGACGAGATCGAAGTCGAAATCCCCCTAAAACAGGAAGCCGCTGGGCCGGTGAAGCTCTTCGTGAAGCAATGGGGGATGAACAAACCGGACGAAATTTCGTTGCGATCTTATTCGGAGGCGGCGCATCTCGAGCGCTTTACGATCGCCGCGGGCGATGGCGAAGGCATACTGCGCGGGACGCGTCTCGATGAAGTGGATAGCTTTGAGCTCAAGGGCGTGCGATTCACACCCGAGAAACTTTCGCGCGAGAACCAAAGTGACGCCTTGGCCCTGACCGCTCCCGCCGAAGCTCCGATTGCATCTCTCCAGCCAGAGGAGACTTTGGTGGCCCATGTTGGGCTCAAAGACGGACGGATGCTCGACCTGCAGACCACCGTAGCCGAGCCACGTCCAAAGATCACGCTCGTAAGCAAGAGCGTGCAGGGCGGTCCTTCGCTTAGTGCGGTACGCCTCGGGAATCAGGATGAGCTTCCCCAGGATGGACGCATTTCCTTTTTTGTGCGGAGCGTAACGCCCGAAGAATTTCCGCATAGTGAGAAGATCGAAGTAAGCACCGCGGATGGCACCTTCGACACATTTCTCAGCGTCGCCGACGGCACGTTGATCCTGCAGGATGCGAAGAGCGTGCTCGCGCTATTCGATCCGCTCAAGAGCTTTGGTCCTTCCGCATTCGGCCAGCTTCGGTTTCGCGCCGCGAGCGCCGACGGCGAAAATAGCGATTGGCACCCGCTCGTCAGGCTCGTACGCATCCCTGCTCTCAAAGAAATTCGCTGCCCGGATAGCCCCGACAAGCCCTGCACGCTCACAGGCACGAATCTCTTTCTGATTGATTCCGTGGCCTCCGATCCGCAGTTTACGCACACCACGCCCGTGCCGGTAGGGTTCGTGGATTCCACTCTGAGCGTGCCGCGCCCCAATGGCACGATTCTTTATGTGAAGCTGCGGGACGATCCCAAGACGGTTAGCACGCTCGTCCTACCGGTGCTACCGGACGAGCAGTGAGCCACGCCCCGGCTCGCCAGACGGAGCGTGCCATTTAGACGCCACCTTGCCCGGCCTCGCACAATTCGACAATTTGCAAGTCGTGCTCGTCGCGGCACGCAACCCGCTCAATATCGGCGCTGCGGCGCGCGCGATGAGCAATTTTGGCTTTCGCCGGCTTCACGTGGCCCGCCCCTTTGAGCCATCGTTTCGCGAAGCGCGGTCGGCCGTCGGCGCAGGAGACTTGTTGGCCAGCGCGCGAGAATTTGGCAGCGTGGCCGAAGCGGTAGCGGATTGTTCCCTCGTCGTCGGCACCACTGCGGTGCGGCATCGAGCCCTGCATCACCCGCTGCACCGCCTCGAATTTGGGGCCAAGCGCATACGCAAGCAGCTCCAAAGTGGCCGCGTTGCGCTGCTTTTCGGTTCCGAGAAATTTGGGCTTTCCAACGAAGACCTCAGCCATTGCCAATGGCTGATGCGTATTCCGACCTGCGAAGCCAATATTTCGATGAACCTGGGACAAGCCGTGGCGGTTTGCCTCTACGAGCTAATTCGCGAAGCCAAAACTGCCGGCGCCGCGGAGAAATCGAAGCCGGCGCCCGCGAAGGACCTGGAGCGGTTCGCGCTCGCCGTCATCGACGCAATGCGTCAGAGCGGGTACCTCGATCGCAGGCCCATCCGCGACGTGGAAGATCGCGTTCGGAGGCTGGTCCGACGTCTGCGGATTCCCGCCGACGATACAATCGCCTGGCTCGGCATCTTGCGCCAGATCGTCTGGAAGCTGGCGCAAGACGCCCGCGAGTAGGCGAACGTCCGCCAGGCGCCCATCTGTCCGGGACGTTTTGAGAATTGCGCTGCCTTTGCGGTAAAGTGAGATCGAGGAAATCACATGGCCGAGAAGATCAAGAAAGACGACGCCGAATGGCGTAAGCAGTTGACGCCGAATCAATATTACGTGACGCGGCAAAAAGGCACCGAGCCACCCTTCACCGGCGAACATTACAAGTCTCACGACAAGGGCACGTTTGTGTGCGTGTGCTGCGGCCAAGCGCTCTTCAGCTCGGATACCAAGTTCGAGTCCGGGTCCGGATGGCCCAGCTTTACGGCTCCGGTCGAGGCCGAGAACGTCACGCTCTCCAGCGATGCGAGCCACGGGATGTCGCGCACCGAAGTGCTCTGTAGCCGCTGCGATGCGCACTTGGGCCACGTGTTCGACGACGGCCCCGGCCCGAACGGCTTGCGCTTCTGCATCAATTCGGCTGCGCTGAATGTGGATTCAGCTAAAAAGGACAAGACATAATACGGGAGGTTCGCGGGCACACCGCTTTCCGAGATTCCCGAGTTTCTTCCGAAGTTCATCAAGATTTCATCTTCAGATGTTGCGCTCAATGGTATCCTCGATCTGCGGTAGCGTGCACGCCGCTTGCACAGCGCCGGAAACACCACTCCCAGACCCGAGGATCGAGGATTGGCCCGACCCATCGGTATCGCCGCCGTAGACGCTGGTTCCAACGCCATTCGGATCGTAGTCGCCCGGGCCGATTCCGCCACAGATATTTCGTTTCTGGCCAGCGAGCGCTGGGCTGTGCGCCTGGGCCACAACGTTTTCACCAGGCGCAGGCTCGCCCCGCGCATCATGGCCGGCGCCGTCGATACATTCCGCCATTTCCGCACGATGCTTCGCCAACATGACGTGCATTTGTTCCGCGCCGTAGCCACCAGCGCCGTCCGGGAAGCCGAAAATCGCGATCTCCTGCTGCAAAGAGTCTTCCGCGAATCGGGCGTGCGCCTGGAAGCGATTGACGCCGCCGAGGAGGCGCGCCTCGTGCGTCTCGCCGTTCACGCCGCGCTCGCAGACCTGAAACCGCGGCTGATCGCGGACCTGGGCGGCGGCAGCTTTGAGGTGAGTCTCCTGCGCGAGCGGCGTCTCGAGCAATCGCTCGCCTTGCCATTGGGGACGGTCCGCTTGATGGAAACGATGGACCTAACCGGCGAGGTGAGCGAGGAGAAGTGCGAGCGCCTGCGCCACTATTTGACTTCCCTGCTGCGCAGCGCTTGGCCCAATCCGCCGTCGCTTGCCGGCCAACTGACGGTGCTTTCCGGCGGCAACGCCGAGACGCTTGCGCGGCTTTCGCCCGGGCCCCGCTTTCACGGCATTCCCACGATCAATTTACGGCTCCTGCGCGATCGCGTGTGGGAGATTCTGCGCCGCGACATCCGCACTCGCATGCGCGTTTTCGGACTGCGCCGGGATCGGGCGGAAGTCGTCGGCATCGCCGCCGTGGTCTTCCTATGTCTGGCGGAGCACACGCAAATGGACAACGCGCTCGTGCCCGGCGTTGGCGTTCGCGAAGGCATCCTCTACGATCTGGCCGCGGAGCATTTTCGCTCGCCCGGCGCGGACAAACATCGTGCCGAGACTTTCATCGAACAGGCACGCGCATTTGCCGGGCATATGCATTGCGACCTGAAGCATTCCGAACAGGTGCGGCGGCTCGCTGCTTCCCTCTTCGATCAACTATCGAGCGTTCATTCGCAGCCCCCCGAAATGCGGCTACCGCTCGAAATGGCCGCCCTGCTGCACGACTGCGGGATGAGCGTCAATTTCAAGGGCCATCACAAACACGGCGAATATATCGTGCTCAACGCCGCGCTGGGCGCCATCTCCGACGAACTGCAAACCATCGTGGCTTGCTTGGTGCGGTACCACGGTAAGAGCGAACCCGAACTGCACCACAAGCTCTACGCTTCGCTGACTCAGCGGCAACGCCGCCGCGTTCGCGAGCTCAGCACAATCCTGCGAATTGCCGCCGGACTCGATGAAGGTGGCGTGCAGCTTGTGCAAGACGTGGAAGTGCGCGTCCGAGGTAAGAATGTACGCATCAGGCTGCGTATGGCCGGCAGGATCGCGCCCGATCTGGCGGTTATGCGGCTCAAAGCCCGGCCCTTCGAGCAGGAATTTGGTGTCCGCTTGGAGTTTACGCGCACCCATGGACGTATCGGCCGTACCGGCCCCGCCGCGGGGCGCTCTGCGAAATCGCTCAAGTCTTGGAAACAGCCGCCCGCGGGCGCGGTCTGGACGCTTTCCGCGTAGTTTATTTCGCGCGCTCGTTCCTCGTCTTTCCTTTTTAAGCAGAACGTGGAAACGTGACGGCAGCCGGACGTCTCCTGCTAGAATAAGTGTGCGTCCTAGTGCGGCGATAACGAAGGTTCATCGGAGGCCTTAACCCAACATGCTTTTGTATATCGTGCGCCATGGTATTGCGATCGATCGCGACGACCCGGATTGTCCGCCGGAGGTCGAGCGTTATCTCACTTCGAAAGGCGTGGAGCGTACCCGTGAGGCCGCCCGCGGCCTGCGCCGGATGGATATCAGCCCGGACCATGCACTGGCCAGCCCGTACGTGCGCGCAGTGCAAACGGCGGAGATTTTCTGCACGGCTCTGGGATTGCCCGAAAGCCGTATCAAGAAGACCGAAGCGCTAAAACCCGAAGCGCCGCCGCGGCTGCTGTTCGAGGAATTAACGAAGTCCAAAGCGCAGGAAGT
>Ga0209420_1000230_pt1 | contig 33903 bp, 40 predicted proteins | sample BlaSpr_A8_OM1_O1_FD_187972 | JGI IMG/M metagenome (GOLD analysis project Ga0209420, IMG submission 187972) | Forest soil microbial communities from Thunder Bay, Ontario, Canada - Black Spruce, Ontario site 2_A8_OM1_O1 (SPAdes) (version 2) | ecosystem: Environmental > Terrestrial > Soil > Boreal...
TTTGAGATCAGCGATTTCACCATACGCCAACGCGTTTTCCACGCCGATCGCAACCTGCTGTGCCACCTGAGCCAGAAAGGCCGCCGCCTCGCGCTCAAAAGCATTCTCTTCCCGGCTCGCGAGGGCGAGCACGCCAAGCGAGCGTTCCCTGCTGATGAGAGGCATGTCGCAGAACGAATTTATACCCTCGCCTGAGGCTTTGGCGTACATCTCCGGGGGAACTTCCGCCGGATCCAGGCGGTTCAAGACCCAGGGCTTGCCGCTTTGGTATGTTTTGCCGGGAATCGAATCCGCGATGGGAATCAAGACCTGTTTTGTGAAAACCCCCCTACTATCTGGGAAGTCGAGAGCGTGCACCCGCAAGTGCGCGCCGTCTGGCTCGGGCAGCATGATCGCGGCTGCGTCGCAGCGCATGACGCGGCGAACACTCGCCGAGATGGTTCGCAGCAGTTCTTGAAAATTCAGGTTCAAGACCACTTGGTTCGTCAGATCAAGGATGAGCTTTAACCGATCTTGCGCCTGGCGGGACAAGTAGAAGTTCACGGCAGCATCAATGGCTAGCGCAATCTGGTCGGCGACCAGAGAGAGAAAGCGGACTTCCTCCTCGGGGTAGGCATTCGAGCGGGTGCTGCCAATGCTCAGCGCACCGAGCCGGCGCTCGCCCCTGGCGAGTGGAAGCACACAAGTAGAGGCGATACCTAATTCATTCAGAAATTCTCCATGCTTCGCAAACCGCGCCTCCTCCCTCCAGTCTGCCGTTACGAGAGCCTGCTGAGATTCATGTACCCACGCGATGGGCGTATCTTCCAGAACAACGTCCGCCTCGGGCACAACGTGCCTTCTGCCATTTGAGTAGAGCAGATGCCACTCGACTATTTTGGTGTCACTGTCAAACGCGACAAGCTGCAAATAGTCATAGGGAACAACCTCGAGCAGTGTCTTCAGAAGCATGTCAGCAGCGGCGTCGCAATCGCTGCACGTGCCAATCGCATTGGTCGCGCGCAGCAGCGCCTCATAGCGAGGAGTGTAGGTCTCTGAGATTGTTGCTGCCAAAGTGCTCATAGACTTGTTCGCCTGTCACATCGATTAGGAATACCCCAATGACCGCGAACGCCCCCCGGCGGGCGCTGCGGATTCGTGGATATGGTTGATCTGATGTAGTCAAGCGGCAGAAAGCTTCGACAAAATGTCGTTGCCTTCGCCACTTGTCAAAGCACGGGTCGCAGCGCTTGACAGACGGCATACTCAACCTTCGGCTTCGTATGCGTAACCTGCACTCACGCAAGCACTTCAGAACGACCCCTCTGCGGGCGCAACTTTGGCACCTCGGATGCCAGTATCGAATGCCAGACGCGATTTAGGTACTGTGACCATCAAGGTCACGGAATCGTAGGCTCAGATTCAAGGATGGAGGAGTTACATCATGCGACGAACTGCGATTATGCTTGCAGGTTTTGTCTTTCTCTCAACTTTTGGCGCGGCGGCTCAGGAAAGCCGCTCGGAGGTCAGTCTGCAAGGGACAGGTTTTTTCACCCAGGACACTAACGGCCAGGGCATCTCGCGGACAACCACAAATACCGGCGGGTTTCTCGTCGGCTACCGTTATCACATCAACCGCTGGCTCGCCGCGGAAGCAAACTACGGCTACGACCGCGATACCCAGAAGTATTTCTCTACTGGCGGCCTTTCGCGAGTTCAGTCTGACGTCGACACAGCCACTGCCGCTGCGGTTATAAGCCTTCCTTTCCGGATTAGCAGGCTCAATCCCTACGTTCTTGGCGGGGGCGGGAGTTTGGTGTTTCATCCAACGGGCAACGCGGGGGGCTTTTTGTCTGGCGCTGACACCCAGGCGAAAGGTGCTTTTCTCTACGGCGGTGGCGTCGACTACACGCTGACCCGGCATTGGTCTGTACGCGCCGAGTATAGGGGCTATGTCTACAAAGATGCCGACTTTGGCGTCGGGGCACTCAATACTGATAGCTGGACTCACACCGCGCAACCGTCGGCTGGAGTTGTCTTCCGATTCTGATCGTAAAGCTCCTGGCGGGCAGGGTTTCCTGCCTGCCGGGGTGCTTTGATCGTTGCAGAGAGTCTGGCCAGTTGATCTGCAGCTGTTTCGTGGGGTTCTCTTAGGACCAGCGAGCTGCGTCTGCAGAGTGGGACTTCGAGCAAACGCCATTTAGGGATGGAGAGACGTGCGCCTGCTGGAAAGCACGATTGAGTTGCTGGGCGGTCTAGGTTTGAGCGCCCTGACCTTACTGATCAGTTTCTGTATCGTTGGCTCGATTGTTGCGGCCCTACGAGCGGTCAGCCGGGGAAGCGGTGAAGTGGTAAAGAAGTAGTGAAAGAGCCCTCGGTTTCGCTGCTCAACGTGTGGGATGACCGCGACCGCGGTATCCCTACCGAAGCCAAATGTTCGGAGGAATGCACCATGGCTGAAAGAGAGCGCAAGAACTGGAGAGAGTTGTGCAACGCCGCGCTGGGAGCAAAAGATCCCGATGAGTTGCTGAAAATCGTTCAGGAGCTCAACCAGGCCCTAAAACGCGAAGAACAAGTCCGGCGTGATTTCAGGGAGGCTATGAGAGCGAATAAGGTTTCCGCATAAATCAACTGTTAAGAACTGAGAATTCGAGGCGACACCCGCGACATCTCAACGAGAAAGTGGAAACCCGACCGCGCAAGCGTCCAGAGGTTCAGCCAAAGGCTGTGAATGAAAACAAGTAGAGAACGCTCTCTCGCCGTAGCTAGGGCTGCGTTCAGCCTGTCCGCCTTCATTCGTCACAACAGGCGCGGGGGCCGCCTTGCGGTTCTGATTCTGGTGCTGTCTGCAGTGCATATTCAGCTGTGTGTTCCAGCCGCCCGAGCGGAGTCCCCGGCAGAGAGGAAGAACCGCGGCTCCCAGCAATGGAGCCTGCGAGTCGATAAAGTCGATACCGGCGATGTGAGTCTGGATCCGTCTTTCGAATCCGCCCTCCACAAGAATCTCTTGAGAGAGCTAGCCAAAACAAAGCGCTTCAAGCAAGTGCTCCTTGGCAGTGGCCGCAACGCGACAGAAGTTACTGACCTGCTGATTTTGAAAATAGCAGTGCAAGAGTTTCCGCCGAGTAGCGTGACTCCTCGTTCCACTCTCGCTGACGCAGGCTTGCTGGGAGTAGTCGCGGAGCTTTTCCTTAGGTTCTGCGGGCGGACTGCTCTGGGTGGGGGAAGCAAATTGAACGCCCGTGTCCAGCTTTACACACGGGAAGGCCAGCTCATTCTGGACAATGTTGTCGAAGTCGATGTGGGGGACAACTCGCGAGTTACGCACGACTTGGCACACAACGTTGCGGTCACCTTAAAGCGGTCAACCTTGCCGGACCCGGCAATCATCGCCCTGGAACAAGAAACTGCGAGAATGTCCAAATACCAGGTGGGCACGATCACTGCGGCGCAATGCCATCATGCCGACGATGCCGATGCTGGCGTCACCAGCTGCGAGGTTTCTGTGAGAGTGGGCGACACCGCTTATGGGGTGGTATACGCCGCGCCCTTTGGGACAGATAGAGTGCAGTATGAAGCAGGTCGTGAGCTTCTGGTTCTGGTCGGAGAGGACACGATTACCTACCACGATATATTGGGTAATTCATTCCAAGTGCCGATTGTGAGTCGCAGGAGTGTCACACCGCAGGGCAGCCGGTGAACCATACATCCCGGGCCAGGCGGAGGCGGCATAGCTCCGAGCGCAGATTACACATTCCTCCGGGCGCTGCTGCTTCGCAGTGTTGAAATATGAACCGCCTCAGGTAGCGTAGCTAGTTCTCGAAGGGACCGATTTTCCGTACCAGCAGTTTTTCCCCAAGGATGCTACGATCTCCCGATCGATGTCGGCGGAGAACCGTCGGGCCGGAGCACCAGGGTTCGGGCGCGGCTTGGAGAAAACATCTTGGTTGAAGCCGCAAAAAGTCTGTTTCTGATTCTCAGTGCGCTGTTCCCAATCGTCGACCCGCTGGGGGGAAGCCCGATCTTTCTGACTATGACGAGAGAATACTCACCGAGTACGCGGAGAGCGCTGTCTTTGCGGATTGCGATGAACAGCTTTTTCTTGCTGGTGGGATCGTACTTCATCGGGACCCACATCCTGTCCTTCTTTGGGATTTCGCTGCCAGTGGTCCAGGTGGGCGGCGGATTGATTGTCATCTCAACCGGCTGGGCGTTGTTGAAGCAGGGCAACGACGACAACCAGAAAGGCGTGAAGAAGAAAATTCAGCCGAAGGATCCGTTCCATAATGCGTTTTATCCCCTGACTTTGCCCTTAACGGTGGGGCCCGGATCGATTTCCGTGGCTGTCACGCTAGGTGCGAATGCCCCGCACCAGCAAGGATTCAATCTCTTGAGCGTCTTGACCCCAATTGTCGGCTCTGTTCTGCTCGCGGCCAGCATTTTTCTCTGCTACGGGTTTGCGGACCGGCTGGCAAGGATGCTTGGCGCGACAGGGATGACCGTGATCATGCAACTTACATCGTTCCTGCTCGTGTGTATTGGCGTGCAGATCCTGTGGAACGGCGCCAGCGCGCTCTTGATCTCGCTTCCCTTGCACTTGCGCTGAGCTCTTGCGGTTGGTCTGGGCGGCGGCGCATTCATGCGCAAAAAAATATGCCGATGCTTAGCGTTGGTACCACGACTTGATCACGCGCTTTGCCCCATCCCATGGGGCCGCCGGCGCTATGGATTGGCGAGGTGTAGCGCATTACAAGGCGACGAACGACCGCAGCGTGCTGGCAAAGTTGCCGAGGATCTCAGGAGCGCTCATCCGTCCAGCGTTTGGTCCAGCAAGGCCATCCCCTGGCTACCGAGGCTACCGAAGGAATGAAGCAGATGGCGTCATAGAGCGATCCAACCGCGTTGCTGCAATTGTTTGCCACACATGTCGGTCTCTACGCATAGGGTTAGAAACATCCAAGGTAAAAGACAGGAGCGCGGCTGACTTCGTCGAGATCGCGAATCTTCCCAGTTTTAGCGGCCGCGGCTGACTTTTCCGGGGGAAACTCGATCACCTTTCCCCGCCGGTCACGGGGTCTCGACTTTAGCTTCTCCCGCGGGAAATCTCGAGAGTGAAATTTGATCACTTTCGCCATAAGATCATCCCATCCACGGGGCGCTTCGCCGGCTTGAAACTCCGTGATCGAGGTCCATAAGGATCATCAGCCCAGTCCTGCCTAAATCTTTCATTAACCGCACTTTCAAAAGCATCAGATTGTAAGGATGATCCTGCCAAACGGTCGGCCCTCAACGAGGTAACGCAGAGCATCCGCCGCTTCGGACAGGGGGAACGTCCTCGCCACGATGGGCTTGACCGCGCCGGATCGAAGCAGCGGAACGATGGCATCCCAGGCTTCGGCGTAAGCTGACGGCGGTTGTGCGAACAGGGAGAAGCTCTTCATACTCGCGCGCTTCCAGATCAGATCCGTGACGTCGATGGTTGCCTTGCGGCCTGCGGAATACCCCAATGTCGTTAGACTTCCCCCTACAGCAAGCGCGCCGAGAGCCTCGCTCAGGATTTCTCCGCCGATCGCATCGATCACGATGTCGGTGCCATAGCCTTTCGTGATCCGGCGAACGCCGTCGCTCAGCTTCTCCTCGGAAAGATCGATTACCTCGTCGAAGCCCAGATAGCGTGCCTGTTGCGCTTTCGCATGATTGGTGGTCGATGATATGGCGTTTTTCGCTCCCTGCGCCCCTGCCAACTGGGTGACTGCGTTTCCGACCGAGCCTCCAATCGCTGGCGACAGCACCGTTTTGCCTTTCACAAATCCCGCGAGGCTCAGTGACATTTGAGCGGTGAGATAGGCGACAGGAACGCCGGCGGCCGCAACATCGGTGATGTTGTCGGGAATCAAGCAAAGATCCTCTCTTCGGGCGGTAAGCCATTCACTGTACGTTCCATCTTCCGATACTCCATACGCTCCCGCGAACATTACCCGGGAGCCAACCGGAAACTCCGATCCTCCACCATCTTCAACGACCCCAGCACCTTCACCGCCGAGTACCAGCGGCGCCTTTGCTCGTGGGATCTGCCCCGATAGAATGGTGTGGTCAAGTGGGGTGACACCGGCCGCCGTGATCCTCACCAGTACCCGTCCATCCGAGACTGCCGGTTTTGGAATGTCCACCAGATTCAAATCCCCGTAACCGCCGAATCTTTCTACTCTCATTGCACGCATAGTAGCCACTCAACGCGTTTGGATGATGGATGAGACCGATCGGTCGCAGCGAAAGTAGGCCAAATTTGTTTGGGCAGGTTCGAACGAAGGTGGGCCATGAACGATTCAGGAGCACCTGAGAGACCTGTTCTGTGAGCGGAGTTTGCTGGATTAAGGAAGCCGGGGAAAAACTAGAGGGATTAGCGTCCTGCGGCCTTCTGGTCGCGAAGGACCAAACAGGTGGAACTTGCTTTCGCGACCAACCGGTTCTCCTGGTCGGTTATCATGCACTCGACGTAGCCGATCGTATGGCCCCGACGCACGACTGTTCCTTCCGCTTTGACCTGCGCCTGCCAGACAGCCAGTACGTTTACCAGGGCCTTTGAAAACGTGTAGCAGGGCTCAGGCGTATCGAATCTAAGGTCGACTTCGGTCAGCGGCTCACCGTTCTGCCGGTAGTCGTAATGATGCTCCAGCACTACACCCGATTCGTTCCATTTCCGCAAGATGCGCCAGCTCACAGTGCAGATTTTGCCGGAAACCCCGACCAACTCCAGTGTCCACGCAGAATGGGTCTCGTCGATAGCATCTCCAGGAATGGGCGTTTCTTGAATAGATATCGACACCCCACCGAGCTCGGCCATTGCATGAAGGGGAACCAGAAAGCTGAAAAGAAGTGAGCGCACTCTCGTCTTTCCGCGAATCCGTTCCTCCATGGTTTCGCTGCTCCCTCGATATCGTCGGCATAAAACTCGTCGAAGACGTCCAGATACGCCTCGCAGCTTCGTCTGATCTCAGCGTGGACGATGGCCGCATTTAGGGTGCCCTCCGCAGTCCGAGATCGTATGTACGGATCGGGATGAAACTGACGGACGGAGATGAAACCATGTTGATCGCTCATTGAAATTCTGCGAAACCTAGGCGCTTCGCTCTCGCTTTCTCCCAGGTTGGAGCGTTGGCGATTACCCACCGCCAGCACATCCCGGAAAATATGGGAATGTCGATCAAAGCCGAGTGTCCAACGCCAGCGCAGACGTTCTGCGGGAGCGCCAGACCCATCCGTCATCTATTTGGGAGTTCGGATGATGGAAGGAACCGTTCGGTCGCATAACGGTTTGTCGGACGTCGATTTCGCCGTACTACCATGCCTGCGAGGCATTGCTACTGGGTTTAACAAAGTATGCTTCAAGGGCGCCACCACGAGCTAGCGTGGCCATCTAACAGGGTGGTGTGAGCTAGTCGTCTCGATCGTAGAGCGATGAGGTGCCTGTGCTTTCAAGTTGCGTCGCCTGGCGCGTTATGCCACCGAACGGTCTATCCGTTATTTTCCGCGCCGACCTAAGATAAATGCGACCGAGCGGTCTCATCATGCATCGAACGGCAACTAGAGCGAAACGAATGAGGGGACGGACGGTGAAAATCGTCGTACTGATTGTTGGATGCGGTATCGAGAGTGAGACAAAAGCGTCTTTGTGGGTCTCGCTTTTGTCTCGCTTTCGTCCAAGTGTAGGCCATCAAAACGCAGAGTGTCGGAGAGTTCTTGAGGCATACGCGCTTACGTCGGATTCTTCCGATGAACGCCGTGGCCAAGCGGAGGTAAGTCCATGTGGATAGTCAGGCTCGCTCTTAACCGCCCATATACATTCGTTGTTCTTGCGATCCTCATTCTCTTGCTGAGTCCGGCCGTCATTCTTCGGACCCCTACCGACATCTTTCCGAATATCGACATCCCGGTCATTTCCGTCGCCTGGACGTACACGGGACTGAATCCTGAGGATTTGGAGACCCGCCTGACCACTCCTTTCGAGAAGGGCCTCACGACCCTGGTAGACAACATCGAGCACATTGAATCGACCACGTACAACGGAACTGCGGTCGTAAAAATCTATCTTCAACCTGGCGCCAGCGTGGACCGGGCGAACTCGCAGGTGGTAGCGCTTTCCGGCTTAGAGCTGCGGTTTCTTCCTCCGGCCACCCAGCCGCCGGAGATCATCAACTTCAGCGCTTCTAGTGTCCCGGTCCTTCAGCTAGGTGTCTCCGGGCCGGGAATGTCGGAACAGCAGCTTAACGATCTCGCGCTCAATTTCTTGCGCACTCAGCTCATTACGGTCCCGGGCGCCGTGATTCCTTTGCCGTATGGCGGAAAACCACGGCAGGTCATGATCAACATGGATCAAAACCTGATGCAGGCTAAGAACATCTCGCCCAACGATGTTTTGAACTCGGTAAATGCACAAAACCTCATCTTGCCGTCCGGCACGGCGAAGATCGCCGAAAGCGAATTGGACGTTCGCGTGAACGTTACACCGCGCACGGTCTCGGAGCTTGGGGATCTTCCCATCAAGCAAATCGGGGCGAAAACGATCTACCTGAGAGATGTAGCTCGGGTAAGCGATGGGTTTGGCCTTCAAACCAACGTGGTACGACAGGATGGCCATCGGGGCGTACTGGTCAGCGTGCTCAAGGCCGGAACTGCATCGACTCTGGATGTCGTGGCCGGAATTCGAAGGGTTTTGCCCCGCGCCGCGCTGACCTTGCCGCCGCAGTTGAGAATCACTCCCCTCGCCGACCAGTCCCTTTTTGTGCGAAGCGCGATCGACGGTGTGGTTCGCGAAGCCGTCATCGCCGCCGCGCTTACAGGAGTGATGATTCTTCTCTTCATCGGCAGCTGGCGAAGTACGCTGATCATCGCCATCTCTATCCCGTTGTCAATTCTGAGTTCGATTCTTGTGCTCAGTTTTCTACACGAGACGATCAACATCATGACCCTGGGCGGGTTAGCGTTGGCCGTCGGGATTCTGGTTGACGACGCCACGGTTGAGATCGAAAACATCAACCGCATCCTCGAAGAAGGTCACGAGAGCGAGATTCGGCAGGCCATCCTGGATGGCGCTCAGCAGATCGCCGTACCTGCACTGGTCTCGACACTGTGCATCTGCATTGTGTTTATGCCGTTGTTTCTGCTTGGCGGGGTAGCACGATATCTGTTCGTTCCGTTAGCGGAGGCGGTTGTCTTCGCCATGCTCGCTTCCTACATTCTTTCAAGAACTCTGGTGCCGACGCTGGTGATGTATATGCTCAAACTCAATGAGGGTCGAGGGGACGCGCGGAATTTGTTCGTGCGTTTTCAGAAGAGATTTGAGCAAGGGTTTGAACGGTTTCGCAATTCTTATCGAAGTGTCCTGATGCGATGCCTCGAAAGCCGACGGATTTTCATTCCAGCGTTTCTCGCGATTTGTCTGTGTTCTTTTCTCTTGGTCCCTTGGCTGGGCCAGGACTTCTTTCCGGAGTCTGATGCAGGCCAGTTCATCCTCCACATTCGCGCGAAGACAGGCTCCCGCATTGAGGAGACTGCGCGCCTATCGGATCTGGTAGAAGACGCGATCCGCGAGCGAGTTCCGCCGGCGGAGCTGGACAACATTCTCGACAACATCGGGCTGCCCTATAGCCCCCTGAATACAATGCATTCGACGTCGGGACTTATTGGCGCGAACGATGTCGATGTGCTTGTCTCCCTCCGCAGCAATCACAGGGCCACGGCCGACTACGTCCGCGAGTTGCGCGAAGATCTGCCGAGGGAGTTTCCCGGTGTGAGTTTCTATTTCCTCCCCGCGGACATCGTGACCCAGATCTTGAACTTCGGTCTGCCTGCGCCTATCGATGTGCAAATCGAAGGCGCGAATGTACAGGCCAGCCACGAAATCGCTGACAGGATCCTGACCGAATTGCACCAGGTGTCGGGTCTTACCGACTTGCATATCCAGCAGCCACTCGACTATCCCACCCTCGACATAAACGTGGACCGAACCAAGGCAGCGCAGGCGGGCTACACGGAGCGGGACGTGGCTTCAAGCGTCCTGAATTCGCTCAGCGGGAGCTTTCAGGTGACGCCGATGTTCTTTGTCAACTGGAATAATGGCGTGAGTTACAACCTGGTCGCGCAGACACCGCAGTATCGTCTCCAAACGGTCAGGGATGTCCAGAACATTCCCATCGCGGGCGGAACGAAAGCCAATCCCGAGATTCTGGCGGACGTGGCTTCGATGCAGCGCTCACGCGAAATGGCCATTGTTTCCCATTACAACATCCGCCGCGTGGTCGATATTTATGGGGCGGTTCAAGACCGCGATCTCGGAGCGGTAAGCCGAGATGTGCGACGAATCGTCGATGCCAATCGAAAATCATTGCCCCGGGGGACATTTATCACGATTCGTGGTCAGGTGGAAACCATGCGCAGTTCGTACCTTGGTTTAATCACCGGACTGGGCTTCGCCATCGTACTCGTCTACATGCTGATCGTCGTGAATTTCCAGTCTTGGCTGGACCCGTTCATCATTGTTACTGCTCTGCCGGCTGCCATGGCGGGCATCGTTCTTTTTCTCTTTTTCACGCACACCACCTTGAGCGTTCCGGCGCTGATGGGCGCTCTGATGTGCGTCGGGGTTGCAACGGCCAATAGCATTCTTGTGATTTCATTCGCGAAGGAAAGGCTACAAATCCATGGCTACTCAGTCAAGGCCGCGATCGAAGCCGGTGTCACCCGTTTCCGTCCGGTGATCATGACGGCGCTTGCCATGATGATCGGCATGGTGCCGATGGCGCTAGGTCTCGGCGAGGGAGGAGAGCAAAACGCACCTCTGGGACGCGCAGTCATCGGGGGCCTGCTTTGTGCCACCGTAGCAACTCTGGTGTTCGTCCCATCGGTCTTCGCTGTCTTTCATCGAGGCAGGTCGAATGATCCATTGCAGCGTTTCGATGGTGTTCAAGATCACACACACGAGGAATGGAAAGGCTCAAGCCATGACGACAAATGAAACCAAAAATCTTGCAGTCACCACGGACCAGGCTCGGAACGATCCGGGGAGTGCCTTCCGCAAGCGAGCCATCGCAATTCCCGCCATCCTTACCGCGTGCACTGCTTTGGCGATTGTCTCCGGACTACACTCTCGGCTCAAGGCTGAAACCAGACTGCGAGAGAACGCGAAGGCTTCAGCCACACCGTATGTGGACGTGGTCTCTCCCAAAGCGAGTGCCGACGGCGATGAGATCGCTCTGCCTGGGAGCACGTCAGCCTTCAATGACACCCCCATCTACGCGCGGACGAGCGGCTACGTTAAGCACTGGTATGTAGACATCGGCGCACGCGTAAGAAAAGGCCAGCTTCTGGCCACGATTGAAACCCCGGAACTTGACCAACAACTGCAGCAGGCACGGGCCGAGCTGGAGAATGCCGAGGCGAATCTCCAGTTGGCGAACATCACGGCGGTACGCTGGCAGCATCTGCTTGAGACCGATTCTGTTTCGCACCAGGAAACTGACCAGGCCGTCAGCGATCTCCACTCGAAACAGGCCCTGGTGAATTCCAGTAAAGCCAACGTCGAACGATTGGAGCAACTTCAAGCCTTCGAGCGCGTCACCGCTCCTTTTGATGGTGTGGTTACGGCTCGCAATACGGATATCGGGGCGTTAGTGCAGGCCGGCGACAATTCGGGGCCGAAAGAGCTTTTTCACATGGCAGCCATTCAGACGCTACGTGTCTATGTTGCCGTGCCCGAGATCTACGCCGCATTTGTGAAGACCGGAGAACAGGCAAAGCTCACGCTCGATGCAGTTCCCGGCGAAACGTTGACGGGGATTGTCGCGCGCAACGCCGATGCGATTGATGCAACCTCACGGACGCTAAATGTTGAGGTGGACGTTGACAATCCCACAAGGCGCCTCCTGCCTGGCGCCTATGCCTTTGTGCATCTCCGTGTTCCTCCCCATCCCGGCTCGGTCGCCATCCCAGCAAACGCCTTGCTGTTCCGCGCCGAAGGATTGCGGGTAGGAGTTGTTCGCAACGGTCATGTCGAACTCACTCCTATCTCAATCGGGCAGGACTATGGCAGCACGGTGGAGGTGATCTCCGGACTATCGGTGCACGATGCGGTGATTGTGAACCCGTCCGACTCGCTTGCCGATGGCGCCGCTGTACAGTTGGTCGCTAAGAACGGCAACGGAGGAAGGCAATGAGACGCTATGGCGTCGTTCTCCTAAGCGCTATGGGTTTTCTCCTGTCTGGCTGCATGGTGGGTCCGAGGTACGTCAAACCTGCGGTTCCGGTGACGCCCAACTTTGAGGAGGCGCAGGCATGGAAGAAGGGAGACGGATGGAAGGTCGCACAACCGGACGACGACCTTATCCGCGGAAAGTGGTGGAAGCTTTATGGCGATGCCATGTTGGACGAGATCGAAGAGCAGGTGGACCCGTCCAACCAAGGCCTGAAGATCGCCGAGGCGAATCTACGTCAAGCCCGGGCAGCGATTCGCTTCAATCGCGCGTCGCAAGCACCGACAATTGGAAGTTCTCCCAGCGTCTCCGACATTCGAGCTTCCGCTAACCAACCTTATTTTCCGCCCAGCTCAGTCAACAATGGCAGCGGAGATTTCATTCTTCCGCTTGATCTGTCGTATGAGGTTGACCTGTGGGGGCGTGTTCGTCGCAGCGTAGCGGCTGCCAAGCAGCAGGCCCAGGCAAGCGCAGCCGACCTGCAAACGGCTCGTTTGAGTCTGCATGCCGAAGTTGCGGTCGACTACTTCGAGATTCGGAGCGCCGATGCCCAGGAGAGACTTCTGAACGATACGGTGAAAGCGTATACCGAAGCGTTGCGATTAACACAAAATCGCTTCGAGGGAGGAGCAGCTCCGAAATCGGACGTCGCGCAGGCGCAGACGCAGCTTAGGGCTGCCCAAGTGCTGGCGTCCGACATTACTGTCCAACGCGCGCAGTACGAGCATGCTCTGGCGATTCTTATCGGAAAACCTCCGGCGGCATTCCATGTGGCAGTTTCTCCCCTGAATCTTGCGGCGCCCGAGCTGCCCACCATTCCCGTGACTCTGCCAGCGCGGCTTCTTGAGCGTCGTCCAGACATCGCTGCAGCGGAACGTCGCATGGCGTCTGCCAACGAACAAGTCGGCATTGCCAAGGCGGCTTATTATCCGACGCTTAATCTGGCCGCGAGTGCCGGACTAGAGGGCTCTTCGATTTTGAACTGGCTCACCTGGCCGAGCCGTTTCTGGGCTGTGGGACCGGAACTGTCCCAGACGCTTTTCGACGCCGGGCGACGCCGGGCGACTACTGAATCAGCCCGCGCAGGATATGACGCCGCTGTGGCTGGCTATCGGCAAACTGTCCTCGATGCATTCCAGCAAGTCGAGGATAACTTAGTAGTTCTGCGTGTCCTCAGCACTGAATCGACGCAACAACAGCAGGCCACGAGTGCCGCGGAAGAATCGCTCAAGCTGTTTCAGAACCGCTATGCCGGGGGCGTTGACACGTATCTGCAAGTGGTGACTTCACAAACCACGGCTTTGACGAACGAGAGAAACGACATCGATATTCTGAGAAGGCGCCTCGAAGCGAACGTGCTGTTGATCAAAGCCATGGGCGGAGGATGGGATGTCTCGAATTTGCCTCAGTCATAAAGAGGGCCTAGACGCCACCGGTTGGTCACGCCCGGCTTAGCGGACTAGCGATTCTTTGGGAGGGGGAGGGTTGAAAGCTCGAACTTCAGGATGGTTTCCGAAATGACGATCGCGCATGATCATCGCGGCCCCCACATCGCCCTGGAGTGCTCCTTACCAAGCGAAGTGACTGCGATTTCTCCCTTCGTGGACAAACTCATGCTCTTGCTCAGGAATTGCGGCTGTGTTTCCGCGGGCGTGAGCGACGTTGAAATCGCATTGCGGGAAGCCATGGCAAACGCCATCATTCACGGAAATCACGAGGATCGTAGAAAACACGTCCATGTTGCCTGCCGCTGTGAGCCTGGCGAAGTATCGATCGCGGTAAAGGATGAAGGAAGAGGATTTGACATTAATAATGTCCCTGACCCTACAGCCCCAGAAAACATCGGATCGGTTCACGGCCGTGGCATCCACGTGATGAGAGCATTGATGGATGAAGTTCGCTTCGAGGAACGTGGAGCCGTCATTCATATGCGGAAGAGCACCACCGAAGCTCCAAGGCTGCCAGCCAAGGTTCCGGAAAACTCGACGAAGTAGTTCATTCCGGTTTCGAAGTCGATGACAAGTAGTGTGCGGGTTTGGCGTCTGCCTGAATTGCGATCGCCTTTCGGCCAGCGCGTTCCATTGCTTTGACGACGTCGGAAGCCGCCTTGGCGTCCTTCACGTACGTGATGGCCACGCTCGCTCCATCTGCGGCCAGACGCTTGGCGACGGCTGCACCAATGCCGCGCGATCCGCCTGTTATGAGTGCAATCTTTCCTTCCAATCCCTTAGACATGGTTCTTCTCCTCGAACTAGACGTATGCTCATCAGGCATGAGCCCCAACTCGACGGCGCGCCCAAGGCATCCCAATCCCCTCATTGGATTACTAAGTTAGCCAGTGGTGGCGCCTCTAGACCATACTTTGTTAAGCTAGCATCGATGCTCTACAAGCATGGGAGTGAACGATGGAATTACGACATCTTCGTTACTTCGTTGCCGTTGCCGAGGCCGGAAGCCTGACGGTCGCAGCCGAGCAAAGGCTGCATACGTCACAACCCTCCCTGAGTCGGCAGATTCGAGATCTTGAGGAGAAGGTGGGCGCCCAACTCCTGACTCGAAGGGCTCGCGGGGTCGAGCTGACACCGGCAGGTCTGGCCTTCTTCGATCAGGCCCGCGCGATCCTATCGCAGGTTGATGCGGCGGCGGAAGCGGCGCGCCGGGTCGCTCATCCCGCCAAGCCGTGCTTCACGATGGGCTTTCTCACCGGCCACGAATTGACGTGGATGCCCGAAGCCTTGCGGATCTTGCGCGACGAACTCCCGAACATCGACGTGATGATATCGAGCCAATACTCCCCGCTGCTTGCGGATGGTCTTTCAAAAGGAAAAATCGATGCAGCTTTTCTTCGACGGGAAAAAGGGTTGGCGGGGTTGGCGTTTCGCCTTCTCGTGAAGGAGCCTCTGATGGTGATCTTGCCGAGTGACCACCATCTCGCTACGCTCAAAGCCATCAGTCCCAAGGACCTAGAAGGCGAGACATTCGTGATTGTTTCGGGCACGGCTCCTGTACTGCGTGCCGTCATCGACGATTACCTGAAGCGGTCCGGAATCAATATCACGCCTGCTCACGAGGCGGACCACGTCACCATGGGACTTTCCTTAATCGTTTCGACGCACGGCGTAGGGCTGTTACCTGCCTACGCACAGAACTTTCTCCCTTCGTCTGTGACGAGTCGCCCTCTGAAGGGATATACGCCGACTGTCGATCTGGTCCTCGGCTACAGAAAGTCGAACCAGTCTCCCATCCTGAAGCTTTTGCTTTCGAGATTGGACGAGTTGGTGGCTCGTGTCTCGAAGAAGACCTGATAAGACTCGGAGCCCATATTTGCAAAGGCGTCTCTGGAGTTCTTGAGTCAGGGCAATCCTGGTGCTGAGTGCCGCTCCGACTGCATTCCTGCCGACAAACCCATATCGGAAGTGGAGCGGAACCGGATGGCGGCTCCGTGGCAAAACGACGAAGTGCAGCTTAACGTTGCATCCGCCAAAACGCTTGAACACGACCAGGAAAGTCCTTCGCGAAACCCGAGTGTGTGACCTAGGCACAACAAAGGACTTTCCCTTCGACTGGATCGGTGTAATTTCATCGTCAGCTGAGGATTCGGCAGCTCAGGAATTGACGGTGCTGCTTGCCATATACAATCGGCCGTCGAAGCGCCCATCCTCAAAAACCGTTGAAACAGTGAGAGGTCGCCATTTCTCGGCCTCGGTCGCACGCGCAGATTCCGCCTGTTGCACCCGCTTTTCCGCATCGACACCAAGGATTAGCCGCGAAGGGACTTCTTCGCTATTTGCCAGTTGCACGATTACATCCGCGATCTTCCGCGGGTCGCCTTCCGAACGCCCTTCCAGGCCTCGCAACATCTTGAGTGTCGAACCGACCGAGGCTTCATATTCCGGCAGCAGGTCCAGCGCATTCTGGCCAGCGCGACGCGCCCAGTTTGTTCGAATGCCTCCGGGCTCCAGTGTGCAGACTTTGACTCCGAACGGCGCGACTTCCATTGCTAGGGAGTCGCTGAAGCCGCCGACGGCCCACTTGGCCGCGTGATACGGAGTGTTGCCGGCAACCGCGATGCGGCCGCCCACGGACGATACCTGAACGATGAGACCGCTCCTCTGCCTCCGCATCACTGGCACAGCGGCGCGCGTTGTGTATACGACGCCGTAGAAGCAAGTGTCGACGACCGCTTGGAAGTCTTCCGAACTCATCTGCTCAAATGGGGCAAATTGTCCGTAACCGGCATTGTTGACCAGCACGTCAAGCCGCCCGAAGGTGTCCACCGCCAACTGCACGGCGGCCTTCGCTGCGACCTCATCGCGCACTTCCAGCGTAACCGGCTTCACCCGGTCCCCATACTGCGCCACCAGAGGCTCCAGTTCCTCCGGCCGGCGCGCCCCGGCTACCAAGCTGTCACCTGCGGCCAGCGCCGCTTCGGCGACGTCACGCCCCAACCCGTTTCCGCTTCCAGTAATCAACCAGACCTTTGCCATTGCAATATCCTCCAGAACATAGGATGATGGAATGAATGACTGGATGCTCATTTATTTGGGTTGGTAGAATCGGCCTGCTTACGTATTGAGCCCACACCCGGTTACATAGGAATTCAGTGGCTCGGCCCAAGAGCGAAGACAAGCGCAATGCGATCCTCGGCGCCGCGACTCGCGCATTTGCGGAGCGCGGTCTTACTGCTGCCCCAACGTCGGAGATATCGAAACGGGCTGGCATCGCCGGGGGCACTCTGTTTACGTACTTCAGGACGAAAGATGATCTGGTCAATGCCCTCTACCGGGAGATCAAGCTAGAACTCGCGGACGCGATGATGTCCGGTTTCCCTCGAAAGAAGAGTGTTCGCACCCGGTTGCGACATGTATGGGACGGCTATGTGAATTGGGGTGTGGCGAATCCTGAGCAGCGCAAAGTCCTGGTCCAACTACAGGTCTCGGGGATGCTTTCGCAAGAAACGATCGCGGCGGGAAGCGCGCCATTCGTCGAGATGCAGAATACGATTCGTGGCGCGATTGAGCAGCATATTCTCCGCACAGACCTTCCCGATGAGTTGCTTTCGAAGTTACTAGCGGCATCGGCGGAAGCGACCATGGACCTGATTGGGTTAAAACCAGCGATGACAAACCAGTATCGCAATGGTGGATTTGAGATCTACTGGGCTGGGATCAAGAGGAAATAATTGTTTGCACCCCGATAGATGAGTGAGTAATCAGGATCTGATAAGGAGAGCGGCCCGTGAAATATAGATTGCTCGGCAGGAGCGGACTTCGGGTTTCCGAAGCGGCATCCCCAATCCTCGCCAAAAGTCATCGTACCCCCTGCCGCGCGGTAGGTCTCATACACTTCCTGCGCATCCTCCTTTGTTGAATTGAAAAGCGGTGAGGCGATGACGGCGCCGTCGTGGAGACGCAACTGCCAGTCTGGGGCGAGGCAGTCGAGTAGTTCGGATCCCGGTTCGGTGAGTATCTTAGGATTGGTCATTGGCTTGCTCTCACGGGACCAACTGGTCTCTTGTTAAAGCTGGACTGTCATTCAAGGAAGAACTCCCCCATCACCAACTTCGGCGGCGGGTCTTATTCCACAGCGAATCCGATCCCCTGCGAATGACTAAGGCGTTTGGCGGGGCGCACAATGCTCGGCCCTGTCAGGTGGAGGAGGGCTGTGGGCACACCGCAATGCGCGCCCCACATTCAAGGGCTCCGCAGTCCGCCCGATAAGAAGATCGCGAGTGCTGCGGTCATAACCACGAGATCGAACCGCGCGCTGTCCAGGCTGAAATCCACGACGGAAACAAAGAACAGCGCAAGCACGAGAATCCGCGCTACTCTTGTGATCATTGTTATCAACTCAAGTCTCCGGTCCACGCACGGTTCAGAGTCTCGCCATTTACCTTGCGCTTAAGGCGACAGTCGATTGCAGTTCGATTTGCTGTAACGCGCGAATTGCGCTGCAATCACTTCCCGCCGGGCGCAGAACCGGGCTCGCATTCACTGACTCCTCAAGTCCGGAGACAAAGCACTGCTCAGCCTTTTCGCGATTGCAGTTAGCAGGAGCGACAGCCGTTGCAGGGTGTCGTTCTCTTCTTTGAAGATTCGATGAAAATCACCGCTGCTGTCGTATGGCATAAGGCTTGTAATGTGCTTTGTCTCCGGCATATTCACCTCCGTCGTGATTCCTGCTGTTTCGTCCGCACAAGTTGTCTCAGCAGATGCCTGGTGAGAACGCTGAACGCTGCTGGAGGAAAAGTTCACCCCTCTTTTCATCAGATCGAAGAGCTCGTCTTTTCCCTCGCGGCTAATGACGGTCACGTTAGTCAGGTTGATGACCAGTGTGCGCCCTCCTAAGTCCCGGCTTGCATTTCTCCAGTTGTGCCAAGCTCAGCGACCCAGGTCCGATGAGGGTTCCTTCCACGAGCAGCGCGCACCGCGACGGCGTATCGGCCATGGATATCTTGAACATGTTGCGCTTGTACCGAACCTAGCTATCGCAACGAGCTCGCCATTTGCCACATTGCTTGGCGCCGTAGCGGCATCTGCAATTCTCATCGTTGGACGAGGCCCTCGGACGAAATGGCGAATAAGCCTCGTCCTAAACCCAATTCTCGGAGGGTCCGTTCGTAGACACCGCCGCACGAAGCGAAGCGCTTCGGGACTGCTGCCTGAAGGGCTTCGCGCGTATGATCGCAGCAAGCTTGGCGCGTGCCCGAGCGAGCTGCGCTTTCACTGTCCCCTTGGGAACACCCAAAACAAGCGCAGCTTCCTTTGTGGTTAAGCCGTCGATATCGCGCAACTGAAATGTTTTGCGCAGCTTTGGTGAGAGCAGCTTAAAGCCCTCGACCAGCCGGTCTCGTGCTTCCGCTGTGGAGCACACTTCTTCTGGATTTGGCTTCGAATCAGCCAGCCGGTCCGAAAATGTGAGACCTTCCTCCCCCTGCTCCTCGTCTAGCGACAAGTAGCTAGCCCGGCGGCGGCGTAATTGCATTCGGGCAGCGTTGGTGACAATGGTTGTTAACCAGGTTGAAAGTTGCGCGTGCCCTCTGAACTGGCCTAAATGCTGGTACGCGGAGAGGAGAGCATCCTGGACAGCGTCTTCCGCATCTGTTGCGTTCCCCAAGAACTGAAAAGCCCTCTTGTAAAACATAGGCAGGTAGCGCGAGACCACGCTGTCCAGTTCCCGAGCACGCTCGCAAACGACGCCGCTGCGAACCGCTCGCTCTCCTTCAATAAACGTCGCTATTGCCGACATCGGTGTCTCCTCTTTAAGCACCCCAAGAGTCTTCAAGGCTAGTCAATACCTACAGCAAGATCAGACTCCGTAACTGCCAGCAGCCACCCAAGGACCCCGCCGGCCGGTCGAGTCGGGACCGACTTCTTTGCCTCCGAACGAAACTCGATAACCTTACCCGGTTGGGGCTGAGCGGCACGCAGGAACGGATTCCGAAAGTTCCGGGGTACGTAAAACTCAATCACCTTCGCCATGACAATCTCCGATGAATCTCTGTTGACGGGGGCTCCCATCAGGTTTGAAATCCTGATAGCCTTGCCAAATCCATCAGCAGTTAGAGCGCACGAAATCGCAACCGGCGCTTGCGCAAAAGTGTTCTGCGAACGCGCATGAACCCATTCGCCTATCTCGCTCCTGCGAGCTACATCGGCTACAAACTAGGTGAGGCAATCGAAGGGCCAAAGCGAAGTGCTTGGGAACGTCTCGTAAATCACTGACTCTAGCGGGAAAGATTCGTCCGGAGCAGGATGGTGTTGGGAAATGTCGAAGCCAATCTCGACACTTGTCGAGGATTGGTGACAGGGCAACTCTAAAATCCACAATGCAACGAAGCAACAGGAGCCGGTGCGGTGGGAAGTACGGAAACGCCTGCTTGATAGGGGGTTACAATACTTTTCGCGGCTCGATGCCCAACTTCTTCATGCGGGAGATCAGCGTCGTGCGCTTGATGTCCATGCGCGCTGCGGCACCGTCAGGGCCTGCGACTCGCCCGTTCGTGACTTTCAGGATGCGGAGAATCTCATTGCGCTCATTGGCTTCGCGCGTGTCCATCACCGGAACGGTCCTGCCATTATTGGTCAGTTCACTGATCGGGGCTTGCAGCGCCGTGCCATGTGTAAGGATCACTGAACGCTCGATGAAATTCTCCAGCTCACGAATATTTCCCGGCCAATGCCAGCTGGAGAGCTTTCTCATGGCCGCAGTGGGAATCGATTCGATCTGCCTCTGCATGCGGCGGCCATACTTCTGCGTGAAGTAGCGGACCAAGAGAGGAATGTCTCCGGGACGTTCGCGCAAGGGCGGGATGCGAATCGGAAACACGTTCAGGCGATAGTACAAGTCGCTGCGGAACTCGCGATTCTCCATCATTGTTTCGAGATCGCGATTGGTCGCTGCTACCAGTCGCACATCGACCTTTTTCGTTCGGTTGCTGCCCAGCCTTTCAAACTCACGTTCCTGCAAAGCGCGCAAGAGCTTCGGCTGGATCTCGATCGGTATATCTCCGACCTCGTCGAGAAATAACGTGCCTTGATCGGCGAGTTCAAGCCGGCCAGTCTTCTGTGCGATTGCGCCGGTGAAAGCTCCTCGTTCGTGACCGAAAAGCTCACTCTCGAGCAGTCCGGTTGGAATTGCGGCGCAGTTGAGCTTGACAAAGGTCCGCCCATTGCGCCGGCTACGTTCATGAACGGCACGCGCAATCAATTCCTTTCCCGTGCCGGTTTCGCCCAGAAGCAACACCGTCGAGTCGCTGGGCGCCACGGTTTCCACCAGCTTCAAAACGTGGCGGAGAGCCGAACTCTGTCCCACAATCCCTTCAAAGTCTATCTCGCCGCGGATTTCACCTTCCAAATACAGTTTTTCCTGTGCGAGCTTGTCTTTCAATTCGGCTACCTCGCGATAGGCCAGGCGATTCTCGATGGCGATCGCCAATTGCCCCGCGGCGCGCAGAAGGAAATCAACGTCTTCCGGGCGGATTGAGTTTTCGATCCGGCTGCCGAGTGTGAGCACGCCGAGCGTCCGACCTCGGCTGATCAGGGGCAGAGCGCAGCCCGACTCAAGGGCTTCAGCGCGAACTTCAGTAGCTTCATGGAGAGCGAGCTGTTCATCGCTGAGATCCAATACGACAGGCTTGCCGGCCTTGAATACCGCACCTATGACGGAGCCCTCGATCGGTTGCAGCGCGTCCTCCTTAGCGAATCCCTTACCCTTCGGGAAGTCCATAGCGAGTTGGCACAAGTGCACGCGCTCTACATCTGGCAGCCACACCCCAACGATGTCGCAATGCATGACTTGGCGAATGCTCGCCGATACCGTGCGCAGGAGATCGCGACACTCTAAAGTCGAGACCAAAGTGGTGGTCATGTCCAGGAGCAGTTTCAGTCGGTCGCTCTCGCGTTGCAATTCCGGTCCTGCGCTCGCCGGTTCCTGAGAATTGAGTGAGTGGTCCAGTACCATCGAAGAGGTGCTCATTGGTTAAGCCTCCCGAAAGGCAATGTCGCGATCGCTATACAATCGCATAGGCCGCGCGCAGCATCACTAGCGTTGCTTATTCACTGTGAGATCGTTGCCGACAAAGGACTCATAGACTTCAGTTACGACGATTGACCACGAACTGTTTCAACCAGTTCTGCGACGAAAACGACGAGTACCCAGTTCGTAGATATGCCTGATCTGATGTAGCGACGATGCAGAAGGTTTCGATAAATGTCGTAACGCTCGTCACCTGGCGAATCAGGTGCCGAAGCGCTCGACAATCCCTTCCCGCCGTCTCCAGCTCGCAAGATTGTGCGACCGCCGTACCTGCGAAACCTCGAGGGGAAAGTGGCTGCGCAGGCAGTGGTAGGCGTGGAGTATCGGGCGCCCGACCAGAAAACGTTCAGCAAGACCCACCGAAAGAGGATCGAGTATGGTCCGTCGCCTTGAGTTTGATCCCCGGACTCAGAGCGAGACATCTTCCGGTCGGGAGCATCACAACAGTGCGATCACGGCCGTGAAATATAGGTTCACGTTGGCGGGGGGGAGAGGAAGTCGGCGCGTATCACTGCTTTAGCGGCCATTCCGAAACGCAAAAAATGAGTATTTGTTTGACCGGAAAATATGGATCGACGCCGAGGACTTCGCGCTTGTAGAAATCGCAGGCCACCCTGCTAAAAGACCGTCTTTTCTGGATCATCGAGCTGACTTTGTCCGGCGATATCAAAGAATTGATGGTTTTTGGCTTCCTTGCCGTGACGAGACGTTCGTCGACGTGAACATCTACGGGCGAAGAGCATTCACAGTCGATCATCAGCAGTACGTGATCGATCCTGCAAATCATCTTCAGGCGGAGAAAGGAGATATGGGCCATCCGGATTAGCGATTTCGTTAGCTCGCACATCTCGTTTTGGGCTGCAGCCCGCTCGTATCTCGATCAAATCCTCGACGCCAACTCAGACAATATCGACGAAATTCTCGACACTGTGTTACCGAAGAGGTCTTGCCAGGGTGGTGAATCAACCTGCGTAGCAAGAAGGGAACAGGGAACGCTATGGTCAATGCGCCAATCCGGACTGCAGGCGGGAACTCCGCTCCTTGCGCGATGGCAAGATGTATCAGTTCGTTGTGTCTCTGGATGACTTATAGCAACCGGCTGGAACACTTCTGGCTGCGGTAATTATTCCAAGACCATGATCCTAATTTGTGTTGACCAGTCTAAAGTGAAGACCATGGGGACAGAAGGACATCGATCTACCCCGAATTGAATCCTGTGACAGTCTGGCACATCCTAAGAACCGAGCATGATGAACGACAAAGCGAGGAAAGTCTTGGTGGTGGAGTCTGACGCCAGTCTCAGAGAGCACATCGTCGCCGTGCTGCCGGATAAAATTGTCTATGATGCCCAAACCACGTCGGGCGGCTCTGGCGGTCCGCTTTTCAACAACGAGGGCAAGGTGATAGGAATTAACTTTGCCATGGTGCGCGAGTTCGGGGGTGCGAATTTCGCCATTCCTGTGGGCTACGGGAAGTCTCTTCTAAAACCTTAGGCCCCGCAGAAATCGAATGGCAAGGCCACGGGCATGAACCGACTGGGCCTCTACTCGAGGTGAGGAGTTGTGGATGTTTGAGAGTATTCTCTGCCAAGTAACAGATCATGATCCCGACATTCTCGAGTCCCTGATTGGGCTCGCAGTCGAGATTGCTCGCGAAGGTCGAGAGGGAAGGCGGGTTGGCACCCTATTCACATTCGGGGACGAGAATGCCGTGCTCGCGAGATCCAGACCATTGATTTTGGATCCGTTGCTGGGGCATCCTGAGCCTTTGCGACATGTCACCAATCTCAATCTCCGCGGAACCATCAAGGAATTGGCGCAGCTGGACGGTGGGTTTGTGGTAAGCCGCGAAGGAATTGTGCTTTCTGCCTGTCGCTACCTCGATGCCGTGGCCGCGCAAGTGGACGTGCCTCTGGGACTCGGAAGCCGACATATTGCCGCCGCCAACATGAGTGCTGTGACCAAGGCGGTGGGCATTGTAGTTTCTGAGAGTTCGGTGGTGCGACTTTTCTGCCACGGACAACTGGTCGGTGAAGTCATTCCGGAGGTGTGGATGATGGACCACGCCTCCCACCTCCATGGTACTGCGAACAGGGAACAAATCGGCGAGCTCACAATTCTGACACCAAATCTCCGACCAGCCTCGATCGCGAGTGGGCATGACTAACCACTGATATATGAGGAACTGAGCCATGACAACACTGCAGGAATTCAGGTGTGAGGTCTGTGGACTCGTGACTACGAATCCAACCCACTGGTTCGTGATTCGATGCGGAGACTCCGATCTCACCGTGTACCGTTGGAATTCTGAAAGCGCAAACGCAGCCGGAGCCCGGCATTACTGCGGTGAAGCTCACGCCGAGGTGTACATCAGTCGCTGGTTCGAATCAGTGTGCGCGCCGCCAAAGCCCAGATTTACATAGCGCCTCGCCCGGTGTCAGTTCGATGCCGCGAGCGCCGCGCGTAAGGAGTTGGGCACCGAACCTCGTCTTCAAGAACCCAACTCTGCAGCTCAACGGAGGTTGGAATGTGTCCAGTTTCCGCTCTGCTGCCACCGTCAGGCTTCCTGCCTCGGCAACCACGACAAAACAGCGACGAAGTCGTCGTTCCATTTCGACTCCCATGCTCATGAGGCATCGATGCCAGCTCCACAAAGTATGCTCGAACCGCGCTACCAATGCCTAATGTCGCAATCTAATTAAGTGTCTGAGCGTACCCGGAAGCAGCTTTGGCAGACACTCAGTCATGCCTGACCTGCATGGGTGCCAGGACCAAGGAGGTAGTATCCATGCGTTCACCAGTTGTTTTAATTACCGGCGCACTGACAGGCATCGGACGCGCCACGGCTTTGGCCTTCGCGCATGAAGGAGCGCGGGTTGTGGTTTCCGGTCGACACGACGAGGCAGGTCAAAAGTTAGCTTCTGAATTGCGCAACCTCGGCGCTGAGGCCGATTTTGTACGCGCCGATGTGCGTCATGAAGACGAAGTCAAGAACCTCGTCGACAAGACCGTTGCTCGTTTCGGCCGCCTCGACATTGCCGTCAATAACGCCGGCACCGTGGGCAATCCCGGCTCGGCTGCCGATGTAAGTACCGAGAACTATCAAGCCATCTTCGACACCAATGTCCTTGGTGTACTTCTGAGCATGAAATACGAGATTCGGGCGATGCTTCGGCAAGGCAAAGGCAGCATCGTCAACATCTCGTCTGCGTACGGCAAAGTCGGGGGCCCGACCGCCTCGGTGTATGTCGGCAGCAAGCACGCGGTGGAGGGCATCACGAAGTCTGCGGCCCTCGAACTCGCCGGCACAGGCGTTCGTGTCAACATCGTTGGCCCAGGTCCGGTGGAAACGGGAATGTTCAACCACTTTGCGCAAACGAAGGAAAACAAAGCAAATTTCCTCGATTCACAAGTTCCTAACAAGCGCATCGGCACTCCCGAAGAAATTGCAGATGCCATCATGTTCATCGGCTCTGACAAGGCTTCTTACATCATCGGTGCCTCCCTGGCCGTCGATGGGGGAATGATCGCCGATTAATTCCGAGGCCTCGAGACGGAGATTTCTTATGAATCACTACACAGCCCAGAGGGCACCCACCCAATTCAGAGAGGCTGGGGGAATCCGTTCGCCGAAGAAGATCACTCAGCCCACGCTTGTGGTGAACGACAGCAATCACGGTGCGCAGTACCGAATACCCAGAGCTGTTGGTTGCGCACGTCACGCAGTCCTGAAGGGCGGAGCATCAGTAGAAGAGGAGACCAGAACATGAAAAAGAAGCAGGTCGAACTTCCAGGTCCAGAGCATCCGATTTCCATCGAGCGCAATCCCTCTCGGGTTGTCGTGTCGGTCGCAGGTCGTGTGGTTGCCGATACCCGCAACGCCCTGACGCTGCGCGAGGCCGCATATCCGGCCGTTCAATACATTCCAGGTGAAGACGTCGATTTTTCCCAACTGGAACGAACGAATCACGTCACCTACTGCCCTTATAAAGGCGAGTGCAATTATTACAGCGTCCCTGCTGGAGGGAAGAAGTCCGTGAATGCGGTGTGGTTATACGCGGATCCGTTTCCCGCTGTTGGGCAAATTAGGGGGCATGTTGCGTTCTATCCAGAGCGGGTAGATGAAATAGCGGAACTTTAGGACTGCTCGGTACGGAGTGGCCATCGATATGCACAAAATCGCTTCGGTATGGGGAGGTACGGAAAATGGCTGCGCTTCAAGACAAAACTGCATTAGTGACGGGCGCGTCACGGGGAATTGGTCGCGCCACCGCATCAGCACTCGCGCAAGCCGGGGCACATGTTCTGGTTCACTACGGCCGTTCCACCCAGGATGCGGAGTCGTTGGTCGCCGGCATCCTCGTAAATGGGGGACGCGCCGATCTGATCAAGGCGGACTTGGGAACTGCAGACGGCGCAACACTGCTGGCGAGGAAAGTTCGCTCGATCGTTGGGAAGCGATTGGATGTGCTTGTTTCCAACGCCGGAATCAGCAAGGCAGCAACCATCAAAGATCATAGGGTGGAGGATTTTGACAATCTCTTTGCAACGAATGTCCGGAGCCCGTTTTTCCTGGTGCAGCAACTCCTGCCTGTTCTCGGTGAAGGCTCGAACATCATTGTGATCTCTTCGATCGGGGCGCACGCTGTAGTTGGGAAGCCCGGTTTGGACAACCCTTCGATCCTTGCCTATGCCTCGACCAAGGGAGCGTTAGAGACTCTGGTCAAAAACTGGGCTGCCATCCTGGGGCCTCGGGGAATTCGCGTAAATGCAGTCGCTCCGGGGGTGATCGACACTGACATGTCGAATTTGACCAAGACCGAAGCAGGTCGCGAGGCAACGCTCGGAATGCAAGCATTGAAGCGAATCGGTAAACCAGAAGACGTTGCGGACGTCGTCGCGTTCCTGGCGTCAGATGCAGCCCGCTGGATCACGGGAGCGAGCATCCCGGTCGACGGTGGGTCGAAGCTCTAAGGACCCGCGTCTTGCCCGCGTCAGATGGAATTACCTGGAGGAGAAAGGAAGGACGGTACATGGCAAACATGGTAGTGGAGAGTGAGAAGATCGAAGGGAAAAATAAAAGCTCTTGTTCGTGAAGCCTTCGACGCCCTGTTCAACAAACGCGACTATACAGTCGCAGAGCGCTTCTGGTCACACTATATTCAGCACAGCGCTCATCTCGCACAAGGTCGTGAGGGTCTATTCGATCTCATCAAGAGCATCCCGCCAACGTTGAAGTATGAACCGGGAACAGTCGTGGCTGAGGGAGACATCGTGATCGTGCACGGACGATTGAGCGGTTTCGGTACTCCTGTGAATTGGATTGCCGCAGATATTGTGCGTATTCAAAACGGAATCCTTGCCGAGCATCGGGACGTCATTCAGGATGAAGCGACGGACGAACAGTCAAAGAGCGGATGTCCCATGTTCGGAAAGACTTTCCCGACATATAAGTGAGTCGGAGCGGGGAAAGTTCGAAAGTTGGTTACAACTCAGCACGAGCGGAGAAAAACGATGCCGAAAAAGCTCGAAGGTAAGATCGCTGTCGTCACCGGCGGCACCGAAGGGATTGGATTGGCAACGGCAAAGCTTTTTGTCAAAGAGGGAGCCTATGTTTTCATCACGGGCCGTCGGCAGAAAGAACTCGACGAGGCGGTGAAGGCGATCGGGAGCAACGTCTCGGGCGTCCAAGGAGACGTTGCCAAATTGGCCGACCTTGATCTTCTTTACGAGACCGTCGCTAAGGCGAAGGGGCGAATCGATATTGTTTTCGCCAATGCCGGTGTTGGCGAATTTGTCCCCTTTGGGAACGTCACCGAAGAGCATTTCGACAAATTATTCAACGTTAATGTGCGGGGAACATTGTTCACGGTGCAAAAGGCCTTACCGCTACTGAAGGATGCTGGCTCTATCATTCTCAATGGCTCCGTCGCCAGTGTTAAGGGCACTGCCGCCTTCGGCGTCTACGCTGCGAGTAAGGCTGCAATTCGCTCTTTCGTGCGAACCTGGACCACAGACCTGAAGGACCGTCGTATCCGCTCAAACGTTGTTAGTCCAGGTCCGATCAATACGCCACTGGCGAGTCGGCAATCTCCGGACGTGATTGCGCGGATTGTGTCCACCGTCCCGATGGGACGCATGGGGGAGCCCGATGAAGTGGCAAAGGTGGCGTTGTTTCTGGCGTCGGATGACTCCAGTTTCGTTACCGGCATCGAACTATTTGTCGATGGTGGCAGAGCGCAGATCTGATCGATCAGGAATGGTCAAACGCCCACATCCCGACGACCTCTTCGCCGTTCGGAAGACGAAGGCGATCCCGTTCGAATTCGTGCTCGATGAGCTTGCCGGTGTCGACCCGTGGACTCGGCCGATGTTTGGCTGCACAGCGGTCTACGTTGAGGAGAGAATCGTATTCATCCTGCGCGATAAGAAGGATCGCGACGACGGCGTGTGGGTCGCGACAACCAAGGAGCACCACGCCTCGCTCCGGCGCGAACTGCCGAACCTACGCTCGATCACCGTGTTCGGCGTTGGCGAGGCTGGATGGCAGATGCTCCCCGTCGACGCTGAAGACTTCGAGGAGAGCGTGCTCCTGGCCTGCGCGCTGGTACGTGCGGGTGACCCGAGGATCGGCAAGGTGCCGAAGCCGAGGAGGAAGGCGGGGGGCGGAAGGCGCGAGCCGACTCGGGAGGACGCGCACCCCGGAGCCATCGTGAGTGAGCAGGCGACCTTTGCCGTGCCCGACGGGTGGCCCTGCAGTCGCACCCCTTGGCATAAGAAAGATGGTCGTGGGATCTCCCTCTTGCAAGCTCGGATGGGTGAAGTGCTCTTCGAAGAAAAGTGGATCCGGTACGATTCGAAATCCATATCGAGAACATCTATAGAAAGAAGATTATGTCTGCGATTATCCAAGCCAGCCCCCTCGAGACCCTGTCGCGAGAACCTTTGCCAACTGGAGATTCGTGCGTCCTGGTCATTTTTGGAGCTTCGGGCGATCTGACGAATCGGAAGCTGATCCCGGGCCTCTACAACCTGGCATGTGTGGGCTGCATGAACCCTGAGTTCGAGGTTCTCGGGATTGGCCGCACGCCGATGAGTTCGGAAGAGTTTCGCAAGAAGACGGGGTTGGCAGCCGCAAAGTCGAAAGACACGCGCGACTTCAGCGAGTCGGGATGGACTGGTTTTGAAACACGTCTGCGCTACATGGTGGGTGACATCAGCGATCCGAAGTTCTATGCGCAGTTACGCCTTCGTCTGGAGGAGATGGAGAAGAATGGTTCGAGCCCAAACCATTTGTTCTATGTATCGACGCCCGCGTCAGTAGCGGGACCCATCATTGAAGGTTTGGGAGCGGTTGGACTGAACCGCCGCGACAAAGGGTGGACGCGAATTGTTCTGGAAAAGCCCTTTGGGCGGGACCTGGAATCGGCGCATTCGCTGAATGACGTTGTGCGCGGTGTATTCGACGAGAAAACGGTGTACCGGATTGACCACTATCTTGGCAAAGAGACCGTGCAGAACATACTCGTATTCCGCTTCAGCAACTCGCTGTTCGAACCGGTGTGGAACAGAAACTACATCGACTATGTGGAGATCACTGCCGCGGAGACGGTGGGAGTCGAAAGCCGCGCGGCGTTCTACGAAGAAACGGGCGCTCTGCGCGATATGGTGGCGAACCATCTGCTTCAGTTGCTGGCGCTAACTGCGATGGAGCCGCCCTTAGCGTTTGATGCGGATTCGGTGCGTGAACAGAAGGTGCAGGTATTTCGATCCATTCGGCCGATGAGTGTCGAGGATATAGCACGATTTACTGCTCGGGGCCAGTATGGTTCTGGCGTGATTGACGGAAAACAGGTACCGTGTTATCGGCAGGAGCCGGGCGTGGACCCCAGTTCCATATCGGAAACATACGCAGCAGTAAGATTTCAGATTGAGAACTGGCGTTGGGCCGGAGTTCCGTTCTACATCCGAACCGGGAAGCGTCTGGCGCGAAATCTGACGGAAATCCGCGTGCATCTCAAACCGACGCCGCAAGCCTTGTTTGCGAGCACCTCGTCGGTGATTAATCCGAATGTCATTACATTTAGCATTCAGCCGGACGAGGGAATCTCGATCGCATTCGACGCGAAGCGACCGGGAACGCAGGTGCGGACGGTAACGGTCCAGGCCAACTTCTCTTATCAAGCGAGCTTTGGGTCGAAGGGGCCGGTTGCTTACGAAACTCTGCTACTGGATTCTATGCGTGGCGATGCAACGCTATTTACGCGCAGAGATGAAGTAGAGGCGGAGTGGCGCATCATTACGCCGATTGAAGAAGCGTGGGCGCAATTACCGGCGCCCACTTTTCCCAACTATGCCGCGGGCACCGAAGGACCATCCTTGTGGCAGAACCTGTTCACAATTCGTGGCAACACTGCCGAACCGGCGATCGGCCAGTAAGGTCTCGCGTTTAGGCGACTTGCTGTCCCGCTAACCGTGGATGGCCGGATGGCCACCATCATTTATGGTTCTGTGAGCCTTAATCATTTCCTGGCTTGACACTTGACCTTGGCTGCTCTTGACCTTGGCTTCTTGCTGTGGTCAAGCTTTTCCGCTGTGCAATGTCGTTGTCCGCTGCCGTCCGTTTGCGATTAAGATGATATATCCTTATATAAAGATTCCTTTTGTCGAGGTAAACGCGGATTAACAATTTTAGGATGCGGTATAAATTTGGTGGCCATCTGGAGAACCGAGGAGAAATCCAAAGTTGCTTGAGCGGGACGCCGCCTGGCGTGTTCTCTATGTTTTTGAGAGCATGGTAAATGGGGCTATGAGGGCCATTATCTAAATGGGACGTGGAAACAGACGGTTGTCCCTTGAGAATCTGGAGTGGGTGCATCGTATTCGTTTCAGATCAGCAAATGCAAACGCTTTGCCTGCGCCGAACGTCGGGGTTATTCTTCGGGTAGAAGTTGGTTGATATGCCGTTTGAAGGGAGTTCAAAAGCAATGGCACAAAGCAGTGCAAGCAACGTTACTCCGATACACAGCGGCGGGATCCTCCCCGCCGGGGCAATGGCCCCAAATTTCACGCTGCACGTGACGCCCGATCAAACCCTGACTTTGAGTGACTTGCTGGGACGTCCTGTGATCCTGGCGTTCTATCCGGCGGACTGGAGCCCGGTATGCGGTGACCAGATGGCTCTCTACAACGAGATTCTCCCCGAGTTTCGAAAGTTTGGAGCGGAACTGCTGGGGGTGTCCGTGGATGGTGCCTGGTGTCACGGAGCATTCGCGGAGACCCGTCATCTGCATTTCCCGCTGCTCGCCGATTTTGAGCCCAAGGGAGCCGTGGCCCGACAATATGGCGCCTATCGCGCTGCCGATGGCTTCTGCGAGCGCGCTCTGTTCGTCGTCGACAAGAAGGGAATGATCGCCTGGAGCTATTGTTCGCCGGTTGCCGTGAATCCCGGTGCGGACGGGATTCTGCAGGCGCTCGAGGATTTGCCGAAATAGGAGAGTTTATGGCCGCACTTAAGATGCCCATCACTGCCGAAGACCACATCCAAGGTCTTGAAAGCGCGGACGTGACCCTGGTGGAGTACGGCGACTACCAGTGCCCGCATTGCGGACACGCCTACCCCGTCGTCCACCAAGTTCAGAAGCAGTTTGGAAAACGCCTCCGGTTTGTGTTTCGCAATTTTCCCTTGAGCGAGATGCATCCTCAAGCCGAAGCTGCCGCCGAGGTGGCGGAGTTTGCAGGCGCGCAAGGCAAGTTTTGGGAGATGCACGATAAGTTATACGAAAATCAGGAGCGGTTGGGAGAGGCACTGTTTTTGGATCTCGGCGAAAGGCTCAAGCTATCCACCACCGCATTGCGTCAGGCACTGGAGCAGAGAACATTCGAAGCCCGTGTCCGCGCCGACTTCAAGGGCGGTGTCCGAAGTGGAGTGAACGGAACGCCGACGTTCTTCATCAACGGGCATCGTCATGATGGTTCCTTCGACTTTGAAGCGTTGGTTTCAGCGATTCACCAGGCCATGGGAACAGCGAAAAGCGCCTAGAGGCAAGCGAAAGCCCGCGCATCTTAAGTAGGTCGACGCACTACGTCTGTCCAGGATGAACGATGTTAAGAAGGGAGAAAAAATGCCAGTTTCCTACGAGAGGGACATTAGACCGCTGTTTAGGCAGATCGATGTCGACCAGATGAACAAACATAACGTTTTTCTCGACAACTACACATATATGGCGGATCCTTCAAACGATCACGGCAATGCTCAAAATGTCGAGGACAGTGTGACAAACCAATCCATGCCTCCCGGTGGCCCTTATTGGCGCGATGAGCAGTTGATCCTTTACAGGAGTGGAGAAGCGACGGATATTTGCCTTAATCCGTAATGAGTTCCCGCTCGATGAATCCTGACGATGAGGCGATTGCCCACTACGAAAGAGATCGGTTGTGAACCTCGGTGAGTTCCACGGGTGCGGAGCATTCTTCTTTTACGTTTGTCAGGGGGGTAAGGGGAAAAGCTCAACGGAAAGATTGCGCTCATCACCGGCGGTAACAGCGATATCGGCCTGGGTACGGCGAAACGCTTCGTTCCAGAGGGAGCCTACGTCTTTATCACCTGGGGGGCACAATCGAAACTCAATGAGGCGGTGAAACAGGTTGGTTCGAGTGGGGGCAAGGCCGGTTGAGCGACACTGCTGAAAAGAACTGGAGGGCGCGGGGCCCATCGAGCTTGTGGCGACCCCTGCGTGTGTCGACCTTCCGCAATCTGTTGGTCGCAGATGTGGTTTCCGATATCGGCACTTTCATGCAGAACGTTGGGGCTGCATGGTTGATGGTGTCACTCGGGGCCGGGCCGATTTACGTCGCGCTCACCCAGACCGCGGCTTCGCTACCATACCTTCTGCTGGCCCTTCCGGCGGGCTCTGCCGGCGATATCTTTGACCGCCGCAAACTGGTTCTGGCCACCGAGTCGTGGATGATGGGCGTAGCTCTGCTTCTCGCCGGCTTGACCATCGCTGGTTTCATGTCGCCCTGGCTGCTGCTCGTATTGACGTTTGCGCTCTCCGCCGGAGATGCGTTCGAAACACCGACGTGGCGCGCAATTCTGCCTGAACTGGTGCCCAAGGACGACCTTGCAGCCGCATCGGCGCTGAACGGGATCGAATTCAATCTCGCCCGGGCGGTTGGGCCTGCACTCGCGGGCATGGTGATAGCCGTCGCGGGCGTCGCCACGGCATTCGTCGCGAACTTTGTGTCGTTTTTCGGTGTCATTCTGGTGGTTGCAAGGTGGAAGAGGCCGATTCGCAAGCCGACCACGCCACCGGAAACGTTGACGGGAGCGACAGTTGCCGCCATTCGCTATGTCCGCCACTCGCCCACGATCCTCACCGTGGTGGTTCGGACAGGCATAGTAATGTTCTTCTCCAGCGCGCTTTTTGCATTACTGCCGACCGTTGCCCGGAGCGTGAATGAGACCGCAATCGGATACGGGATCTTGCTCGGCTGCTTTGGGGCGGGGGCGATTGGCGGTGCATTGATAATGCAGTTCGCCCGCGCCAGATGGTCCACGGAAGTCGTTGTTTCGACTGGAGTCGTGATTTTGGGGTTGGTGATCGTAACGATCAGCGGCTTACATAGATTGAGCACACTTGCTCCGGTGATGCTCGTTGGCGGTGCGGCCTGGGTAACTTTCATTTCCCTGATCAGCGCTCTGGTGCAGAACCTTGCCCCGGACTGGGTGCGAGCGCGAGTGCTCGCAATCTTCATCCTGGTTTATCAGGGGAGCTTCTCTGTGGGGAGCGCAGCTTGGGGTGCGGTAGCTCAACGAGCAGGCATCCGAATCGCTCTTGTTTGTGCCGGAGTTGGAACAATCGCGAGCCTGATATTCGCGCTCTTCGCAAAGCTTCCTGAGTCGACCGCGGATCTGAGTCCATGGAACCATTGGCGCATGCCGGTTGTCGTCCGAGAGGCTACAGCCGACCTTCACCGGGGACCGGTGTTAGTTACGCTCGAATACACGGTCATTCCAGAACGCGAGGCGGAGTTCGTGGCCGCGCTCCATCAATATGGTCGCATACGACGTCGCGATGGCGCATATCGGTGGGGGATCTTTCGCGATACCGCAGTCACTGATCGCTATCTGGAGATAT
>Ga0209420_1000231_pt1 | contig 33813 bp, 38 predicted proteins | sample BlaSpr_A8_OM1_O1_FD_187972 | JGI IMG/M metagenome (GOLD analysis project Ga0209420, IMG submission 187972) | Forest soil microbial communities from Thunder Bay, Ontario, Canada - Black Spruce, Ontario site 2_A8_OM1_O1 (SPAdes) (version 2) | ecosystem: Environmental > Terrestrial > Soil > Boreal...
CTTGCGCTGCCATGCGGGATAACGACCAGGGCAGAACGGCAACGACAACGGCGAAACAACAACAACGGCGCAAGAAACAGCAGCTCCCTCGAACTGCGTCCCGCGCCCCTGAAAAACAGGAGAAAGCCGAAAGCGCGCGGGACTCCGCTCGGCATGACAGGTTTTCGCTTGTGTGCAAACTTGGGAGGCATCGTTCTAGAAGGGCGAGGAGGACTAGCGCTCTAAGTAGCGGTCTATCGCTTCAGCGGCAAGACCATTAAAAGATCGGAAATCGTCGCGGAAGGGAAAAGTGAATTCCAGCGGTTTCATTACTCTAAGCGGGCGAACTCGAACCGTGATCGTGACATCCGTTTCGTCAACGACCCATACTTTCCATTTCCGGCCTTTGCGATTTATCGTTGGGATGTTCGCCAACATAGCAGGTTCGATACCTCATCCATTTCCATCAGCGTGGGCTATCTAATCCCAATAAATGGAAGTCGTCAAGGATTGATATGCGATTCGCTTTAGCTTCAATGTCATTCTCCGATGCCTCCCAAGTAACCAACAACGCCTCTCCTGCTGCGCAGCGGAATGTGTCGCAACCTTCGACCGTTGTATAGAAATACTGGGCAATGTAGTAACTAATGTTGTATTACACACCTCCTATCGGCGGACACGTTCAGGCCCCTGAGCTTCGCGAATCCTCAAAATGTTCTGGTAAGTCGCGAAACGGAGGTACACGACATGAAGACGTGTGACCTGTTTGTGGACTCAAGACGCGCATTCGGTATTCTGCTCTCGGGGTTGGCCACTGGGATTATCGGCGCGTCGCTGGCGGGGTGTGGCAGTGGCACTAAAACTGTCACGCCGCCGGCAAATACGTCCGTTACCTTGTTGCTGACGAGCACCGCGAACAATCAATCGACGTGCAGGCGAATGCTGCGCTCTGAATCGTGACGGAGGCCGAAGTGTAAGTGTCCTGCGGGATGCTGACCATGACGAGAGGCTCCGAAGTCATTCCGGTGAATGAATTCGGGGCTTTGATTCGCGGAGAATAGACTGACCGTCTTGCCCGATTGGCTGGTTAAGGTGATTCCGGTGAATTGGATATTGACCTGAGAGAGCGGCTTCGCGATGCAAAAATAAATTGTGTTCAGTGGCGGGGCCGTGTAACTTCCTCACTTTGTGCGGAGGGCGCGCCGATTTTCACAGCTCAAGCTAAGGCAAGGCGCTCAGCAGATCCCTCGAACGAAGCCCCGCGCCGGCCGAAAAACGGCGGAAGCAAAAGCGCACGGGACTTCGCTCGGGATGACAACGTAAAACTGAAAGACAAAGACTATGGCTGACGATTTGACGCGTGATTCGGATTTGAAGACGGATGTGCAGGCGAAGGCCCGAACGGCACCTGAGCCTAGCTCGGTGGATGGTGCTGCTAACACTCGCGCGATTGGTGCGGGATCGGCAGCGAAGGCTGCTGCGAACGCGACGGTTGTTGCGTCTGGCTCGGCGAACGTGGCAGAGAGTGCGACGGGTGGTACGGAGTGCATTTGTCTGGCGGATTTTGAGCCGCTGGCGAAGGCGAAGATGGCGGCGCAGAGTTGGGAATATGTTTGCGCGGGGGCGGGCGACGAGATTTCGGTGCGATGGAATGAGGAGGCGTATCGCCGGATACGCCTGAAGCCGCGGATACTGGTGGACGTTTCGAAATTAGACACGCGCGTAAATTTATTTGGACAGGAGCACGCGTTTCCGATTTTGCTGGCTCCGGTAGCAGCACAGAAGCTGATGCATCCGGAGGGAGAATTAGCGTCGGCACGGGGTGCGGGTGCGGCGGGCGCGACGATGGTAGTCAGCTCGTTTGCAAATACGAGCCTGGAAGATGTCGCGACGGTGGCGAAGAGTCCGTTGTGGTTTCAGTTGTACGCGCAGACGGACCACGGGTTCACACGCGAGCTGGTGCAACGCGCGGAAGCAGCGGGATATCGCGCGCTTTGCCTAACGGTGGACACGGCCACGACCGGCGCGCGCAATCGCGAGGCGCGTGCAGCGGTGAAATTATTGCCGATTCCCAACTTTGAAAAGTTCAAGGTACCGGACGGTGACGTGAGCCTGCACACCGGTTCGCAGGATCTTTTTAAAAGCGTCCTCGATGCGTCGATGAGCTGGAAAGAAATCGAGTGGCTGCGCTCGTTCGCCAAAATCCCGCTGGTGCTGAAAGGCGTGTTAGATCCGGATGACGCTGACCTCGCGGTGAAGCATGGAGTGTCGGGGATCATTGTGTCTAATCATGGCGGACGGAACCTGGATACTTTGCCGGCGACGATTGACGCGCTGCCGCCGGTGGCTAAGAAAGTTACCGGGCGCGTGCCAGTTTTTGTCGATGGCGGGATTCGGCGCGGCACGGACGTGCTGAAGGCGTTGGCGCTGGGAGCTAGCGCGGTGTTCATTGGGCGTCCTTATATATATGGATTGGGCGCGGCGGGCGAGGCTGGCGTAACGCGGGTGATTCGTATTTTGCAGCGCGAATTTCAAATGGCGATGGCGCTGACGGGCAGGACAAATGTCGCAGGGATCGACCACTCGTTAATCTGGACATAAGCTAGTGTGTTCGACAATATTTCTTTCCAGCTGACTGAATTCATCCAATTATCTAGCGCATCCGTCGGTTTCGAACAGGCCAAAGGCTTCGGAATTTATCTGGCGGAAGCCATGCTCAACGACCGAGGCGACGAGATCTTGGACCTGGCGAAAACGAATTGGCGCGCCCTGCTATAAGCAGAGACTCGACGAACTACCCAACCTGGCCGTTGCGACTTCTGACCGAAAAATGTCCTCGCGACTACACCATCGGTAATACTGCGGTGACCTGTACCAACAGGATCGCCCAGCTCTTCGCTTCTGGAATGAGAACAAAACTCATGCGATGCATCCAACCTCGTTGTTGGCTGGCGAGAAGGGCATTTTTCCAGTGGGCGGTTGCGACGAACAGCTCGCTGGTATTCGCTAAAATTGCGTCGATAACATAACTCGCGTTCTTTTTTCCGTAAGGAGCAAAGAGCGTAGCAAATCCCGTCGCAATCTCGTCACGATCCCATGCTTTGCCGGCCACATCGAAGAATTGCGCGTTTTCCGCGAAAAACGAAAGCAGTTCTTCTGAGTTGGAAGACCGAAGTCCGGAGAGGAAGGTTTCGAGTATCGCCAACACGCTTGGTGCGTCTGAATTGTAATCTCTTTTATCCGGGTCCTTCGCAAGTCGTTCTAGAATCGGATCAGCTTTAAGTCCCCGTGCGATCAGGATTTGAGCAGCCAAGGACTTTTCTACACGTAGTATTCCGATCAGCATGTGTTCGGGCTCAATTCGGAGGTGGGCCAGCCTCTCAGCCGTCTCCGCAGCGAGCTTCAAAACCTTCTTGCATTCGTCGCTGAGCGGGAATTCCGAGGACGTAGGAATACGATCACGTCGAGTGATGCGTTTCTCGATTTCAGAACGGATGTCCGGGCCGACGTTAAACTGACCGGGGAACCAAATTATGCAGCCCTTGCTTTCTCTCAAAACCCCCAATAGCAAATGCTCTGTCTCGATGCATGGACTTCCATAATTGCTGGCTTCGTAGCTCGCAAAGAAAATAGCGCGGCGGGCACTCTGTGTGTATCGCTCAAACATAAAAAATCAGTGACGTCGAAGGAAGTAATTTGGGATCACCGCTGCGGCTAGGATGCCAATGATTGCGAGCCAGGACCATTTGTTTGCGAAGTTGAGCGTGTAACCGAGACCGGAGCGCTTTGGAACGAGGATGGAGGGATCGTCTGGATTCCAGTAGATAAATCCTGCCTTCCAGTGAGCCACATTTCGGAATTTAGGGAATTGCTGGACGGCCATTTGGTCAGGGTACACGAAGGGTATAGTAATCGGCAAGGAGACTCAAGGCGATGTAAGGCGCGGAGTCAGGTAGAGCGGCACAAGCAGGTCCCTCAGGTCCATCCGCAAACGACACGGATTTCGGGATGACAACGTAGAGAACAGCCCGCCATCCGCAAACGCGAAAACGGAAGTGAAAGCTAAAGGCAGAGTCGGAAGCAACGCTACGAGATGCAGGTGGCGAGGACGCGGGCGCCTTCGCGGATTTGGGCGGGGGTGGTGCCACCGTAACCGAGGATCAGGCCGGGGCGCGGTTGCGTTTTCATGTAGCACATGGAGAGAGGCATCGCGGAGATGCCTTTTGCAGCGGCTTTTTTTGAGACAGCTACGTCGTTGAGGCCAGGCGGTAGCAGCGCGACCAGGTGCATTCCGGCTTCGCTGCCAACTATTTCTATTGCGTCGCCGAAATTGTCGCGAAGAGCTTCGACAAGGGCGGCACGACGTTCGGCGTAAAGTATGCGCATTCGGCGAATGTGTCGTGCGAAATGCCCTTCGCGAATGAACTCGGTCATCACAGCTTGGTAAAGTGTGGGCGAAAAAATATCCGCGGCATCGCGCGCGTTGAAAAAGGCGCGCACTAAATATTTCGGGACGACCACGTAGCCGAGGCGCAGCGCGGGGAACATCACTTTACTGAATGTGCCGATGTAAATTACGCGGCCGTCGTCATCGAGACCTTGCAGAGAAGCGATGGGGCGCGCGCCGAAGCGAATTTCGCTGTCGTAATCATCTTCAATAATCCATGCACCGGTGCGCACGGCCCAGTTAAGTAAAAGGATGCGGCGAGTGGCGCTCATGGTCATGCCCATTGGGTATTGATGTGAGGGCGTGATGTAGGCGAGGCGAACTTGGCGGCTTCGTGGCCGAGTGCGCGTGCGGCGGACGGCTTCGGCTACGTTGAGGCCTTCGTGATCGACGCAGACTGGAACCAATTCCGCGCCCGTGCTGGTGAGCGCGAGTCGCGCGCCCGGATAGCCGGGCTCCTCCATCGACACGCGCTCTCCCTGGTTCAACAAAACTTGCGCACAAATTTGCAAGCCTTGCTGCGAGCCGGTAGTGACCAGAATTTGCGACGGCTCGCAACGCACGGCGCGAACAGCTCCCAAATATTCCGCGATAGATTCGCGAAACGGCACGTAGCCCATCGAATCACCGTAGGCCATGGTGTCGATGGGCGAGTTGCGCGAATGTTTTGCGACCAATTTTGACCAGACACCAATAGGGAAGCGGTCGAGCGCGGGAAGGCTCGAACGGAAAGCGCCTAGAGAGCGCAGCCAGGATTGCGGAGGGACGCGCAGCATGACGGAAGCGCGCTTTGAAATTCTGCGCGGAGCGTTGGATTTATTTGCAAGAGAGGATGGCACGCGTTTGGCGATGAGCTGCGAACTTGCGCGTGGCTTCAAACTTTGCAAGCGCGACGCTTCCTCTGGGATTGATTTAGCCACGCAGGTTCCCGCGCCAGTAAAAGTCTCGAGATAGCCTTCGGCGAGTAGTTGCTCGTAGGCGCCCAACACCGGAATGCGTGAGATTTTCAGTTCTGCGGCGAGATTTCTGGTGGAGGGGACGCGCTGCCCTGGACGCAATTGATTGGAAGTGATGGCGTGGCGAAACCAGTCGTAAAGCTGGCGGTACATGGGGGTCTTCGTTTTTGGGTCGAGTGCGAAGGGTGGAAGGAAGCTGGTGGATAGGCGTTTCATTGCGTCTGAAGTGGTTATATCGTAACACATGAAAGTGGATATTGTTGGTGACCACTGTGCGGGTTAGGTTTTTAGACAGCCAAAGCCGGTTCGGCGGCTGAGGTCGCTTTTTGTGGATGGACGCCGCGTTGAAGGCCGCGGCGGGACATTCAAACCTTTTGAGCGCGAGAGGGGGAGGAAGCATTTATGGGGACGTTGAGAAAGGTTTTGATTTGCTGCGCGATCTGCGCCGCGGCACGTTTCGTTCAACCACGCTGCGTTTCCGCGCAGCAAACGACCGCGGGGGCGGATCGGAATGCAGCGCCGGCATATCGCGACGGGCGGCACGATTTCGACTTCGAAATCGGCAGCTGGAAAATTCATCTGAAGCGCCGGTTGAATCCTTTAACCGGATCGGATAAGTGGGTGGAGTTTGACGGAACTTCGGGTACGCGAAAGATTTGGGACGGATTATCTCAACTCGAGGAATTCGAAACGGATGGCGCTGCGGGACACATCGAGGGGTTGACGCTGCGTTTGTACAATCCACAAGCGCAGCAGTGGTCGCTCTATTGGGCCAATGCGAAAGACGGAACTGTTGTGGCGCCGCAAATCGGCGAGTTTAGAAATGGAGTTGGAGAGTTTTACGGGACCGACACATTCAACGGCAAATTCATACTGATTCGATTTATCTGGTCCAATACCACCACGAACACGCCGCACTTTGAACAGTCGTTTTCAGTGGACGGTGGAAAGACCTGGGAAGTGAATTGGATTACAGATCAAACGCGAGTGAGCGACGACGCTGAAAAAGGGGCCGCGCAACAGAATTCGATGGCAGTGGGCACGGGGTCGCAAGATGCTGCAAGCGAAGGGTACGAATTCACTCCGCTCATCGGCTCGTGGAAATATCAGCTGAAACGTCTGCAGCATCCCTTGGCGGGTTCCACCACCTGGGTCGACCTGCAAGGCACCGGCGAATGTTTTAAGGTTTGGAATGGCCGCGCCGATTTGGACACGATCGGGGTGGATGGCTCCACAGGGCATATCGAAGGTCTCACGCTACGCTTATACAATCCGCAAACGCATCAGTGGTCGCTGTATTGGGCCAATTCGAAGACCGCTAAGTTGGACCCGCCCCAAGTTGGCGAGTTCAAGAATGGACGCGGCGACTTTTACGCTCAGGACTCAATTAACGGCAGAACGATCCTGATTCGATATGACTGGACAAACTTGACCAGCAGCACGCCGCACTTCGAACAATCGTTTTCCGATGATGGCGGCAAGACCTGGGAAGTGAATTGGATTACGGATCAAACGAGGGTGCCAGATGAATCTCACAATGGGAACTGAACTCCGCGGCACGATGTGCCGAAGATTGCGCGACTATATTCTGGCTTGTGCGATGGTCTGCGGATTAATTGCTGGATGGCCAGCGCAGGTATTCGCACAGAGTTCGGAAACGGCGAAAACGGAATCGCAACAAGCTGTCCGAGATGGACAACATGATTTCGACTTCTATACCGGCACCTGGAGACAACACTTAAGGCGTCTGGAACATCCGCTGGCGAGCTCAAATAAATGGGTTGAATACGACGGCACGGTTGTTGTCCGAAAAGTGTGGGACGGGCGCGCGAATCTGAATGAATTTGAAGCGGACGGTCCATCGGGGCACATCGAAGGTCTGACGCTGCGTTTATACAATCCGCAAAGTCACCAATGGAGCCTGTATTGGGCCAACAGTCGGACTGGCGTCATCGGTGGTCCACCTAGCGTCGGCGAATTCAAGGATAGCCGCGGCGAGTTTTATTGCCAGGATACGTTGAATGGGAAAGCTATCTTGACTCGGTATATTTGGTCGGACATCACTGCGAATTCGGGACATTTCGAGCAGTCGTTCTCGGAAGACGGAGGAACGACATGGGAAGTGAATTGGATCTCGGACGTGACGCGAGTGAAGGATTGAACCATACGGGACAGCTCGGAGCCCGCACGCCGAGACATTTCATTTACGGGTGAAACAAGCGTCGTAGATTAGCTCTAGCATGGCAACTTCGATTGAAAGAGGCGTGTGATGAACGGTTTCAGACCTATTTGCAATGTTCTGTTTCTGTGCGGCTTGTTGTTGATTCTGCAGCCTACGCGGAATGCGCACGGCCAGCAGAGCCCTGCGTCGACAGTGCGCGATGGCTCGCATGATTTTGACTTTGAGATCGGGACTTGGAAAACGCACCTTTCGCGGCTGGACCATCCCTTCACGGGGTCCCACACCTGGATTGAGTACGAGGGAATTTCCGTGGTGCGCAAAATCTGGGACGGCCGCGCGAATATGGTAGAGCTGGAGGTGGATGGGCCGACAGGCCACGTCGAGGGGCTGAATCTGCGTCTCTACAATCCGCAATCGCACCAGTGGAGTTTGAATTTTGCCAACGTGAAAGGTGGCACGCTGAGCGTGCCCACGGTCGGCGAGTTCAAGAATGGGCGTGGCGAATTTTACGACCAGGAAGAATTTAACGGCAGGATGATTCTGGTGCGCAACGTGTGGATGGACATCACCGCGAATTCCTGCCGGTTCGAGCAGTCGTTTTCAGATGATGGCGGAAAGACTTGGGAGCCGAACTGGATTGCCGTGGATACGCGCATTGAGAAATAAATGCGAAAGTGACCGACGGTACCTCCGAGCGAGCGATGAGGCGTTGCGATAATTATCGAAATGCGGACTTACACCACCAAGCCTGGTTGCCGCGAAAGATTCCTGCAAATATTTCGTGAGAGGTCGATGCACGCACACGGGAGAGGTTGGTATGAAGATTCTGGGTCCGTTTCCCTCCGTCGAAACTGCACACGTTTCATTCTGATGCGTGGATTTCCGGATGTGGCGTCTCGCGAGCCGATGAAAGCTAAGTTTTGTGAAGGCGAACTGTGGAACAGTGAGCTGGAAGACGTGTTGATGCCCATGCAGGAAAAATACGAGGTCGTCGTGGTAGAAGCCGCGGACGGTTTGGTTCGTTGGTAAAGCACGAGTGAATGTGGGCGCGGAAAGTGGATGGCGTGAGCGGTGTGCGAAGAAGTAACACTGTGCTGCACAGCGGGGCACAGATGAAATGTTGCAGAATCATTCGAAGAACGTTGGCGCTGTTTGCTGTAGTCGCTGGAATTGCTGCGGCGCAAAATGTTCCTTTGCCTTCCGGTCCTAGTCCTCAACCGCGAAATAATACACCGCAATACTCGGATGAATCTGCTTCGGCCGAAGCGACGTGCTCTGACGAGAATGCGCAGTTACCACAAACTGCGCCTCCTGCTGGCGTTGGCCGGCAAGCGTTGGACGACGCCTGGTGGACTGGGCCGCTTCTGGCTCCGAACGCCTCCACTTTACCACGCGGACATTTTCTGATTGAGCCGTACCTTTACGACGTGATCGGCGCGCATTCGAATGGATTTGGCTCGCTGACCTACATTAATTACGGGTTGGCGAATAGATTCACGGTCGGCGTGATCCCGACGTTCGGCTACAACAAATTGAGCACTGGGCTGAGCAGCGCGGGGATCGGTCTGGGCGACGTGACCGTGCAGGGACAATTCAGGCTGAGGCAGTTTCACGAAGGCAGTTGGCTTCCGACGATTTCCGCCACCGTGCAGGAAACCTTTCCGACCGGGAAGTACGATCAGTTGGGCGATCGTCCAAGCGATGGGTTGGGCGGCGGCGCCTTCACCACCACCGTGGCGATTTACACGCAAACGTATTTCTGGATGCCCAATCGGCGAATTCTGCGCCTGCGTTTTAATGTGTCGCAGGCTTTTTCCAGAGAAGTGAGTGTGGAAGGCGTGAGCGTTTATGGGACTGGAGCAGATTTTCGCGGGCACGCGGATCCCGGGACTTCGTCGCTCGTGGACGCATCCTGGGAATATAGTGTGACGCGACGTTGGGTGCTGGCGCTGGACGCGACGTATCGTTACACCGCGAACACGCGCGTCGTTGGAAATAATACTTCAGAGCCGAGCGGCGTACAGAATCCGGATAGCGTTTTGGTGAATTTGGGATCGGCGGAGACGTCCGGATTCGCTCCGGCGGTGGAGTACAGTTGGAAATCCACCATCGGCGTGATCGTCGGCACCCGCGTAATTCCCGGTGGCCACAACACGCCGATGACCATCACTCCGGTAATCGCAATTAACATCGTGCACTGACGCAAAGATACTCGGTCAGCGCCTTTTTGTTTCGAGCTAAGCGACGCGCGGTTTGACCAGTTTCTTGATTAGCGCGGTGGGGCGGGCTTGTCCATCGGGAAATGAATGGTTCCTTTCGATGTGGAGAAGCCTTTGAGATCTTTTTCCAATGCGTCGATGATGGCGGCGGTAGGGAACAGGCTGTGATCCGAAAGCGCGGCGTACCACACCAGGATTGTCTTGTGTCTGAACGCGAGGATGCCATAACTAGTTGTTTCGGTTGCCTCAGCCGGGACCGTGGAATCGCGGTGCGAATTTGTTTTAGCGCACCCCGGCCGCGTTGCGGAACCGCGGCGAGATATTCATCAAAATTTCTCGACGGGGCTTTGCGCTTCACGACAGTTTTGCGTCTGCCAGATTTCGCCTCTTTCATATGATCAATCCTACGAGCGCCTCGGCTGCCAGTCCATCCCTCGTGTCTCGCTGCCGAGCGTTCGTCATGCGTCGTAGGTTTCCATGTAGCGCCTGCCAGCAGGCCGGCTGGCTGGAGTCTTCATCTCGGCCTTTTGCCTTCACTCCTTAGCTTGGGTCACTGCTGGGTCAAGTGGCGACGCGTCGGCCGGCAGAAAGAGATTTGGGCTGAGATTATTGGCGAACTTTATTTAGCGCTGTTCGAATGAGATGATGTTGGCATGGCCATGGGGCTGGAGATTTCTAAACGAGTGGTTAACGGCGTCACGATTGTAGATCTTCAGGGCCGCGCGACCATCGGCGAAAACACCGACAAATTGGATCACGCGCTGCGAAAGTTGGTCGCAGACGGCACGCTAAATATTTTGATGAACCTTGCGCAAGTGACCATGATGGACAGTTCGGGGATTGCGGCGATGGTTGGAACGTATGTTTCTCTCATACGCGGTGGAGGCAGTTTGAAGTTATCGCGCCCGAGCGCCCGCGTCCGCGAAGTGTTGCGAGCGATGCGCTTACTGGACTCGATCCCCACATTTGATAACGAGACCGAAGCGCTCAATAGTTTTGGCTCCACGGCTCAATCTGCTAGTTCTCAATAGTAGACAATAGACTTGCGTGACGTTTCCGGTGACAAAGAACACGACCTCGCAGAGCACGAAAAACTATTCTCCTGTCGGTACCGATTCTCCCACACGATATTTGCCCCCAAGAGGATGTGGATGAAATCTTAGAAGAGTTCGCTCCGCCTGCGATGCCAGGGAAAGAGATCAGGGACGGCGCGTTTCAAGCGTCTTGTGGCGCCGGTGAAATCCACGATTACGAGCACGTTCTGATAATAAAGGGCATGTCTCGGTGCCTGTTGCCCAAGCCAAACCAATTAGGCGCCGAGGTTTTGTTCAAGCGGAATACATACCCGGAATTGAAACATCCGTTTGACGCTGGTAAGACGAAATAGGCCCTTCGCTCCCTTCTCCCTTCTCCTGGGGCTCCCTACCAGTACTCTTAAGTGCGGTGGGCGCACTTAGACGTGCAAATAGCTGTCATTTACGGCCACCCGGGAGCAGACTTGCGATGTTGCGTAACGCGGGGAAGTAAAACTGCGAGACCGCCAAAGCTTTTCGTTGTTCACTCAAGCGGACACGGAGTTCAAAGCATTGCTCAAACTTAGGCAAGTTCTACAAGTTCTACCATTGCTTGCGCTTCTCGGGTTGTGTAGCTGCGGATCCGCGTTATCCAATTTGCTGGTCAGCTCGGTGAAGCTGACTCCGGCAAATCCCACGATAGCAGTGGGCGGCAAACAGCAAATGATACTCGTAGAAACTTTTTTAGACGGCACCACGAATCACGAATCGCCCACCAATACTACGTGGACGTCGGAAGACACTTCGGTGGTGACGATCAACAGCGCCGGCATCGCCACGGGCATCACGGTGGGGACCGCCACCATCCACGGCAGTCACAAGGACAACGATGCGAGCACCGTCGTCACCGTGACGGCCGCCGAGGATGTTGCAATTTCGGCGCGAGGTGATTCGCAAACTTTGCGGGTCAAAAACCTCCGCACGGGACAGGAAATAGCTTTCACGGCGAACCAGTCGCGCGATTCGATAAGCGTTACGCCCAGCGGCGAAGGAATGGCCCCCAGCGAAACTTCCGTTCTTCCAGGACACGGGCCAGCATGGCTCGCCATCGACCCCTCCGGAAAATACCTTTATGTGGTGAACCAAACTTCCGAAAATGTTTCCGCATTTGCCATCGACTGGAAAACGGCGTCGTTGTACGAAGTTGTAGCTTCGCCATTTTCAGCGGGCGCAAAACCGTGGAGCGTCGAAGTAGACCCCGGTGGCGCGACCGCATCCGTTGGGCATTTTCGACGCGTCGACATTTCGCATTTCCGCATCGATCCAGCCACGGGCGCTCTTTCACCCAACTCGCAATAACGCGCGCATCTCGGCGTGCATTTGAATTAAATGCAGCGCCGTGGTCTTTAGCCCGGCATCTGTCGCCTTTGTAGGGGCGCAGCATGCAGCGCCCGCTGAAATCCAGGCAAGCAATCATCAATCGGAGTATTTGCAGATTACGAGGGGCACGCTGTAATAACTTCCTAACGGTATTGCCAATATCGCAAGGATTTGCCGAGCTTTACATCCCGTGCTGAAGACCCCGGCGCTACATTTAAGTCAAAAGCCGTCCTCTGCCAAAAGTTAATTTGTCGCGATACTAGTCGAGATTGACGCTGTTGCGTTTCTCCCGTTAGACTTTGCGTCATGTTTACCGTCGGGCAGCCCGAAATTTGGCAGAGCGCGGTGCACAGCACGGGTGCCTGGATCTTTACGTTCGTGCTTGCCGTGGTTTTTCCGACTCTCGATTACGTGCTGTACGCGCGGTGGAAGTCGACGCTGCAGATTTACGCCTGGAATATTCTGGCGCTTTGGTCCCTGACGGCGGCTTGCATGTGGACAAGCCGGGTGAATCACCTTGCATTCAGCGATCTCGGAGAGCAACGCGGGAATGTTTTCCGTACGCTTGTAGTTTGTGGAGTCCTAGTGGCAATCGTTCTGCTGCTGATCAAAGTCCAGAAAGTGCAGAAAAAGAAGGCGAGTCCAGAGCAGCTAGAAAAGGGGCTGGAGAAGTTCAAGCGGTTACTGCCCAAAAATTCAACCGAGCTGGCGGTGTGGGTCGTTGTGTCAATCACCGCGGGAGTTTGCGAGGAAATTCTCTACCGCGGTTGGCTGCTCAGCTTATTCGGCGCGGCTTTGGACTCGGTTTGGTTGGGCTTGCTGATTTCGTCGATACTCTTCGGCTTCGCGCACGCGTATCAAGGACGAACTGCGATATTCGGGACAGCACTAGGCGGCGCCTTCTTTGGCATCGTGTTCGTCGTAAGCGGCAGTTTAATCCCCGGACAGCTCCTGCACATCGCGATGGACTTGAACAGCGGCCTAGCTATGGGCAAACTAGCCAAACGCACAGAAGCATAATTTCCCCGCTCGCGCGACCTGGTCTTCACTCTTAATTGTCTTGACAAAACTTAACATTAGCGTCAGATTGCTCCGCAAAGAGCCCTGCTGCGGACGCGAGCCAGCCAGGTTACGTGTAGAGACGGCTTGAAATCGAAGCGTTGTCGTGATCGCACTCCGCACTGTCGAATATATAAGCAGGGTTCCCGGGAGGATCGAGTGGAAACCTCAATTGGAGTATTCGCGTCCCGCGACCGTGCTGAAGAGGCCATCAAGGAGCTGATCGAGAAAAAAGTCCCCGAAAACGAAATCGTATTCCTCACGAGTTCGGAAAACGACGCCACATCTCTAGCGAAAGAGTTGGGTGCTTACGCCGGAGGTTTCCTAGGAGGAACGGTAGGTCTTTCGGCTGCGGTAGTTGCAGCGACTTTGTTGGTAATCCCCGGGATAGGCCCGGTATTCGCATTGGGCGCGGGAGCGTCGGCCTTGATGGGATATCTCGGCGCTAGCGCCGGCTCCAAGGTTGGCAAAGCGGCCACGCAAGGCGATACCACGGCGCCCACTGCTAGCATTGGCGCGTCGGAGGATATTGCGTTGTTCGCTGAAGCGCTGAAGCGCGGCCGTTCTCTGGTCGTGGTCCGAACCGAATCGCGGGAAACTTGCAAAGTCGCCTCGGGAATTCTCGACCGTATCGGCATGAGTATTCAAGGCAGCGGGCTGAATAAGTTGCGGCACTCTACCCGCCAGGTACAGGACGTGATCATCATCGACTGCGCCGGAAGAATTACCGTGGGCGAAGGCAATATCCAGCTTCGCGAGGCAATTCAGGGCTTGATCGGCCAGGGAAAACAGAAATTGATACTGAATTTAGTGGAGCTGGAATTTATCGATAGCGCCGGTATTGGCGAACTCGTCCGAGCCCACACCACTCTTCGCAAGCAGGGCGGCCACCTGAAACTTCTGAATCCGCACAAAAAGGTGCACGATTTGCTCCGCGCCACCATGCTAACGGCCGTGTTCGACATTCACACCGACGAAGGCACCGCCGTCAAATCGTTTGAGGGCGCGCGAGCGACGGGCGCTTAACCGGCGCATCGCGAGCAGAGTTGTCCAAGATCCGTCGGCCCGACAAGAGATGGCCTGGTTTGTTACACCTAGGCGTTGAAAGCGCGTACACTGGTGTAGTCACACTAGCATCCTTCCTCCCAGGCTTTGCCTTCGGTGGTTCTTTGCGAAATTTGACTATCCTTCGCGAGGTATCCCTATGACCAGCCATGATCGATAAAGGTCCTCTCACCAAACATCATTCCCTCAACTCAGAATCCACGAATGATGGGCAGACGTTGCAGAATAAAAATCCGTCGGAGCCTGCAGACAGAGAAATCGCTGCAAATTTGTCCGAGTCGAAGAAAGTTCATTCACAACCTGAGGCTGCCGAGCAAGATCCCGGACTCAAGATATTACTCACCAGAATGGATACCGCTTTCAGCGAATATGCGCGTGAGTCTGAACAATTGAGCGTGCTTCTATCCAAAAGCAAAAGCCTGCCCGGCTGGACTTTGTATAACGAACTTCTGAGGCAGCGCACTGTGGAAGTAGTTGCTCACGAACAATATCGCAGAATTCAAGACGAACTCTTTAAGCGAATCGTTCCGCCAAGTGTGGACGAAAAGCCGGACACAAAATTTAGCTGGATGATCGCCAAAGCACGTTAGCTCCAGCGAATCGAATCCGAGGAGATATGGAAATGAAAAACGTTGTGTACTACTACAATTCCGTAATTGGGGAACACAACAACGATCGAGGCAACGCCGTCGGTACGTTGCGAATTGGCGACGTGATCGAACGTCGCGCCAAGCGATGGAGCGTCCTGGATATCCGAACAACACTGAAACCCAGTGTTTCGCGCGAACCGTACACAGTATCGGTATACCTGAAAGGCCCGGTCTAAGACGGCGACGAAAACGCGTGCAGTCCGCGCGCGCGCTCGTTGCGGGCGCTAGAACAATACCGACCATAGGTACTTTCAAAGACACAACTTGGCATTCAGCTCGGTTTATGACCTCGCTGCGCCCATATAATTGCCGATCAACGGTCTTGGGGGCATCGATGCGACAGAGATATCTGTGGCATGGCGCGCGAACCACGCGTAATCGGCGCGGTTTGCACCACCCGGGCACGCTATTCCTTGCGGTGACGGCGCTCGCGATTCTCGTCGCCGGTTGCGGACACGCCGTCGATGGCCGCAAAGTTCTCCTGCAATCAGAGGTAGCGGTGAACAAAGTGCAGTCCTTTCGTGCGCGCATCGAAACTTTTGGATCTTTCGCAAGACGCACAGACGCCCAGTACGATTGCGGCCACTCCGTGTCGCACTACATCGAGAACGATGAAAACCTCCAACGAAAGATTGAGTATGTCCAAACCCAATGGATCCAGTTCAGCCGCCTCGCGGGGACAGAGCGTTGGAACGCAGTCCGCCAGTCGCCGGATCTCGGGGTGTGCAATCGTCTTCGGAACGGAGAACCGATTGGCCAGGTTCCTGTGCGATTGTTTAGTGCTGACGAAGGCCGCATCGTCCCGCCGTTTTTCTATTATGCGAACGAAACTACCCCTACGACAATTACGCCGGCAGGGAATGAAGTGATCGAAGGCGACTATTGCGATATTTGGAAGATTCAGGACCGGGACCCGGCTTTTCCCTTGCACACAATTTGGATTGGCGCCGAAGACCGTTTGCCGCGAAAGTACCTCGAAGGCGAACCAGAGAATCCGCGAGGAGTAGTGACGTATTCGGATTATGGCGCGAGCTTTACGATCGACGTTCCGCCGGACCCCTTTGCCCGCTGAGTATTGGTCGTGAGAGCGCACATGCAGGTGCAGGACGAAAGCCGATGACCATGCCACTCGATGCATCTGCAACATGACATCCCCCTTCTCTCGCGAGAAGTCGAGCGCCAATTGCCACCGATTGCCAGCCCGATGAAATATCGCTCGCTGAATTTATCCGTACTGCTTGGGGTAGCGATTGTCTTCATCGCGGCGGCGGCCGTCTTTTATTTCATGGGTCAGACCTGCACGGTGGAAACGCTCATGTCTCCCGTGATTAGTCCGAACAGGCAAGCTGCAATTGATTTGTACTCCAAGAAATGCCATCCGCGATGGTCCGACAATCCAAAAAGAGAGAAGGAATTCCAGGTGATAGTGTTGCGCCCGATCAGCGAGCCTCAGCCGGAAGGGAATCGTTACAAAGAAGCCGACGTCGTCTTCGAAATGGAAAAAGGACCACGGCCGATGCAGTTTTTATTCGCCAGTCCTGACAGTTTTGCATTCATGAACAAAGTCCCGGAGGCGGAGCGAAAAGACTCGCTTCTGATCGGCTGCTATCTAACGTGTCCCTCCGTGCTAATCCGAAAGCAGGCTTCGAGTTGGCGTGGTCAGCCCATCCATTACTTCAGAACCGAAACCCCGACAGGCCCCGTAATTACGCAGTAGCACGAAAGATTGGAAATGTTTTTTGCTTTCCTAGCGCCAGGCTTCAGCCAGGCATTTTGCCTTGTTTCGTTTTTTCTTCTGCCGTTGCTTTTGCTTCTTCCTCTGCTTTTATGTTGTCATCCGGGGAGTCCCGCGCGTCGGCAGAACTATCTATGTAGGAATGCGATTCTCCGTTTGGCGTCTGACTCTACAAGCTGACCGCCACAGCGCTGAATGGTTAATGCCGGAGAACTGCCAATCATTTTATTTCAACGGCACTCACTGCATGTGCTACAGCGGAGGGGAGCAGACACGCTAATCCGCCTGTCCCCCGATCCTGGAATAGTTTATCTAACGCTTACGCCGCTCATCTCACGCTAGACATACTGGGCTATGCCATTTCCGAATGACCAGTTTTCCTTCTTTACTTCGACCAGGTTGAGGAATACGTCTTCACGTCGAAGTTTCAGGAGCTCGTGAAGCCCCTCTGCAACCGCTTGGTAAAAGGCTTGCTTCATTTCCACCGTGCGCCCTTCACTCAGCGTTATCTGAATGAATACGCAGTCTGCGCTCCTCTGAATATCCATATAGGTCGGATCGTAGATGAACCCATCGGCAGGGTGCTCGGTGATCACCTGAAATCGATCCTTCTTTGGAACATTTAGATGCTTCAACAGGGCGTCATGTACCACGTCGCCGATGCCTTGGCGATACTCTGCTGCTTTGCCTTGTTCAAGATCGATGCGAACGAGCGGCATAAAATTCTCCTAGTCACACAGATGCCAGCTAGGGCTGCCGGTATCGCGGGTCGTCTTTGGGATCAACGTAGGAAAGGCCCAGCGGTCCGTCGGCGTTCACTTGGGTAACGTACTCGCCCGATTTCGCCCAGTGGAAGTGGGGAGTATTACCCGGCAGCACGATCACACTTCCGGGGGCATACGCTTTCAATTTGTCGGGATCAAATGTTTTTCCGCGGCCCACGTAGAACACGCCGGAAATTATGGTGTAGATGCGATCCTCCGGATGGACGTGCGGCATGATCCTTTCTCCTCCGGGAAGTTTTACTCTTATGACGTAAGGGCCCGGTTTGGCCGGATCGCCCACCAAAACGGCCAGACGCGCTGCTGGCGGGAATTCGGGAAACGGCAGCCAGTTAACATTTTCCGCGAGAATATCGCCAAACTCCTTCGGCGATAATCCTTGCGGTTGTGACTCTTCTACCGGTGCTGGTTGACTCACAACGCCTCCTTCTGAGCGTTTGCTCGACCGCTAGGCTAATTATGAACAGAAGAGATTTTAAAAACCACCGGGATCATTCTCGGCGCTAGGTTGAAGTTTGGCTTAGGAGTTTGTGCATGGCTTCGGCGATTTCGTTCAGATGAGTTCCCAGCGCGAAGTGGCCGGTGTCCAGAAATTCTACCGTAGCGTTGGGAATGTCGCGGCGGCGGCGAGGCGCTCCCACCGGTTTTGTCAAGGATGTAGTTGCCCGTGCCGGTGTAGCCAACATAAAGGGTCAGGATTGAAGAATTGCCGCTCGTAATTACGCCGTCAGTGCCACCTGTTTGCGATCTATTCCCCTTTTTCGTTTCGCAATCCTCCCCTCACTCTCTATAGCGGAATCGGAGGCAGGAAACCATCATGGAGCCTGACTTTTCAGGTCATGGAAACTGACCGGATGTGGGTAGCAAATCCCAAAAGCGGGCATAGGTTGAGACTTCAGGTCACGCTCTTGCGTCTAAACTATTGAGGCTCTGCGTGTTATGCCTTATAACCTTTTGTTTGTCGCGGCATTCGAAGTGCCATATTAACCACCGGGAACAAAAGTGCGCGGAGGAGTAATGGACGCGTTTTGGAGTGACGTAAAATTCGGCGTACGAGTGCTGTTGCGAAGCCCGGGATTTACGCTCGTCGCGATTTTGACCCTGGCGTTGGGTATTGGCGCGAACACCGCGCTATTTTCGCTCGTGAACGGCGTCTTGCTCGAGCCGCTGCGATTTCCTCAAGCCAACCAGCTCGTCACGCTGTACCAGCACAAGCCGCAATTCGAGTACGGCTCAATCTCTTATCCGAATTTTCAGGATTGGCAACGCGACAACCAGTCCTTCCAATCTATCGCAGGTTTCCGCGACGATGATTTCAGCCTCACTGGACTCGGCGAGCCTCAGCGCATGGACGGCGTAATGGTTTCCGCGAATTTCTTTCCGACGCTCGGTGTAAATCCGGTGATAGGCCGCAGTTTTGATCCACAGCAGGATGTCCTCGGTGGAAAACCGGAAGTAATGATCAGCGCCGGAATGTGGAAAACAAAGTTTGGCGCCGCGCCTGATGTGATCGGCCAAACTCTAACGCTGAACGGCGCGCCCTACACTATTGTCGGCGTCGTTCCGTCGAGCTTCCACCTCTATATGCAGAATTTTCGCGACAGCGACATATACGTGCCCATCGGCCAGTGGAACGACGTGATATTTCATCAACGCGACGTAGGCATGGGCATGGATGCCGTCGCGCGACTTAAACCCGGCGTCACACTAAAGCAGGCGCGCGTGGACATGGAGCGCGTTACGCGAAATCTCGCCGTGGCTTATCCCGATGCCAACGCGAACACCGCTGCCACCGTAGTTTCGCTGAAAGAAAAAATCGTTGGCGATTTGCGGCCGTATCTCCTGGTGCTGCTCGCGGCAGTTTTCTTTGTGCTGCTGATTGCGTGCGTGAACGTGGCTAACCTATTGCTGGCCCGTTCAATGCAGCGCGCGCGTGAATTCGCCATTCGCGCAGCGTTGGGCGCAGGGAAGTTGCGCGTGATCAGGCAACTCTTGACCGAAAGCCTGCTGCTTTCGCTCTGCGGTGGCGGCCTGGGATTGCTCATCGCGAGTTGGGGAACGCAAGGCTTCATTTCGTCGCTGCCGGAAGGCCTACCACGTGCAGAGGAAATTCACCTTGATACCCACGTGCTGATTTTCACTCTGGCGATTTCCGTGCTCTCCGGAATTTTCTTTGGGCTTGCTCCGGCGCTGCGGCTTATGAAGCCGCGTTTGCAGGAAACTTTGAAAGAGGGTGGACGCACGGTAAGCGGCGCGCGTAGCCGCGCTCAAAGCGTTCTCGTGATTGTCGAAATGGCCATGGCGCTAGTGCTTCTCGTTGGCGCGGGACTAATGCTTCGCAGCCTCGGCCGCCTGTGGAGCGTGAATCCCGGCTTCAATCCCAAAAACGTTCTGTTTTTCCAAGTCGCGTTGCCCCCGGGAACTTCCAATGAAAGTCCTGACGCAATACGCGCCGATCTTCGTCGTCTGCACGATCAGGTTGCGGCGGTTCCCGGAGTCGCAGTCGTGTCCATGCAGCGCGGCGGGCTTCCTATGTGGGGCGACTCCGAAGATCCATTTTATATTGTAGGGAAGCCCAAGCCGTCGCGCGAGAGCGACATGCCCTACGGCCTCTGGTACGAAGTCGAGCCGGACTATTTAAAAGTAATGGAAATTCCATTGAAGCGTGGTCGCTTTTTCACCTCGCAAGATAACGAGAACTCGCCGCGAGTGACCGTAATCGATGAAGAGCTCGCGAAGAAATATTTCCCGGGCGAAGATCCCATCGGGCAGAGCATCTTCGATCCCTTCGTTGATAAACCCGCCCAGATCGTCGGCATCGTGGGACACGTGAAGCACTGGGGCCTCGACGACAAAATAGCTGTGCACGCGCAGTTTTATATTCCTTACACGCAGATTCCGGAAAAATATATGTCCCGCGCCGGAAATAGCACTGGCGTGCTGATTCGTTCGAGGGGAGTTCCACCGCTCTCGCTCGTGCAACCGATACGCAGCAAGATGGCAGAGACGAACAGCCAGGAAGTGGTGTTCGAGCCGCACGCGTATGACGAAATCATCGCGAACTCGCTGACTGAGAAGCGTTTCTCTATGGTTCTGCTTGGAATATTTGGGATGCTCGCGCTAGTTCTGTCGAGCATCGGAATTTACGGCGTGCTTTCGTATTTGGTCGGCCAACGCACACACGAAATCGGCATCCGCATCGCCCTCGGCGCACAGCGACAAAATGTGTTGATGCTAATTCTCGGCGAAGGAACCAAGACCGCGCTGATCGGTGTAGGAATTGGCTTGGCCGCCGCACTAGTGTTGACGCGATTGATGTCGAGCGTGTTATACGGAATCAGCGCGACCGATCCGATTACCTTTGCAGCCGTCGCTGTGGTCCTGACGTTGGTAGCGCTGGCCGCGTGCTACATCCCCGCGCGCCGCGCCATGCGCGTAGATCCAATCATCGCCCTGCGCTATGAGTAGCGAGATCTAGGCGACGAAGAGGCGAATCATGAGCGAACTGTTCCAAGATATTCGATACGCGCTTCGCATGCTGGCGAAATCGCCGGGATTCACCACCGTCGCAGTGCTCACGCTTGCGCTTGCCATCGGCGCAAACACCGCGCTTTTCTCCGTCGTCAATGGCGTCCTTCTGAACCCGCTCCCGTATCCGCACTCGGAACAATTAGTCACGCTCCATGAAAGCAAACCAAACTTCAACACCGGCTCGATCTCCTATCCAAACTTTCTAGATTGGCAAAAAGAAAACCACACGGTGTCATCCATGGCCGTTTCGCGCCCCTATTCGTTCAGCCTAACCAATCTTGGGGAAGCAGTGCAGATCCAGGGACAATTCGTCACTTCGGATTTCTTCTCGATTCTGGGCGTGAAGCCTGTGATGGGACGAACTTTTCTCCCCGCCGACGATCAGATCGGCGCACCTCCCGTGGCCATGATCAGCGCAGGCTTTTGGAAACGAAAACTTAGCAGCGCGCCCGACGTGATTGGGAAGAGTCTTACGCTCGACGGCAAGGAATTCACAATCATCGGCGTGATTCCGTCGGACTTTGATCTGAAGGTGGACAGTTTCAGCAGCAGCGATGTCTACGCTCCGGTGGTTCATTGGAACAACAATTTGCTATTCGATCGCGGCGCGGGCCTGGGCTTCCACGGAATCGGCCGGCTGAAACCGGACACTTCGCTGGCACAAGCGCGTGCAGACTTCGCCGGCGTGACCAAGAATCTTGCGGCGGCTTACCCCGAAGTAAATAAAGGCATCGGAGCTTCGCTGATTCCGTTCAAGCAGCGCATGCTCGGCGACGCAAGAGGGGCTCTTCTGGGCCTCCTCTGCGCGGTGGGTTTTGTGCTTCTGATCGCTTGCGCCAATATCGCAAACCTCTTGCTCGCGCGGGCCAACCAGCGAACACGCGAATTTGCAGTTCGCGCTGCGCTGGGCGCCGCAAAGGCACGACTGATCCGCCAACTCTTAACCGAAAGCATTTTGTTGGGGGTTGTCGGTGGCGCCTGCGGATTGTTGCTCGCGACTTGGGGAACGCACGCCGCTCTGAAAGCGCTGCCGGATGCTTTGCCGCGTTCCGGCGAAGTGGGCATCGATCTGCGCGTGCTGGCGTTTACCGCATCGACTGCGTTGCTGGCAGGAATTCTTTTCGGACTTGTTCCCGCGCTGAAGATCTCGCGAACGAATCCGCATGATAGTTTGAAAGAAGGGGGCCGTGGAGCAAGCAGTGCGAAAAAAGGAGTGCACGGCATTCTGGTGGTGGTCGAAATGGCGCTCGCTCTCGTTTTGTTGGTGGGCGCGGGGCTCACGCTGCGCAGTCTGGTCCAGCTTTGGAATGTAAATCCCGGGTTCAATCCGCAAAATATAATGTTTTTCAGTTTCTCTCTTTCGCCTTCCAGTTTGATGACGACTCCGGCTGCCATCCGCGCTGGATTTCGCGCTGGGGAGGCGTCTATTGCGGCCACTCCCGGCGTGCGGGCGGCGTCGATGAGCTGGGGCGCGTTCCCGATGAGCGGAGACGACGAGTGGCTCTTCTGGTTGGACGGAAAACCGAAGCCCACGACGCGAAATGAAATGAACTGGGTGATCGATTACGTAGTCGATCCCGATTACCTAAACATAATGCAAACTCCGCTGCGTAGTGGGCGCTTCTTCACCCCGCAAGACGACGAAAACGCCCCCAAGGTAGTGGTTGTGGACGAAGTGCTCGCGCAAAAATATTTCGGGAACGAAAATCCGATCGGTAAGCGTCTGTTTCTGGAAATTGGCCAGTCCGAATTTCCGGCGGAAATTGTGGGCGTCGCCGGCCACGTAAAGCAGTGGGGCCTCGATAGCGACGACACCGAGAGCCTTCGTTCACAGCTTTACTTTCCGTTTATGCAATTGCCGGACGGTGTCATGGCGCTCTCCCCGATGGGCATGGGAGCGGTGGTGCGTTCGAAGGGACCGCAGCCGGGCCTGTTCGATGCAATTCGCCACTCGGTGCAGCAAGTAAATAGCGAGCAGGTGGTGGCAAGCGCCCAGACCATGGACGAAATTATTTCCGGTTCGACAGCCGGCGATCGCTTCGCGATGATTCTTCTGGGGTCCTTCGCCGGCTTGGCGCTGCTACTGTCGAGTCTGGGAATTTATGGTGTGGTCTCCTACTTGGTCGAACAACAAACGCGGGAGTTTGGAATACGCATCGCGTTGGGCGCGCAACGAAGCGATGTGATGCACCTGGTTCTCGGCGACGGCGCGAAGATGGCGCTGGTCGGCGTAGGTGTGGGAGTAGTTGCCGCGCTGGGGCTGACGCGTTTTTTGACCAGGGTACTGTATGGCGTAAGCCCCACCGACCCAGTGACCTTCGCCGCCGTGGCGATGATTCTCACCGCTGTGGCGCTCGCGGCCTGCTACATTCCCGCGCGCCGCGCAATGCGCGTTGACCCCATGGTCGCCCTGCGCTACGAGTAAAGTCTTGTTTTTACCGGTGTCATATTTAACGCCTGTAGAACCGAGTCGACCTAGGATCGCGCAACGCGCGATCTGTTTTCGCGGCCGACGTTCTTCATAACTCTGAGCTAGGTGTTCCTGGTGTCATTGCGATTGATTCAACATCTATACGATGACTGTTGTGTGGCAGCCTGGAGTATGGGTAAAATGAAAAACTCAAACCAACGTGGCTACGCGCGAACTCAGGAGCCTACTCATGGCGGATAAAAAACTTATGCAGAAACCAGTGAAGAAGAAAAAACTACAGGTTAAGCCGGTAGCCCACGTTAAGACCGAAACTGTGGCGAGTTTCCCAAATATCCCCAGCATCGCCGACCTAGATCTAGATAAGTAGCGAGGCACGTTTTATTCTCCGCGCTCGACGTGGCGGTCAACATCGACATCATCGACTAGGGAATTGAATCCCGACCTCGCGCGCGAGACGTGAGAACTGAAGCCTGCGGTCGCGAAACTCCGCACCGGGCCCGTCCTAGGCTAGTTGGGGCGGCGGCCGGTCGGTGCGGCTCCCTGAAAACAAAGCTTCAGCGACTCTCGCCCGCATTTTCCTTTGGTCCGCTAATTCGGCGTGGGCAGCGTTTGCTTAGAAGTTTTCCCGTCGTCTGGTTTTGTCTGGTCCGCCTTTTGCGCCTGCGCGATTTCGTCTTGAACTCGCTGCATGGCGTTCGCCATCATCTTCTGGACGATTCCCGAAGCTGCTTGCATCGACTCAGCTGTCATGGCTGGCAACTCTTTCAAGAACTTTTGTCCCGCAGGGCTCGAATAGAACGCGACCAGGGCATCCACGTCGCCCTTTGTAAGATGTTTTTGATACACAGGAATCATGACGTCGATTAGTTCGTCGACCGGAAAAGTGGCAAAAATGTCGTCTGTCATTTTGTCCATCTTCGCCTCGAAATCGGGCGGGAGACTCCCTTGCTTCACCATTTGCTCGTGGACCATTTTATGCATTTGAATCGTCATTGTTCCCATCATGTCCTTCATCATGGTTCGCGAGTGCATGGTATCCAGATAACGTTCGATGTCCGCTTTTGAGGCCGGGGCATCTGCGTCATTTTGTTGTGCCAAGCTTGCGGACGTAAAAAGTAAAAACACGAGCAGTGCGAGTGCCGTGCGTTTCATGGGTCCTCCAAAGTTTCGTTGATAGTATCGCTAAGTTCGCAGTAACGCCAGCGGGACTTACCTCGGGAGTTACATCGTGCGTCCCAAGAATCCGGGACTAAGTTGGTGGAAGAGCGCGACATTTCGGAGCGAGAGCCGCATAGTGTAGCGGCCCGCGATAAATTCGTGCGGCGCAGCGTCCAAATTGGTAGAGCTGAAAATAATTTGGGCGCGAGAATCGGATGGCGTCGGCGGCTTGTGCGGCGGTAGATTTGCAACATGGGCATGCATGCGTTGGACAATCCGATTTGGACCGCATTGACCACCAGCCAGGCGCATTGTGCGGAAGGCGAAGGCCTGGCGCGGAGGTTTCAGACGGAGATTGGTCCGCTCGCGGGATTTGCGGAGGCGAATCGCGAGGCTTACGTCGCGGTGGGAAAGCTTGTTCGCGTTGGAACCGGCGCGGGGCTTTTTCTGGAAGCGCCCGCGAATGCCGCCGACGTCGAGCCTGCCGGGTTCCGAATCGTGGAACAGGATTCTTTGCTCCAAATGATTTATTCGGATTGCGAATTGGCGGCGCGCTCGCTCGATTTTGTGAAACTCACCGCACTCGATGTGCCCGAGATGGTTGCGCTGGCGACGATGATGAAGCCGGGCCCCTTCAGCACGCGCACGCACGAGCTGGGGAGTTTCATCGGCGTCAAAAGGGAAAGGCAGCTCGCCGCGATGGCCGGCGAGCGAATGCGCATGCCCGGTTACACCGAAATTAGCGCAGTGTGTACACATCCGAATCACGCGGGCCGCGGTTATGCGACGGCGCTGATGGTCGAGTTGATTGGCCAGATTCGCCGCCGCAACGAAATTCCAATTTTGCACGTCCGCTCGAGTAACACCCACGCGATCGGCCTCTACCGCCGCATCGGCTTTACCGACCGCCGCCGTTTCCATTTCGCCGTGATAGCCAAGACTGCCGCGTAGAAAGCTTGACTCGAAGGCATGGCGATCCTGCCGCGTCGAAGGAGCGAGGCTTGCTCGTGCTATCGCTGCCGCAGTATGCTGCGCTCCTACGAAAGCTCTGGGTGATCCTCCGGGGTCTGCCCGTCAAATCCTTTGTGAAATTTGCGGCGAGCGGTGAGAATTGCGCCCCGATCGATGCGTTTGAATATTTTCAGGGTAGGCCCGCTTGGATTGGCGTTGCTAAGTCCACGGGCTGATCTGGCGCAGCGAATCTCGACCACGGTGGTTAAGTTCAGTGTGATCGATCTGAGTGGGCCGCAATTCCTAAGGCACAGGCTGTCGTGATGATCCGTTCGATGATGGGAGTCCCGAAAACCGACGAAGGCGGCCAAGTTTCGGTCGATTTACCGGCTGATGCCGCGCGAAGCGCCCGGCTGTCCGCTTTAGCGCCCCACCATTTTTTGCAGCTCTTCGGGGTATCGAGCACCTTGCACATGGATCTTTGAGGTTTCGGTATCCAGCTCGCGGAGATCCTCGGGCGAAAGTTCGATGTTAACGGCGCCGATGTTTTCTTCGAGCCGTTGCAGCTTAGTGGTACCTGGGATCGGCACCATCCACGGTTTCTGCGCGAGGAGCCAAGCGAGTGCGATCTGAGCAGGCGTCGCTTTCTTCTTTTGCGCAAATTTGGCAAGCAAGTCCACAACCGCTTGATTTGCTTTGCGGTTCTCCGGCGAAAAGCGCGGGACGATGTTGCGGAAATCGCTTTTGTCGAACTTCGTATCTTCGCTGATCTTCCCGGTAAGAAATCCTTTGCCCAGAGGACTGAATGGCACGAAGCCGATTCCGAGCTCCTCCAGCGTCGGGATCACTTCCTTTTCAGGTTCTCTCCACCACAGCGAATATTCACTCTGGAGCGCGGTGACGGGTTGAACTGCATTCGCACGACGAATAGTCTGCACGCCCGCTTCAGAAAGGCCGAAGTGCTTGACCTTGCCTTGCGCAATGAGTTGCTTCACTGCTCCAGCGACGTCTTCAATCGGAACGTTCGGATCAACGCGGTGCTGATAGAAAAGATCGATAGCGTCGGTCCTGAGCCGCTTGAGTGAGGCCTCCGCAACTTCTTTGATATGCTCCGGACGACTGTCCAGCCCCGCCTGTTTGCCGGTGTTGGGATCAATTCTGAATCCGAACTTGGTGGCGATCACCACTTGCTCACGGAAGGGAGCCAGGGCTTCACCCACGAGTTCTTCGTTGGTGAAGGGGCCATAAATTTCCGCCGTGTCGAAGAAGGTGACGCCGAGTTTCAAGGCTCCTCGAATCAGAGAGATCCCTTCTTTTTTGTCCATGGGGGGCCCATAGCTGAAGCTCATTCCCATACAGCCGAACCCCATAGCGGACACTTCCAGATTGCTTTTTCCGAGTTTGCGCTTTTTCATCACTCCTCCTTACATAGAACTAGATGCGGGCAGAGTGCTGCGATACGCAAAAAAATGTCATTTAATATGCACAAGAAGGATATGGCAGCTCGCCGAACCGTCTTTGTATTATCCCTTCGTTTTGGAGGGCCTAGTGATCGGGGACAACAGGAAGATCTACAACTCGAAGTTGGTTCTGTTCTGCTCCGCTTTCCTGTTTCTGGCCGCAGGCGATATCGCGATCGCGTCAGAGCCGCCAGGCGACGTCGCCGGCAATTGGGCAATTCACTAGAGAGGGCCGGATGGCAAGGACCGCACACAGTTCATGTGAATCACAAAAGAGCCCGTCGCGAGCTGTGGCGCAGGGAATAATTCCAGAAGTATCGGATCAGGTCAGTGAAACGCTACTTCGGGATTTGGACTACCGTGAGTGACTGAAGCATTCTGATCCAGCGCGCTGGTCGTTTGTCATGCGGAGCGACGAGCCTGAACGGTCCGGCGTTGTCGTCGAGTGGCGCGCCGTTCATGGAGTCCGCGACGATTATGTCGGAGTCCTGGAAGTCCGTATCCAGCTCGGCTAGTGAGAAGATCACGCGGTAACCGTCCGCCGCGTCCGCCTGGACGTAGGTGGACATAGCGAGGCCACGCAACTGCCCGCCTTGCGGAACTCCAGCGCGTTTCAATAATTCCGTCACCAGCACGCCTTCATAGGTCTCCTCTTTCTTGTCGTGCGGATTGGTCACCTTGAGCGTCTTGCGAGGCAACTTATGCAGGTCTTCTAGTGAAAGAGATAGCGGCTTTTCAACATCACCTTTGATAGTGAGTCGCGCTGCGGAAGGTGCAGTAGCGACTGTTACGGCAGAAGGGGACTGCGCAAGCGTTCGAGGACAGTAAATTACGTTTGAAAGGAAGAGCACTAGCAGGGCGAGAATGCGATATCGGTACACGTGGGGAAAACTAAGATTTTTGCAGCATGACTTCTGTTGATTTGATAACAGCAGCAACCGTGTCTCCGACCTTAAGGGCCATTTCTTCGGCGCTGCGACGCGTGATGACGCTCTCGACCAAGTTGTCGCCGACCTTAACTACGACATGGGCCATCACGTCGCCAAACTGAAGTTCGACGACTTTGCCGACGAGATGATTACGAGCTGAGAGTGTCATTTTCAAAGTGTAGCGAATCGTTGCGGATGTGTCGAGCGATACGCAATCCGGCAAAGCTCACAAGAGCATTATCCACGGACCGCTCGGTTTTTATTGTGGCTGCTCGAAGGTAGGTTGGGAAATCTGCGACCCTAAAAGTCGACGATTTCGCTTACTGGTAGCGGATACTTGGGTAACACTTATCGATCCTGACCATTACCTCAGTATCTGAGAAGAGAAAACCTATGTGGCTTTTCTATGCAGTTCTGATTTGGTCGGTTTTGCTGATGTCCGCTGCTGGGTCAGGAGCACAGGAATCTGCTGCGCCACTTCCTGAGGTTATTCAGCACGCTGAACCAAAGTATCCTCCGATCACACGCACCTAGTAGGGGACTAGTGGTGAAGATCGCCACCGATGGTGAATCGGTGCTTGCCGTGACGGAAACCGGTCCTCCTTTGCTGCAAAAGCCGGGCGAGGATAATGTTCGAACGTGGAAAGTTGTCCCGCGTGACCTTCCGTTACGAAATCTTTTTCCGGGGATCTAGAGGTCGCGTTTCTCAAGTCGCCGGGTCTCGTCGAACTAGAAGCGTGTCCTGGGGTCATGAGTATATATTGGGCATGGGCCAGCCTTGGAAAGTGGAAAGCAAAATTGAAAAGCGCTCATAGAATTCTCAACAGGTGTTCGATCTGAGTTTTTCTGGACCCGACAACGAATGGTTGAAGGGTAGTGCATTAGCTCCAAGAGGTCAGTTATTACAGTTACAAAGAAGGAATCGAAGGAAGTTTGCTGGGATTTACCATTAACCACCTGCAACCTTACGGAAAACACCTGAGAACATTCCTGATTGGAAAAATGAAGGATCACAAAATCATCGGTACCTTCGGGGACGACGCAGGAATCAGGGGCGAATGGACAGCCGTTCCGCATAAAACCCAGTAGCTTTCCTCCGCGCAATTGGCATGGTGCCGAGCGCGGATGGACCGGCTGCCGGCTTGGGCGATCAATTATGATCGGGGGACGGTGGTGGACGATGGCTCAGGGCCCATACATAGGCCGCGACGGCTGACACCTGGTCGGGATTGAGTTGCGCTCCACCTAGCGGCGGCATCGGGCTGCGATATTTTTTTGGTTTCGACACACCGTCGGTTATCGTTTTCGCGAGTCCGGCGATGCTGCCATCGCTCCAAAGCCATTGGTGGTCCTTGCCTGTTAAAGGTGGCCCCAAAAACGTGCCCTGACCGCTGCCACCGTGACATCCCGTGCACGCCGCTCCGCCCACTTCGCCGCGGTATATGCGTTCACCGAGGGCAACGATTTCTGGCGTGGCGCCTGGAGGAACGGGGAGATTGTCGTTTGCGGAGGAAGAGCCAGCGTCGGGATGCGTGCCCTCTGGCGGTTGCGCGGCCGCTTCAGCGGAACTGCCGGCCGGCGCTGTCAGGCTCGGACATGGCGTAATATTCGCAGCAGCGCCATCTGAGCCGCCAAGATAGACGATGCGGTAGATGCGTCCGCGTACATCGTCAGAAACATAAAGCGCACCGTCCGTTCCGACCGCCAAACCTGCGGGACGATGTTCGGCTTGAGCCGGTGTCTTGATGGTTGCGAAGCCATCCGCAAATATTTCGCACTGCCCGGACGCGTGGTCACCGGCGAGCGGCTGGAAAACGACGTTGTAGCCACCTTGCGGATAGGGGGCCCGGTCCCATGAGCCGTGAAAAGCGACGAAGACGCCGTCACGGTAACGTGCCGGGAATTGTTTCTGGTCATACTGCACCATCGCATTCGGCGCCCAGTGGGCGGGGAATACTGCGATGGGACCACTCTTATCCGCACATACGCCGATGGCTTTGCCGCCGTCGCCGCCGTACTCGGGCGCCAGAACGAGCTTTTGGGCGAACGCGTCGTAGTAGCATTCAGGCCACCCATAGTCTCCTTGCGATTTCAAAAGCAGCAACTCTTCCGCGGGCAGCGTAGCTTCCTGGTCCGGTTTATAAAGGTTAGGCCAATTCATGCGTAGCTGGTCGCGTCCGTGTTGGGTCACAAGCATTCGGCCGCTCGAGTCGATGACAAAACCTTCTGCGTTGCGGATTCCGGTAGCGAACCGCTGCTCCTTTGAAAATGTTTGGTTCGTCTTGTTCGCGTCATAGCGCCATACGCCGCCGCGGGTCTCAAGTTCCGTGCACGGATTTTCGCCCGGAGACTCAAGCGTCCTATTTTTTACCTGGCAGGAGTTGGTCGCGGTGGCGACATCGACGTACATCAATCCTTGGGCGTCGATGATGAAGGGGTGCATCGGATGGTCACCGGTCAGCGGCAATCCGGAGACGATGGTGTCAGCGCGGCCACGGGGCACGATAGAGCCAGCGGACAGGGAATATCGCGCGACGCGATCGTTGATTTCGGCGTAGAGGGATCCTTTGTATATGCCGATTCCGGTTCCGCCTGCGCCGCCACTTTGGGCCGTTTCGCCAAAGCGCTCAATCACATCGGCCTTTCCCGCGCCGCTCTTATCTTGCAGGGCGACGAGAAAACCGCCTGGATGCGGCGTGTCGTCGCCGTAATATCTGCCCGACCAGGTGTTGACGTAGAGAACTCCGCTCGCCCCAACTACCATGTGGCGGGCGTGGCCGATACCGTCAGCGAATACGGTGGCGCAAAAGCCGGTGGGTAACTTCAATCCACTGTCATCATTTGGGCATGCCTGGCTCTTGGATTGCACAGCCGGATTGGAATCGTTTTCAGCCGGCGCCAAAGAACTGCCCATGTACATTGCGCCGAGCGCGACAAGGGCGGGCAAAATAGTTTTAAGCGGGTTGGATAGCGGCACAAAATCCTCCCCATAATTAGATGAAAAGAGATAGCAGAATGACGCACGAAGAATTGCGCCAACCTCCTTATCAGAATGCGCGGAATAATACCATTTTCTGGCCTGATGCGGCGCTCGCGGAGAATCGTTAATCAGGCTCTCGCGAAAAAGAAACAAGCTGAGCGACTCGCCCTGTTATCGTGCCCACAAGAGTGAACGCGCTTGCGCCTGGTTCTTCGCGGGCCGCCACCGATACACGGCCTGTTCCAAAGGCCAGCGTGACCAATTGGAGTAGTACCGACCTGCTGCGCTTCCTGGCGCATCCTCACTGTGGCCTACTGTGTGTGAGGCCACGCCCGCCAGCAGCCCTTTTGATACGTATCTTCAGCAAAGGAGCACCTATGAAAAAAACTCTTCAAATTGTCGCCCTCGTGCTTTTCGTTGTCCCGATTACTCTGACGGTGGGCGCGCAGCGGGCCGGGGCGCAAGGACCAGCGGGCAACGGCGCAGCGTCTGCCGCGCAAGATAGTTCGCATTCACTGAATCCGATCAAATGGGTGAAGAAAGATTCGAGAAATTCCGTCGATGCGCCCGCAAACAGAAGCGACGCAGAGAAAAAGCTCACTCCCAACCTGCAATCTCAGGGACTTTTGCCCGCGGATGCTACCGCTACCGACGCGTGCGCGTCATTCGTGGAATTGTCTGAATGCCTCGCGGCGCTCCATGCCAGTCACAATCTCGATGTGAATTTCAATTGCCTCCGCGCCGACGCGACCGGGGTTCACACCAGCGCCGATATTTCCGGCTGCAAGGCCGTCGATGGAGAAAAACCTCAGGGCCTGAGCAAGTCCATCCATCAACTGAAGCCGGATGCCAATGCCAGGCAAGCCACAAAGGAAGCCGAGCAGCAAGCCAGAGACGATTTGAAATCAATCGGCGGGTAAGAAGCAATCGGGACATTCAGTCGGGCGCGCGACGGCAGTTCATGTGAATCCTTCGATTCGGTGTTTCAATGGCCGATTGAGGCTGCGGGCCTCTACTTGTAAATGCGGAAAGCCGGGGCGAATTGGCTCAGTATTTTTGCGCTCTGGTTGCGAGACCACCTTCCTTGGCAAATGGAGCGGCAGTGTGCATTGGGAAGCCGTTAAGGTCAATGTACGGAATCTGACTTCTGGCTGAACATCAGCCGGAGGGGCAAGTAAATGGAAACTAGTGAGGTACGTGGGCATAGGAGACTCCGCCAGATGAGGTTTAGGCGCCGTGCCACTGACCTGCGACTTTCGCTTCTGGCATTTATCTTTCACGAGTGCTAAGTTGTGCCACCGAAGCGGCGTGGGAATCCCGTCAGGGTAGAAAGTGGCCACTATGAAGCGAAATTTGAAGTTACTGGCGACAGTGCTTTTGCTGGCTTGCGCCGGGCTCACTACAACGACAACCGGAGTGTCAGGTGATTCGCATTTTGTGCCTCCGGACATCACCGCGGCGACCGACATTCCGTATCCTATAGACAATATCGCGTCCGGACTCGTGTCGATTTCAATAAATCTGACCGCCGCAGGTCAGCTCCAGAGCGTGCAGATCGTGCGCGACATCCCGGGGCTGACCTCCGCGGTTACCAATGCCGTGAATTCCTGGACGTTCACGCCCGGCAAACTTGACGGCAAAGCAGTCCCATCGACAATCAATGTGCAAGTAATTTTCAACGGAGGCGCTGTGGGGAGCCAGAATTTGCCAGTGCAGCCCGGGTCTCTGGTTACGCCACCGAATCCTCCCGGATATTTTCCGCCGGAGATCTCAGCGGTGTCGTTCGCAGGTTATCCGCCGAATAGCCTAGCCACGGGAGCCGTAGTGCTCGATCTATCGATCGACAAATACAGCGAAGTGAAAAAGCCAACTCCGATTCGCCCGGTGGCGTCGCTAACCTCCGCGGCAATTGCTGCGCTGAAGACTTGGACCGTGAATCCAGCGACGTTCAACGGAAAGAAACTGGACGCCAAGCTAGTCGTCGCGTTTGTGTTCCGTTCGCCAAATATTTCGACGCCGTGAACCCTGAAGCGCTCGCCTCTCCCGGCGAAACTTTCCCGTCGTCCCAGCCTCCCATAGAAGCTAAACCGAGACCCCTTCGGTCACAGGTGGTCTATTGGGAAGTTTTGTGGACTAGCGTCGCGGCCCAAACGAGAAAACTTCGTGACGATAGGGTAAAGGTTAGCAACTGGTGCAGCCGAGCTCGTAGCGTCCGGACTAACGTCCGTAGCCGCCCTGGGCAGGACTCTCACATGATAGGTATTCCTTGATTGTGCGTCGTCCTGCGCTAAAGCCTGTTGGCCGAAAGCAAGGAAGGCAGCAAGCCCTGAAAGCAAGGACACGATACCACCGAGAATTTGTCATCCGAAAGCTCCTCCCATGGAGATTCGGAAGCGGGGGGGGGGAACTCCGGGAATATTTTACGGCGGTGAGTATTGTGAGGCCAAAAAACCGGGAGGCAATTTCACCTCCCGGCTTTAGTTATCGTATTGTCGATCAGTTCTGCTGTTCACTAAACAAGCGCGGTGCTATTTCTCGCTGTGCTTGTCTTTGTTAATTTCCTTGCTGGTTTTGTTTTGTTCTTTATTTACTTGTTTCTTTTCCGCGGGAGTCAACTTGCCGCCGTTGGCTTCGCGGTCAGACTTTACCTGTTGATTGATATGGTGCTCCTGGTTTTCGACTTTGGCGGTTTCGGCGGCATTCATCTTGCCGCTTTCAACGCCATTGCCGATCCGGCGCTGTTGGTTTTCCGCGCGCTCGCCTACTCTGCTCATCGCAGGATTTGCGGGACGCCCGTGATTCGCCGAAGCGAAGTTGGACCTGTCCATGCTGGCCGTGTGCTCGTGCGACATCTGTTCGGACGTCGCTTGAACGTGCTCTTCATGTTCGGCTGCGCGCTCCTGTGC
>Ga0209420_1000232_pt1 | contig 33791 bp, 28 predicted proteins | sample BlaSpr_A8_OM1_O1_FD_187972 | JGI IMG/M metagenome (GOLD analysis project Ga0209420, IMG submission 187972) | Forest soil microbial communities from Thunder Bay, Ontario, Canada - Black Spruce, Ontario site 2_A8_OM1_O1 (SPAdes) (version 2) | ecosystem: Environmental > Terrestrial > Soil > Boreal...
TTCCCACTTCCCCACAGCCGCGACGGCGGCGGGTGATTAACACTCAACCGGACAACTCACTTACTACAAAAACCGGACCTTTTAACTTGCTACGAACAAGAGTTTGAACCGCAGAGTTACCGACATTGATGCCCCGGCCTACAATTGTTATTTGTGATCAATCGCGCAGCCAGTTTCGACTTATGCGGCTAAATTGTATTTCTAACTCGCGACTCAGGTAGGTGAGCACTAACTTGCAGGCCCTAGCAGACAGGGGCGCGATGAAATTAGCGCTCAACAACATCCTTGAAAATCGTTCGCAGGTTTTGGTTCAGATTGAGCGAAGACGGCCGAAAATTTGTGGGAAATTCGCCGAATTGCCCGGCAGCTTGAGAATGTGCATCTGAGGCGTCGAGGAAAAGCCGCATAGATTGCAAAGCAAGGCTCGGACGTAACTCTCGGCCGGATCGGCGGTACAATCGGGATGACATGGCTACCGAAGTGAAGCTCGACGCAATCATCGAAGCACTCGAAATGGCCGACGACTCGATCTCGTCCTATCTGGACGTGGAAACAGGCGAAGTGCGCCCCATCACCGAAGAGGAGTTCGCCCTTGCGGAGGATCCGCAGACAGTCATCGAGGATTTGCCGGACTGGCAGCGTGAGGCGGTTAAACTAGCGCGGAGCGTCCAGGAGCAGGAGGGCAAGAGATACCTGGCTTTACCTGATAAGTTCGATGTCCACGAGTGGGCGATTATGGACCGCTTTTCCGAGACACTTAAAGACGAGCAGATGCGGAATGATTTTCATGGTGGCATCCGCGGTGCAGGCGCCTTCCGTCTATTCAAACACCTACTTACAGAATACAACCTGTGGGACGCGTGGAATCGGTTCGAGCAAGTCGAACTCCGGCGAATGGCCATCGAATGGTGCGAAGAGAACGGCATTGCTTTCCGTCAGGCCTAACGGCAATGGAAGAGAAGTGGTACACATCGGAGGAGACTTACTTGAACTCCGTCTGTGGCAGCGACAGGCAGGTGTCCGGTTATCCGACTCTCCATAAACTTGTCTGATGAGCTCTCTAAAACCAATAAATCGGTCTGGACAAGTTTGTGGCACCAGGGATGCGTCGAAGACGCAGTCAGGCTAATCGGGACTTGACCCACTGATTTCGTTGTAAACTACTCGACTTCACTGCTACCTGACCGGCACTCGCTGGAGAGTCCGCCGATGTTTAGTCTCGCGGATTTGGAGGTGTAACGATGGCTGAGCTTGCTGATCTGCGGATGACGAGAATTCCACTCAACCACGGAGCCGGCTGTATGCCCGCACTCGGCTTTGGCACCTTAATTCCCGACCCGGCTGTGACAATAACTGCGACCAGAGACGCACTGGATGCCGGATTTCGACACTTTGATTGCGCGGAACGATACGGGAACGAGCGCGAGGTAGGCAGGGCTTTGCAGGGAGGATTCGCCAGCGGAGACATCGCGCGCGAAGACATTTTCGTGACCACAAAGTTGTGGAACTCCAATCACCGGCCCGAGCGCGTCGAACCCGCTTTCGAAGCGAGTATAGACAGACTCGGGCTCAAGTATCTGGACCTCTATCTCATTCACACTCCATTTGCTTTTCAGCCCGGAGACGACCAGGATCCGAGAGATCAAAACGGCAATGTCATTTACGACCACGACGTGACCTTGCTCGACACCTGGGATGCGATGGAAAGCCTCGTGGACCATGGCAAGTGCCGGGCCATCGGACTCTCGGACATCGGTCTAAACGAACTGAAGCCCATCTATGAATCCGCGAGAATCAAGCCAGCCGTGGTCCAAGTAGAATCGCATCCGTATCTGCCGGAAACGGAGCTACTGGAATACTGCAAGCGGAATGGTATTGTGCTTTTGGCTTTTGCACCATTGGGCCACGGGATGAGGCCGGGGCCGCTCGAAGACGCGGTCATTTTGGCTATCGCTGCCCGAGTTGGAAAGACGCCGGCACAGGTGCTGCTGGCTTGGGCGGTGCAGCGCGGCACGGCTTTGCTTACCACGCCCAGGACTGCGGCCCGCGCGAGAGAGAATTTCGACATCTCTGCTCTTCCGGAAGACGCGCTTGACGAAATCAATCGCATTCAGACCAGACAGAGACTGAATGAAGTGGTGAAAACCGGCATTCCGGGTTTTATTCCGAGAGGAGGATGAACATATCGCTCTTGCCGCTTCGCGCTTCCGGTACAGCACTAGGACTAGTCAGGTCCTAGCGTCAGAGTTTTAGAAACTTCTCTTCTGGCATGGGGCTCAGGGCCGCCTTACCGGCCTCGGTAAGGCCCCACCATCTGAAAATCCCCAACAGACACCTTTTTGGTTTTTGCGCTGCGGCGGCAGCGCGTTTTGTAGTAGCAGTTCCCGGTAGCATGATCCGATCGGAAAACGGAAAAGGCGAGGACACCGAAAAATCAGTAGTGACTTAATTTCCGATAACCCGTTTACCAGGCATCAGAAAGTAGGGTGCATAAAGGAAATAAGGATTATTGACGCAGAGCGGCGCGAGTGTTGGGTGATTTTTTTCTGTCACTGCTTCATGTAATGAAGCGCAACACATCCTGACTTAAAGATCTTTGACTCAACCAGTTTCAATTGTAATTTCTCCGGCAGGCTAATACCTTGCAACAACCGTCTCCCTTCTCCTGCAACCATTGACTGAACGACAAAATGATATTCATCAACTAGACCAAGCTCTATAAGTTGTGAAGGGATCGCTACACCGCCGATTAAAATATTTTTGCCTTGCTCCTGTTTCAATTTAAGTATTTCATCTTGAAGCTTCGTACGAACGATTCTCGCATTTTGTCCTTCAGCGCGATCTAGTGATTGTGAGAAAACAATTTTGTTGGTGGAGTCAAATGTATCAGCAAATTCGTTCTCTGCTTTTGTTCCAGAATGGTTTTTTGCGATATCGGGCCAATAAGGAACGATCAATTGATAGGTCTTACGCCCAAAGACGAGTAGGTCAACATCTCGGATCAGGTGTGTATAATATTCAAGTAGTTCTTCATCGGCAATTGTGTTGGTGTGGTCGCAGCAGCCATCTAAGGTGATGTTGATTGCGAAGATTACATTTCTCATTTCCGCCTCGGATTAAGCGGCATGGTGTTCGAACATAAAAACAATGACCCTGAACCGCGCGTAATTCCAACATAAAGGTTAGGCGCATCCAACTGGAAAAGGCCGTTCTGGTTTGTCGGGTTCTTCGGAAACTGCGTCACGAAATCAACCTGAGTCACTACCGAAAAATCCCAGTCTGCGCGGTTCGATTGTCACTCTTCTTCAAAGGGGAGGCACCTATGTTCGACAGCGTACTCCCCGCCGAGAGCGAGCCGATCAGTGTGGTCAGTTCTCGGTGGCTATGGGCGGCTCGGGTCTTTGCCTTGATTTACGCGATTTCTTTGGCCGGAGAATATGTGGCTGCGGATCATTTTGACCCACTGAACTCCCTAGTCGGGTTTCTATTCACGTTTGGTCTTCGGAGCTTGCTCAGTCTTGTATTGCTCTATTTTTTGTTCCGTAGTGGGAAGAAATCACTGGCATTTGCGCTTGGTCTCGGCGCGGCAACAGCCTTCATTGCGCTGTTCGGGGTCGCCTCTACTGCGCTGTTCTGGCCACTGGGTCGGTCATTCAACCTATCTTTAGCATTGATAATCTTCGGTCCCATCGCGCCGCCGTTTGTCGATATGATGCATCAACCCAACCCACAGCTTGGCACGGAGGGGTCGTTGCTCTTTTGGTCTTTCGGTATCTGTTCGGCGGTGCTCGGGTTAAGCAGCGTCGTCACATTCAGGAAAGTGGCGCACGAAACAAAGGGGATGGGGGGACTGCGATTCGCCTTTCGCGCCGGAATATGTTGCCCACTTGTCGTTTGGCTGATATTCATGCTGCTTATCTTTATCTGGCTTGCCGCTGGCGGGGGCATCCACATCTGAGCATTTGCTCTTAATATCTTTCCGCGCCAAATGAATGACCTCTCCGTATTTCTGGATTAGTATCGTTATCGCCGTTTTCCGTGCCCTCCCTCCGCTGTCACTGATGCAAACGTAGCCGATACGGCATGAAGGTCGTGGGCACCGTGGCTTGGTAGAAAAGAACGATACCGGGGCTGCTCTAAGCGCAGCACCCAGATGATGCTGCCGTCCTGTGGATATGACTTCTTGGGGTTGTGCTTCTTTTGCTCGCGGGTGCCGCGCTGGCCCGTAAAGACTGACTTTCATCCATCTGAAAACACTTTCTACGCTTTGAAGTCGGCATGATTATTTTCGCCGTCTACGCAAGGCAGGGGACCGACCCCTATGGGTTTAAATCCCCACCGATCGCTTAGTCGATGACAATATCGGCGCGATGCTTTGACGATGACCAGCCAAACAGATCGGCGGTGTGAAACACGACGTTGACGTCGTTGCACTCGTTAAGCACATCTGTTATCTAACTACCAAAATGTGAAAGCATTGGGGAAGACAGCGTATGGTCAGAATGAAAACCCTATGAGCCACCCACAAAGCCACGCGACGACCGCAACGCCTCTCCATGAGAAGTTGGAAGATTCTGAGGCCCAGAGAGACGCACAGGATTTGGCACGCCTCGGATATGCGCAGGAATTCTTTCGTGGGATGGGCGGCTTTTCCAATTTTGCAATTTCGTTCTCGATCATTTCCATACTGACAGGCGCCGTTACACTCTTCGGCTATGGCCTATCCATGGGGGGCCCTCTGGAAATGACCTTGGGTTGGCCAGTAGCTACCGTTGGAACTTTGTTTGTAGCCTTAAGTATGGCAGAACTTTGTTCCGCGCTTCCGACCTCGGGCGGAATGTATCATTGGGCAGCGGAGTTGGGCGGGCCAATGTGGGCTTGGTTCGCTGCATGGCTCAATATCGTCGGGCTCGTGGCTGCAATTGCCGGAATTGATTACGGTTGCGCTCAATTCTTGGTACCTATGCTTGGATTTCAATCTCGCACTTCATCGCTACTGTTGGTTTACTCTCTTCTTTTGTTGTCGCAGACCTTGATCAATCACTATTCCAGTCGCTTGATTGCATGGCTGAACGATTTTAGCGTCGTTATCCATATTCTTGGGGTCATAGTCCTGGTTGGGGCGCTTTGGATATTTGCGCCGAAGCAGCCTCTTCATTATCTTCTACAAGCGTCATCGTCAAGTCCCATTCATGCTCCCTACGCATGGCTTTTTGGTTTGGGCCTCCTGCAGGCCCAGTGGACGTACACGGGTTTTGACGGTTCGGCACATGTTGCCGAGGAGACCCTCGATCCGCGGCGTCAAGCCCCGTGGGGAATGGTAATGTCCGTCGTTGCTTCCGGCGTATTTGGCTATCTGTTGATTCTCTCGCTTACATTGGCGATTCCGAGTATCGCAATCGTGCTGGGAGCAAGAGATCCTGGCGGCAATCCAACCCCGGCCGTTCTCACGATCGTGGACATGGGACTCGGGAACCAAGCTGCTGTTGCTGTCCTTTGCCTGACCGTACTCGCTATGTGGTTCTGTGGCCTAGCAGCCTTCACTTCTGTTTCGCGCACTTTTTTTGCACTGGCCCGCGACAATGGAATGCCACTTTCGCGTATTTGGAGCCGCGTCAGCATTACGCGAAAGACTCCAGCCGCAGCAATTTGGCTATCTGCCGCTTTCGCGTTTCTAGCTATGTTATATAGCGGCGCTTATTCCGTGGTTACCTCGATTAGTGTCGTAGGCTTCTATCTCGCCTACCTCATTCCCATCTATCTAGGTTGGCGCAGAAAAGACATTTGGATCGGAAGGCGCGGTCCGTGGCACCTAGGAAATGCGAGCAACACGATCAATTGCCTTGCAATTCTTTGGACACTGTTTATTTGCACCGTTATGGTGATGCCGCCGAATTTGCGGGCTGGCACAGGCATCGCTGCGGTGATGGGAGTACTACTTGTCTTTCATCTAGCCAGCGGTGAGCACAAGGTTCACAAACCCAACTGGGTCGGTGTGGCCGATACTAAGCCCAAGACGCTGCCGAACGATGAGGTCCGAAAGGAAACCTGATTGAGGCGAAGCCTTTACCGAGAAGACTCAGAATTAACCAATACCGAAGCGGCAGAGAGTTTCTGAAATCGTTGAAACGCTTCTTCCCAAATGTCGATTGCTCGAGGTCTGAAAACCGATTGCTTTATAGACGACGCGATGACTTCACGGCCTTCCCGTATATTCTTGATGTGGCCTGTGGCGATCGCTTGCATCAAAGCGTTACCTAGCACAGAAGCCTCTGTTGGACCTGTGATCACGCTTCGGTTTGTGGCGTTGGCTGTGAACTGGCAGAGCAATCGGTTCAGTGAGCCTCCACCGGCGACGCGAATGGTCGATAACGGCCGACGTATCAATGCCAGTAGAGAGTCTAAGACCTGCCGATATCGCAGACTTAGGCTTTCAATGCAGCAGCGGGCGAATGTTCCCGCCGTATCCGGCATCGGTTGCTTTGTGCGCTGACAGAAATTCCGAATGGCCAAGAGCATGTTGTTCGGGGCGACAAAGTCCGGAGAGTCAGGAGCGATCAAACTACGAAACGGCTTCGACTTTTCTGCAAGTCGTAGGAGTCCAGTCCAAGTGTAGGCTTTTCCTTGGAGCCGCCATTGTCGCATGCACTCCTGGAGGAGCCAGAGCCCTGTGATATTGCATAGAAGGAGAACTGATCCCTCCGCACCGCGCTCGTTGGAAAATCGCAAGCAAAACGCTTCTGGCGTACAAATTGGTTCCTGAATTTCAGCACCCATTATGCTCAATGTACCACTACTGATGAAGACGCCGTCTGGGCCCATGCCGGGAATCGCGGCGACCGTACTCGCTGTGTCGTGCGCGGTGACGGCGAGAACCGGAACCGTCGCAGCCGGACTAATATTCATCTCCGTGGCAATTTCACGAAGAAGAGGACCGAGAACCGTTCCGGGTTTTGTAACGGGTGGCAGGAAATGGGAGGGAATTCGCAGACGGCTCAATAATTTTTGTGCCCACTCTGGTCCCTTCTTATCCAACATTTCACTGGTTGAGCCGACGGTGTACTCAATCGTTTTTACCCCGGTAAGCCAAAAAGCAAATAAGTCGGGAATCATCAGCATAGTTGCGGCGGTTTCCAGAAGGGGGTCTTGGTTCTGGACCATACTGAATATTTGGAACAGGGTATTGATCTGCCATGACTGGATTCCGGTTTCCTTGAAGATTTCGTGTTCAGGGATTCGGGCGAACACTGCGGCGGGAGCTCCTTCGGTACGGCTATCGCGGTAAGTATATGGGTTGCCGAGTAGGCCGTCTCTTGCGTCGAGCAGCGCGAAATCTACACCCCAGGCGTCAATACCGATACCGGTCGGTATCGACCTATTCTCTTTTGCATAACAGCTCAAGCCTTTTTTGATCTCGGTCCAGAGGCGGAGAACGTCCCAGTGGAGATGCCCGGAAATCCGGACTGAGCAATTGGTAAATCGATGCAACTCGCGCAATTCAAATGTCTTCCCATTCCACGGGACATCGAATACTCGGCCGTTTGAAGCACCAAGGTCGACCGCGAGGAAATTTCGAGTTGATTTCATTTCTTTTGAAGCGAGGCGAATCGGATCACTTCATTTGTGAGGTGCATGATGAGCTTTTCGAAAGACTCGTCGCGGTTCCGCTTCGTACGCCCTGACATCAAGTCCCCACGTCGTTGATTGGTAGCGATCGTATGTGACAAGGCACCATCATGTTCCCGAACATCAAAGCGTGCGTCGGGCAATCCGAGACGTTGTTTGATGGCAAGCAATCCTGAAATTTTATCCTGCGGAATTCGGCGAATTGGCCTGCCTAACTGTGAGGCAAGAATGAGGGTGCGACAATAAGTATCAAGGACTTCGACACACCACTCCGCATGTGTGACCGTATCCGCCCAGCAGACAACGCCGTGATTTTCGAGCAAGACGGTGTTATGGGAACGTACAAACGGTAATACCGTCTCTGCAAAGGATTTGGTACCTGGAGTTTCGTAAGCGGCAGTGGCAACAGGACCAATAAAGACTTCCTGCTCGGGGATAATCTCGCCCGGCGGAACCAGTCCAGTAATGGCATAAGCCGTCGCGTGGGGAGGATGGCAGTGAATCACTGCTCTGGCGTCTGGAACTGCTTTGTAAATCTCCAGATGCAATAGAATCTCGCTCGTGTGGGCGCGCGACCCTATAATCCTGTTGTTGTCGAGATCTACGAGGGAAATATCGGCAGGCGTCAGATCGGCTTTGCTACACATGGTAGGTGTACACAGGACGTAATCTCGTGAGATTCTGAAAGAGATATTTCCACCGTTGCCATCGACATATTCACGCATCCAGAGTTTCTGTCCAACCTTGACTATTTCCTCTTTGATGATTTCGGCTTCTCGCGAACGAAATAAAGTCTTCGCTGAGGGATTGCGCTGAATACGAATCTCTGAAAGGCACTGTGAGACAGCTGTTCGGACGATTGTATTGAGGAGCTTAAGGTTGGGCTCAGCCACGATGTTCTGTTGAAACCAGATCTACAATATATATTCAAAACCGTCCATATTCAACCATAAGATGTCATATTTGTTTAAAATTGTGCGGACAGCCGTGTACAATAGGCTCCATGACTTCGACGGAAAGGCAGTTGCGATTGCAACAGCTTTTCACCGCCGAGGAGTTTCTGAATCTGAACGACCTCTGTCGAAAGTTAGGTGCATCCCGGTCAAGTCTTCGGCGAGACCTAATCGAGATGGAGGGAAGGGGTATTCTTCGGAGAGTCCACGGTGGGGCTATTTCGCTTAATTCAAGAGACGATTCACTGGATTTTCGGAAACTTTCAAGCAGTCATCACGAGGAAAAAGTGCGAATTGGACAAATGGCCGCCACCTTAATCGAAAACGGGCAGACCGCAATTCTTGGTGGCGGATCCACCACAGTCGAGGTCGCTCGCCAAATTCTGGATCGACCTGTGCAGATTATTACGAATTCTCTTGTTGTGGCGCAGGTATTTTGGGACTGCAAACAAGTGGAAGTCACATTGACCGGTGGCTACATGTATCCACGGTTGGGCATTCAACTTGGCCCGATTTGTGAGCGAATGCTACAGGGAGTCGCGGCTGATGTCCTTGTCATGGGAGTCCGAGGAATTACTAAGCTAGGACTGAGTGACAGTAATTCATTGGTTGTAGGATCGATCCGGAAGATGATCGAGGTGGCCCGCAAGGTCATCATCGTGGCGGACCATTCGAAGTTTGGAAAAGACAGTATGCTACATGTCGCTGACCTTAAAGACTTGGATACGGTGGTCTCAGATGCGGGACTGGCGCCCGAATTCCAACAGATGATCGAAGACAGCGGCGTTAAGTGCATGCTTGCCTAGAACAAGAGCGACCTGGTCATGTCCGACAAGAATTCCGAACGATGAACATCCTGACGAATTGAATGGAAAAATAGAAACCAGGAGGAAAAACGATGGCCACTAGCATGATGAGGGCTGCAGTACTCCAAAAAACTCTTCACCTCACGATTGAGTCACGCAAGCGCCCAGAACCCAATCGTGGAGAAGTTCTCATACGCGTGAAGGCGGTTGGAGTGTGTGGATCGGATGTGCACTATTACACGCATGGACGCATAGGACCGTTCATTGTGGAGCGCCCAATGATCCTGGGACATGAGATGGCCGGAATTATCGAGGCCGTCGGGCCTGAGGTAGCGGAAGAACGTGTCGGAGAAGCAGTGGCGGTTGAGCCCGGAATTCCCGATCGTGTTTGTGAATTTTGCCGTATGGGGCGTTATAACCTGTGCCCGAACATAAGTTTCATGGCCACCCCCCCCTGTGATGGAGCGTTGACCGACTACGTTGTCGTCCCTGCCGACTTCGCATTTAAACTACCTAAGCATCTGAGTCTAGACGAGGGTGCCCTGATGGAGCCCTTGTCCGTGGGTGTATATGCAATCCATCGCAGTGGACTAAAGGCGGGACAAAGCGTAGTCATTATCGGTGCAGGCCCGATCGGATTGGTTACGCTACAGGTTGCACGCGCGGCCGGGGCAGGTTCGATTGTCGTGCTTGATCTCGATGCCGGTCGACTTTCCACAGCAAAAAAACTCGGAGCTACAATTGTTGTGAACTCGAAGGAGGAATCTCCTGAGGAGCAGGTTCGGACATTCACGAAGGGCCGCGGAGCGGACATCGTTTTTGATGCAGCCGGATCGCCGAAAACCGCCGCACTAGCTGTCCATCTCACCCGTCGTGGAGGGCGGGTCGTCATGATCGGGTTTCCGTTGGAAGACAACTTCCCATATCCCCTCGTGAGTGGCATGGCAAAGGAAATAGACATCGTGACGGTCTTTCGATATGCAAATGTCTATCAATCGTCTATTGATTTGGTTGCGGCTGGAAGGATTGATCTGAAATCGTTGATTACTCATCGCTTTCCACTAGAACAGACGGAAAAGGCGCTGCAACTTTCTGACCGAAGAGAGGATGGGGTGGTAAAGGCTATGGTAGACGTCTAGCTCAATCAAATTGTCCCTCCGCACCCTTCAGCTTCCGAGGATCTCGAATGTGTCGTAAGGAGGGATGATGCAACCGAAGAAACTAGAGAATTCGTTCGATCGAGGTCATTCTACAAAGCGAATTAACCCGAAGTGGGTCGGCGTGTGAAATGTAGTTCCTCCGGGGATCATGATCCACGATAAGAGGCGACGCTGGGAGTCATCACCGAGACCATCGGCGCGGAAAAAATTGACTCGCCACTCGCTACCGATCAGAATTTCGCGCACCCGCATCGAAGCTATGGGAATGCGCATCTCGCACGTCCAGGAGCGACTCTTGTTGTAAATGCGCGTCGCGTGTTCGAAACCTGAGGCCCAAACTGGGTCATAGAAGGGGTCCTTCGTCTTGTCAATCTCGAGATCAATCCACTGATTGTTAGGTGCAACCTCGAATTCATAGTAGTGGAACACCCGATCTGGCTCTGGGTTGATGAACACCTCAACCACATCGCGATTCCAAAGTTCCCATCGTTCCTGGGTCGGATCTTCGCCTTCATAGATGTTGAGCGAAGAGTATTTGCAGCGAAAGCTAAAGTAAATGCTGTGGGTTGTCCAGAGCGCGGCCACGCGAGTTTCGGCTTGCGGATAGGGAACTCCGGAATACACGTCGTGGTCAAACATGACCCAAGAAGCATTATTCCAAACTGTTTTGCTAAGATCACCATCCGGCGAGAATTCCTTGTGGATAAACTTGCAATCCATTCGCTCGCTGATGAAGTAATTATTTGGGCTCGTCATCGTATTTCGATAACACCCATGCTTCGGAATTCGCATGCATATACTACCCAGCCTTTAGCGCAGGCTATTAATTAAATTGCCGGGATTTCTATCAAGACTGAAGTCTTACGAACTTTGAGCAAGAGAGGTCGGCCAGTGAACGGTGACGTGATTCCAAGGCAGGATACAGCAGTTCCGATGCTCGTAGCCGACTGCACCTGTCACATTGGGGAAAATCCGATGTGGCACGCTATGGAAAAACGGATTTATTGGTGCGACATTCCCAACGGGCGGCTTTTCTGTTATGACCCCGCGAGCGGAAAGCATGAAAAGTGCTACGAAGGGGAAGTGATAGGAGGATTCACAATACAAAGTGATGGATCTCTTCTTCTGTTTATGGCCCGAGGTGCCATCAGGCAATGGCGTGAAGGAAAATTGAAAACAGTAGTTGAAGAGATTCCAGATGAGCGTGATTCACGCTTCAACGATGTCATTGCCGATCCTGTTGGCCGCGTCTTCTGTGGAACCATGCCGACGCCCGAGCGACAAGGTCGTCTCTATCGTCTAGATCTCGATGGCAAGTTGACCGTCTTGCTCGAAGGAATTGGCTGTTCAAATGGAATGGCGTTTTCCCTGGATCGAAAGAGGTTGTATTACACGGATTCCGCAGCCCGAACGATCTACTTGTTCGATTACGATGAGAAGAGCGGCAGCCTCGGAAACCAACGAGTATTTGTGAAAACCCGAAAAGGTGATGGTCTGCCTGATGGTTCAACGGTGGATGCCGAAGGTTGCCTCTGGTCGGCCCAATGGGACGGAAGCTGCATCATACGTTACGGGCACGATGGCAAGGAAAGATATAGGATCGTCTTCCCCGTAAAAAAGGTTTCGAGCCTGACGTTTGGGGGCCATCGTTATGCCGATTTATATATAACAACGGCTGGCGGAGAGAATCGAACTAGCGAGGGTCAACACGCTGGATCACTATTCCGGCTCAACGTCGGCAAAAAAGGAATGCCTGAATTTCTTTCTCGGGTCGGTAAATGAATGCGACTTTCTCAATGAGCTCGGAGGGTCTATGCACCTGGCCACGCGTTAAGAACGTAACTAAGAAGAGAAAAAGAAATCGAAAGCGCCCGAGATTGAGTCACTGCATTAATTACCAGGTCTCATTCGAGACTTTAAGAATATGGAATCCTGAAAGCATCCAACGAGCCCTTCATGTACCCAATCGCAAGAATTTTCCCCCCCATAGCATACCCAGGACGGTCGTTGGATTCCCCATCCAATGTCGGCGCGTGATCAGGGCGGATGGGACCCTCAAACCCGCAATCGTGATAGACGCGCAGCATCTGAGCGAGATCCGTGGGCCCGCAATCGTGGAAGGTTTCTTGGAAGTGCTCTTTGGTACCCGCCACATCACGGAAATGGACGAAGAAAAGTTTCTTCTGTGCGGACCACTCGCGGGCAAGTGCAGCGATATCTTCCCCCATTAGTTTGAAATTAGCCTGACAGAAAGTCACTCCATTCACAGGGCTCGGAAACATGTCAAAAATCCGCCGATAGTTGGCTGCACTTGTCAGAATTCGAGCGATTCCGCGGAGTGGCGAGAGCGGTGGATCATCAGGATGCAACGCCATTTTCACGCCCTCCTGTTCCGCAACAGGAATCACGGCTTTAAGGAAGTATTCCAGGTTGGCCCAGATTTTTTCTTCGCTGACCTCGCCCCATTTTGTGAGGCCTTGTTCCTCCGCAATTTTATTGTCAAATTCACTGAGCAAGGCTCCGCCGCGGCCAGATACATCTACACGCGTACGGTACCATCCAAGGCCCGCCATCCAGTTGTAACACAGCATCGGAACGTTCACGCGGGCCAGAGCCTTAATCGCAGCGACGTAATTCTCAATTTCTTCATCGCGCCCGGGCAGACCTAGCTTGATCCTCTCCGCGGGTACCGGATGACTCTCAACGCCCGCAAAAATCATTTTGGCAGCTTCAAAATCACTTTTAATCCTTTGAAGGGTCGCAGCGTAACGATCTCGCGGAATTCTAGCAAGCTCCTTTGACACGTCGACAATGGCGTGTGTGATGCCTATTTGCGCGGCAATGCGTATCTTGTGTTCTTCATTCGACTCAAATAATTCGGCAAGCTTCATCCCCCGCTGAGCGGGCTCCCAGAAAATCCTCAAAGGAGTTTTAGATTTAGATGAACGCGCGACAGCGATAGCCGTTAACATCCTTGCCTTATGTTTCGCGAGCCGTTGTGAGCGAGCGCCTGCCATAGTAGGTTGTCTCCTTATCGCGTCAACGCGATTCATTACGGAGAACAAGAACCAGATCGCAACGAAAAAATGTTCGCGTAATTAATCACGCTCCAGACTCAGGATAAATCAGAACCTTGCAGAAGAATTTCTTGCGTTCTCTTCTGATCCAAGTTTCTCGGATGCATCTCACAAGTTTACTTTGTGACGGATTACCGGTTTAACATCGAGGTCATACGCCGACCAGTACCGCTCCGACCGAGGTTGTTCCCAGACCGATGCCGAGTAACGGATCTTCCGATAACGCGAACTCCGTCGAGTCTTCTTACTGCCAACGTATTCAATTCATTTGATCAACGTAGAGATAGACGTCAGCGGGCCCGGATAACTTGCGCGCGTTTTCTCGGAATCGAATCGCCCACTTATTTTTTTTTCTTGATATCCAAGCTCTCGCGAAATCCCCCAGCCAGCTTCCTGAACTAATGGCGCGAGTTGCCTAAGCCGAGTGAGGGACATACGGACGGCAGGTCCGGTAACGCTCAGGCTTGCATTCACAGCTCCCGTGTGATCCCAGATCGGCGCTGCAACGCAACGTACATGGGGCTCGTTCTCTTCGAGATCAAAAGCGTAGCCATTTTTTCGGACTTTTTGCAAATGAATTTGCAATTCCTGGCGGTTCCCGATCGAATTTGGAGTGAGGTGCTTAAATTCGATTTGCGGAATGATCTTCGAGAATTCGCTCTCGGGCATGTAGGCCAGAATCGCTTTGCCAACGCCTGTGCAATGCAAAGGCACCCCTGCTCCGATGCGTGAAAAAATGCGGAGAGGCTCCGGGGAGTCGAGCTTTTCGACATAGACCGCTGAAAGCCCAAATCGAACAGTCAGGTGAACGGTCTCGCGCGTTTCAGTGTTCAGTTTCTGAAGATAAGGGAGACTGAGCCGACGGATATCGAGTTGGCCTCGCGCTGCCTGACCCAGCGAAAAGCAAGCGATGCCGAGGTGAAAGACACCCGCGCCGTTAGAATTCAAATAAGCCGCGGATTCAAGATTCATTAGGAAACGATGAACCGTGCTTACCGGCAAACCCGAAAGCTTCGCGACTTGAGAGGCAGACATACCGCCTTCGGACTGAGTGAACAGATCCAAAATGCGCAACCCACGCTGCAACGCTGTTATGTTGTAAGTGCGCTTTGCTTTAAAAGTCATGTTAGAGCGAGTCCCCGCTGTAGATCCTGAGGTTACGAAATGAAAGTCTGAATTATGGAATGAAAGACGGTTTTGGGCAAGCCCATTCAGCGAGACCTTCTCTAGAGACGGAAGGTGACACCTTAATTGCCTGATGTTTTGCGCACTTCATTGAGCTCGAACTAATAATTCCGTTGACAGCATTAGATCGACTAGTGTAATAGCAGAACCCGTGTTTGTGACAATTTCCATTAAATCAAATTAGTTTTCATCTGATGAAAATAGAGAAAAGTGAGAGTTGTGCTTCGAAATCGTGAATTCCAGGAGGAACTTCGGGTGGATTCGTCCGAATTGATTATCGCGAGTTTGTGAGTGCCTAGTCTGACAGCGCTGTCCCTGGAAGAAATGAGTTGCTACCAAAGTTACATGTAAAGAGGATTTCGAAGGAGGATTTATGCGATCTGGAATACGGTCGTTTGTCATTTCAACGTTTGCGTTCCTTTGTCTGTTGGTCAGCTCACCAACGCTGAATTCACAATCCACTGACGGAACGATACTAGGAACGGTAAAAGATGCCAGTGAAGCCGCTATAGCTGACGCTCAGGTTACAGTTACAAACGCTGAAACTGGCATCGCTAAGAGTGCGGTCACTAATAAATTCGGCGACTATGAAGTGCCCGGGTTATTGCCTGGTAAGTATGATGTAGAGGTAAGTTCCAAAGGATTTCAAACCTCAGTTCAACGAGGCTTTTTGCTGGAGACGCGTGCCATTGTTCGCGTCGACGTTACGCTCCAGGTCGGAGGTATTCAGACGAAGGTGGAAGTGAATAGCGCTTCTCCAGTGATTACGACGGAGACCGCAACCATCTCCGAGGGATTTGAAACGGAGGAAATTAAGGATTTGCCTCTGAATTACCGGGCTACTTATTCGGCGGGGGCCATCTTCTTGGTATCACTGCTTCCTACCGTCCAGACTGACAATGGTTATAACCTGACGTTGGCCGGCGGACACACTTCGATGAATGAAGTAACGATGGATGGTTTTTCCATTATGAGCAATCGGTTTAACAATGGAATTACTCAGCTATTACCGTCGACGGAAGCGATTTCGGAGATCAATGTAACGTCTGAGTTGGGAGACGCCGAGATCGGACAAGTCGGCCAGATTTCCTTCATAGGACATGGCGGCACGAACCAATACCACGGATCATTGTTTGAATACTTTCAAAATGACGCATTGGATGCGGTGCCTTTGTTCCAAACAGAGAAGGCGAAACTGCGCGCGAATGATTTCGGAGGAGCGTTGGGAGGTCCTATTCGCTTTCCAGGCTATAACGGAAAGGATCGGACTTTTTTCTTTTTTGATACGGAGTTCAACCGTAATAACACCAGTAATTCGATCGTGGAGGGCGTACCGACGCCTGATATGCGTAATGGAAACTTCTCCGCTCTTTGCAGCACCTACAATGCAAGTGGAGTGTGCAACAGCCCGACAGGCATTACGCTCGTGAATCCCTTTACGGGGCTGCCTTATCCAATGAACACGATCCCAACAGGGCAGATAAACACCGTTTCTCAAAATATCCTAAACACTTTCTATCCGCAGCCAAATTTCAACTCTGGCGATATTTCTTCAAACTATCGAGTCATCGCGCCGGCCCCAGCGCACAGCAACCAATTTGATGTTCGAATCGATGAAAAGATCACCGACAAGCAATTGCTTTGGGGTCGCTTTGACTACCGGAGGTCGAACGATCTCTTCGGGCTGGGCTTGTTGCAGGGAAGTGAGAATCAAATAGATAACACCAATAGCTTTGGGCTGACTTACGATTACAACATTAAATCCAATTTGCTCAATGAAGCCCGGTTCGGTTATGTGCAGCAATACTACGGTGTCGCGTTTCCGCAATTTCCTGATGGTGCCGCTCTTATTGCGCAACTTGGCCTGAATTTGCCAGGGCCGTTCCAGAGTGGCTCAGCCATTCCAGGGTTCATTTTCCAACAATCTTCGATTGCGAGTACTGCCAATAACCGCCAGGAAAATCGTCACGAACACCGCTATCAATTTGATGACAATCTGAACTGGATTCACGGCCGCCACGCTTTAAAATTTGGAACTGACATTCGGTGGAATGGTTATTCTGACTTCGTGCAGTTTACTGGGGCAGATAACTTCGGTAATTTTGATTTTGACGGCGCTTTTACAGGTTTCGATTTTGCGGACTTTCTTCTGGGCCTTCCTTCACAAAGCAACATAACCAATGCAGGGCCCAACTTCTCGGCCAAGGAACGGGCATACGCCTTCTACGCGCAGGACGAATTCACGGTGAGCCCTAAATTAACGATCAATTTTGGATTGCGCTATGAAGTCCATCCTCCATTCTTCGACCCTGGTCTGAATATGGCCAATTTCGACACAGCAACTGGCGCCGTGATTCTTCCAAACCAAGCGGCCTTCGCAATTACAGCTCCGATATTCCTAGCCTCGATCAATGCGTGTCCGGGTAACCCAGGCGCGACCACACCTTGTACACCAGTCCTTCCGGCTAATGAGGTAGGACTGCCTAAGGCTCTAAGAAAAACTGACTACACAAAAATTCTCCCTCGGTTTAGCTTCGCTTATCGATTGACGGACCGCTGGGTAATACGTGGGGGCTTCGGTATGTACGACATGACGTTACTGGGGAACGTGTTCTATAACGGAGTCGGTATCAATACCGCCGACGTACTGTCTTTTTCCAACTCGTTCACCGCTGGAACTCCAGCCATTCAATTTCCAAACACTGCTATTCAGGGCATAGGCAACGTTCCGCCAATAGGTTCAAGTAGTTTCTTTACCGCAACTCAATTCAATCTTCACGATCCCTACGCAATGCAATGGAATCTAACGGCGGAAAGAGAATTGGCCAGGAATACAGGTCTGCGGGTAACTTATACGGGAATGAAAACCATTGGGCTTTTGGTGAACGAAGATGAAAATACAGTGCCTATATGTGCCTGCCCGTACAATCCCGCTCTTAAGCCGTTTCCAAACTGGCTTGAAGTGTACGAGGGCGTAAATGGAGGAGAGTCTTTCTATAACGCCATCGGCGTAGTCCTAACTCAGCGGTTCGATCATGGTCTCGTTGCCCAATCAAGCTATTACTACACCCACAGTTTGTCGGATGCGGATGGTTCAGCCGGCTCGCTTAACGGCAATTCTGTCCTCGAAAACGGACCATTCATCATGAATCGCTTTGATTTAAAAAGTGACTGGGGCAACGTAAATTGGACTCATCGTCATCGTTGGCTCAACACCTATGTTTACAAGATCCCGTATGGACATGGCGAAAAGTTCGGCAACGACCTAAATCCGATCCTTAACGCTATCGCAGGAAATTGGCAGACGTCTGGAACATTTCTTGTACAAAGCGGTCCCTTTCTTACACCGAACTATTACGGCGGGAATGATCCATCTGGAACGGGAGCTAACTTTAAAAGTCCAGGGCAGCGACCAGACCGCGTGTGTAATGGTTCCGTTCCACATCCGAGTGCCAATGGATATTTTAACGTGGCTTGTTTTCCGATTCCTGCGTCAAACATCGGTCGCTTTGGAGACTCGGGCGTCGGTATTTTGACGGGACCAGGAACCGTGGTTTGGAATGCTGGCGTATTTAAAGTGTTTCCAGTCAAAGAAAGATTGCGATTTCGACTAGAAGCGACTTTCACCAATATTCTCAATCACGGGAATCTCGGTGTGCCTGACATGAATGCAGCAAACCTTTCCGATTTTGGTGTCGTACACAGCGGGCAATCTCAAGAAGGCAGTGGGTCCAGGACGGGTCAACTCGGCTTGCGGATGGATTTTTGACCATACAGTTTCCGTGCATGACAAAGAGACCTATCGGATATTCCGTGATCTTCGTTAACAGTTTTAGGTGTTCAATGCCAGTTCGACACAGCAGCTGGTCTTGTTCGATCCCCGAGCTCAGAGAAGACTGATGCGACCGAAGCTATTAATATTTTTGATCTCGTTGACGTTCTTAGGGCCGATTACCTCGAAAGCGCAGCAGGCCCCCGCCGACAAAAGAACCGAAGTCTATGTTGTACCCTTCTCGCATCTTGATCTCTATTGGGCGTGCACACAAGAAGAGTGTCTGAGCCGCGGCGACTACATCATAAGCAAAGCCATTGAGCTGGCCAAGCGTTACCCGCAGTACCGTTATCTGTTGGAAACTGAGGTCTTTGTTTCGAATTTTGTAGACAGCCATCATGGCACAACGGAACTGGAAGATTTCAAACAGTTAGTGAAAGAAGGCCGAATAGAGATTGCTCCGCTATGGGCGGCGATCTACCAGAATCAGACGCGTGGTGAGGCCTTGGTGCGCAATGTAATTTATGGCAAACGTTACGCAAGGGATGTTTTTGGTATCGATCCAACCGTCGCACACCTTGCAGACATACCGGGTTTCACGCGGCAGTATCCGCAAATCCTCAGCAAGACTGGAACGCCTTACATGGTCATGACGCGCATGGGTCCGCGCGACCTATCGCTATTCAACTGGAAGGCACCAGATAGTTCCGCCGTTCTAGTGTGGAACACGATTAACGGATACGGGTGGGGTATCGGGTTGGGCCTGCACGTTGATCTAGACAAAGATCACCTGGATGCAATTGCACATGATGTCAAGAATGTCGAGGCAACGACCAATGGGCCAATATATATGGGCTGGGGCACGGACCTTTTTGCTCCGTCCGATAAACTCATCGACAATATTTCGGTACTGAATCAGCGTCTTGCGCCGATCCATTTTCGTTTGGCTACAGCCGAGGAGTTTTTCCATGCCGCCGCGACACAGGGGATTCCCACTTTGTCAGGTGAGATTCCGTCTTCATGGGCCAATTTAACAACTTCGCTGATTCCGCTTTGGCTCCCGGCGATGTCCGCCACTGACACCCTGGTCAGCGCCGAAAAGTTCGCCTCGATCAATTACGCACTTGGGTATGCCGACTATCCGGACAAGAAATTCGAATCCTTATGGAAGGATAATCTGAAGTCCCTAGATCACAACAATGACGGGCAGGGTGGAGAAATTGGAGACGAACGCAAGCTTGGGTACGCGCAAGAAGCCTCACTGGGCGCTGGCCAGATTTTACGCGATTCGTTGCGCAATATTGCCGAGCGGGTAAAGAGTCCTTTTCCGAGGAGCACTCCTATAGTGGTATTTAATCCGCTGAATTGGATGCGAGACGACGTCGTCAAAACGCACTTGACGCTGTTTGGGGAGGTGGGAACCGATGAAAACGATGATTACAAGAAGGCAATGCGCTTGTTAGATGAAAAAGGTAATTCATTACCATTTCAGGTTGAACAATACACGGACGGTAGTTCGCGATCGCTCGATTTGGTTTTTACCGCACATCAAGTACCGTCACTAGGCTATAAAACATATTATCTGGTCCCTTCCAACGGGGCAGACACTTTCCCGAACGCATGCGACGTAAAGTTAGACGACGATCTCAAAGCAAAACAGGCGAACAGTACGACGGGGTTGGACGTATTGGAAAACGAGTATTACCGGGTTTCCGTTGAGCGCGCTACTGGAAGGATTGAAGTATTCGACAAGGACTTGAACCAAACAGTGAGCAAAGGAATCGAGATCGCTGCAACGGAGGAACGTGGCGGGGACGATCAAAATATCATACTACCGAGCGGCCGAACAATCGTTAATGTGATCGACAAAATAGAACTTGAAGAAAATGGCCCAGTCCGAACCGTTTTGCGGATCAATGGGAACGTTGGTGGTATTCCAATCCTTCAACGACTCACTTTGTATCGTGGCATAAAGAAAATCGATGTGGATGACACGATTGATTGGAAACCCGGCAGAGCGATGAATATCGAACAAGTTTTCCCTGTTCTTCAAAAAAATGTCGAAGTGAGGAATGGGATCCCGTTTGGAACAGCCGCATCCACAGACATCATGCCAGAGGCGGGGCCGCACTGGGAGGATGAAGTGAGCCCCGACATTTGGAAAGGATGGAGACAGATTCAAGATTGGGTATTTGTAGGCACAAAAGAGTGGGGTTTCACTGTGAGCGCCGACCATAACCTAATTCAGGTTGGAAATAGCGCAATAAGGGCGGACATGTTGAGAGGCACACGATTTAGCCCGGCGACGACAGTGCAGAACGGTCAGACAATTCTGGACGTGCGACCCACGGCTGGATCATACGTTTTTCGATACTCGATAACCTCCAGCAAAGGAGACTGGTCCCTCGCAAAATCGTGGCGCGCCGGAATGGCATTCAGTACACAATTGATTCCTGTTACCTCAGCAAATTCACTTTCAGAAAAACCGTTGCCAGCGGAGGAATGCTTTTTGTCGCTAAATGCCGACAACCTTGTGCTCACTGCTATGAAAAAAGCCGATGACGGGAGTGCGATCGTTCTGCGAGCTTTTGAGGTTCAAGGGAGTACGGCGGAAAGCTCAATACTATTCTTAGGACAACAGCATAGTTTTCGTGAGGCCAATCTTCTGGAGGAAGATCTTCCAAGCGGAGATCAGAAGACTCTTCACATGCAACCGTATGAGATTGACACCTTGAAATTAAGCGTTCATTAACCATACGGCATCATTTTGTTGAAGTACAAGAGACTGATGACTAGGTTCAAGCTGACGTTGTGAAGCCCATTCTGACTTTCGGCCTTACCTATTCAAGAATGCGTTGGATGATCGCTGCGCTGCTCACGATCCCGACGATTCTCATCGTAATAGATCAACAGACATTATCAGTGTTAGCCCCCGTTCTCCGTGACCGGTTCCACATAAGTGCTCAGGGGTATTCCACAATCGTCAGCGGCTTTCTCATCTCATTCGCTGTTATGTACACGGTGGGAGGAATGTTAGTCGACCGTATCGGTGAACGAACTGCAATGGCTGCATTTATTATCTGGTTTTCGATATGCACGATCTTAGGAGGATTGTCGCGAGGGCCCTGGACCCTCGGCATCAGTCGTTTCTTACTTGGAATCGGTCAACCAGGAAATTATCCCGCTGCACTCCGTGCCTGCACGCGATGGTTTCCGAAGGCAGAGCGCGGCTTACCAATCGCTCTATTCTCGTCCGGGGGGGCCATCGGAAGTATTATCGCCCCGCCAATAATCGTTGCGCTTTCGTTGACTCTGGGATGGAGGGCCGCTTTTTTTCTTCCGGGATTGCTCGGATTTATTTGGCTTGCGCTCTGGCTTGCGATCTACCGATTTCCGCAGGATTATCCCGGGATTTCGTCTAGCGAACTACAGCAGCTTGACGTCAGCCAGGATCACATTGGAGCCACGGAAGCCCAGCAGTGGAGTTCTCTGTGGAAGGATCGGAACGTGTTAGCGTTAGTATTGGCGCGATTTGTATCGGACCCCGTTTGGATCTTCTATCTTTTTTGGATTCCCGAATATCTGAAAAGAGAGCGTGGGTTCAGTTTAGCAGATATCGGATTGTACGCTTGGATCCCATTTGTCGGCGGCGCTATGGGGGGAATGGTCGGCGGGCGAGTTTCTGACATGTTGATCGCCAGAGGAATGCCGGCGGCAAAGGCTCGGTCTCGTATTCTGTACATATCGGCAGCTATCGCTCCTTTTGGAATGCTGACGAGTCGGGTGCATTCCGCTGCGATCGCAATTTTCCTAATTTCCATTATGGCCTTTGTGGCCTTCTCCTGGTTCATAAATACGGCCGCGATCATACCGGATCTCTTTTCGGAGAAAGTGGTGGGTTCCGTGCTGGGCTTCATGGGTACCGCAGGAACCTTGGGAGGGGTTCTGTTTTCCACTCTCGTCGGGTTTCTTCTGACCCATTATTCTTACACGCCTGTTTTCATCCTTGCAGGAACAATGCATCTTTTCGCGTCTTTTATTCTTTGGTTTTTGTTGAGGCTGCAACGCGCGCCTGCTCAGAGTAAAACCGTCCTGGCCGTTTAAGGTAAAACGTATGAAATTACCAGGCAGATCCCGATGGCGGTTAATCAACGAGGAAATCTCGTGAGACTGGACGGAAAAGTCGCGATTGTAACCGGTGGCGGTGGAGGAATTGGGCGAGCTATAGCCATCGGATATGCACAGGAGGGAGCAGCGGTAGTTGTTGATGATCTATTACCGGATGCTGCCGAAGCAACGGTAAGTAGAATTCGGGCCTCTGGTGGTAAAGCTGTCGCCGTTTCTGTAGATGTTTCTAACCTAAAGGCCCACGATGCCTTAATTGCGGCCGCCCTGAAGGAATTTGGGACATTAAACATTCTTGTAAACAATGCAGGCGTGGAATTTCATGAGCCGGCGCTAAAGGCCAGTAGCGAAATCTGGGATAGAACGCTTGGGGTCAACCTCAAAGGAGCTTATTTCCTGAGCTGCAAGGCTGCCCCGGTGATGACGCGGTTCGGCGGTGGAAAGATAATCCATATTTCTAGCGTTCATGATGTTGAACCGCTCCGAGACCGAGCTATTTATTCAATCAGCAAAGCTGGCGTAATGATGCTCGTAAAGTCGCTAGCATTGGAGCTTGCCGAATTCAAGATTCACGTTAATGCGATTTCGCCTGGGGCGATCCTCACGGATATGAACCGGGTAGGCCTTTCCGATCCGCTGGAGTTCGCGAAACTCCTTGAGCTGATTCCAATCAAACGGATCGGTGCGCCGGAAGACATCGTGGGAGCAGCAGTATTTCTCGCTAGTTCCGAATCGGATTATGTGACAGGGACGACAATCTATGTAGATGGCGGACTCCTTCTGCTTTAGTGGCTTACAAACGAGAGGTGCAGGTGATGGATTCTCAAAATTCCGCAGATATTCTTAATCATGACGATATTAGTGAACGCTACAAACGCCTCTACGCGGGAGCCGTCTACGACGTGCTGGAGGGCATGGGTTATCCAAATCAAGCGCTATCACACCGCCTTACAGCTTTAGCGCCTGGGATGAAACTCGCAGGCCCAGCATTCACAGTAAAAGGAAGCGTAACCGCCGAGCGCGTGGAGGAAGACCGCGCAACGGCCTTGCAGATGGTGTGCAAGATGACACATCCCTGCATAGAAGTACGCGATCGAGGAACACCGTTCAACGTTGCAATCTACGGTGAGCTGAGCGCTACAACAGCTAAGGCACACGGAGCGATAGGCGCGCTTCTCGACGGCGGTACGCGCGATTCTGCGCTGCTTATGAACATGGGCTTTCCTGTTTTCGCTCGATACCGATCTCCAGTCGAAGCGTTCGGCAGGTACATGATTCACAAGTTCCAGGTACCTATTTACGTCTCAGGCGAGCTCACTGATACCGTCAAGATAGAACCCGGCGATTTTATTTTCGGCGAAGAGGATGGAGTGGTGGTGATTCCAAGGGATTTGATTATGCCGGTTCTAAGTAAATGCGAGGAAATTAAGTCGCTTGAGGATAAGGCTCGCGTCGATTTTGCCCGGGGCGACGATCCCCTGGACGTTTTCAAACGTTACCACCGGTTTTAAAGGCCGGAGATATAGGTGCAAGAACAGAGCTTGGGGCTCAGTGAAAAACACAGTCTAAAATGCTGAATATAAAGCCAAACGCGAAATGGGATCTAGTTAGCCTGGGAGAGGTGATGCTCCGTTTCGACCCAGGAGACATGCGTGTCGAAACAACGCGTAACTTTCGGGTTTGGGAAGGCGGGGGCGAATACAACGTTGCTCGCGGACTGAAACGATGTTTCGGTCTCCGTACCACTGTTGTGACGGCAATTGCAGACAATTCTATCGGAAGATTAATCCAAGATTTGATTTTTCAAGGAGGTGTCGATCAATCCCACATTCGATGGGTTCCCTACGATGGCGTAGGCCGAACGGTCCGAAACGGTCTCAATTTTACGGAGCGAGGCTTCGGAATCCGGGCTGCGTCGGGATGTTCCGATCGTGGGAACACCGCTATTTCACAACTCGAGCCTGGTGATATCAATTGGGATGTCATTTTTGAAGAGGAAGAATCACGTTGGTTTCACACCGGGGGGATATTTGCGGCCCTATCTCGAACGACTGCCGAAACGGCAAGGGAAGCGATGGATGCGGCCCGGCGTCATGGCACGATTGTTTCTTATGATTTGAATTATCGCGAATCGCTTTGGAAATTCATGGGCGGCCACCGACGGGCGGCAGCGGTGAACCGGAGTCTCGTGTCGAAGGTAGATGTGTTAATCGGAAATGAAGAGGATTTTACGACTGGATTGGGTTTCGAAGTCGAAGGGTTGAATTCAGACTTCTCAAATTTGTCTATCGATAGCTATCGCAAAATGATGGAACAACTTCTTTCGGAGTTTCCCAACGTGCGAATTGTTGCAGCAACTTTGCGAAATGTAAAATCCGCGAGTCGCAATGATTGGGGTGCGATCTGCTATTGCGATGGGAACTTCTACCAATCTATCACGCGAGAAAACCTTGAAATTTACGACCGAATTGGCGGTGGGGATTCTTTTTCTTCCGGACTAATCTTTGGTCTCCTTTCGGGGAGGGGCGAGCAGTGGGCTTTGGAATGCGGGGCAGCACACGGAGCCTTGGCCATGACGACGCCGGGCGACACATCGATGGCCACATTACTGGAGGTCGAGAAACTTATGAAAGGACACAGCGCCAGGGTGGTTCGGTGATTCATCACGTTCTGTCGGCTCTAGCGGAAGGCGATTCCAATTGGTAGCGCATCAAAACAAACTCGAAGTCATTCGGAGAATACTTGGCGAGGGAATTATACCGGTAATCCGTGCAGATTCGGCCGAGCTGGCGTTACGCGCCATTACGGCGATTCAGAATGGAGGACTATCTGTTATTGAAATCACTATGACCGTTCCAGGCGCGGTCAAAATCATTCAGGCGATGAAATCCCAATTGGGAAGTGATGCAATAATCGGCGCTGGGACTGTACGTGATAAGAAGACGGCACAGGCCTGTATCTCGGCCGGCGCGCAATTCATAGTATGTCCCATATTAGAACTCGAAGTAATCAAGTGTTGTGTTGAGATGGGAGTGGCGATAATGCCTGGCGCCCTCACGCCGACGGAAGTCTTCAAGGCATGGAGTGCAGGCGCCGATTTCGTCAAGGTTTTTCCTGCTAGTGCGGTTGGGGGAGCTAGCTATATCAATGCGCTAAGAATTCCGCTACCTGAAGTCCCCTTGGTGCCTACAGGGGGTGTTTCGTTAAAAACGGCCGCCGACTTCATTCGCGCGGGAGCGGCCGCTTTAGGTGTAGGGACAGACCTCGTCGACATTGCGGTCTTAAAAAGAGGCGAAGACCACTTAATTTCCGAGCGTGCGCATCAATTTCTTCATATTGTTCAAGAAGCTCGCGCGAGTTTAGTATCAAACGGCGACGTTAATTCTACTGTTACGAGACCCTGATGGCGATTTGGAAAGAGCTAAGGTTCATCTCGCTGGGTGCCTGCCTAGCGGAGCCGCGCTCTAATCCCTTGAACTTTTTATCGAAGAACGGGCCAACGAGTTTCGATTTCTGCCAGGCGCTTCTTCACTTTGGTCTTCTTTAATTTAAGCCGAAGCGTTGCTTTTGGTTCTTTTTCCAAACGATGGACCCAAGCGTAGTCAGCCTTTAGTTCCTGGGGTTTTTTCTCTTGCGCTAGCCGACCCGCGCAAAGACTCGAGCAGAACTCTCTACGTCCAATCCGCTCCGGCAAGATGAGTTTTCCGCAGCCTGGTCTTTTGCAGATTTGGATGGGAAGATCCTTCTTGCGTGTACAAGACACGCTCGTCTTTTACGAATTTTGAAGTGCGGTTGTAAGAGTCATTTGCCGCGGTTTTATCCGCGAGCAGAGTACCGGCACTTTGATTAATTCTTATTTCTAAGAATACATGACCATTTCTCAATATACAGATAATAAACAGTTTACTAAGTATTATGCATGAAACTTTAATAAAAATATTGACAACAGCCGTTGTCTGGGATAGTATACGACTGTGGAGAATCAGAGGAATGCAACCCAGCACATTAAAGCAGTTGAAACGACATCTTCGCCCTGGACGTGTGTACCGCAGGGAAGACCTTCTGCCCTGGTCCCACAGCCTCGATCGACACCTCAAAGAGCTTACGGGCGATAGGACCCTACAGAAGCTTCGTACTGGTTTGTACTACTGCCCTCGAAAATTTGAATTTGGAAACGCTCCCGCGGACGAGCACGAACTCGTGAGAGCCTTCTTACGGACAGATCGTTTTGTCGTTACGTCACCAAATGCCTACAACCAGTTGGGACTCGGGACCACACAGCTGTACAACAAACGGGTTGTGTACAATCAAAAACGGCATGGAACATTTCAGCTTGGCAATCGACTAGTCACTTTCGAGCGTAGATTGAACGTTCCCAAACGGCTCTCTCCCGAGTTTCTGCTGGTTGATCTTGTTAATGAATTGGACCAGCTCGCAGAAGATCAGGACGCTGTCTTTTCTCGCGTTCGTGAACGAGCCAAAGAGATGGACTCCAAGAAACTTTCACGAGCTGTTTCTCTATACGGCAAATACTCCACGCAGAAAAAGTTCCAGGAGATATTGCAACGTGCCGCCTGAGCCTTTTCTGCATGAAAGGGGCGATTTCAAAGCGCTCGTCGAGACCGTTGCAGAAAAGGAAAAGATCGATGATCGGGCTCTGGTGGAAAAGGACTACTGGATCATGCATGCTGTCTTTGGGCTTAAACAGCTTGGCCTGACGTTTGAGCTTAAGGGCGGCACCTCGCTTTCAAAGGGTTTCGGAGTGATTGATCGCTTTTCTGAGGACATCGATATTCGCATCGATTCCTTCGATCAATTACAGGTCGACACAAATCCAAATCATGACGGGCCCAGACACATCGAGTCTCGACGACAGTTTTTTGAGAAGCTGCGCGAGAAAATCAAGATCCGTGGAATCACTGCGGTCGAAAGAGACCCAGCATTCGAAGACGACAAGATGAGAAACGGGGCGCTCAGATTGCGCTATGAGAGCCACGTCGACTCTATCCCGGGCCTCAAAGACGGCATCCTTTTGGAGGTTGGCTTTGACCAGACGACTCCCAATCGCGCTGTTACAATCTCTTCCTGGATCGTCGAGTTCGCCACCGAGAAGAAACTTCAGTACCTTGACAACCGGGCTCTGGAAATTCTGTGCTACAACCCCGAATACAAGTTCGTTGAAAAACTCCAGACTGTCGTGAAGAAATACGGGCAATTCAAAGAGACAGGAAGACTCTTACCCAATTTCGTCAGACACTACTACGACATCCGCAAACTTCTCGACGTGCGAGAAGTGCAGGCATTCATCGGTACTCCAGATTATTTACAACACAAAAGGAAGCGCTTCAAATCAATGAGTCAAAACGTCGCAGAGAGCGGGGCTTTTACGATCGAGGACGAAAACGTCCGCAAACAATTAGACACGGCGTACTTAAAGACGGCTCCTCTCTATTATCGCGGACAGATTCCCTTGAAAGAAATTTTCGCCCGAATCCAACAAGACCTTGCACGTCTCTAGCGGCTTAGCAACCTTGATCCTACATGGAGCGGCGTATGTTTACGTTGTGTATCGAGGTTCTTGCCTTTACAAATTGAGCAGTTATCGCAGCCACTGTTCGAGCGGGTTCCTTTAGTATGGCGGAGAGGGGGGGATTCGAACCCCCGATCCCGGTTTTGCCAGGATAACTGCTTAGCAGGCAGCCCTGTTCGGCCACTCCAGCACCTCTCCGCGGCGGTGAACTTTTGTAAATGCTGATGCGAGCATGAATTATACCACGCACGGTCGGCGTCATGGGCGCGACACGCCGGGCCGCTGCGGTCTCGCTGCATTTATCGCGAGTTAGTGTTCTGCTTGGTCAGTCGCGAGTAACCGGGCATCTTCGTCTGGGGAACCGCGTTTCCAGTGTGCGCTAATCAAGCGCCATGTCAGGTTCACAAAACCAATTCAAAAGGCCGAGACTCGATTCTAGGTACCGCACTATAGATGCACGCCTCGGAACCATTAGTTCTTGGTGTCTTACATTGAACATTGTATTCCCCAACAAAAACCACTTGAGGTAAATTCCTTCTCTTAACTCACGGATGCCCCAGCTGGCGTCGCGCAGGCGTCGGCGGGCGCCCCGATATGGTGGGCACAATAGCTCAATCTAGGGTTGTCCGCTGCCTGAACCTGTCGCAGACTTGCCGCCGAATCGGCGGAGAAAACCTAGACGAATTGACAAAGCTGTTCAGCGCAGAAGCGACCGATAGCCGCATCGTCTTGAACTTAAAAGAACTGACCCTTGTGGATGAAGACGCGGTAATTCTTCTTAAGCGCTGCGAAGCGGATGGCTTGACCCTAAAGAATTGCCCAGCATATATCCGCGAGTGGATCACGAGTCTCAAATAGAACCTTGCTGTGTCAGCGTTGAAAATATATCGGACGATTCGAAAGGAGGAAAAATGTCGGTACAAATAATCTGGGCAAATGAAAGACCCTCAATTAACCATAACGCACTCTTTGAAATCGAGGATAGGACGCTAGCGTCAACTACGCTCGACGACAACGAACTCTCTGATAGGCGACTACCCCGGATTGTCGGCAAGAGCGCAGCTCTCCGTCGCGTACTCGGTTTGGTGCGGGCTGTGGCGCCGACCGATGCCACCGTGTTAATCAACGGAGAGACGGGAACCGGTAAGGAACTCATTGCGGAAGCCATTCACAAGTACAGCGATCGATCGAACGGACCGTTCGTAAAAGTGAATTGCGCTGCGATTCCCGCTGGTTTGCTCGAAAGCGAGTTGTTTGGTCACGAGCGTGGCGCCTACACTGGAGCGGTAGCACGCAGTACTGGGCGCTTCGAGCGTGCTAACCGAGGTACGTTGTTTTTGGACGAGATCGGTGACCTTCCGCTGGAGTTGCAGCCAAAACTTCTTCGTGTCGTGCAGGAAAAACAGTTCGAGCGACTAGGCGGTACGGCCACAATTCACACCGATGTGCGAGTGATCTGCGCTACCCATCGCAATCTCGCTGAAATGGTTGACGAACATCAATTCCGCTCTGATCTCTTCTATCGACTTAGCGTGTTCCCGATTGAACTCCCGCCGCTGCGTGAACGCCGTGAAGATATCCGTTTGTTAGTCCAGCACTTTGCGATGGATTACGCTGCTCGATTGCACAAGCGAATTACGACCATTTCAGAGCAATTCATGGCCGCACTTGCGCGGCATTCATGGCCCGGAAATGTCCGCGAGCTCCAAAATCTGATTGAACGCTCGGTGATTCTGTCCACTGGCGCCGTGCTTAGTGGTTCGCCGCCCGAACCCATTCCCACAAGAAGCTCACCGCTGGTGGGAGGTCCCAGCGATTCTTCAAGCTCGATAAATCCGGGTCCCGACTTTGGCGCGGGAAAAGTGCGCACGCTGGCGGAAGCTGAAAGAGAACACATTACCGAAGTTGTGCAGATGACTGACGGATTGATCGCAGGCAAGGGCGGTGCCGCAGAGGTCTTGGGATTGCCAGCGTCAACTCTTCGCAGCCGTATGAAAAAGCTTGGCATTAAATCCATGTGGCGCTCGTAACACCACAACCCAACTTCTCTGTTCAGATCTGTTGAGTCCATCGACGCGGATCAGCATCCGCGGCAGTCGTGGAAGCGGACTGCACGAAGACACCTATTTAGGAGGATATTTCTTGAACATCTTGTCCACTGATTTTTCGGTCTGTTTTTCATCGCCTTTTTGAGAGTTTGATACGCTGTCTACGGTAGCTTGTCCACGCCACACGAGATGCTTTTGGGCGACGTCGTACAAATCGACGGTGAGTATTCCCATTGTGCGAGGCTGCTCGGTGGTGATCGCTGTGTCCGAGAAATCGCCTCCGTCCCAACCGCCCCATCCACCCCAACCCCCATACACTCCCCAGAGGCCACCGCCCCAACCCCAACCGGGTCCGAATCCATCATCGGTTGTCGTTGCGTCGAGTAGCTCTTGGGTCTGGATGTGAAAAGTAACGTAAAGATCGGGCACTTGCTTTCCCGAGGCCAAGGTGAGTCCTTTCTCACTGAGTCGAGCGTCAACATCGGCCTTCACCCAATCTGTGTAAAAAGAGTTGGTCTGACGCGGGCCGATCTTCCAAGCGTAGGTCTTATAGCTGGGAAATGAGGCATTCTGGCTCCAGTTGATCTTGATCGTCTGTGCGAACAACGGGGACGCCATCAACATTACGCAAAGCGAAGTTAGAATTCGTAAGCTTTTCACGGTGATTTTTCTCCTTTACTCTGCCGAGAGTCGCTCCCGGCCGTTGCGCCCGAAATTATAGCGAATCCTCTATTCGAAGCTCCTTCTGCGTTCTGCTAACAAGATTTAAGACCTTTGGAAGAGCGCAAGATCCACTTCTCCGCTCAACTCCTGGCGGCCTCGAGAAAGACGTGACTTAACCGCGGCGATCGAAGCACTCAAAGTGTGAGCCGTTTCCTCCACTGAGCGTTCGTCCATGTAGCGGGCTAAGATCGTTCTTCGAATTATTGGACCCAGGCGAGTGATCGCCTCCTTCAATATTTCAATACGTTCTCGCCGCAGATAGCACTCTTCTGGATTCGGGGCTCGGTCAACGAATGTATTAGAGACCGAGTTCGCAACATCGTCAGAACTCTTGGGGAAGACCTCCAGAATTTTCCGCGTACGGCGCAGCACCATGAGCGACTCATTCACGGCGATGCGTGTCAGCCAAGTGGAGAACAGGGATCTTTCTTGAAAGTCATGGAGATGAAGGAAAACCTTGTGAAAGCATTGCTGCACTACATCTTCGGCATCTTCACGGTTCTTCGTTATCCGATATGCCACCGCAAAGACTCTCTGTTTGTAACGTAGAGCCAGTTTCTCAAAAGCCTCCGCGTCTCCTCGCTTTGTGGCAGCTATCAGCGTGGCGTCGGAGTGTTTTTGTAACCCGGTTTTTCGTTCCATGATCTCCACGCCTCCCAGCGTCAGTCCCGAAAACGAGCAATTAGCGTACCAAGGCTAAACGCTAGGAAACGGGTGCACCGGGCCGCGAAATGGAACACACATCACAACTTACATTTTTTTCTCTGGGATATTCGAACTACCGACGTGGTATTTCGTGTCGATATTTCGTCACCAGGTCAAATATTGACATTCTTCCAACTGATTCAGTGCTTGCCTAATCTCTGCAAACCCTTTGAATTCGTGAGAGTGGGCCGGCAGGCGAATTACACACCGCTTGCTGAAAATGCGTCATTCAAGGAACTTGCCAAATATTCAGCTCTGCTTGAAAGGGCCAAATATGCTTGGGCTTCAGGGGAGAGCCCAGCTTGCGGATGTTCTGAACGGAAGGCCTCGATCTCCTGATTCAGATGTTCTGATGCCTTTTCCAGATTCGCCTCCTGCTCTGGCCTTACGCCCTCCATCCGGTCGGCCATGCCATCAAGCAAATTTGCCGCCTGATCGTCAAACGCCACCTGCGCCAGACGGACCGGCTCGGGCAGGTCATAGCCGGAAGATTTGGCTCGAAACCTCCACAAAGCAACTTCAGTTAGAAAGAGGGTGCGCAGGAGGGGCTGCCAGGCGAAGATTTGTCGACGCCAGGCCAGCCCTTGCTCCCGCCCAGCGCCGAACTCCAATACAACGCCATCCGCCAACGAGCGTACGCTATCCTGGCCCTCACTAATCCTCTCCCGCAGGGAGAAATATGTGTCGGTTGCGCTTCTCATGTCCGTTGCAACCGGTTCTCTCGCCAGGCGGGCCAGGAATCGCAGATTGGCTGTGAAGGCCTTCTTCATCGCCAGCCATGCAGGCGCGGCGCCTATTTGGTCGAAAACAAGCCACATCATAATAAGACCGAACAGAACGCCGACCACGCGGTCCCTTGCAATCGCCAGTGATGTCTGGAAAGCGAATTCCTGCAGATTGACAAGGTAGTAGGCAAGCGCCATTTGCACCCCACAATAGGACAATCGAGCGCTGGAGGTCATTACCCAGGAAGAAAGCGCGGTGACAACGATAAATAAAATTGTGAATCCCCCGATGGAATTGAAGTAAGGAAGAATGAAGATTTGCGACCCCATCCCGAACACAAACCCGCCTATCGTTGCGCCTACGAAACGCAAAAGCTGCTTTTGCCGCGATCCGCCGATTGTCGAAAGCGCTGTCGCAATGCACGTCGTGACCGACGTGCTGATGCCTGGCCAATTGACACCGTTGTAAACGAGGTAGCATAGGCTGGCCGTCAGGCAGCCTCTCAACGCAAATTTTATGTGCTCGGGGTCGGACAGCGCGTCCCTCGCGAAGATACTCTGCGGCGGGTCTTTGCCCAATGTCGGTGGCACATACGCATCAAGTGGATGAGATCCAACAAAGCTATCCGGAATCAGCGACACAGTGCTCTCTAGCTCGCGCAGGATAGGCACCGCACTCAATGCATTGCCTGCCGGCAGAGGTTCGCTCAGGTGTGGGGCCCTCCTGGCCTGCAAATCGGCGGAGATAGCGGCGAGGTTCGCTGCCAATCGTCGCATTCGCATCTTATCGTCGTCAGAAAGAGGCGCGCTGGGAGGGGTCCAATTGGCAGCGGTGTCGACAATTCTTGCTGTAAGCGCGGTAACAGCGGCCATTTTCTCGACGAAATGCGGCGAGTAATTAGACCGCTGCAAAATGAGTCGCAATCCGGATGTACCCACCATGCCCAGGCGCGCAAGATTTGATGCTGTCTTATCGTCTATCGGGCGGCCTTCTGCTACGCACTCAAGAAATTTCCTGACGGCCCCCAGTCGTTCCGCGATCGGCCGAACAATCTGGTCCCCTGGCTTCCTCGACACAAATGCAAGTTCCAGGGCCAAAGTGACCGCGGTTCCTAACATTGTGATCAGCACAAGACGGAGAGTGTCCTCCACGTTCCTTTCCGCCGGTACGTAGCGGTCCCACAAAGGAACGCCGATGGCGAGAGTGAACGCAAATATGACCGCTGCGGAATAGTTGTTCAGGGCCCGGAGCATATAGAACGCCAGGAAGAAGGAAGCAAAGACCCAAAGCAAATGAAGCGCCGGGATGCTGATGACAAACCAGGCCGAAACGATTAGATAGATAGCCCCGAGTGC
>Ga0209420_1000233_pt1 | contig 33704 bp, 28 predicted proteins | sample BlaSpr_A8_OM1_O1_FD_187972 | JGI IMG/M metagenome (GOLD analysis project Ga0209420, IMG submission 187972) | Forest soil microbial communities from Thunder Bay, Ontario, Canada - Black Spruce, Ontario site 2_A8_OM1_O1 (SPAdes) (version 2) | ecosystem: Environmental > Terrestrial > Soil > Boreal...
CCGCCGTACCTTTGATAATTCGGCTTGTAAATCGCTCACGTTCGTGAACGTGAATTCGGTACGCGCCTTTAAGGAAACGCATCCGAGATAATTGCCGAGGCTCTTCGAATCAAAGCCGGCAAGAATCGCCTTGCCAGCTGCGGTGCAATACAACGGAACTCTGCGATATTTAGTAAAGACTTGAACGCCCTCGCGGCCTTCCACACGCTCGAGCAATATGCCTTCCAAGCCTTCACGGAACGTCAGCGAGACGGATTCGCCAAGTTGCTCTGCGATCTTGCGCATAGCTGGCAGCGCACGTTCGACAAGATTGAAGCGACTCACTATGATGGCACCAAGGTTGAACAGCTTTAGTGTTGCTTGGTAGCCCTCTGTTCTCTGGTCCTGGCTCACAAAGCCGAGCGTAATAAGTGTCCGAAGAAAGCGGTGCACCGTACTTGGCGCCATGCCAATTTCCGCAGCAATGTGACTGAGCGCTTTGGGATGATCTGAAAACGCAAGCAGCTCGACGATCGCAAATGCCCGTTTCACCGATGTTATAGCAAGCGGCTGGCTGTTGCGTTGCACCGAACGCAGGTCGCTATTTTTGGCTTTGGATATCAGGGACCTGGAGGAGGCTCGCTTCATCTTCACAATGTCTCAGATTGTAACCTTGTTTGGCCCCGCCCCTATCCAAGCACGGACTTCATTCGCAGGCCTGGCGAATAGCACTCACAGAGGGCAATAGCCTAAACCAAACCAGCAATCGACGAGCTAAAAGTTAAGCTTAAGCGCAAACTGAATGATTCGCGGATTGCTTGCCATAGACGTAATTACACCAAATGTGCTTGCAGTGCCCAAGTTGGCGGCCGGGTTTGAAAAATTTGGTGTGTTAGTGATATTGAAGAATTCAGATCGGAACACCAAAGTCCAACCTTCATGAATAGGCAGCGGAAACACTTTCGACAGCGAAAAATCCAAATTCCTCTGATCTGGTCCACGGAATTCGTTTCGGCCGCAGTCGCCGAATCCAGTGCCATTGAATAAGGGGGTCGGAGGGGCAAAACCAGCCACGCTAAGAAAGTCGTCGATGCGGCTTTCCACCGTGCCGGTCGTTTCTCCAGGAAGACCGGTGCAGTTCGCATAACCACTGCGGCCATAGATTGTACCGGAACGCGAGTCGGTCACCGAAAACGGCGAACCAGACTGCAAGAGAAGAATTCCGGATGCGCTCCAGTGGCCGATAACATTCCGCACGAACCGAGGTTTTCCCGTGAGCGCCGGAGTGTCATATACGAAGCTGAGAACGTACCGATTCGTGCGATCGTAATCAGCGGGTCCGTAATTCGCATTTGGGGTCAGTTGATTACCTGTGAGAGTCGACGCGTCCAAATCCGAAAGACCGGCGCCTTGGCTTGAGCTCAAATCCATAGCCTTCGACCAGGTATAGCTGGATTGAAACTGCAAACCATATCGCCACCGTTTGGTCACTCCAACTTGCAAGCTATTATAGTTTCCATCCTGCTCCGGAACCCATTCGGTGACACTCGAACTTAGGCCTAAATAAGGCCGCCGTTGCTGGACGTTTGCAACCGTGGTTGTCGTTTGCCCATTCACGGGGTCCGCTGCACTGGCAATCAGCGGTTGATTGTAGCCCACGCCAATCGGGATCCGCGTAGATTTTGATCCGACATAGGATACGTCGAGCATCATATCCTGACGAATCTGGTACTGCGTACCCAAGCTGTAGGATTGCGTGTAGGGATTTCGAAAGTTGTTCGGGCTGACGGATTGAAGAGTAATCGAGCTCGTCGGCGTCAATGGGACAAATTCCGGAAAGGCTGATAACGGGGGCAGCGCTGGGAAAAATGGGTTTTGGAAAGTCGCACCGGCGTTCGCTGCGCCCGATTGATTTATGGTCAACGTATACGGCTCGTTCTGGATCAGCTCCAGAGGATACTGTGCGGAATTGCGCTCATAGTAAATTCCATAGCCTCCCCGGACGACTATTTTGTCGCTCCCAAAAGCTCGCCAAGCGAACCCAAGTCGCGGGGCGAGGTCGCGCCAATCCTTGCGCCAAATGTCGTTGCTTGTCAATTGTGTGACGCCCGGCGACGTTGGCCCCGTGTAATTTGCGGCAAGTAGCAGCCCGGCCAAGGTGCCGCCCGCGGGGGGCACCGGAACCGCTAGCGAGGGATCAAAATTTGAAAGCCTGCCTTCACTGTCGCTCGGCGGACTAAAGAAGTCGTACCGCAGACCAAGAGTCAATGTGAGGGTCTTCGAAACGGTGAAATCATCTGCGACAAAACCGGAGAAAGCAAAATAACGCTCTCCCTTTTCGAATTGACCCGCCACAGCCTCCGACTGGAATACGTTGCTGAAGCTCGATCCGTTCTGTGCCGCGCTCATGCCGAGCAGAAAGTCGGGAAAGCTCTCGAATACCATTTGCCCAAGCCCGCGAGTCTGCAGGATGGTATTGTTTTGGTCAAACTCATATTGGCCGCCAATCCGAAGATTGTGCCGGCCCACTCTGTGGCTTACCATGTCTTTCCAGACGAAATCGTTCGTACCCTCTCGAAATAGCGCCTGCTGCGTGCTAAGGGTGAACAGGCCGCTCACGCTGATATAAGGAATTTGCGGCAGGCCTGTGGGCGGCGTGATGCCAACATCAGAATTGTTCACTGGTACTTCAACCACGCGCCTACCCGCGAACCGTATGAAACCAAAGGAGGCCTCATTGGTTGTCGTGGGACTGATCTGGTAGTTGTCCGACAAGACCCCCATCACGTTATGGTCAAGTTCCGACTGACCGAAACCCGGTACATTCGCCCCACCTAGAGATGCAGCGAATGGTGCGTTTAACGGCGAGACTGCATAGAAGAACCGAAGCGACACGATATCTTTGGGAGACAAGTCCTGGTCGAGATCTAAGGTGAACTGGTTTTCCTTATAGCTCGCCGGGCTCGAGTAGGACGACTCGCCAGTTCCATTCGGTAGGATAATCTGGGGAGTGGGGATTACGTAAGACCCGTTTGGCAGTTTGAAATTCAACAGCGCCAGTGCGGCCGGATTGATGTTGGAGCCATCGCTGGCAACCGCGACGCCACCAAAGGCTCCTGTCTTACCGCCAAACTCTGCACCAAGAGCCGCCGCCGACCGGTTATTCGTAATCGGAGGCAACAGTACAGTACTGGACCCGAACGTCGAAAAGCCGTTCCGCTCACTGGTACCCTGATACCCGATAAAGAAAAATGTCTTATCTTTCCGAATCGGGCCACCAAACGTAAAACCATACTGATTGTGATCTAGCACGGGCCTGGACTGACCGGCGAGATTTCGAAAATAGTCATTGGCATTCAAATCCGTATTGCGCAAAAACTCAAAGACATCGCCATGGAAATTGTTTGTGCCCGACTTACTGACAATATCCACGTTCGCACCCGCACTACGGCCTGAGCTGGCATCGTACTGTCCGGTTTGCACTTTGAATTCCTCTAGCGTATCAGGAGCCGGAACGGCCAGCCCAACCTGAGGGCCAAAACCCTGCGCTGAGTTTTCAGCAATATTGTTCGCGTCGATGCCGTTATATTGGAAATTGTTATAGCTGGTACGTACGCCGTTGGCCGAGACGTTTTGTTGGTTCTTCCCAAGCGTAGCTGCATTAGGCAGTTCAACGCTGACTCCCGTAGAGAGATCGAGTATCTGCGTAAAATTTCGATTCGAGAGCGGCAGGTTGACCATGGCCCGCTCATCGACGACCCGACCGAGCGTAGCATCCGTCGTCTGAAGGAGTGCAGGAGCAGCGGACACTTCGACTTGCGACGTCACTTCGCCAAGGTCGAGCGTGATATCAATCACGGTAGTCTCGGTCACGACTACCGGCACTGTCTCAACGACCTTCTTCTGAAAGCTCGCTGCGCTTGCAGTCACCGTATAATTTCCAGGGGGGAGGAGGCTCGCAGCGTATTGGCCATTCGCGTCGGATTTGAAGCTCCTGGTTTGCTGCGTACCGGTATTGGTAACATCAATCACCGCGCCGGGAACTACAGCCCCAGAGGGATCCTTCACTTTGCCGGAGATGGCCCCTGTTTCAGATGTCTGTGCGGAGGCACCGGTGGCGAGAATTAGAAGCGTTGATACAAACAAGACATAGCGCATCGCTCATTCCTCCTGTTTTACCCGGACGGCAATTCGCTTCCACTTTCTGGCCTGAAACCCCATGCAGTGCCGTGTGAATGCGAAAGCGTGTTATTCCGCACAGTGGAATTAGATTCCACATTTCTCGCGTCATTTATACCGGTCAGGAATCGCTTGTCAAGAAGTTTTGACTACGCGGCAGCTTTCTGGCGTCGGATTCTCCATGCGAGGTATCGCGCGAGCCCATCAATCGACAAGCAACCGGCGGTCAGAATGCAGCCGAGAGCAACAAAAAAGACTTGACAAGAGCCTGGATCGGCACGATAAAGCCGCTTGCAGAATAATGGAATGTAATTCCACATGGTGGAAGTAGAGAATATTGACAGCAATTCGACGATTCGATCTGTAACCTTGGCGTCACGTTTGAATCCGTGAGCTTTATAAGCGGAGGTACTGAAGATGTGCAAGAAGTTGGCAAGCACGAGAGTGTGCCGTGCATTGTTATTTTTGGCGTGCTTTAGCTTGGTTATTCCATGCACGTACTGCCAGACGAGCGCGCTCGTAGATCATGGATCTCCCGCACCGACAGAAACTCTGCACCCCGGGCAACCAGACAATCGGTCACTTCAGGAGGGATTCGGATTCCGCGAAATTGGGCCGACGACCTTTGGGGGACGCGTATCGGCGCTCGCCGTGGTCGAGAGCGATCCAAACGTCTTCTATGCTGGACCAGCAACTGGTGGGGTTTGGAAGACTGTGGACGGTGGGATCACTTTTCGTCCCATTTTCGACGGCCAGCCAGTTCTGGCAGTGGGACAGATTGCAATAGCTCCGTCAAATCCTGAGATCGTATGGGTGGGAACCGGAGGGCCCGTTTCGAATTGGGGCAAAGGCGTTTTTAAGTCCGACGACGCAGGTACGAGTTGGACCCATATGGGTCTGGACGATACTCAGAGCATTACGCGGATCGTCATCGATCCGGGAAATCCCGACATTGTCTATGTAGGTGCGCTGGGACATCAGTCCGGGCCGAATGAAGAGCGCGGATTGTTCAAAACAACTGACGGTGGCAAGACTTGGTCTAAAGTGTTCTTCGTTAATAACAACACAGGCGTCTGGGATATGGCGATAGATCCTCAAGACCCTAAGGTGCTTTACGTTTCGATGTTCGAAGCAGCACGACCGCAATCCGGACTGACGACTGCCGGTCCCGGGTTTACCGGCGGAGGCAGCGAAAGCGCGCTCTATAAATCGGTGGATAGCGGAACCACCTGGAAAAAGCTGACGAATGGACTGCCTTACGAGAAGGGCGGAGATACCGGGCATATCTCAATCGGCATTTATCGCAAGAATCCAGCAATCGTCTACGCGCGTGTGGAACATCAGCACGGAGGCATCTTCCGTAGCGAGAACGCCGGCGAGACATGGACGAAGATGGGCGATCCGAACCGCTCCTTTGGTCAGATTGTTGTGGACCCAAATGACGACCAGAGGATCTGGGTCCTTAGCACGCGGCTGTTTTTTTCCGCCGATGGCGGCAAGACATTCGACCAAGACTTAGGTGGGGGTTCGTGGGGAGGAATTGTCCAGAATGTTCACTTTGATTTCCGCTCGATGTGGATTAATCCACAGGATTCTCGCCACATGATTGCGGGGAACGACGGCGGAGTGTGGATTTCGCGTGATCGGGGTCACCATTGGGACTTTGTGGATACTTTGCCGATCGGGCAGTTCTATGAAATGGGCTATGACAATGCGCAGCCGTATCACATCTGCGGCGGCATGCAAGATAATGGAGACTGGTGCGGCCCGAGCCGAAACCGGTCTCGATGGGGGATCACGAAAGATGATTGGTTCCGGTTGTTGCTCGGAGATGGAGTATATACGACACCCGATCCAAGTGACGCGAACACGGTGTATGCGGAAGCACAAAGTGGGTCATTGTATCGCCGAAATCTCACTACTCACGAAATGGCTTCCTTGCAACCGCAGCCCTCACAGGGAGAACCAGCTTTCCGATGGCCCTTTGATGCTCCTTTCGTAGTCTCGTCCCATGATCACAAAACGCTCTACTTGGGCGCGAACTTCGTCTTCAAATCGACAAATCGTGGCGACAGTTGGACGAAGATCAGCGATGACCTCACGGCGAAGAAGGGAAACCAATCTTCTCCGGGCTTTCACCGCGCTGATGCTCTAACGGCAATCAGCGAATCGCCCGTAAACGCTAACGTGATGTGGGCAGGGAGTGGCGATGGGGCTGTGCATGTTACGCGCGACGGTGGCAAGACATGGACGAGCGTCATCGGCAACATCTCTTCATTGCCTGCGGATAGCTGGGTGGGCCGCATAGAAGCCTCACACTTTGATGAAGGCACGGCATATGTAACGTTCGACAGGTCGAACAAGAACGATTATCAGCCCTACGTATTCCGCACCTCGGACTTCGGGCACTCCTGGACGGCTCTGAAGAATGGCATTGAAGTGCCCAATGTCATTCACGTCCTTCGCGAAGATCCCTATAATCGCAATCTCCTTTTTGCAGGGACCGAATTTGGAGCGTATGTCTCTTTTGATCGTGGCGCAAATTGGAAACACCTGCGGTACGGTTTCCCGAACGTCTCGGTCCACGACATTCAAATCCAGCCTCGGGAGCACGATCTGATCCTGGCAACATATGGACGCTCGTTCTGGGTACTCGATGATATTCGGCCGCTTGAGGAGTTGAAAGACGCCTCTGGCGCTTCTGATTTCCATTTATTCACGCTTCGTCCGTCGATCGACTGGCGGATCACAGACGAAACGAATGGCTTTCTGGGACACAAGATTTATCTCGGTCCAAACCCTGCCGGAGTGCTCGTCGACTATTACATGCAGCAAAAACCCGCAACAGGCCAGGACGTGAAAATTACGATCTCCACTCAGGATGGAAAGATCGTTCGTGAGCTCGATGGAACGGCAAACGAGGGCATCAACCGTGTTGGCTGGGACTTGCGTTATCCGACGATCGTCGAGCCCACCGAGCTCCAGAAGTGGTCCACTTATGAGGGCTTCTTTTATGACGCAGTGTATGGTCCGATGGTTCCTCCAGGAACTTACACGGTTACGGTTGCCGCCGATGGCAAGAAAGACTCGAAGAGACTGGAGGTCATGGACGACCCAACCATACACATTAGCGCTGCTGATCGTGCCCTGCACGATCAACTCATGATGGAAACTTACGAGGTCTATAAGACGTCGATCGAGGAACGAAAGAACTTCGAGGCCTTCGAAGAGTCGTGGAAGTCGACAATAGAATCTTTGAAGAAGCCTGGCGGCCCAGCCGTTCCTCAGGAGACCCAGAAGGCTGCTGCTGCTTTTGCCAAGCAGATGGACGATCTTCATGGCCTTCTTGCGGATCCAGACATCAAGTCTTTCGATGGCGGGCGCATCCCGTACAACGTGCCGGTGCAATTCACATTCTTGCTTTACACGCTGGAGTCCTCCACGGCAACACCCACTGAAATCCAAAAGGCAAAGTTTACGGAAATGAAGGATGCGTTGGCCCGAGTTTCAGCGCAATTCGAGAAGCTGAAGAGTCAGGATGCACCGAAGCTCAGGCAGCTTCTCAAGCAGGCAGGAATCATGAACATTCCAACCGAAAACACAGCACGCGCTCGCTAGTACTGATAGGGTGTTTCCGGAATGCCGAACGGGAAATATTTGGGGCAATAGGGAGCAGACAAGAATCGGAGTTCGTTGGGTTGAAAGGGATTTCAGCGTCTGGAGGGCCCAATTTCGGATCTTGAACGGCGTGCTCTCCATGCGTTGAACGATTCGGTTTACCTAAATTGGCATGCGGAATACATCCAACATCACGCACATAGCGCTGCAAAGGGCCTGAGAAACAGAATTCCTGTCAGATAGGAGTTTGTAAGGCTGGCAGGGGGTCGTGACTGTGAGATAGAAACGGTCACACGTCGTATCGCCTGCCTTTATTCGTCATCCGATGCATGTCGAGCCGTGACGATCAGAAGGTTCGTGGCAACCACAGATGGAGGGTACGAGCGTGCGGTTTTTCGTGAGGCCTGCAATCATATTCGTGCTTTTGGTCGTAACGGCCCGGTGGGCATCTAGCGCAACAAGCGGTGTTCCGATTTCTTCTGTGCAAATTTACATCGAACTCCAAAGTGGAGCCAGCGCAATTGTTCAGGAACGATACTCGGATGTTCGCGGCAGTGCCTTTGACAAGTTTCAATGCTTGACTGACTCTTCGGCGCAAATTCAAGACATTTCAATCTCCCAGAACGGAGCCGACCTGGACTTCTCAACGTCGGCGATCGGTCCCTGGGCATTTTTTACCCTGAAGACCCCGGTAGGCATGAACTTCAGTTCTTCGGAATACATCATCCAGTATCGAATGCAATTATACGATCAAGACTCGAATATTCCGATCGTAATGCCGACACACCCAATTACCTCGGATCAGGAATGGGGAACGAAAGCAACGATTCACCTACACTTGCCTGATGAGTATGGTCGCGGAGAGGTTCGCCTGCCTCAGATGGAAAGAATGGGCACGCCGACTGATTTGATCGGTAACTTCCCTGCGCTTCCGTCCATTGTGCGGTTTCGGTTCCCGTCTGGAGCTCACTTTGCGGACGGTCATAGGAAATCCAATTCAGAGGTGACCTCATTCTTAGGCACACAATTCTATACGTTCCTTCTGCTACAGGTGCTTTGGGTCATTTTTTACTTTGTTTGGGCGCGTGTGTCCGCCGGGGGCCGTCTTTGATTGGTGAGAAATACGCGAGATCCTTAACCCCTGGCTGTATCGCTCGAGAATCTGTCGAGAATACAGAGGATCATCCGTGACGCCCCCTTGGCACCTTCACGTTTTCCTGCTGATCACTGGTTTGTACGTGGTGGTGGTGTGTCTCATCGGCCTGTTGAGTTACAAAAAGACTAAGGACGAAGCGGGATTCTTGGTCGCTGGCAGGAGCCTGGGGCCTATCGTCGGCGGAGCCACGTTGATGGCAAACCAGGTTAGTGCAGGAACCACCATTGGCGTTGTTGGCTTCCACTATTTTTCCGGCATTAGTTTTCTTTGGTCGTGGGTGAGTGTATGGGTTGGTTGGCTGATCGCGGCAATCTTTGTGGCGCCCAAAATGCGCGGGATGGCTGGCATCACGCTACCGGACTACTTTGAAACGCGCTTTGACAGCCGCCCGCTTCGGGCGATGTCCGCCATCCTCATTTTGGTCGCTTACGCCGTGATGATTTCAGCTCAATACCAGGCCGGCGGAGTTCTGTTTAGTTTGATTACTGGAATTTCGTACGCCAAGGCTGTCGTTCTGGTCGCTGCCACGGTGGCGCTATACACAGTGCTCGGCGGGATGTACAGCAATGCATACGTCGGGGTGTTGAAAGCGGTCTTGCTTATCGCCGCATACGCTTTGGCGGTCCCCTTCTTATTGCGAAGCGTCGGGGGGTTTCATTCTCTGGGTTACGCCCTACATGCGATTGATACGAGACTGACTGGCTCATGGTTTTCGGTGCGATATCTCTTTGCTATATCGCTGGCGGTTGGTCTCGGACTCGCGTCGGCCCCCTATGAGATTTCCGCTTTCTATTCTCTCTCAAGTAAGCGAATAGCCCGGTTAGCGATCGGCTATTCGTTTGTATTTCAAGCTTTCATTGCCGTTGGGGTGCTTATATTCGGTCTTTCCGCGCGAAAGCTGGTGCCGTTCTTGTCTGATCCGGACATGGCTACGCCGGTACTGGGCATGAACATTTTGCCCGTGTGGACTGGAATGCTGGTCCTTCTTGCGGTTGTGGTGACTTTCACTCGTACCGGCGGCGCACTCCTGTTAACGACTTCCTCGGCCATGTCGCATGACATTTATGTAAAGTTTTTTCGGCCTCTGGCCAGAGAGAAAGAAAAGGTACTTGCTGGGCGCATCTCCGTGTTGTGTTTTGGAGCAATTCCGGCCCTCATTGCCCTTCGAAGAATGAATCTTGTGAACTTTGTCGTGATTTTTGCCTCTCAACTTCTGGTTAGTTTCTTTTTTGCACCTGTTGTGATTGGACTGAATTGGAAGCGGGCCACTCGCAATGGAGCCATCGCTTCGATGCTCGGTGGGGGAGCTACGTGTCTAATCTGGAATCGGCTCGCACATCCTTACTTCCTCGGAGTTGACCCTGTAGAAGCCGGCTTAATCGTCAGCGTCCTGTTTCTGATTATGTTCAGTCTGTTCGACAAACCCTCTCCGGAACGTTGCCTGCAAATTTTCTTCGCCCCAGATCGGCGATCAGGCGCCATTGAGGGAAAAGTTGGACGGACGGGAGAATAAGGTGGAAAACACACAAATTCTTTTCCGCGGAGGTCCGATGTTGGACCCTGTGGCTGGCGCTTTGCTCGAAGGCCGCGAAGTCCTTGTTGAAAACGACCGCATCAAGGAGGTTTCCGACGCACCGATCCATCGGGGTGACGCTACGATCGTTGATCTGCGCGGTGACGTTTTGATGCCCGGCCTGATAGACGCCCACGCTCATATTTTCCTGTCAGAAGTCGATCTGACCAAGTTGGAAAAGGTCCCTCTTACTCTGGCGGCGGCTCACAACATTGAGGGGCATGCTCGGCCGTGGCTTTACGACGATACGCGATGTCGGCGGAGCAGACTGGGGTATCCGAGAAGCTGTAGAGTCGGGAGTTTTCGAGGGACCTCGTCTTTTCATCGCCGGACGAAGTATGAGCCAGACTGGCGGGCATGGCGATTTCCGCAGCCGCACGGCAGAGCCCGAAACAAATACAAACCAATGCTGCAACGGCCTGCACTTGTTTAGCCATCTGGTAGATGGCGTTCCTGAAATGCTACGTGCGACTCGGGAAGAGCTTCGCAAAGGCGCCGATCATATCAAGATCATGATCTCTGGCGGGGTCGCCTCGCCAAATGATCCACTCGAGGGCTTGCAATTCACCGAGGACGAGATAAGGGCTGCGGTTCAGACTGCAAATTCCTCAGGTAAGTACGTTTGTGCCCATGCATACTCGGCTGCGGCCATTCGTCGTGGAGTCGAGTGTGGTGTGCGCTCTTTCGAGCATGGCAATTTGATTGATGAGTGTACAGCTAAATTGGTAGCTGAGCACAAAGCGTTCGTCGTACCGACGCTGGTGACCTATGACTGCATGAATCGCAGGGGACGTGAATTAGGAATGCTCGAAAAGAATTTAGAGAAAAACAAAAAGGTGCTCGCGGCAGGGCTGCAATCTTTGGAAATCTGCAAGAGGGCAGGCGTCCAACTAGGCTTTGGGACCGATTTGTTAGGCATCCTTCGCGCTGAGCAATCGCGTGAATTCCTAATTCGCAGTCAGGTATTGTCGCCGGCAGAGATCATCCGTTCAGCCACAGTGACGAACGCGCGGCTCTTGAACATGCAGTCGGAACTAGGGGAGATAAAACCGGGGGCCCTGGCTGATTTGCTTGTTGTCAAGGGGGATCCTTTGAAAAATCTTAATCTCCTTCAGGACCAAGGATCTCATTTTCGCACCATCATGAAAGGAGGACGATTTTTCAGGATTGACGCCTAAGTTTCGCCGAACCCAACGATGCCGCGAATGAACCGACGCCCGCTGGGACTCATTTCCAAGAACCCGCCTAGACTTTTGTTAAACCATGCACCCAGCTGCGATACGCGGCGCATGGGGAAGCATAAATTAGCGCAGGTGTCAGGGTTCAGAGATCAGGAAACAGAAATCGCTGCTGCATGAGAACGCCGGATGGGCAGGAGTTCTGGAATGCTGGGGAATACCACGAGATAGTTCCGCACGAGAAGATCGTTTCCTCCATGTACTTTTCCGACTCGAAGGGAAACAAGGTTGAGCCTGCGCACTATGGAATAGAACATGAGGCCATAGACGGTGCGCACGACGTGGTTATTTTCGAGGATTTTGGAAACGGCCAGACGAAACTCACCTTCATTGGAAATGAAACCATGGAGGACGCAAAAAACAGCGGGCAAGTAGAGGGCTGGAATCAGATACTCGATAAAGTTGCCGCAGTTGTTGCGGGGCTAGCGCAGGCGAAATAAGAAGTTGAAGTTTTGATGATCGTCATGCGCGAGACACAGCTAAGGCTGGCGACGGAGGCTCAGTTAGAACGGGCTTCTCGTCGCTTGGCCGAATAGTGACGTTTCCGGCTAAGTAACCCTTGGCTCAACTGTTGCCTTCAGGCCAATGCGCTCAGCGACCAATGTTCACCGAACTCAACATTAGTCCTGTGAAACGCGCTTGTGTTGACTCGCGTCGCCAAGTTCGGACTGGTCGGTTGCACGGAATCGCCCGCCTATGACCGTTGACCTTCGCGGTGCCGCCTACGCTGCGAGCCGGATCATCTCCATCCATTCAACTCTGGCCAAAAAAGATTGTGGAACTCGTGCAGATCCAAGACTGCTCGGATGTGCAAATCGCACTCCGCCCACGCTCGGGTTCAGACCCGAAACAAAATGCTGCCGTTTTAATGGATGATCACTCGGGGAATGTGGTTTAGGGCGTTCTAGGGCGATCATCTGCCCTAGCGCCTAGCAAAGGCCCTAAATGGGGCCTCTCGCAAACGCTTTCGATAGAGAAAAGCCCAAGTCAGGAACTATCGGCTTCAGCGGGCGCGAAAGCGACAATTTGACGTTTTTAAGACGAACCGATGCTGATCGTCTATCCTGTGCTTATTCCGGTTGTGCCTTTGCGTCTTTGGCAACCACAGGATCTGGTTCAGCGTCTTCCATCTTTGCCGTTATCGAAACGCCGTCAACTAGCATCGACGGCATAGGCCTCTTGGTTTTGACACCCAGACTTCGAATTCGCTCGCCAATGGAGAGAGCGTTTCCTTTGCCCGACGAGAACCTCTTTATCGCATCATAGTGTGCAGTTAGCGCCCCCGTAATCTTTTCGGCGACGCCGTTCAAATCAATCAAGCTCATGCTCACCTTGTCACACAACTCGCCGGCCAAACGCGCGATATCCTGGGCATGTTCTTCCTGGTCCTGGTAGCGCCAAATCGACGCAACCGTGCGCATCGTCATCAGAAGTGTCGGAGGTCCTACCAAGACGACATGGCGTTCCCACCCATATACAAAAAGCTCTGGCTCTCGAGTAACCGCTGCGGCCAGAGCACCCTCGATGGGTACAAACATCAGCAGGTAGTCATGCGCGTGTAACTTATCACTCTCTTGGTAACATCTGTCGGCAAGTTCATCGATATGCGCCTTAAAATCTCGTACGAATTGGGAAGCGTGCACTTCCCTCGTAATATCGTCTTTCGCTTCAATCAGCCGCTCGTAAGATGCAAGAGGGGCTTTTGAATCGACGACCATCGTCCGCTGGTCTGGAAGACAAACGACGATATCTGGTCTCTGATGACCACCATCCTCGCTTTTGAGACCCAATCCCTTGCCTTGGACGATGTATTCACTACCCTCCCTGAGACCCGCTGCTTCCAGAATACGCTCCAATGCTAATTCCCCCCAGCGACCAAGAAGTTGCTTTTCACCTCTTAGCGCCTTGGCCAGCCCATCCGCCTGGTTACCTATGGCGGTGCTCGTTTCCAAGATAAACTTGATTTGCTCCTTCAGTGATAGAACGTCACGGCTCTCCGCATCATAAGTAGTTTCGACCTTTGTTTGGAATGTTTGGATTCTTTCGCGCAACGGATCGAGAATTGTTGACAGCGCCGTATGCGATTTCTCCGAAAGCTCGGCGGCGTTTGCTGCCAAGATGCGATTGGCGATGTTCTCGAATTCAGCTGTCAATCGATGCTGCTGTTCGGCGACCTGCGCCGTTTGTTCTTCGATTTTCTGCCTCAGAGAATTCTCGCGCTCTTTGAGCGTTGCGACTTCAGCCGCCGAGGCGTTTGCCTCGTTCGCGGCCATTTCCCGCTGCGTTTCCAGCACGGCAGTCTGCTTCGCCTGATCTTCAAGCTGTCTCGTAAGGCCAATGACGCGTTCGTTTAGCCGCGTGGCCTCCTCCCTAGCGCTTTTAGCTTCTGCGCCAGCAGATTTGTGCTCAGTATCAAGCTCAGTTACACGAGTCCGAAGCGTACTGCACTCCTGCTCAAGCCTGGCTACGTCTGTTTGGGCTTTCGTCAGAAGGTTCGGATCAACTTCGGGGAGAGCAGGCCAGACATATCGGCCAAGTGCAATGCCCAAGCTGATCGCCAGCGTACCAATGGCCACGAGAGTGACGATCTGCATTCCTTTTCTCCGACGCTTTTTGGTTACTTGCGATTCTTGACGGCGCTTCCAGACAACAGCCCGCTAACGCGATCCCTGGATATTCCAAGTTGCATCGCAATGGCATTTAGATTTAGACCTTCTGCTCGCAACTGCCGGATTTCGTCTGCAAGCTTTTCGTCAGCTGCTTGCTTAAAATCCGTAACGAAGATGGCCTCAGCTCGGCGCAGAACCTCGCCAACAGGTAGCCTCTGAAATTCATCGCCAGCGAGCTTTTCGAGAAGGTACCCGCGTTGTTTGCTTGTAGAGTATTTCGAATCACCCGCTAACGCTGTCGCCCATTTATTCACTAGGTATTTGCCGATTCTCGTCGCTTGTTCTTCCGCGCCTTCATCAACTGTCACTAAGTTGGTAAATTCCTCCCACCAATCGCTGGTTTGCTCATAAACATGCAATGTGCCGTTTGCAACGAACGCGAGGTCAATCACACATGTCGAGCCGACCTTTGCGTGAAACCGCTGAATTTGATTCAGGATCTCGGCGGCCTCTTTGTCTTGGGCAATCTCTCCATTCAGTTCCGATTCAACTTTCGAGACCGCTTCATCAATTTCCGACTGCTCAAATGGTGCCCAATCTAGGTAAAGGATCGTTGCGTTAAAGGTCTTTGCGCAGCGCAGGAACTCTCTCCAATCGCCTCCGTTCGCGCGGTTCCAGTGAACGGTAGGCACGCTCTCATTGTCATCAGCTAGATATCCATAGAAGATTCCTACACCATCGCTGACGGCTGCTCTGCGAATCTCTTCGATGATCTCAGTCAGGGGATCATTCACGTTTCACCCTCGCCCCGTCCATCTTATCCAACTCGGCAGCTATTCGTTTGTGATAATTCATGAACTATAATTCTCATAACATAATACAGTTATAACACCGGAGAGCGAGCAGGAAGTGCTTCCGCACGTAGATTGCTCGCTTTTGTTCTCTTGATACGCTTTTCAGGAATCCGGATCGTGATTGTGTCCGTTGCGAGAAAAGCTGGCTCGACGGAAACCGCATATCATTCTATACGCAAAAAACCAACACGTATGTTCGCAACAAACTGCCCCCAAAAATTGTATCTCTGCTAGAAGAATTGCCGCTTAGTGGTGGGCGCTTTTTCTTCTGGACTGGCGCGTCCACGTTACACAGCGCCGTCGGCAAGTGGCAGCGTCGTCTGCGGGTGCTCTTCGACTTGGCCGGAGTTGCCGATGGCCACAGTCATCGCCTCCGTGACACTTATGCATTCGATCTAACGCACAACGGGGAAATGACCCTCGAAGAATTGAGGCAGGCGTTGGGACACACAAGTACGAAGGTGACGGGGGAAATTCTATTCGCATTGGATCGCAGAGCGGCAGAAGCGATTAGAAGACAAACAAGATCGCACCTGGGTCTCGGTTTCGAACGAAATTCGCATGATGATTCGGAGGCCATGGCTACGCGACAGGAAGCGCGAGGGATGCGATTGGTAGGGGCGGTAGGGATCGAACCCGACGCCCATATGTATTGAGCGCCCTCTTAGCGAAGGGACCGGAACGGAATCGCCAATTCTACGGCGCAAGAGCCTAGCCATGTTGCAGAGCGCCAAAAGGCCGGAGAACTGTCGGAACGCCCGCCCGTCGACTAGAACCCGTCTGTTCGAGAGCTAAACACCCTCACCTGACCATATCTTGATATGTGTCCGTAGTAGGCCGTAGTACGCCGTAGGTACGCCGTAGTCTACTCGTAGTCTACTAACACCCTTTACAAGTCTCACAGGAAACTTCACATTCAGGTCTGACGAGGGAATCGGCAACCTATCATTGGAGTGTGACGAATCATGACTCAACCTGAAAGCGAAACGAACGAGTCGACCAGGGGCGAGGGTGCTCACGGCGGTCGCGCCGATGCACCAAGGGTTCCCCGATTGGTCGCTTGCCTGCTGCTCTTGCCGAAAGAGTCGGAACCGATTCTACAAGCCCTTCAAAAGCTTATGGAGCGAGACCCTGAATCATCCTCTAATGGAGCAATAACCAAGCCAGAAGGACCTGGGCCGTCAACGAGCCTCGACTGTTGGTTGGGCCACTTGGAGGCTGCGGCATATCTCGGAGTATCCACGAGCACTCTCTACCACTACTCATGCCACGGGCAAATCGAGCGTCGCAAACTCGGCAGACGACTCGAATATCGGCGATCCGTCCTCGACGAGTTTAAGCAGGCTCACATCTTGCCGGCTACGCATTCTGCACTCGCGGCGCGTATAATCCCGTCGGCGCATTCCTCTGGCAAGTAGAAGGAGCGCCGAATGGGGTTGTATCAAAGAAAGGATTCCCGGTTCTGGTGGATGAGCTATACGGCAGCGAACGGACGCATGTTCGAGTCGACCAAAACTTCCAGCAAGGAGATCGCCAAGAAAATTCTCAGACGGCGAGAAGGCGAAATCGCGCTGGGATTGTTCAAGGTCGGCTTAGCACGGGTCACATTGGCATTCGCAAAGCTGTGCGAGGAATTTGTGTCCTCGCACTCGTCTACTCTCTCTACCAGCAGCCAGCGGAACCACCGTACTTTCATTAAGAACCTGAAGTCGTATTTTGGAGAATATGACTTAGCGGAGATCCAGAGGCCGATGATTGAGGAATACCGCAATCATCGCCGCCAACAGCCGCTGAAGTCGAACCCGAAGGCCACCATCAAAGGGGCGACCGTAAACCGGGAACTGGAGTGCCTTCATTGCATGTTCCAGTTTGCGATCACCCGGAAATACGTCACCGAGAACCCTGCTACCGGTGTGAGGCATTTTGATGAGCGCCGGGAGCGGCCAGCAAAACGTATGCTGACGGCCGATGAGGAGCAGAGAATCGTTGACGCGGCACCTCCGCATCTTCGCGTCGCGATTATTCTGCTCGTGCAAACGGGCGTCAGGACATACAGCGAAGGTATCTCACTTCGCTGGGACCAAGTTGACCTGGCAAATCAGGTGATTCATTTGAACGGCAACGTCAAGACAAAAGCGTCCGAGCAACCCGTTCCGCTGACTCGCCTCGCCGCAGATGTTCTGCTTGAGTGGAAGAAGGAACAGGGGACACAGAGCCCTTTTCTGTTCCCGAGCCCGTCCAATCCCGCGAAGCCCATCGGAACGGTGAAGCGAGCCTGGAAGACTACTCTCAAGAACGCCAGCGTTTCGTATTTTCCGATCTACAACCTGCGGCACGTGTTTTGCACACGCCTTAGTTGGGTTGCGCCCGATGCGGTTGTGCAGCACGCGATGCGTCACAGCAGCCCCGAAACGAAACGCTACTATCAATTGGGACTGGCCAACCAGGTCCGAGAGCACCTTGAGCAGGTGAACGAGAAAGCGTACGAGAAACAGTCACCGTTAGGTTTACGTGCTCTTGGCCAAAAATCCGTCCAAGAAAGCGTTATGGTTGTCGAGCAGCAGGAAGCGGAAAATCGAAAACCGTTACGTTTTCGTGACAGCGCGGCCGCAACAGAGGACACCTCGCAACTTGAGGCCCGCATCTAGATGAAACCGAAGGAGAAAGTGGCGCGCCCGGAGAGATTCGAACTCCCGACCCTCTGGTTCGAAGCCAGATGCTCTATCCAGCTGAGCTACGGGCGCGAAGCGACAAGTTTACCGTTCCTCGCTACGCGCGTCTATGTAAGGAATTTTTCCGAAAGAAACGACGAGTCGAAGATATCAGCACAACGAGGGGAAGAACGCGAAGGTGCTTTCCTCCCGCCTCGGGCGCCGGCATCGGCTGCAACCGGCGCCCGTGACAAAACATTTCGTGGACCGGACGCTACGCCCGCTTCCGCCGCCATATTCCCATCAAGCTCACGAGCCCGCCGCCAAACAGCGCCAGCGTCGAAGGCTCCGGAGTCGGGGTGATTTCTCCAAACAAGCCCTGCGTCTCGTCATCAATCCCGGCCGTGAAGTAGAGCGCGTCGGGATTGCCACCGTTTCCGCCGTTCCCAAACTGCAAAGCCCACAGGTCGCCGTTCACCAGGGGATTCCCTTGCGGATTATCCAGGGTCCCCAGATAAGCGCCGGTGATCGGGTCGTAGGCATTGATCTCGCCATTGCCAAAATTTCCCACCAGCAGATCTCGGCCAAATGGCCCGAAGGCGGCGGGCGCGAGCGCGATGCCCCACGGCACATTCAGCGTTCCGCCGGAAATGAGCGTCTTCGCTAGCGTGCCGTTGGGGTTGAACACATCCACGATCCCGTTCCCGTTTCCCACCATCGGCATTCCGTTTGTCCCCACGAGCGCATATTCCACATAGAGCATTCCATTGATGGCCTGCACGTTGTAGGGTGCGTAGCCCTTTGGCACGGAAGGATCGGTGAAGGAAGCGGTCTTCGCAAAGCTGCTGTTGAAAACGTCGATCTGGTTGTTTTTGAAATCCGCGGCATAAAGATTTCCGCTCGTCGCCGCGAGACCGGTAAACACAGCTCCTGAAACGGTCGCCGCAGTTACGGCCCCGCTCGTGGAATTCCATGCGACGATCGTGCCCTGCAGCGTCGAAAAAATAAAATTGGCGGCCTTCGGCGTGGCTCCGATCGTGAAACCCGTGGTGCTGTTGAACACCACGCCGGTGGGACCGGAGGGAGGCGTGCTCGCCGCCGGGATCGTCACTACCAGGGAGTTGATCGTCGTCGAGGATGTCGTGACGTTGAAGAGCGTCGAGACGCCGCTCCCCTGATCGGATACCCAGAAGGGAGACGTAGCGCTCTCCGCAATACCCCACGGATTGATTAGATTTGTGTCGGTGAGCTGCGCGGCAGCGTCGGTCTGATTGCTCGTCACCAGGTTTGTTTGAATATAGCTCACAGTATCGGCTTGAATCTGCGGCGCGATCGCCGTTGCGAAACCTGCAAGCAACGCTACGGCAAATAGCATTCGACTTCGTAGGGGAAAAAAGCGCGTTCGCATGGGCTGGGAACTCCTCGCAGCAGCCGTTTTCTTTACCGGCTTAGGTCTATTTGATCTGCGAAATGTTCAGCTCGGAAGGACGGGGCGTGAGGGAAACACTGTATGGCCCGGGGAAAATAGCCGTAACCCAAAATGAAACTGGTGGCACCCGTTAAGCCTGCGGGCACACTTTATTGCTGGCGTATCGCAACAACTCACCAGTTACACCAGCACTTCGGATACTTCCAGCCGCTGTCTTGCGAACGCGGATTCGAAGGCATCCACCACCCGGGGATCAAAATCCGCACCTGAGCCTCGCAAAATCACGTCCCGTGCCTCAAAAGGAGAGACGGCCTTGCGATACGGCCGGTCGCTGATCAGCGAATCGTACACATCCGCCACGCTGATGATGCGCGCCTCGATGGGGATATCTTCGCCCTTGCGCGGGTGATACCCCGATCCATCAAACCGGTCGTGGTGCGCCAGAATGATCGGTAGCACGCGGCGCAGCGATCCGCCCACGGGGCTCAGCATGCCCACGCCCTTGTCCACGTGCGTTTTCATTTCCTTCATTTCGTCATCGGTCAGCCGGGCGGCCTTATAAAGGACGTCGCGGCTCGTCTCGAGCTTGCCCACGTCGTGCAGCAGCGCGGCCGCGCGCACATCTTCGATTTGCTCGTTACGCAGCCCCATTTCCGCCGCGATCTGCGTGGCGTAAACCGAAACACGATAGGAATGATTCTGCGTGAATTTATCGTTCGCGATGAACTGGTTCAGGATTTGCAACACGCCGTAATACGTCTCGCGCAATTCCTGCAGGTTCCGCTGTCCCTTTTCGTAAAGGGTCCCGGTGGCATATGCGGAGATCAATAGAAATCCTGCCCACACCGACAAATCCGACCACGTCAGCAATCCTCGTGACTCAATCTTCAGCCCGCCGCCCAGCGCCAGCGGATTCATCAGGTTCATCCAGGTGATAAAGAGGATGGAGGCCACCGCGGCGCCCATCGCGCGTCGTCGCCCAAAGTAGTAGGCGGCGAAGAGCGTCGGCAGGTTGTAGAAGGTGAGTACCAGCCTCTGCCCGGAGATAAAGAAATTCACAATCCCGGCCGAAGCGATAATCGAAAGGATTAGCAGCAGTTCTTTATTAACGTCCGTTAACCGGACTACCCACTTGTTCTTCACAATGCTCTCCGCACGGCAGGCCTGAGCGTCGCGCTCCCAAGTCTCTGGCTCGGTGCATCTTCATTGTCAGTAATGGCGCTTTTGAGGGCCATGGTACTTGCGGTACCCGCGTCCGGTACCAGTTACCTATGCTTTTTTGGGCACACAAATCGGTCCGGTTCTAATCTGGCGCCGTACCTGTACTTCGACTCAAAGTGCATCGGCTGACGTTTCGCTCCCCCGACAGAAGGTCACATAACACTCCTAGTTTCAGCACTTTGTGCCACATGTAGTACGCCGGGCCTATTGCTGTACTTGCTTCAAAACGGCAAACTCGGCGCGTTGATTAGGACTTATAGAGCGAAAGAGAGGAACTTGAAGATGGTCTCACTGATCCGCAGGACAATCTTGATGGGCGCGCTGGCCTGCCTGACCGTTTGCGCTGGAAGCGCCTCCGCGGATACGTTTAACTTTGCGTATTCCGGAGCCGGAATTACGGGCTTCGGCACCTTCACCGCCACGAACGAAGGCGGCGGGGAGTCTTTGGTCACGGGCGTCACCGGACAACAGAATGGCGCCAATATCACCGCCATGATTCCAGTCGGTTCGGGCGTCTATTCCGTGCCGGATGGCGACAATTTTACCTACGACAACCTTATCATGATCGGCACGAACCCCCAGCTCGATCTGAACGGCGTCTTGTTCTCGGTCCAGGGTCAGTCGCAGCCGGTCAACATCTATTGGGACACCACCTCCTACTACGACGCGATTTATCTTGGTTCTGCGCCGTATCCCAACGACTTCAGCCTGACGCCCGTGCAATTTACGGTGACGCCAACGCCCGAATCCTCGAGCCTGCTCCTGTTCGGTTTCGGCCTGCTCGGCACCGCCTTCATCATCCGCCGCAAATCGGCCAAGCCGCAGCCCGTATCCGCCACGGCGTCGTCTGGCGCAACCGCTGCCCAGCTCGCCGAATAAGCTCGCAGCGGCCTCGCTCGCGCAGCGTACGGCGCTCGACAGCCCCGACGCACCGGGCAATCAACGGCAAGCAACAGCGGCAGATGCTTCGTTCCTCTCTCAGTTCGCAGGACCTCAGGCCCGGCGGCGCTCAAGCGCTCCGGGCCTTTTTTTTTCGACTCCTATTCTCGTCATGGCTTGCCGCCTCTCTGCTGAGATCGTTGCGTATGTGACGCGCGTTCGCGGTACATACGCTCCCGTAAACGCTTTGTTTCCTGCAATTAAGTCTGCAATGTGGCAAATAGCGATTTCTTAAGTCCTTTAATTACTATTGATTGCGCACATCGGAAGCTGTAAGTCCAATCCCTGCCGCATTTACATCAAAATAGCGGGGGGATAACCAGGGAGTTACTAATTAGGCTGTTCCGTTTCGGCAATTCAAACGCTAGTCCAGCCCGAACGGAACGGCTTAGAATAGCCTGCGACGACGAACTTTTCTCATAGCCTGGGGCCGCTTAATGGCGCGAGGTGCGATTTGATTTATGAAGGCTCAGTCTGCAAGATGGCTCGCAATCTTCTGTGCCACCACACAATTTTGTTCGGCGTGATTCTGCTCGGTGCGCTGGCAGCACCCGTGCACGCGCAAGTCCGGCAGTGCGAGCCGAATGGCGAATATGCCGCACGGCGCGCGCGGCTTGCCGGACAGGTGGACGCGCCCATCGTGCTATTTGGCTATACCGGAAAGGAAAACGCCAGCGAGGCTTACGTCTTCAATCAGGAGCCTTACTTTTACTACCTCACCGGACACAACGAGGAGGGTGCCGCACTGCTCCTGATTCCCGATAGCGTCGCCGCAAAAGGCTGGGCCGGCGCGAAAGAGATTCTCTACCTCCCGCCGCGCAATCGTCTGCAGGAAGCATGGAACGGTCCACGCATCGGTCCCGACGATCCGGACGTGCACGAAAAGACGGGCTTTGCCACCGTCGAGCGATTCGGCGATTTGCAGGACGATCTCGCCAAGGTCGCCGCCATTGTGCCCGCGCTCTATACGCTGCTGCCCACGCAGGAATCCAATGCCGGCTATCCGCACCGCCAGAATTGGGCCGCGTGGCTCGCGCAGAATGACGCGGGAGCGAAAGTCGAGCAGATCGAGCCGCAAATCGGAGCGATGCGGCAGATCAAGTCAGCGGGCGAGATTGACTTGCTCACGCGCGCGATCGAGCTTTCCGTGGACGCGCATTTGGCCGCGATGAAAATGATGCGGCCGGGACTCTTCGAGTATCAGGTGGCCGCCCACATGGAAGAAATTCACTTCGCGGGCGGATGCGAAGCCGAAGCGTACGCGCCCATCGTGGGCGCGGGATTTAATTCCACCGTGCTGCACTACGACAAGATCGGCGCGCAAATTCAGGATGGCGATATCGTGGTGCTCGATGTGGGCGGGCAATTTTCCGGTTACACCGCGGACATCACGCGCACGCTGCCGGCGAACGGCAAGTTCACGCCACGGCAACGCGAAATCTATGACATTGTGTACGGCGCGCAACAGGCCGCGATGGATGCGATCAAACCGGGGGCGCGTCTCGGCCGCGGTCCCGGTGGGCTCGGCCAGATTGCGCTCGACTATATCAATCATCACGGCAAGGACCTGCACGGCCAGCCGCTGGGCAAGTATTTCATCCACGGGTTGAGCCACCATATCGGCCTCGGCGTGCATGACGCGGGCGACCCGTATCGTCCGCTCGAACCCGGTATGGTCGTCACCATGGAACCCGGCATCTACATCCCGGAGGAGAAAATCGGCGTGCGCATCGAAGACGACGTGTTAATCACGCCCACTGGCTACAAGCTGCTAACGGCCCGCCTGCCCCGCAAAGCCGAGGACATCGAGAAAATCATGGCGGAAGCCAAGACGCAGCGAACAGCTGCGCAATAGTTCCAAAGTTGTCTTGCGCACCCTTTGCAAACGGCGCAAAGGGATGCGGCACCCGCAAAGGCTCGCGGCGCGACAGTCGTGGGGATACGGACCCACAGGGCTCACTGGATGCGGCAGCCGCCGCCCAGGGGAGGAGGGCGAAGCAAGGTTAAGCGGCTTTGGCGATGCCGGTGGGAATGCGGCGTTGACCGGGTGGGCTAAGGCCCGTATAATTGGGGTTTCCGATTTTCTGTGGAGGATAGATGTACGCCGTCATACGCAGTGGAGGTAAGCAGTACCGGGTGGCCCCGGGGGATACGGTTCGCGTCGAGCGGCTGGAAGGCAAAGTCGGCGGCAAGATCACCTTCGGCGAAGTGCTCGCGGTGGGCACCGACGAAGCCAAGGTGGTGAGCGGCAAGGATGCCGGCAGCGCGAAAGTGACGGGCAAGATCGTGCGCCATCATCGTGGCCCGAAGATCAAGGTATTGAAATATAAGACCGGCGGCCAATACAAGATCGGCACCGGCCACCGGCAGAATTACACGTCGGTGCAAATCGGCGACATCGCGCTTTAGGCGCAAAGGATTGGGTCATGGCACATAAGAAGGGCGGCGGCTCAAGCGTAAACGGCCGCGATTCACAGGGACAGCGGCTGGGAGTCAAGCGCTTTGGCGGCGAGTGGGTGAATGCCGGCACGATCCTGATCCGCCAGCGCGGCACACGGCACAAGCCCGGTCTGAATGTGGGGCGAGGCAAGGACGATACGCTCTTTGCCTTTGCCAGCGGTTTCGTGAAATTTCAAGACCGGGGCAAGCACGGCCGGTTCATCAGCGTGCACCCCGAAAAGCAGCAGCCTGCCGAAGCTACGGCGGCTTCCGCGAACTGATCGCTTTGTTTCGACAGAACTTTCCAGGCGGTCCCCTTACTTTTGGGACCGCTTTTGTATTTAGCGGCCGCGAAGGCGCCGCTATCAGGTCTTAACCTTCCGTGTTCGTAGACGAAGCCCACATTCACGTGAAAGCCGGGAACGGCGGAAATGGCTGCATGGCTTTCCGCCGGGAGAAATACGTGCCGCGCGGAGGCCCCTCCGGCGGGGATGGCGGCCACGGCGGCAGCATCTGGATCGCGTCGTCACAGAACGAAAACACGCTGCTGCGCTATCGATTCAATCGGTTGTTTCGCGCGGACCGCGGGCGGCACGGCGAGGGCTCCAACTGCACCGGACATTCGGGTGAAGATATGGTGCTGGAGGTGCCGGTGGGCACGGTGGTTTACGATGAATCTACAGCCGAGCAATTGGCGGACTTTACGGAACCGAACCAGCGCGTGCAGGTGGTGCGAGGAGGTCGCGGTGGCCGCGGCAACCAACACTTTGCGAAGCCATGGCACCAGGCGCCGCGCGAGACCGAACCCGGCGAAGAAGGGCAAGAGCGCGACCTGCGCCTGGAATTGAAGCTTCTGGCTGATGTGGGGCTGGTAGGTTTTCCGAACGCGGGCAAATCGACTTTGATCTCGAGGATTTCGGCGGCGCGGCCGAAGATCGCGAATTATCCCTTTACGACGCTCGAACCGGCGCTGGGAGTGGTTTCCGCGGAAGGACATTCGGCAAAAGCGCGCGCGGGCGGACAGATGCGCACGTTTGTGGTGGCCGACCTGCCAGGACTGATCGAGGGCGCGCACGAAGGCGCGGGGCTGGGCACAAAATTTTTGCGGCACATCGAACGCACGCGATTGATCGCGCACTTGATTGATACGAGCGATGCTTCGCTGGAAGACCCGATCCACCAGTTTGACGTGATCGAGAACGAGCTTTCGTCTTTTAGCGAAGCGCTGGCGGCCAAACCCATGATCGTGGTGGCCACCAAGCTGGACGCCACGACGGATCGCACGAAGGTTGAAGAGTTACACACGTTTTGCAAGAAGCGTGGCCTCGAATTTCATGCTGTTTCCTCGGCGACGGGAGAAGGAATCCAGGAGTTGGTGTACGCGATGGCGGATGCGCTTGATCGTATACCGCGGCAATCCGCGCGGGACCTTTCCGAAAAAGAAGATGAAGGATGGCACGTGCCGCCTGGCCCCGAGGAAAGTCCGCGGTGAGCGAAAAAGAATGACGCGAACGCCCAACCGCTCCATCGCGCTTTTTGGCGGATCGTTCGATCCGATTCATGCGGGACATTTGGCCGTGGCGGAGGCGGCGCTCGGACGGTTTTCGCTCGACCAGATCATTTTTATTCCTTCGAGGACTCCACCGCACAAGCAGAAGCAGCGGTTGGCGCGATTTGTGGACCGATTTGCGATGGTGGCGCTCGCCTGCGCGAATTGCCCGCAATTCGTCCCCTCGCTGGCGGAAGCCGGAGCAGACCTGCAGGGCAAGCAGGTGATTTATTCGGTCGAAACGGTGCGGACCTTTCGGCGAAAGCTTCACGGGGAAAAGCCGAATCTTTACTTTATTGTGGGAGCCGATCAGTTCTTGAACATCTCCAAATGGCGGGAAAGCACTGCCCTTCTAGAGATGTGCAATTTTATCGTGGCGAACCGGCCGGGTTTTCAGCTGGAGAAATTGCGTTCCGCGATCCCGCAGGAGCTCTTGCGGCAAGCGGAGAAGTCCGATGTAAAACCGGAACCTGGCGCGATTGCTCTCCAGAAAACCGTCGTGCACGTGCTCGAAAGCGTGGCGAGCGAAGTCTCCGCCACGGAAATTCGGCAGCGCGCGCGACAAGGAAAATCCATTCGCGGGCTTGTGCCACCGCTCGTGGAAGAATACATTGAAAAGCAGGGCTTATACCGGTGAACGAAAACGATTCCCTCCAACCTGAAGTGCGCAGCGCCATCGAGGCCGCGCAAAATAAAAAAGCAGCCAACATCATAGTGCTCGATCTAAGCGGCTTGGGAGCGTTTACCACTTATTTTCTGGTGTGCACGGCTTTCAGCACGCCGCAGGCCTCCGCGATTGGCGACGAAATCGAGCATCAGCTTTCCAAGCTTGGGCTAAAAATCGCGCACCGCGAGGGACGCGGCAACTCCGAGTGGGTATTGCTCGATTACGGCAACCTCATCGTGCATGTTTTCACGGAGCGCGCCCGGCTCTATTACGATCTAGAGAGACTATGGAGAAGCGCGCGCCGGATTTCGATTCCGGATCTGGAAGCACCTTCGATGCCCGCTTCATTCGATCAAGGAGCCGCGGAAGCATGAGCGATAACGGCACGACAGCGGCCTCGCTGATGACGTGGGTCTCGGAAGACCCGGCGTCGCAGCGCGTGCTGGATATGGCACGCAAAGTGGCGCGCTCGAGCACCACGCTGCTGATTACCGGCGAAAGCGGCACGGGAAAGGATCATCTGGCTCGGCTGATCCATGAGATGGGTGCGCGGCATGATGCGCCGTTCCTGAAAATCGATTGCGCCAGCCTACCGCACGAGTTGGTCGAGTCCGAGCTTTTTGGACACGAGCGCGGGGCGTTTACCGGCGCCGTGGAACGCAAACTGGGGCGGCTAGAAATGTCGTACGGCGGCACGATCGTGCTGGACGAAGTGGCGGCCCTAACGCCATCGATTCAATCGAAATTGGTGCGGGTGCTCGAAGAGCGGACGTTTGAACGGCTGGGCGGCAACGAAACTTTGCGGCTGGACGCGCGGCTGATTGCACTGACCAATGCCGATTTGCAGCAACTGATCGCCTCCGGACAATTCCGCGAGGACCTTTACTTCCGGCTAAACGTGGTGAGCGTGGCGCTACCGCCGTTGCGCGAGCGTCCGGCGGACATCGTGCCGCTCGCCGAGCATTTGCTGGCACGGCTTGCGCCGGTCCATGCCCGAAGCGGCATATTATTCGACGCCGACGCGAAGCACGCGCTATCTTCCTATCGCTGGCCGGGAAATATCCGGGAGATGAAGAACGCGATCGAGCGGGCGTTAGTGTTCGGCAAAGGCGACGCGATCGGCGCCGACGATTTGCCGGAAAGCGTACGCGCGGCGATGTTGGGACCTTCCCTGGCGCTGGCGCGGCTGCGTTCGCTCGAGGATATGGAGCGGGAAGTGATCACGGCAACGCTCGAAGCAACACATTACAAGATCACGCGGGCTGCGGAAATCCTGGGCATCAGCAGGAAGACACTTCTGGACAAGCGCAAGCGCTACGGGTTGAACTGACGGCGAGTTCGCGGCTGATTTTGATCGTTCTTACTCCCCATGAAAATTCGATTGGTGATGCTCGGCAAAACGCAGCGCGCGGAATGCCGGGCGATGCTGGAGGATTACGCGGCGCGCATCAGGCGATTTGCGGAAATGGAAGTGAGCGAGATGCGCGAAGAGTCCGCGGCGCTGAAGCGGCTAAGTTTTGCACCGGGCTCCACGGTGGTGCTACTCGATGCCGAGGGGAAGCCATTTTCGACCGCGGCGTTTGCGAAATGGATCGGTACGCAGCGCGATCGCGGTACACGAGAATTGATGTTTTTGTGCGGCGGCGCGGAGGGGTTCCCTGCAGCTTTGCGAGAGAAAGCCACATTCAAGCTGGCGCTTTCGCCGCTCACGATGCCACATGAACTGGCGCGGGTGGTGTTGGCCGAGCAGATTTACCGCGCGTTTACGATTCTCGCCGGACATCCTTACTCGAAGTAGGCTGGGCTCTTGATTTTACCTAGAGGAAAGCAATTTAGTGCCGAGCTCTAAGTGACGCGGCGTTCCCACCCTTACAAGGCAAAGGGTGGGGCACCCGAAAAAACCTGTCGAGGCGGGGGCTACGCACCCTACAATTTCGATTCGTTGCCTGCGACGAGCTATTTAGTGCGTGGCACGAAATGACGCCGCGTTCCCACCCCTACACGGCAAAGGGTGGGGCACACCGCGGCTTGACGTTTCTGCGGCGCGACTGCACTATGAGCTTCCAAGCGCGCGGGATGCCGCATTTTCTCCATGCCTGAAGACAGAGGATTGCTGATTGTTTACACAGGGCCGGGCAAAGGAAAGACGACCTGCGCCCTGGGCACTGCATTTCGGGCCGTCGGACAGGGATTGCGCGTGTTGATGGTACAGTTCATTAAAGGATCTTGGCATTACGGCGAACTGGACGCAGCCAAGATGCTGGGCGACGACAAGATGGAAATTCGTCCGATGGGCCGCGGGTTTGTGAAAATCGGCGGAGCGGAAACCGATCCGGAAGATTTACGGCTCTGCGAAGAGGCTTGGCAATGGGCTGTGGAACAAATGCAGAGCGGAAAATACGACCTAGTGATTCTGGACGAAATTAATTACGTGATCAGCTACAAAATGCTAGACGCCGACAAAGTGACGCGGGAATTGGCGCGCCGGCCGGAGCGGCTGCACGTGATTTGTACCGGACGCAACGCACATCCGAAACTTGTGGAACTGGCGGACCTGGTGACGGAAATGCGCGAAGTGAAGCATCCTTATACCAAAGGAATTTTGGCGCAACGCGGAATCGACTACTGAGCGGCTTATGGCCTGGTTCAAGAGAGAACGGCGCGCGATCGATAAGCCAGTTCCTGCGGACGAGCGGCGAGTTCGCACGGAAGGTCTTTGGACGAAGTGCGAATCGTGCCGGACGATCGTGTGGAAGAAGGATCTGGAAGCGAATCTGCACGTTTGCCCGAAGTGCCAGCACCACTTTTCGCTCGGCGCAACGGACCGGATCGCGATGCTGCTGGACGGGCGCTGGACGGAACACGATGCGGGGCTGGCTTCCAACGATCCCCTGAAATTCACGGACACGAAGCCCTATGCGGCGCGGTTGCGCGATTCGCAACGAAAGCTAGGCATGAGGGACGCCGTGGTGACGGCGGAAGGAACGCTCAACGGGCGACCGGTGATTTGCTGCGCGATGGAGTTTCGCTTTATCGCCGCAACGATGGGCGCGGTGGTAGGCGAAAAAGTGACGCGCGCGATCGAACTGGCGATGGAACGGCGGGTGCCTTTGGTGATCGTCTCCTGCTCCGGCGGAGCGCGGATGATGGAAGGCGCGATTTCGCTGATGCAGCTTGCGAAGGTGTCCGCGGCGCTGGCGCGGCTGGATGAAGTGCGGCTACCTTATATTTCAGTACTGACGAATCCGACGACGGGCGGCGTGACCGCAAGCTTCGCGATGCTCGGCGACCTGAACATCGCCGAGCCGGGCGCGCTGATCGGCTTTGCGGGACCCCGCGTGATCGAGCAGACCATCCGGCAGAAACTGCCGGAGGGATTTCAGCGCTCAGAATTTTTGCTGGAACATGGATTCCTGGACGCAGTGGTGCCGCGCAAGGAATTGAAGGCCTACCTCTCGAACGCTCTCGAATTGTTCCTCGCTTAACCGCGGAATTTTGATGAATTACACCGAAGCGGTGAACTATCTGCTGACGTTGGGGCGCGAACTGGCGTCTCCGTCACAGACGCGCGCTACGAAGTTCGACTTGAACAACATACGCGTGCTGGCCGCCGGGATGGGCGACCCGCAGGCGCGTTTTCGCTCCGTGCACATCGCGGGGACGAACGGCAAAGGGTCGACCGCGGCGATGCTGGACGCGATTCTGCGGAGCGCGGGCTATCGCACGGGGCTTTATACGTCACCCCACCTGGAGCGAATCAACGAGAGAATCCGCGTGAACGGCGCGGAGATCGGCGATGCGGAATTCGCGGAGGCGTTTAGCCGGTTGCACGCGGCGATCGAGAAAATGCTCTCTACCGGCGAACTGGCGGCGCATCCAACATTTTTCGAGTGCGTGACGGCAATGGCGTTCGACGTGTTTGCGCGCGAAGCCGTGGAGTTTGCAGTGCTCGAGGTGGGAATGGGCGGGAGGCTCGACGCGACGAATTTGGTGACGCCGCAAGTTTGCGCGATCACGCAGATTGCATTCGATCACGAGAATTTTCTGGGGCATTCGATCGAGCAGATCGCGGGGGAAAAAGCGGGGATTATCAAGCCGGGAGTGCCGGTGGTGTCTGCCGCGGAGAATCCCGAAGCGCGCGCGGTGATTCAACGCAAGGCGCGGGAACTTGGCGCGCCGTTAGTGGAAATTGACGCGGAGTATCGTGTGAAGGTTACCGCGCGCGAAAGTGGATTCTATGATGCTGCCGTGAGCGATCTTGCAGAACGCACCTTAATTTCACTGCGACCTAGGCTACCGGGGCGGTTTCAGGTGCGAAACGCTGTGACGGCGTTTGCGGTGGGGCGAATTCTTGCGGAAAAAGGCTTCGGGCGAATCGATGAGCACGCGATCGCGGAAGGAATTGCCGGCGTGCATTGGCCGGGACGGCTCGAGCGCCTGCAGGAGTTGCCAGTCGTGTATCTCGACGGTGCGCACAATCCGGCGGGGGCGCGCGAGCTTGCCGCGTTCTGGAAGGAAAATTTCTCCGGGCGGCGAATCTTTCTAGTTTACGGCGCGGTCCGGGACAAGGCCGTGGACGAAGTGGCGGGAATTCTGTTTTCGCGGGCAGCGAAGGTGTTTATTACGGCTGCGCATCAGCCGCGCGCGATTTCGGCAGAGGCGCTCGCGGAAATGACGGCGCATCTGGCGACTAGCGTAGAAGTCGTTCCGGATGCGGCGGAAGCAATGGAGCGCGCATTGGCTGTGGCGGAGCCTGCGGATGCGATTTTCACTACGGGGTCACTGTACCTGGTGGGCGATTTGCGGCGGTGGTGGCATTCCCGGACCACCGCCGTGAATCGAGACTGAGACGGCAAACGCAGAGTGTCTTCTGTCTAGCGCACATGCCGATGTAGCGCACCGAGTTGCTGGGCTGCGATGTGCGATGCTAGGATTTAGTGACGATGATTTCCACGATGCAAGATCGAATGCGGGTCGGAGTGCCCTATCGCACGGCCAAGGAAGAACTCGCGGGCGAGCACGCGAAACACGAATACTACTTGCGCGCCATCCGCGAGGCGGGGGCGCACGCCGAGCCGATTTCGCTGCGGCTCGGCGATGCGGAGCTGGCGCGTGTGGTGCGGTCCTTCGATGCATTTGTGCTGCCGGGAAGCCCGGCGGACATCGATCCATCGCGTTATGGTGCGACGCAGCACGAAAAGTGCGGCGAGGCCGATCCGGCGCGCGAACGCGTGGATTGGGCGGTGCTCGAGCACGTATTCGCAGAGCGAAAGCCGCTGCTCGCGATCTGCTATGGGATTCAGTCGCTCAATGTATTTTTGGGCGGCACGCTGGTGCAGGATGTGCCCAGCGAAATTGCCGGCGCGCTGCGGCATAGCAAAACCGGCAAGATTGCGGGTGAGGTGTCACGACTTCCCTCGGAGGATCCTCTGCATGCGATTCGGATCGAGCCGGGGACGCGGCTGGCGCAGCTTGCGGAGTCCATTGCGGTACCGGGAGCAGAAAAGACGTCCAAGGCTTTGGTGAATAGTTCGCATCACCAATCGATTTTGACGCCGGGGCGCGGTTTGAAGATGAGCGCGATGGCGCCAGACGGCGTGATCGAAGCTGTGGAATGGATCGAAGGGCCGGCGCAAGTGCAGGGTGATAGGCCGGCTGGTTGGGTTACTGGCGTACAATGGCATCCTGAGCGTCCGACTGGCGATGCGACGGCGGATGCGTTCTCCGCAGCCCTCTTTCGAGCGCTGGCTCTCGCGGCTGCGGGCGTGGCCCCACAGGCAACCTGAATCTCCTAGCCAGTTGCAGATAAGCTCCAATTCCCAGGGGGAAAGATGATTTCACTGGCCGGCAAGGCAGCGGTGATTACCGGCGGCTCGCGCGGAATCGGCGCCGCAACGGTAAAGCTGTTTGCGCAAGCCGGGGCGGACGTGGTGTTCAGCTACCAACGCAGCGGCGATGCGGCCGCGCAAGTGGCGGCCAAGGCGGCAAAACATGGCACCGTGGTGGAAGCGTTCAAGGCGGACTTGGGCCGGATGAAAGACGCGGAGAAACTGATCGAGCATGCGACCCAGCGGATGGGGCGGCTGGATATCCTAGTGGCAAACGCCGGCATTTGGAACGCGGAGGATCTGCCGATTGAACGGTTGCGCGAGCGTGATTGGGACGACATGCTGCGCATCAATTTGAAAAGCGTGTATGCGGTAACGCATTTCGCGGCACCAAAAATGATCGCGCAGCGCAGCGGGCGGATCATCGCGGTGAGCTCCACGGCGGGACAGCGCGGCGAGGCGTTTCACGCGCACTATGCCGCAAGCAAAGGCGGAATCATCAGCTTTGTGAAAGGGCTTTCGACGGAACTGGCGCGCCACAATATTCTGGTGAATTGCGTGGCGCCTGGCTGGGTGGATACGGAGATGTCGCGTCCGGTGCTGGGGACGAAGGCCGGGACGAAGATGATGTTGGCGCAGATTCCGCTGAAGCGCCCTGCGAGCGCGGGAGAAATTGCAGGACCGATCCTTTTTATGGCCTCTGATCTGGCAACCTTTATCACCGGAGAAGTGCTCAATGTGAACGGGGGAGCGGTTTTGTGCGGCTAAGAAGGCAAGTTGCCCGAGCGGTTTGGATGGCGGCGGTCTGCGCAGCATTCGTCGCGGCGGCCACGATTCGCGAACGGGGCTTCGTTCACGCGCAGAACGCGGAGACGCTTCCACCGGACGCGAGCACGGCGAAAGCCAAAGACATCCTGAAGCAAATGATCGACGGGCTCGGCGGGCAGGCCTATCTTTCCGTGCATGACAGCGACTGTAGCGGCCGCATCTCGCAATTTGGATTGGCCGGGGACATGATGGGCTTTGTGTTGTTCCGGGACTACCGTATTCTGCCCGACAAGGACCGGATCGAGTACGGCAAAACGGCTTTACCGATCGACATTTACAGCGGCGACACGGGTTGGACGCTGGACCGAAGTGGAGTTGGCGAACTACCGGCTACGAGCGTGGCTGAATTTCAAGGCCAACTGAAGACTTCCTTCAATAACCTGATCCGGGAGCGGCTGAACGAACCCGGACTATTTTTCTCCTATGCGGGCGCGGATGTGGTGGATTTGAAGGAGTCGGACTGGGTGGAAATCGCTGATGGCGATCAAAGGACGTTTCGCATCGCGGTAGATCAGAGGACGCACCTGCCCGTGCGAAGCATTGTGATTACGCGGAATCCGGATACGAATGAAGCGAGCGAGGAGTTGACGTATTACTCTGAATGGCATTTGCAAGACGGGGTGGAGACCCCTTTTCAAGTGAGCCGCGAGCGCGATGGACGGCGCTTCTACCAGGCATTTTATTTTTCCTGCAAATATAACCAGGGGCTATCGCCAGACCTTTTTACTCGCGCTTCGCTGGATGAAAAGAAGGGCGGGAAAGGTAAGAAGAAGTAATTTCGCCCTCATTACTAATTGATAGCGAATCAGCGCAGAAGCCGAATCAAGCAATTCTGCTTAGGTAAAATGGGCGGCATGAGGTTCCCTTCCACACCATTTTGCCGGTTGGCGACTTGCCTGTTAATACTGGCTGCTTTTGCGCCTGAAATCGCGATTTCGAATCCACAG
>Ga0209420_1000234_pt1 | contig 33679 bp, 19 predicted proteins | sample BlaSpr_A8_OM1_O1_FD_187972 | JGI IMG/M metagenome (GOLD analysis project Ga0209420, IMG submission 187972) | Forest soil microbial communities from Thunder Bay, Ontario, Canada - Black Spruce, Ontario site 2_A8_OM1_O1 (SPAdes) (version 2) | ecosystem: Environmental > Terrestrial > Soil > Boreal...
TCGATCTTTGACATGAGCTCGCTGCAAAGCGATGCGCAGAAAAGTGGTGACATCGTTCCGACCTCGTGGTCGCTGGACGACAAAGAAATTCTGTGCACGCTGCAGCCCACGACCGGCGGATCGCTCCTGACGTTGGTCAACATTTCCACCGGGAAAATGACGCCATTCCTCTCGGCCACGGCCAGCGAGACGAACGGGCAAATCTCCCCCGACGGCAAGTGGGTGGCTTACGCTTCCGACGAGTCCGGTGACTGGGAGATTTACGTCACCACCTTTCCCGACGCAGCCGGCAAGTGGCAGGTCTCCCGCGGCGGAGGCGTTGAACCGAGGTGGCGGGGGGACAGCAAGGAGATTTTCTATATAGGGGCTAAGTCCACGTTCACCGCCGTGCCGGTGAGCACGGAGGGAACTTTCTCGCCAGGAAACCCTGTCCCGCTATTTCAGAGCCAGCTTCGCGCCCCGGTTTCTTCCACGGACCTCTTCAGCTATGACGTGACCAAAGATGGCCAGCGATTTCTCGTAAATCGGTACGTCAAGCCGCAGCAAGTAGCTCCCTTACGCATTGTTCTCAACGCCACCGCCCCCCAGAAATAGCGTGCACGTATGAAACAAGCGAAATCCGCGAAGCAAAAACCCCCATCCAAAATCACGGCCGTCCCGGCAAATCTGGAGGCGTATCTCGCTCGCGTGCCCACAGGCTCGCGCGGCGCCTTCGAAAAAATGCGCGCCGCCGTGCGGTCTGCCGTCCCCAAAGACGCTGTCGAGACCATCAGCTACGGAATTCCCGCATTCAAGAAGGAAAAAATATTGGTTTGGTTCGCCGCCTTTGTGGATCACTGCAGTTTGTTCCCGAGCGCCGCCGTCATTGCGGAATTTGAAAGCGACTTGAAAGGGTATTCCGTCTCTAAAGGCACCGTCCGCTTCCCGGCCGATAAGCCGCTGCCGCTCGCGTTGATCAAGAAGCTGGTGAAAGCGCGAGTCGCGCAAATCGCAAGCAAGAAACGGCCCTGATCGATCCGCGCGCAGAGCCCTTTTGTTATCGAGGCCGGACTTGCCCTCAGCGTCGATTCAGTTTTGAAAATCCTGCATCGTAATTCAGGTGTATTCTTGTGCGTCGCGCGCCGATAGCAATCGATAGCGAGGTGAAACCATGGCGTTTCGAGACCTGACGTTTGCCGCGCGGTCGTTGCGCAAGAGTCCCATCTTTGCGCTTACCGCCGCCATCACCATCGCGCTCGGGGTCGGCGCCAGCACCGCCATCTTCAGCGTCGCCAACGCCGTCTTGTTGCGCCCTCTTCCCTATCACGATCCTGATCGCCTGGTAATCATCTCCACCGATATGCGCAATCGCGGCGTCCGCGACTTCCCCTTCTCCAACGCCAATTTCATCGACCTGCGCGAAGGATCACATGACGCCTTGAACAGTCTGGCCGGCGTCTTCACCTCCAACATCATCTTGACGAAGAGCGACGGCTCGCCCGAGGAAGTGCATTTCGGCGTCGTTACCACCAACTATTTCAGCCTGGTTGGCGCCGGGATCGCGGTGGGGCGCGATTTCACGCCCGATGACGGAACCCCGCAAACGCAGGCACCCGCGGGCGCGCAGAATGCCGCGGCTCCCCCGCCGCGGCTCCCGGTGATGGCCATCCTGAGCTACGAATATTTCCAGCGCCGCTACGGCCTCAATCCTGCTGTGCTCGGCACCACGCTGGATACCGGAGGTCCCTTCAGTCCCAGAATCGTCGGCGTCCTGGCTCCGCGCTTCCGTCTCTATTTTCCTCCCTCTTCCGAGATCGACCCGGCGCCGGACGTTTGGTTCGCCAATCGCTTGGGTTATGACAGCGCGCAGCGAAATTCGGTTTCCATGCGTGTGATCGGCAGGCTGCAACCCGGCGTGCCCATCGGCCGCGCGCAGGCGGATGCCGACCAGGTCGCGGCACAGGAACGAAAAGATTTCTCGATCCTCGGCACCGCCGGCTACGCCATCCGCGTTGAACCCATGCGCCAGCATCTCGTGTCCGAGGTGCGTCCCGCACTCTTGGCGCTGCTGGGCGCCGTGATTTTTCTTCTGCTCATCGCCTGCGCCAATGTGGCGAACCTGCTGCTCGTGCGCGCCTCCTTGCGCCAGCGGGAACTCGCCGTGCGCTCGGCGCTGGGCGCAAGCTGGTGGATTCTCGCCCGGCAGATGCTGGTCGAGTCATTTCTGCTGGCAGCCATCGGCGCCGTAGGTGGTTTCGCGGTCGCCTGGGCCGGAATACACGAGCTGCTCGCCATCGCGCCCGCAACCCTTCCGCGGCTCGATACCATTCGCATCGATTCGTCCGTGTTGATCTTCACCGCGCTGTCGAGCCTCTTGGCCGCCGCGATCTTTGGACTTACATCCGCGTGGCGCGCTTCCCGGCCGGACCTGATGATCGTGTTGCGTGGTGCCAGCCGCAACGAAGGACTCGCCCGAGGCGGCCGTTCGCGCAAAGTTGTCGTCGGCATCGAAGTGGCGCTCGCCTACGTTTTGCTGATCGGATCGGGCCTCATGTTCCGCAGCTTCCTCGATCTGCAACGGGTCGATCCCGGATTCAATCCCCATGGCTTGTTGACGTTTCAAGTCCTGACCAACCGTTTCGACCCGGCGCAGCCGGCCCGCGCCGCTGCCGTGCGCCAAATCGAAGATCGCTTGCGCGCCATCCCCGGCGTGCTAGCCGTCACCGCCGCGGCTCCCTTTCCGCTCGCCGGCGGCTTCAGCCCCATTCGCTGGGGCCTCGAAGATGCGCTCGCCGACGCCAGCAAATACAAAGCCACCGACCCGCAAATCGTGCTCCCGGGCTATTTTGAAACGATGCGCACACCGCTCTTGCAGGGCCGTACTTTCACCGAGGACGACAACCAGCCCGGCCGCGATCTCGTGGTGGTGGATCAAGCGCTTGCCGAAAAAGCGTTCCCTGGCCAATCCGCCGTCGGCAAACGCATTCTTACCCGCATCCAGACTCCCGAGCCCGTCTGGGTTCAAATCATCGGCGTCGTGCAACATCAGCGCGATGTTTCTCTTGCCGAACCCGGCCGCGAGCAAATCTACTTCACGGACGCTTACCTGGGCTCCGGCGCCGTGCAGCAATGGGCCATCCGCACCGCCGATGACCCCGCCAAGTATGCCAATGACGTTCGTGGGGTAATCAAATCGCTCGACCCCCAACTCTTGATCACGGACTTGCAACCGATGGACGCGCTTGTGGAAAAAGCTCAGGCCGGCACGCGCTTTTCGTTGCTCTTGATCGGAGCATTCGCGGTGATCGCCGCGTTGCTCGCCGGCGTGGGCCTCTACGGCGTACTTTCTACCGTCGTCCGCCAGCGCACCTCCGAAATCGGCGTGCGCATGGCGCTGGGCGCCGGCGGCGGCAATATTTTCCAGTTGATCGTGGGCCAGGGGTTGCGTCTTACGCTCTCTGGCATCATTGCCGGACTGATCGCCGCCTTCGTCGTCACCCGCGTTATGACGTCCATGCTGGTCGGCGTGAAATCCACTGACCCGGTCACTTTCGTGGCCATGGCCTTCACATTTCTGCTGATCGCCGCGCTCGCTTCTTGGTTCCCCGCCTGGCGTGCGTCCAGGCTCGATCCCAACGCCGCGCTCCGCGAAATGTAATCGCGGACCCGGTCTTCTACTGAAACATCGGGCGCGTGGGCCCCGTCATCCGCGCTATAATGCCGCCCGCAAATGGCCCTCATCCCCGGAACAAAACTCGGCCCTTATGAAATTCAATCGGCCATCGGCGCTGGAGGCATGGGCGAGGTTTATCGCGCCCACGACACGCGCCTCAAGCGCGACGTAGCCGTCAAGGTTTTGCCGCAAGCGCTCTCTCTGGACGCGGACCGTTTGCGCCGCTTCGAGCAAGAGGCCCTCGCCACCGCCGCGCTGAACCACCCCAATATTCTCGCCGTGTTCGACATTGGCACCGAAAACGGCTCGCCTTACGTTGTATCCGAACTCCTCGAGGGCGAGACGCTTCGCGAGCGCCTGCGCAGCGGAGCTATTCCCGTACGCAAGGCCCTCGATTACTCCTTACAAATCGCGCACGGCCTCGCCGCTGCTCATGAAAAAGGAATCGTCCATCGTGATCTCAAGCCCGAAAATCTTTTTCTTACAAAAGATGGCCGCGTAAAGATTCTGGACTTCGGCCTCGCCAAGCTCACGCAGATCGAGCCTAACGCCGCCCAAACATCCCTGCGCACCGTAACCCAGGGCACGGAAGCGGGCGTCGTGCTGGGCACCGCGGGCTACATGTCTCCCGAGCAGGTTCGCGGGACGTCGGTCGACGCGCGCTCCGATATCTTTAGCTTTGGCGCCATTCTCTACGAGTTGCTTTCCGGCAAGCGCGCCTTCCACGGCGAAACTCCCGCGGACACCATGACCGCAATCCTCAAGGACGATCCGCCGGATTTAACGGAAACGAATCGCAATATTTCTCCGGCGCTCGAGCGCATCGTGCATCATTGCCTCGAAAAGAATCCCGAGTCGCGCTTCCATTCCGCGAGCGACATCGCCTTCGATCTCGAACATCTCTCCGGCATTTCCGGTTCCACCGCAAGAGTAGCGGCGGCAGCGAAACCGCCGCGCAGCAAGTTATTCGCGGCGCTGGCGGCCGGCCTCGTTTTCGCTGGAGCGCTCCTTGCTCTCGGCTGGTGGCTGGGCCGCGGCCATGGCGCGTCTCTCGCCGAATACAAGCAGATCACCTTCCGCACCGGCTCCATCGGCAATGTGCGGTTTACGCCCGATGGCAGCATCGTCTACAGCGCGGCTTGGGAAGGCGCCGAAAATCAGCTCTATCTGGCCCGTCCGGACGATCCGGGAGCTCGTGAACTGGGAATCAAGAATGCCGAACTGCTTTCCGTCTCGAAGAATGGGGAACTGGCGATTCGCCTCGAAACGCTTTCTTTCGGCGGCTATGCGCGTTTTGGCACGCTGGCACGGGTTCCGTTGAGCGGAGGGACGGCCAGGGAAGTACTCAATGACGTCCAAAACGCGGACTGGGCCGCCGATGGCGAGAATATGGCAATCGTTCGGTACGTTCGCGAGAACAGTCACTGGCGTCTGGAATATCCCGTCGGAAAGGTGCTTTTCGAAGGCATCAACTGGATCAGCGATCCCAAAATCTCGCCCGATGGGAAGTGGGTGGCATTTGCCGACCATGAAAACCCCGCCGGCGATGACCAAGGGTCGATCGCGGTGATTCGCTCGGACGGCACCGGTCAGGAAAAGAAACTCTCTTCGGGCTGGATCTCTATTGAGGGGATCCTATGGTCGCCCACCGGCGACGAAGTTTGGTTTACCGCCTCCAAAGCAGGGGCGTCCGAGGATCCCACCGCCGTGACCTTGTCCGGCAAACTGCGAATGATCGGAAACGTGCCCGGCGGCGTTTGGCTGGAGGACATGCAAAATGGCACGGCGTTGGTCGTGACGCAGCAGACGCGTCTCGGCATTCGCGGCTTGGCGCCCGGCGCGAAGGAAGAGCGCGAACTGGGATGGTTCGGTTGGTCGGAGTTGCGCGATATGACTCCCGACGGCCGCAAGGTTGTCTTCGAAGAAGAAGGCGATGGCGGCGGTCCAAATTACACAGTCTACGTGCGTGATACCGATGGATCGCCACCCGTACGCATTGGCGAGGGCGTCGCCAAGGCCATTTCGCCGGACGCCAAATGGGTGGTCACGCAATCGGCAAAAAACGGTTCTTTAAGCTTGGTTCCAACGGGAGCGGGCGAGTCGCGGCCTCTCACCCACGGCGCCATTGTCTATAACACTCTCCGGTGGATGCCGGACGGCAAACACCTCTTGGCCTCAGGAATTGAAGTAGGCCACGGCGCTCGCGATTACCTGATTGACCTGGCCACCGGCGACGCGAAGCCCATCACTCCCGAGGGTATCGTAGGTACACACCTTTCGCCGGGTGGTAAGGGCGTCGCCGTCACGAAACCCGACGCCACGCGTGGCATCTGGTCCTTCGAGGCCGCTAGTTTCCGCCCGCTTCCGGCGGCATCGACGCACGCCATCATCGGATGGTCCGCTGACGGAGGTTCCGTGTACGTGATCTCCGGCGAAGTGCTGGGGATAGGCCGAGCAGTGGATCAACTAAATCTCGCGACCGGGAAGGTAACACCGTGGCGAACGTTCGGGACCGGTATGGCCGGAATTGGCGGTTTCACGCACATTGCCGGCGTTTTTCTTTCTAGCGACGGTAAGAGTTATGCCTATCTCTACGCGCGCGTCCTCTCGCAAGCTTATATCGTCACCGGATTGAAGTAATCCCTGCTGCAAATGCTCGGCGCGCGCGCTTCTTTTGCCCGATATCGTCTGGATCGCTCACTAAAATTGCATCTGCCGCGGCTTCCCCTCTCCCTCCTGCCACGCACCCGTGTTACCATGTGCCACCTGTAACGGCATGTCTGAAACCATCATCATGCGCGCCGAACTTCCGGAGGCTGCTCTGGAAGTCATCTCGCCAGACGGCGCCCGTTCCATGTTGCGCGTTGATCGTTCCCCTTTCCTCATCGGCCGTGGTGCGGAAACCGGCAACCATCTCCAGCTTACCGATCGCCGCATTTCGCGCCAGTGCGCTGCTCTGATTTTTGACGGCAAAGTCTTCCGCTTGGAAGATCGCGGCCAAAAGCGCGGCCTCTTCGTCAACGGTGAAAAAGCCGAAGCGAACCCGCTGCGAGACGGTGATTCCATCACCTTCGGCTTGCCCGATTCCTACGAAATTATTTTCCGGTCGAGCGCCGCCGCCCTCCCGCAACTCCTCGACCGCATGGAACACCTCACCGCGTCCGAATCGGGCGCGGCCGGTCTGCGCAAACTGAGCCTGTTGCTCGAGGCCACCCTGCAACTGCATTCGCATATGCCTCTGGACACCATCCTCGCGAACATGGTGGACCAGGCCATCTCGCTCACCGATGCCGATCGCGGCTTGCTCCTCGAGCCGGACGAAAAGGGCGCGCTACGCACCCGCGTCGCCCGCCAGCGCGGCGGCGCTTCTCCAGGCGAAAATCTCGAACCAAGCCAGACCGCCCTGCGTGCCGCTGTTGATCAGAAGCGCAGCGTCGTTACCGAAGACGTCGCCTTTGCCGACCAGGATCTCCAGGCCGCGCGCAGCATCATCGCGCAGCGCCTGCGCGCCGTCGTCGTGATCCCCCTTTTTGTCGGCGGATCGCGCCAGGCTGGCGAAGATTCTTCGGTGGGACCGGGAAGCGCCAGCCGCTTGCTCGGCGTGCTGTATATGGATAGCCGCCGCCCGGCGGCCTTCTCCAAGCTCGAGCGCCAAATCTTGGACGCGTTGGCCCTCGAAGCCGGCAGCGTGCTCGAAAACGCGCGCCTCGTCGAAACAGAGCGCGAACGCGAGCGCCTCGAGCGTGAAATCAATATCGCACGTGATATCCAACGCGCCTTGCTTCCGCGCGAATTCAAGCACCACACCTACTTCGAAGTCGCCGGCAGCAATCAATCGTGTCTTGAGGTCGGCGGCGATTACTTCGATATCTTCGACCTAGGCCCTGACCGCGCCGCATTCGTCCTCGCGGACGTCTCCGGCAAGGGACTCGGCGCGGCGCTGATGACCACCATGCTCCAGGGCGCGCTCTCCGCCGTCACGCTCGGCCAAAGCCCGGCGGCGCTTTTCTCGCACATCAACGAGTTTCTTTGCGAGCACGCGCAGGTCGAGCGCTACGCCACGATGTTTTTCGGCATTCTCAATACGCATGGTGAACTCGAATTCATCAACGCCGGACACCCTTCGCCGTTGCTGCTTCGCGGCTCGACGGTCGACGCCGCCTTCCCCGCCGCCTGCTGCCCGGTGGGATTGATTCCTGACGTGGAATTTGCCAGCTCGAAAATTACTCTGCAGCCCGGCGATACGCTTGTGCTCTTCAGCGATGGTGTCAGCGAAGCGATGGACCCCGATCAGAAGGAATATGGCGTCGAGCGCCTGAAGGAAGCCGTCACCGGCAGCGTCGCCGAACCTTTGCTCGCCGTGCAAGACACCATCCTCGAATCGGTACGCCAGTTCGCGCGTGGCGCGCGCCAAGCTGACGACGTAACCGTAATGATCGTCCGCTACAAAGCGATGCCCGCCTAGCATTGGCCCGCTTGTCCGGGTTGTGTAGCGCAGGGCCTCTGGCCCTGCGGCTTTTCTCCGCAACCAGCACGACCATGCCTACAAGTCCGCCAGATCACCTCCAACCGTGTCATTCCGAATCGTGAGCAGCCGATTCCGCGCCCAAGTCCACGCACTGCGCGGAAATCGGGCGACTTGGCGAACTGCGAGGAATCTCGGCGCCGAATCGGCGGCAACCTCGCATGGCAGTCCGGCTGTACAAGTCACATGTAAATCAACCGAAACTCTCCAGGCATCACCGTGTTCAATAAATTGAGTCTAAGCTAGGGAGACTCATGCCCACGCACCAACCAGGAAGCAGGCTCCGTCGTCGGCTGTATTTAGCTCTAGCCGCAGTGATCTTGCTTTTCCTCCCCTTTTGGCTCCGAGCCACACCTCCTGCAAGCGCCGGCAAGACCCCCACGGAAGCCTGGAAGGGCCGTCTCCCGATCACCGATCTCACCGAAGACGAAGCCATCACCCACGCGCTCAATCGTCTGGGCTACGGTCCGCGCCCCGGCGATCTCGAACGGATTCGCCAAACCGGGCTCGAGACCTGGATCGGCCGGCAACTTCATCCTGAATCCATCAATGATGCGCCCGCCGCCGCGCGCCTCGCGGGCTATCGCACGCTCGCCATGTCTTCGGCCGCTCTAATCGGGGAATACCAGCGGCCGGAAGTCGCAGCGAAAAAACTCGGTATCACCGTTGAGGAGTACAACAAGCGCGTCCAAGAAGAACTCCATCCGCCACAAGGTGTCCGGCCCTCCCTCGATCTGCGTCCCCAGGTGATCCTCAATGAGCTCATGCAGTCGAAGCTCGTCCGCGCCGTTTATAGCGATCGCCAGCTCGAGGAACAGCTCACCGATTTCTGGTTTAACCATTTCAACGTTTTCGTTTACAAGGACGGCCAGGAAATTTATTTACTCGGCGATTACGAACGCAGTGCCATCCGCCCGCACGTCCTCGGCAAGTTCCGCGATCTTCTGGAGGCCACGGCGCGTAGCCCGGCGATGCTCGATTATCTCGATAATTCCGTGAGCGCCGATCCCGACGCCTTTGACCGCATCAAACATGCCACGTCCAAAGATCGCGCCGCCTGGAAAGGTCTGCCGCCCGTCGGCGGCAAGCGTGGCCTCAACGAAAATTATGGCCGCGAGCTGATGGAGCTGCACACGCTCGGTGTCGATGGCGGCTACTCGCAGCAGGACGTGATCGCCGTCGCCAAATGTTTCACGGGTTGGACCATTCGCGATCCGCAGAAGAATCCTGAATTCTTCTTCGATCCGCGCATTCACGACCCCGGCGAAAAGCGCGTCCTCGGCAAGAAAATTCATGCCGGGGGAATGAAAGATGGCGAGCAGGTCCTCGATCTGCTCGTGAAGAATCGCGCCACCGCGCACCACATTTCCTATCAACTCGCCGAGCACTTCGTCTCGGATAATCCTCCTCCTGCGCTCGTGGCCCGCATGCAAAAGAGCTTCGAGAAATCCAAGGGTGATCTCCGCGAAGTCATGCGCACGATGATTTATTCGCCCGAGTTTTGGTCGCGCGCCGCGGACGGCGCAAAGATCAAAACGCCCTTCGAGTTCGTAGCCTCCGCGGCGCGCGCACTAGGCGCGGACGTGGATTCACCCGTGCAAATGATCAATTGGGTCAACCGTATCGGCCAGCCTCTCTATCAGTGCCAGCCGCCCACGGGTTACAAAGACGATGCCATCACCTGGGTCAACACCGGCGCGTTGCTCAATCGCTTGAATTTCGCACTAGCCCTCGCCACCAATAAGGTCTCCGGCGCGCAAGTCGACCTCCCTTCGCGGCTGGGCACCGACCTTGGGGATGACGCGGATGTCGCGCTCACTCGCGCCGTGGACACGTTTCTCGGCGGCCAACTTTCGCCCCAATCGCGCGACACCATCGAGCAGCGCGCCACCGATCCGCAGGTCGTGCATGCCAAACTCGATGATCCCGTCCGTCACATAGACCTCGGCGTCGTCTCTGGTCTGGTTCTCGGTACGCCCGAATTCCAGCGCCGCTAAAGCTTTCGTTCGCTTCCGTTCCAGCAGCGAACGTCGTATATTTCTGCCATCACTTTTGGACGCATAGGTTTTGCCAAGCTTGACGTCAATTCCAATACAGTTGCGCGACGGACGCGCGCAGTAAACTTGCCGCACGCTTGAACGATTTCCAGGAGGATCCTGATGAGCGACACCCAGACCTACGCGAATCACAGAAAAAACGTACCGCTCTTCCACTTCTTCGTCCTGCCGTTTTTTATCTTCTACATCGGCTGGTCGATTAGTCACCTGATCAAAAATGTTTCCGCGGACACCATCGTCGGCGTCCTGCTTTCCATTGCTCTGCTTCTCTCCGCGCTATTTGCCCGCATGTTCGCGCTGGCCGTGCAGGATCGTGTGATCCGCCTTGAAATGCAGCTCCGCATGGCCGGAATTTTGCCAGCCGACTTGCGCCCGCGCATCGGCGAATTCACGGTCGGCCAACTGGTCGCGCTCCGTTTCGCGAGCGACGCCGAACTGCCCGAACTCTCACGCAAAGTCCTGCAAGAAAAACTAACGGACCGCACCGCCATCAAGAAAATGATCCGCGACTGGCAACCCGACAACCAGCGGGCGTAAGCGTCGCCGCTTGTGATAGTCTCTCGCTTCCGCCGCCCATGCTCGCCCCGGGCTGGCCGGACGCGAGGCGCGCGCACATGCAAAATGCAGCCGTCGGCCTAATCCTCCTGATCATCGCGGGCGCGATGAACGGCAGTTTCACACTGCCCATGAAGTACACCAAGCTGTGGGCCTGGGAAAACACCTGGCTCGCCTACACGCTTTTCGCGTTGTTCCTTCTGCCCATCGCGGTCACATTCATCACGCTCCCGCAAGTGCGCGATGTCTATGCGGAAATGGGGATGCATCCCGTGCTCGTAGTGGCGGCTTGCGGCGCGGGATGGGGCATCTCGCAAATCTTTTTTGGACTCGCCGTCGAATCCGTTGGCATAGCGCTCGCCTTTTCCGTCATCCTCGGGATTGCCGCCGCGGTTGGCAGCCTCGTTCCTCTTCTGCGTGAGCATTTCGACAAAGTCTTCACCTCCGGCGGACTCGGCGTAATCGCCGGTGTCGCCCTCGTCGTGGTCGGCGTCGGCACGTGTGCCGTTGCCGGACGCAAACGCGAAGCCGCGCTCGGCGCCGGCCCGCAGCAAGGCAAAGCCTCTTTGGGCCGCGGGCTTTTCTATTGCCTGATTAGCGGGCTCGGTTCGGCACTCGTCAATTTCGGCTTGATCGCGGGTCGCGGTTTGCTGGACGCCAGCGAACGCGCCGGCGCCAATCCGCTCTGGGCGCCCAACGCCGCGTGGCTGCCGCTCATGGTCGCGGGCGGCATACCGAACCTGCTCTATTGCGTCTACCTGATGGGTAAGAACACATCGCGCCACAAATTCTCGCAGTCTTCCACCGGTTCACACTGGCTGCTCGCCTTCGTGATGGCCGTCTGCTGGTTCGGCAGCACGCTGATGTATGGCATGACGACGCGCTTTCTGCCCGGCACCTGGGGACCGATTCTCGCCTGGCCCGCGTTCATGTCCCTGATCGTGATCACTGCCAGCATTCACGGCATCCGCACCGGCGAATGGCACGGCACGGGCAAAACGCCTCTGCGCATTCAGCTAACAGGTGTGGCCTTGCTGATTTTCGCCGTAGTTGTGTTGCAGGTCGCCGGCCAATGGGTCCAGCAGTAATGCCTTTGAGAGATCCTTTGTGGTGAAATGGTTTCGCCTTTGTGTAGCGCAGGTCTTTAGACCTGCGGCTTTTCCGCGGCGTTCCTCGGAATATGATTTCATGTGAGAGGCCAGCAACGGCCAGAAAACAAAATGACCTCTTCAGACCCTCTCTATCTCGGCGTTGACATCGGTGGCACAAAAGTCGCCGCCGGCCTCGTAAACGCGCGCGGCGAAATCCTCTTCAAAACGCGCGAGCCGATGAACACACACGGCGCCGCCGAAGAAGGACTCGCCTCTGTGCAGCGCGCCATGGACGCCGCCCTCGCCGCGCGTCCCGGCATGCAATTGGCCGGGGTCGGCATCTGCGCGCCCGGCCCGCTTGACCCGCGCACGGGCATCATCATCAATCCGCCGAATCTTCCTTGCTGGCGAGACTTCCCTCTCGCGGAAAAAATCCGCGAGCGCTATGGCGTCACGGCAAAAGTGGATAATGACGCCAATGCCGCCGGTCTTGCGGAAGTGATCTGGGGCGCCGCCAAGGGCAATCGCTGGGTTTTCTACGCCACGCTCGGCACCGGCATCGGCACGGGCATCATTTTGGACGGCCGCATCTACCACGGACGCACCGGCGCCGCCGCCGAGGGCGGCCACGTCACCATCGATTGGCGCGGCCCGAAGTGCGGCTGCGGCAAACACGGCTGCATTGAAATTCTCGCTTCCGGCCCGGCCATCGCCGCGCGGGCCCGCGAAAAGGTCGCCGCCGATCCAAAACGAGGGTCTCTCTTAATTCAGCTCGCGGGCGGCAAGGCATCACAAATTCAATCTGAGCAAGTTGCCGAGGCCTGGCGCAAAGGTGATCCCCTCGCCACCGAAGTTCTCACCGAAACCGCCGATCTGCTCACCATCTGGCTCGGCAATGTGGTAGATATGCTCGAGCCGGAAGTGATCGTGTTCGGCGGGGGAATTGGCGAGTTGGCAAGCCACTTTTTCGAGCGCATTCGCGCGAATCTTCCCACATGGTCGATCAACAAGCGCAGCGGCGAAACGCCGCTATTGCTCGCGCATTACATGGCGGATGCGGGCATCGCCGGCGCCGCCGCGCTTTGCATCGATACCTCCGCGCAATCGCAGCCGCGCACGAACCCTACTTCCAAATGAAAACCATCGCCGCTCTTTTGTTGGCATTTCTGATTTACGCGCCGGCCTCACGCGCCCAATCTGGCCCGGAACAAGGCGGCCACGAGCTGCAAATCTGGTCGGGCGGCGGGCACAACGTCAGCGGCGGCGCCACCGATATCGGAGCCTGGAACGTCGGATTACGCTACGGCTGGATCATCACCGGCGCGCACGGTCCATCCGTTTTGCGCGGGCGCTTTGAATATGCCGTGGATGTAGTCCCGATCTTCTGGGTTTTTCAGCCCACCGGCACGGCCTACGGTTTCGATCTCGATCCGATCGCGCTGAAGTGGGATTTCGAGGAGCATCATCACGTGGTGCCTTACCTCGAGCTGAGCGGCGGCACGCTTTTCACCAGCAAGGAAATCCCCGCAGGTATCTCGCGCGTGAATTTCGCTTCGGGCGGCGCAGCCGGTTTGCATTTCCTCCGCAAGAAATACAATTGGAGCGCCGAAATCCGCTTCCTGCACATCTCCGACGCCGGCCTCACCACTCCCAACCCCGGCATCAACACCATCCAGTTCCGTATCGGCTTCGGCCTCTTCACCCAGCCGAAGTAGCCCTCGGCCGTGGCAGTGGCTTGTGTAACCCGCCCCGGTTCGTCGGGGCGGGGTTTTTGCGCCGATTTGACTCAATCAATCCAGCGAGCACATCTCGACAATCTGGATCTTCTCTTGCACGACTGCAACAAGAACTCACTCAGCTTAACTCTTCGCTCGCGGCGGCCATTTCGCTCGCGCCTTGCGCGGGACGCATCACCCAACTCGCGAAAAGCGGCAACAAAAACAATATCGCCAGCGGCGAGGTCACCATCCCGCCGACCACCACGCGTGCCAGCGGTTGCTGCGCCTGCACGCCGATCCCGCTGGACACCGCCCCGGGCAGGAGGCCCAGCCCAGCGGCCGCGCACGCCATCAGCACCGGACGCATTTCCGAAAGCGCGCCCGCCTCGATGCCTTCGCGAAGTGACGCCGTGCTCTTTTCCTTGCGACGGATGCCCGAGAGCATCACTACGCCTCCCAGCGTGCACACTCCAATCACGGATGCCAGACCCACCGCCGCCGAAATGCTGAACGGTGTGCGCGTAATCAGCAGGGAAAATAAGCCGCCCATCAGCCCAAACGGCAGCATGGACATCACCAGTCCCGCGTCCCGCAGCGAATTGAACGCCGTAAACAGCAGCGCCAGAATAATCAACAGGCTCACCGGCAACACTACCGCCAGCCGGCGCTGCTCTTTCTTCAAGCTGTCGTATTCTCCGGCCCATTCGTAGTGGTATCCCTCCGGAATTCGCACGCTCTTCGCGATGCGCTGCTGCACATCCGTCATCGTGCCCGCCAGATCGCGGCCGCGCACGCTGAATTTGATGGGGATGTAACGCTGCCCATTCTCGCGATAGATCATGAACGCGCCTTCGTGCATTGCGATCTGCGCCACCTGGCCGAGCGGCACGCGGACGCCATCCGGGGTCGAAAGCAGAATATTGCGAATCGCGTCCGGGTTCGCCCGTGCCTCCGGACGATAGCGGATCACAAAATCAAAGCGCCGGTCGCCTTGCAAAATTTGGGTGGCGGCCGATCCGCCCACCGCCGCCTCCACCGCGGCGTTGACGTCCGCGGCCATCAATCCATATCGCGCGCTCGCCGCACGATCCACCGAAATGAGCAATTCCGGCTGCCCGGTCTCCTGCAACACGCCGAGGTCCTCGATGCCGGGAACGCGCGCCATCACGCCTTGGATTTCCCCGGCCTTAGACACGAGCACGTCGATGTCGTCACCGAAGAGCTTCAGCGAATTCTCACCCTTCACCCCGGACATGGCTTCTTCCACGTTGTCCTGGATATTCTGCGAAAAATTGAAATCCACACCGGGATATTTGCCGAGCGCGTCATCCATCTGCTTGGTCAGTTGCGGCTTCGTCAGCCCGTGCGGCCATTCGTTGGGCTGCTTGAGAGAGACCATGAACTCGATGTTGTTGAACGTGGTCACATCCGTGCCGTCGTCGGGGCGGCCTAGCTGCGAAACCACCTGCGTCACTTCCGGATAGCCTTGCAACGTTTCGCGAATTTCATGCGCCATCTGCCGCGCCGATTCAAACGAAACGTCTTGCGGTAAGGTCGCCCGCACCCACATGTTCCCTTCCTCAAGCTTGGGCATGAACTCGCCGCCCAAGAGCGGCGCCAGAAATAGCGCGCCAAGCAAAATGATCGCTGCGATCCCCGCGACCACAGGCTTGTGCTTGAGCGTCCAGTTCAGCGTCCGCGCGTAACCGTGCCGCAGCCATCGCACCAGACGGGTGTCCGCATGGCTGGACGGCTTCGATCCGCGCCAGGAAGACAATGCCGGCGCGATGAACACGGCAAAGAGCAGCGCGCCGGTCAGCGCAAATCCATAGGTCACGGACATTGGGCCGAAGATCTTGCCCGGCACGCCTTGCATCGTAAAAAGCGGAATCAACGCCACGATGATTACCAGCACGGAAAACAGTACAGGTTTCACCGCCTCCGCCGTCGAATCCGCGATGATTTCAAATTCCGATTCTCCGGGCCTCGCCGCATGCAATCGCCGGTAAACGTTTTCCAACACGATCACGGATGCGTCCACCAGAATGCCGAAGTCCACCGCGCCGAGAGAAATCAGGTTCGCGGAGCGCCCCGTCAGAACCATGAGAGATAGCGCAAAGAGCAGCGAACAAGGAATCGTCAATGCCGCAATCAGCGAGATGCGCACATCGCCCAGAAACACGATCAGGATCAGCGTGACCAGCGACAATCCCTCGATCACCACGCGCCAAATCGTATCCGTGGTCATATGGATTAGGTTCGTTCGGTCGTAGAGCATCCGGAGCGTCATGCCGTGCGGCAGCAGACCGTGATTCAACGCGGAAATCTTGTCGCGTAACGCTCGCAAGGCGGGCAGCGACTGTTCGCCGCGCTGCAAGAGCACGATCCCTTCGATCGCATCGTCCGCATGATTGATACCCACCTGCCCCAGCCGCGGCTGAAATCCTTCGCGCACATCCGCGATGTCCCGCAAAAAGACCGGCACACCATTGCGCTCGCTGACGATCACATCCTTCATGTCATCCATCGTCTGCAGCAAGCCGATCCCGCGTACGTTCACGCTCTGGCTACCGAGCGTCAGGTAATTTCCCCCTACGTTGGCGTTGCTCGAACTGACGGCGTTTAACACCTGCGGAAGGGTCACGTTGTATTGCAGGAGCTTCTGCGGATCGATCTCGGCCTGATATTGCCGCGTGGTCCCGCCAAACGTGGTCACGTCAATGATGCCCGGCACCTGCTTGATCTCGCGCTCGACAAACCAATCCTCGGTGGCCTTCAGTTCGTTCAACGAATAATTTGGACCTTCCAGCCGAAAGCGGTAGATTTCGCCGGTCGGGGACCAGGGCGACCACTGCGGAGTCACATTGTTGGGCAGATTCAATTCCGCAAGACGATTCAGCGCTTCCTGCCGGTCGTTGAAATAATCGGTGTCGTAATCGAAATAGAGCTTCACATCGCTCAACCCAAACAGGCTGATCGACCGCGTGTATTGCAACCCGGGGATCCCAAAGAGTGCCGTTTCCACGGGCACGGTGACCTGCCGCTCCATTTCTTCCGCGGACCATGACGAATTTTGCGTGATGAATTCGACGAGCGGAGGGGAAGGATCGGGATACGCCTCAATATCCAAGCGCAGAAACATATAGATCCCGCCGGCCAGCCAGGCCAACAACACCACCACGATGAGGGGACGATAGCGCAGCAGCGCGCGGACCAGGTTTCGCATGAATTTAGTTTTGCGCCGAATCCCGCAGCAACAGCACGCCTTCGGAAACAATCACGGTGCCCGGCGCAAGCCCGGAAGTCACTTCCACCGAGTCATCGACGGTGCGCCCTAGTGTGACCTCGCGCCGCTCGAATTTGCCGTCCCCTTTGCCCGCAAAGACGTAGACCGTCGCGCCTTCCCGCGCAATTGCCGAGGCGGGAATCAAGATGCCTTGGGAGGAAGACCGCAGCAAACGCACCGTGGCGAACATATCCGGCTTCAAGCGCATGCCGGGATTGGCTAGCACCACGCGCACTTCGAGGGTGCGGGTGTTAGGGTCCACCGCCCCGGAGACGACCGAGACACGGCCGGGCCATTTTTCACCGGGATAGGCATTGATCGTGACTTCAGCGGCCGCGCCGGTTTTCAGCGCCGCCAGATCCTTTTCATACACCTGCCCTTCGATCCACACGGTGCTTAAGTCCGCGATGGTGCAGAGCGGCTGTGGCGCATCGAGAGATTTGGACATTTCGCCGGAGGACGCCCCGGTATCGAGCACGATGCCCGAGCGTGGCGAGGTCACACGAAGTTGATTTGCGCCCGTTGCCGGGTCGACACCCAGCAAATGCAATGCGTCGAGCGTGGCGCGCTCTTCCTCTTTCGACATGGCATCATCGGCTTGCGCCTGATCGAAATCCCGCTGCGAAACGGCGTGGTGATTGAAGAGGTCGGTAGCCCGATCGAGTTCCTTTTTCTTCACTTCCGCGTCGGCGCGTGCCTTCTCGTAGTCCGCCACGGCACGCGAGACGTCGCTACTCTCGAGCAACGCGAGCGTTTCGCCTTTTTCCACATGATCCCACGGGCGCACCTTCATTTCGGTGACGCGCCCGCCGGCGGTGGGATACACGTGCACCACCAGCGTGGGGTCCGGAGTTACGCGTCCGGGGATCTCCAGATATTCGGGCACGGTCTGGGCTTGCACCGTCATGGTGCGTACACCCTTGGCGTCTTTGGCGACGAATACATCGGCGGTCTTTTCGCCGGTGGGCGGCGCCGCGGCCTGCGGCTCAGCCGCGCCCCCGCAGCCGTATAGTGCCAGCAACGGCAGCGCGAACATCCCTGCAATCCAACCTGGCTTCCTCATAAGCTTTCTCCACATCTTTCCACCCGCATGCATTTAGAAGATTCACCGGGACCGTTGCGGAAGTTCCAATCTTCCCGGGATTTGTCTGCCGCAAGGGCGAAAAGGCCACGCACGCGCCGCGCAAGATGCCGCGTGCTAGATGCGCCTTTACAAGAAATCTCTGACCGGAACGTAAACGGCGCGACGTTAAAGCGGGAGAGGCGGAGAACGTCCGCCGGAATGCGGGGAGAGCGAAACAAAAGATAGCACGACAACAAAGAAAGCTGCTCGGACAGCCGCGAAGTTTATTACCGCCGCGGAACTAGGTAATACCGCAGCAATCGAGTGCGCAGCACACTTCTGAGCTAGCGGATGGTGTAGCGACGCGGCAACAAGCGAGCGCCGGCCATTGCGTTTTCCCGTGGAGCCATCAATTGCCACGGTCTCCGGGTGCAAATCGTCCGTCAGCGAGATCACCGGGAACAGCAGCGCCAACGCGCAGCTCAGCGCGATCGCTGCGGTCCACTTATGCGTGCCATTGTGCTGCGAGGCGCCCCAACGGTAACGCCATACGCAAAACATCGCCAGCGCCAGGACTAGCCAGATCAGATTGAGGACAGTTTCCATATCAGCGGCGATTGCGGCGGCACCGATGGGCAGCGTCAAAGGTCTATTGCTGTGATGCGCTCATGCACCAACGGTGATGCCAGTTTATAACAGCTCTTTACGCTTCAGGCGGTTGGCGTGCCTTGACGGTCAATGCGCTGCATAGAAGATTGCGCGGGCGAGAACCAATGCGATGCTAGATTCCGCAGCCGTGCAGATTGTGCTTTTCGTAGTAACGCTGGTGATATTCCTCGCCGCGATAAAACGGGCCGGCGGGAACGATTTCGGTGACGACGGGCCGGCGAAATTTGCCGGATTTGGCAAGGCGATCGCGTGAGGCGCGCGCGGCCGCTTCCTGCGCGGCGTCATGATAGAAAATTGCGGAGCGATATTGCGTGCCCACGTCCGGTCCCTGGCGATTGGGCGTGGTGGGGTCGTGCATCGCCCAGAACGCGTCGAGCAGCGCGTCATAACTGATTTTCGTGGGATCGTATTCGACCTCGACGGCTTCCGCGTGTCCCGTGCGATCCGTGCACACGTCTTGATAGGTGGGATTGTCGGTATGGCCGCCCATGTAGCCGACCGTCGCGGACGTCACTCCCGGGAGCGCGCGGAAGTTCGCTTCGATGCCCCAAAAACAACCCGCTGCAAATGTTGCTTTCGCCATACAAATCCATTTTACCCTGTGAATCGGCTCGCCGCAAAGAACGCAAAATGAGGTGACCCCTCCCCCCACCTTTTTCACGTAAATACGCCAGCAGCAGGACTTACAGAATCGAATGTTCACAAGTTGCTGTAAAGAGGAGGCTTAAATTCTTGTCACTTTTGTCAGTTCGGGCCGCCGATGTTGATTATGCAGGGGTTAGGGAACACCGATGTCGCGAAAAGCGGCCCGATGCGACCCATTACGATCTGCCGTATTGGAAGTGATGCGAGGCGGGTTTCGACGACACGTCCCAAGCGTTATGCAGCTAATACAGTAGATTAAGATCGTAACATTCCATGCGCCGCATCCGTCTAATTTTGTGAAGGAGCAAAGCGGGAGACGCCGCGCTTCCTTCATGACCGGTGACAGGTTGATTCTGATCCCGGCAAAACATTCGATGCCCCAAGCAGGATGGGCTCGAAATGGCTCGATAGCAGGTTGTGGGATATCTCCGGTGAGGAAGCGGCCCGCGGCGGCGATCGCGAGGCCCAGCAATACGAGAGGCTTCACCGGCTGTGCGCTCAGGAAGGCTAGCGTCTTCGCCCGGCAATTCCGGCGCGAAGCACCTGGCAGCAGTTCCGCTCGCCCTTGCCTGCATAACGACTCTCGAAAACTCAAAAGGAGATTCTCTTATGCTGAGGAAATCAGTGATTAGCACGTTGGCACTGTTGGGCGCGACCGCGTTGGTGATGCCGGTGTTCGGCAGCACCTTCGAAAAGACCGTTACGTTTGGCGATTCGGTGAAGGTCGGCAATACGCAACTGAATGCCGGCGATTACAAAGTGATCGTGGACGGCAACAAGGTTACCATCGAGAAGGGCAAGAAAGTTGTGGCCGAGACGGAAGGCCGCATGGAGCAGCGCGATCAGAAGTATGACACGACCGCGGTGATTACGGCCTCGAACGATCAGGTGCAGGAGATTGATTTCGGTGGACAGAACGAAGCGCTGGTGCTGAACCCGCAGTTGTAAACGTGGGCTAGACTGGCTAACGGTACGTTTGCGGCGGGGCGAGCGCATGCTCGTTCCGCCGTTTTTTATTGTTTGGAGAGTACGTTGTCGCAGCGAGCGGTTGCTGCGCGGCGCTGACATTTGTGATTTTGTCGTTGGCCGTTGAACACCTCGGCCGGTGATGAGGAGATTAGAGTTGTGATGAAGAGTCAAGTAGTCAAAGGCCCCACACGTAAAGTCGACGTGTGGGGCACCCAACCTCCGGAGACGCATAAGTTTGTATCTATATATATCCTGCGGAATGGATATAGTGACGAATACGGCCGCATAGATAGCCGAGCATTATGCGCAGAGCGGGTGCCCCACTCGCCGGTTTTGCGTGTGGGGGTTTTGGTCGTGCTCCATGCCAAAGAACCTGAAGCGATACGCTGGCCTCGGCCATCTTCACTTCCTCACCTTTAGTTGTTATCGCCGGTTGCCACTCTTGGGAACCGAACCGGCGCGAGATACTTTTGTCCAAGTCTTGGGTACAATCCAGAAACGCTACAATTTCCTGCTAGTAGGCTATGTGGTGATGCCGGAGCATGTTCATCTGCTGATTAGTGAAACAGCCGAGCACACACCGTCCACGATATTAAAAGTCCTAAAGCAGAGACTCTCGCGCGACCTTATAAGTGCCAGAGAACTGGCGCGCTCAAACCGGTCATCGCTTTCGGGTACCAAGGCAAACGTGATTCTGCCACGATTTTGGCAGCCGCGTTTTTACGATTTTAATGTGTACAGCGCTACGAAGAGGCGAGAAAAGCTGGAGTATATGCACCAGAATCCGGTAAAACGGGGACTGGTGAGAAACCCCGCTGACTGGATCTGGAGTAGTTGCTCGTTCTATGAGAAAGGCACCGTGGGATTGGTTCGAATTGATCCGGTTGAGTGAAGAGCGATCCAACACTATGAGTCAAAAACCCCACACGTAAAGACGACGTGTGGGGCACCCGCAACTTACTTATGTGGTAAGGAAAGTCCATTTATGAAACAGAGTGAGGCGCTTTCGCGCCATGCGGTGCTGGAGGTGATGCGGCTGCTGATACGCACGCCTTCGGTGAACCCTACGTTGGCACCGGACGACTCTGCGAGTCTGGCGGCCGGCGAAGGTGCGGGCGAGGCGGCGATTGCCGGCGTGGCGCGGGACTGGTTGGCGGAGCGCGGCGTGGAGAGTTGGCTTGAGGAGGCGGCGCCGGGACGTCCGAACGCGGTGGCGCGAATTGGACGCGGGCACGGGCCGTCGCTCGTTTTCTGCGCGCACATTGATACGGTGAGCACCGCCGGGATGACCATTCCTCCCTTTGAGCCGCGTGTGGAAGGCAATCGTGTGTACGGGCGCGGAAGCTATGACATGAAAGGCGGCGCGGCGGCCATTTTATCGGCCGTGGCGCAACTTGCACAGGAAAATTTGCCGGGAACCGTGTGGGTGGCGTTGGTGGCCGACGAAGAATACGCCAGCCTGGGCGCGCAGCACTTTGTGGCCAACCATAAGGCGGATGCCTGCGTGGTAACCGAACCGAGCGAGGGGCGGCTGATCCTGGGACACAAAGGATTTGTATGGGCTTCGGTCACGACGGCGGGACATGCAGCGCATGGGAGCCGTTGGGATGTAGGCGTGAGCGCAGTGGCGCGCATGGGACGCATCATTGCAGCGCTCGATGTGTTCGACACAACCACATTGCGGGCGCGCGTGCACCCGCTGGTCGGTCCGGCTTCGCAGCACTGCGCGACGGTCCATGGCGGCGCGGGACTTTCGACGTATGCGCCCGACTGCACGCTCGAGATCGAGCGCCGCACGCTACCGGGAGAGACTCCCGCACAGGTGCTCGAGGAAATTCGCGGGGTGATCGCGCAGGCGGGCGAAGAGGCAGAGGTGCGGCTGACACTCGATCGCACGCCACTGCTTTGTCCGCGCGAGGCGCGGATCGCGGAATGCGTGCGCGGGGCCGCGGCAAACATTCATGGGCGAGAACCGAAGGAAGATGGCGTGGCGTACTGGATGGATGCGGCGCTTTTTGCGGCGGCAGGGATGGAGACGGTGAATTACGGCGCGACGGGGGCGGGCGCGCATGAGGCCGTTGAGTGGGGGGACATCGATTCGGTGGTGGATTGCGCGCGCGTGCTGGCGGAGGCGGCGCGGAGGTATTGCGCGGCGTGAGGGTGATAGCGGTGATATTGCGGCCGGTAGCCGTGACAGGCAAAGCTTTATACGCGATGGCCGCCGTTCCGGCGCCGAGATTCCTCGTCGTTCGCCAAGGCGCGCCATTCCGCGCGATGCGAGGAGTTGGGCGCGGAAATGGCGCTGCTCGCTCCTCGGAATGACATAGTTGGTTTGGTGTGAATCGTGGATGGCGGCGCTAGCACAAGGTGCGAGCGATTGCAGATCAAGAACGCCAAATGCGGCAATATTTGAATTGCGGCAGGAAGTCGAAAAACGAGATTGTCAAACGCGACGTAACCGACAAACTGGCAAGAGGCTACTCCGTTTTTGCGGCCGTTCGATGTCCCAGGAGCAGAGACGAACCGCGCTAGTTCAGCCACCTGCCTCACGGACTTCAGACAAGCGCAGCAGGTGCGACTTCGAAACAAGCCCCAGGGCTATGGAACCGCCCTGGGCTACAAAAACTGACAACAAGACCACTGCGAACCTGTTTGTAATTCGGATGAAGTCTTAAGGGCGAGATGGCTAGTTGCGGCGGAAAAGGTAACGGATCAACGAGAAGCCGCCAGTGATGGGGAGCAGCAGGCCTTGCTTCAAAACGTCCGCGCGAGTTCGGGTACGCTTGCGGTCGCGTTCGGCGCGAATGCTTTCCTGGCTGATGAGCATGGTGGCGTACTTGGCGAAGTCCACGCCGCATTTATCGCACGTGCCCCCGTGTCGCTGCGTGGCCGCGCACGAGGGGCATTTATAAAGCAATGTGGCGTGGCAGCGCGTGCAGAATCGCACGGTGTCAGTATTCGCCGTTTTGCATTTGGGGCAATTCACCTTGCTATTTTAGCGCGGGCTCGGTTGGGGAAGATTTTCGCGTTCTGCGGAGTGTCGGAAGGGTAAGAGAACAGTGGCTAGTGGCTAGTGGCTAGTGAGGAAGCTAGGTTGCAAGGGGGGGAAGCGAAAAGTAGATTCGAGAATAATTTTCAGCGGCGACCGTAAGCTTGGTCGCAGCACTGGGCTAGCGATTCGGACACGATTCTGAAGCTTCTAGTTGTGGCGGAGCTGGCGGGCGCGGGCAACCGCGGCGGCGGCGACCAGGACGGCGCTCAGCAAAAGATAGATGGCCGCATCGCGGGCCGGATAGAGACTGCGGGCGGCGCCGGTGAAGTCTAGGCCGCGCGTCTGGTTCATCGGGCCGACGTACCAGAGAACCGTGAAGACGCCTTCGAAAAATTTGGCGGTGCTGGTGATGACGCCGAGGGCGAGAGCGAGCGAGGGAATGAAAAGCGCTCCGGCGCACCAAGCGAGGAAACCGTTCTTATCGCCGGCGATCAGAAGACGCAAAGCAGCGCCGGCGCCGGTGAGGGCCGCGATGGCGACTCCGGCGAGCCAGCTCGCGGGCAATTGCCGCGGTAAAATTCTGGCGCAGGAGAAAAGGATCTGCGCCGTGCCATTGCGGCGTTCGCGCGTGCCCAGCGCCGACCAGACCAGCACGGGCCAAATCCAGGCGGCGGCCAGCAGAGGTCCTCGCGAGATCGGCAGCGGCGCCGCAAACTGCGCGATGAGCAGGCCGAGCGCGCCGGCATACCACCACCAGCGCAGGCCTTTGAGCGCCAGTTTCAATTCGGCGGTGAAGATGCGTGGAAAACCGGAGCTGTCGCGGGACGTCAGCGGTGTCAGATGGATAAGCGCCGGTGTGGCGTTCGCACCGACAAGTGATGTGGTGGAACCTCCGGCGCTTGTTCCGAGCTCGCCGGGGACGGTGATGGAGCCTGCCTCGGCCTGAGGGAGATTGTCCGCAGGCTGGGCGCCTCGAAGCTTTCGCGCGGAGACTGCGCGAGAACGGCTGGGATCGAAACGGTCAAAGAATACGGCGGCGATTCCGATCAGTATCACGGCGACGCCTAGCCAAGCAAAACGCAGCGCGATTACGCTTGGCGTCCAGTCAATTCCCTCCCAATGAAATCCGGTGGCAATTTTCGCGGCTCGGTCCGCAATCGTGAGCGAGAAGCCGCCTTTGTAATCCGGAAGCTGTGCCTGTGCGGCGGGCGTGAGCGAGTCAACGGCTGAAAAGAAGCCGAGCGGATCGAGCCAGTGCTGCTTCGTGATTTCAGGAAGGCTCAGTCCGAAGGTCCAGAGAAAAAACCATAGCACATTGCCGAAGCCACCACGAAGACCGGGCACCGTCTCGAACAACACAGCGAAGGCGGCGACGAAGGCCATAGCGGGCAGGGCGATCAAGAGGAAGGGCGAAAGCAGCGGCCAGAGGTGCACGTGCGGATCTTCCCCTACGAGTAACTGCATGGCCAACGCTGCGGCCGCGAGAATCACCACAATCGAAGAGAGCACGCCGAAGTTGCTGGCGGCTTTGCCGGCGAGGTACGAGAAGCGATTGAGCGGCGTGGCGGCGAGAATCTGGCCCACACCCGTCTGCCGATCACGCTCGACGGAACCCTTCACGATGTAGAAACCCACCAAGGAAACGAAGAGGGACGTTACCAGCGCGCACATCACACCGATCCAGGCGGAATTGTAGACGCTGCGATAGTCGCCGAGCTTCAGCAGCACTTTGCCGGTGGCGACGGCGTAGCCGAGATAGACCGCGAAAAGCAACGTGACGAGAAAGCTGTAACGGCGCACGCGTTCGAGAAAATCGGCGTAGGCAATTGCAGAAATGGAGCGCGCGAGATTCACGCAACCGCCCCGCGAAGCTCAGATGTCTGGCGCGACTCGGCAAGGGCGAGGAGGTAGGCGTCTTCGAGGGACGGCTCGAGCTGGCGCGCGGCGGGCGAAGGCGCCGCGGCAGTGACAATACGGGCGTGCACGCCGTCGCCCCGATGCGCTGTGCTGCTGACGAGATAGCGTTGGCGCAAGGCGGCGAGCTCCGCGCTGGGGACCACGACTTCCCATACTTTGCCCGCGACGGCCGAGAGCAATTCTTCGGGGGCGCCGTGCGCGACCAATTGGCCGCTTGAAACGATCGCGATGCTGGTGGCGACGGCTTCGACGTCTGAAACAATGTGCGTGGAGAGAATCACGATGCGCTCGCCGGAAAGCTCGGAAAGCAAATTGCGGAAACGGACGCGCTCCTCGGGATCGAGGCCTGCCGTGGGCTCATCCACGATGAGCAGTTGCGGATCGTTGAGCAACGCCTGTGCGATGCCAACGCGCTGGCGCATGCCGCCGGAGTAACCGCCGAGCGGACGGCGCGCGGCGCCGGTGAGGTTTACAAGTTCGAGCAGCTCAGCGATGCGCCGGCGAGCTGAAGCGGCGCCAATTCCCTTCACAGCGGCGAGATATTCGAGGAATTCGAACGCGTTCAAATTGGGATAAACACCGAAATCCTGCGGTAGATAGCCGAGCACGGAGCGCAGCGAATCGGGATCGCGGGAGATGTCCGCACCATTCCAGAGGACGCGGCCTGCGGTAGGTTGCGTGACGGTGGCAAGCACGCGCATGAGTGTGGATTTACCCGCGCCGTTGGGTCCGAGCAGACCGAGCACGCCCGGACCTTGCATGAGAGTGAAGCCGCGAAGGGCCCGCACATTACCGCGATAGGTCTTACTTAGATTTTCGACGGCGAGTTGCATGGCGTGGGCCTCTCGTTCCCGCGTGACGGCAGCGCTCGAAGGTCGCTACAATCCTTTACGAAGGATTGCCACAAAATGTTTGGCGATGGGAGGGAGTATGGAGTCTCGATTGGATTTTGCAAAGGGGACGCCGAGCGGTGTGCACGCGATGCTGGAGTTGACGCGGGCCGTGCACGAATCCGGGCTCGGGGAGCCGCTGATCAACCTGGTGTTTATGCGCGCCTCGCAGATGAATGGGTGCGCGTATTGCATCGACATGCACTGGAAAGACGCGCGCGCGGCGGGCGAGAGCGAGCAGCGGCTTTATGGGTTGGATGCGTGGCGGGAAACGTCATTCTTCAACGAGCGGGAACGCGCGGCGCTGGCTTGGACCGAAGCGCTCACGGATATTCAGGATGGCCATGCGTCAGACGAGGAATACGAGGCGGTACGGAAGCAGTTTGACGAGAAGGAGATTGCGAAGTTGATGCTCGCAATCGTGACGATTAACGCGTGGAACAGGATCGCGATTTCTACGCGCGCGGTGGCGGGAAGCTATCAGGTGCCGAAGGCGAGCGGGAAGGCAGGATAAACACGCGCGGCATAGTAGAAATTGCTAGCCTAAAGCCGCAGGTCCAAGGACCTGCGCTACACAAAGGCAACGCATAGTGCGCGATGCGCGTCGCCTTTAGCTGCGTAGTTCAGTGCTCTAAGAGAAGCTACTTCACAACACCAAATTTAACCTTTAGCTTACTTCGATTCGCCTCATTTCATTTCGAGGGGCGGCAAGCCTGCTTTTTGGAGTTGCTGGTTGAGCGCCAGAATGTCCTGCGTTCTGATCTTGTTCCAGGCGGCCATCAGCTTGGTGTAGTCGGCGTTGAGTTCTTGCAGAGCTTCATTTTGCGGCATCGTTGGCGCGGCGTCGGCGCTATCGATCGAAGCGAAAAGCGAACCGTATTCACCGTCGAGGCGCGCAAGCGTCATCGGCGCTGCTCCTGCCGCACCGCCGCCACCGCCTCCGCCGAATCCAGCGGCCGCCTGTCCGGCGATGGCTGCGGCCTGTTTATCGAGAGCGGCAATCGCGTCGGCAACGGCTCCGCTTGCCTGGCTGCTTAGCGTCTTCAGGTCCGCCTGCAACGCGTGCACTTTCTCGATCGCTTCCGAACCTTTGCTCATCGCATCGGCGATGCGAACCTCGGCGGAAGTTTCGAGGACCAAGTCCGGCTGCGTGGCTTTGACGCGCGGATCTTTCTTGATGACGAGTGGTGCGGAGAAGGTTTTGCCGTCCACGGTTAGCTTGACGGTGTAAGTCCCGGGCGCGGCGCGAGGACCAAGCGGTTCGCGAGGAGTGTCATGCGGCACGGCAGAAATCGGATAGTCGTGTCGCGTGGTGGCGAGCGGCGCGTAATGAGTGCCCCACACCCAGCGATGCATGCCGGGCTCGGCGGAGAGCACGTGCGGCGGGCGCACCCAATATGTGGGCACGCCTAGAGTGCGCTCAAGTTCGGACTGATCGAATTCGGGCTTGTCGGTGCTGGAGAAGCGGCGCACGAGCTTGCCGGTGGCGTCAAAAATCTCGAGCGTGACCGGTCCGCTAGGCGCCTGTCCCAGGGAATAATTGATGATCGCGCCATCCGGCGGATTTTCCCCGGCCGGCGTTTCCGGGGGCAACGGCGTGTCCGTATTGGTATCGCGGCGGAAGCGATAGGCGCTTTCGGGCTTGTAGAGGAAGGCGCTGGCCTTTGCCGAAGCGTCGGTCAACTGCTCGAGCGGCGTGATGTCGTCAAGGATCCAGAAGCCGCGGCCGTGCGTGGCGACGATCAGGTCGTGCTCGTGAATCCAGAGATCGCGCATCGAAGTGTGCGGCAGATTGAGCTGTAACGATTGCCAGTGGTCGCCACTGTCGAAAGAAACCCATACGGCATTCTCCGTGCCGGCGAAGAGCAAACGTTTGTTCGCTGGATCCTCGCGGACGGTGTCTACCGCGGCGTGGTCGGCGATGCCGGTGACGATGAGTTGCCAACTCTTGCCGCCGTCGTGCGTGCGGTAGATGTAAGGATGTAAGTCGTCCACGCGGAAGCGGCTGACGGAAGCGTAAGCGGTCTGCTCGTCAAAGCGCGACGCCACAAGCTGCGTCACCTTGCTCCAGGGCTCGAGGGTGGCGGGAGTGACATTCTTCCAATTTTTGCCGCCATCGCGGGTGAGCTGGATATTGCCATCGTCGGTGCCGACCCAAATCGTGTTCACGTCATTAAAAGATGGCGCAATGGAATAGATCGCGCCGCGATGCGCGTCCGAGCCTGCAGTATTCTTGGCCATGTCACCAACGCTGGCGGGCAAGCCCGGATGCTCGCGCGTAAGGTCCGGGCTGATCGTTTGCCAGGTGTGGCCGCCATCCACCGTCTTGAAAAGATAATTGGCGGCGAAATAAAGGATGTGCGGATCTTTGGGCGAGAAAATCAGTGGCTGGGTGCGGTCGGTGCGGTATTTGGATGAAGTGAGCACGATGGGCGTGATCTTCTGCACTTGTCCGGTGATCCAATCGTACTTGGTGACGTCCGCGCGGCCGGCGCCATAGATGATGTCGGGATTTAGCGGATCGGGCACGGCGTAGCCATATTCGATCACGCCTACGGGGTGCCAATCGCGGAAGGTGATTTCGCCATCGTTGCCGCGGCTGGAAATGCATAGCGAGCCGCTATCCTGTTGTCCGGCGCAAACGCGATAGGGCACACCGTTGTCCGCGACTACATGATAAAGCTGAGCGGTGGACTGGTTGTACCAGGTGGTCCAGGTGCGGCCGTAATTTTCACTGATGAGCGCGCCCTGATCACTGACGAGAAAAATGATGTTGGGGTTATTCGGGTTGATCCAGATGTTCTGATAATCGTCGCCGCCGGGAGCGCCACGGATGCCGGTCCAGGTGCTGCCGCCATCTTCCGAGCGCCAAGTGACGGTGCTGGTGGTGTAGAGAACGTCCGGATTTTTCGGATCGACCTTGGGGACGGGCAAATCGCCGCCGCCGATTCGCAATGCGGGCCGCGGGTCGGTGGTGGCGCGTTTCCAGCTTTCGCCAGCATCATCGGAGCGAAAAATGGTTACGCCGCGCCCTGCCGCAACGGTGGCATAGACACGATTGGAATTGCTGGGCGCGATGGCGATATCCACCTGAATGACGTTTTCGGGCAAACCGTTGGTAAGCGGCTTGAAAGTGTCGCCACCATCGGTGGATTTGAAAACGCCGCCCACGCCGTTGTAGGTGTTGCCGTCTTCCCACGGGCCCTGGCGCGTGGACCAGAGCGAAGCGTAGACGACGCTGGGATTAGACGGATCAATCTCGACATCCGAGCCGCCGGTGTTGTCGTCGCGACCAAGCACTTTTTGAAAAGTGCTGCCGCCGTCGGTGGAACGGTAGATGCCGCGCTCGGGGTTCGGTCCGAAGGGGTGGCCGAGAACGGCGACGAAGAGCTTATTGGGATCGCGGGGATCGATGGCGATGTTGGCAATTTGCTGAGCGTCGCGCAGTCCGAGATGCGTCCAGGTTTTGCCCGCGTCCGTGGACTTGTACATGCCGTCGCCCACAGCGAGGTCAGGGCGGGGCAAGCCCTCCCCGCAGCCCACGTAGATAATATTCGGATCGGAGGCCGCGACCGCGATGGCGCCGGTCGAGCCGGTGTCCTGATCGTCAAAAATCGGCGTCCACGTGGCGCCGAAATCGTCGCTCTTCCAGACGCCTCCGCCTACCGAACCGATGTAAAACACATTTGGCTGGCTGGGCACGCCAGCAAGGGCGCGGGTGCGCCCGCCGCGATACGGACCGATATTGCGCCAACGCATTTCCTGAAATGCGCTGTCGGGAAATTGCTGCGCCACGGTGGCGAGCGCGCCAAACGTAACACATGCCGCTGCAAGTATGAGGACAGTTGCCAAACCGCATCTTCCTGACACGCCAAGTCGCGAAAACCGGGACGTACGCATTCTTCGAGCCTCCAAGGGTGCCGAATATACAACCCCGGCGCGTGAATGCACAATTGGCAAAACGAGCGGAGGTGCGGCGCAGGGTGTGCTCGTTTGAGCGGCGGCCGCAAGCTTCGAAAATTGCTGAACGCCGCGCTAGTTGTGCCGAAGCGCTGCGAGCGGATCAATACGGGTTGCGCGGCGCGCGGGAACGTAAGAAGCGAACAAAGAAACGGCTACAAGAATGGCGATCACGGCGAGGAAAGTGAGCGGGTCGGCGGGACGCACGTCGAAAAGCAGGCTGGACACGAAGCGCGTGGCGGCAAACGCCGCGGGCAATCCCAATGCAATGCCGATCGCCGCGAAACGCAGGCCGTCACGAAGCGTGAGCCACACAATGGCACGCACGTTGGCGCCCAAGGCCATGCGAATGCCGATCTCCTGCGTGCGCTGGCTCACCGAATACGCAATCACACCGTAAATCCCCGCCGCGGCCAGCAGCAGCGCGATCGAGGCAAATCCGGCAAATAGCATGGTGTTAAAACGGCGCGACACCAGCGAGCGATCGACGATCTCTTCCATGGTGCGAACATCGGAAACCGGCTCTTGCGGATCGAGTGCCTGCACCTGAGACTGCACGGCACGTGCCAGGCTTTGCGGATCGGCAGCCGTTTTCAGGATAACGCTCAGGGAGCGGCAACGCGGACCCTGGCAATCTTCACCCATTTGGGTGAAGGGCTGATAGGTATGCGGCCGAGTTTCGGTGTCGAGCGGACCTTGTTTCACATCACCGACGACGCCCACGATGGTCATCCAAGGAAGCGTGGGCGAGTAACGCAACTGTTGGCCGACCGGATTCTCACCGGGCCAATATTGGCGCGCCATGCTCTCACTGATGATGACGGTGGGCGGCGCGTTAGCGGCATCTTGGCCGGTGAAAAACCGCCCGGCGCGAAGGGGAATACCGAGCGCTTCGAAATAGCCACCAAGGACGGCTGTGTTGGCAATCAACTGCAAATTCGCGGTGGCAGGCTTCGGATGGCCCGCCGCTTCGAATACGCGCTGCCACGAGCCGCGGAGGGGGAGATCGGTGGCCGCAGCCGCGCCGGTAACGCCCGGCAACGCGCTGACGCGATCGAGCAGGCGGCGGTAGAACGTTTGCACGTCGGATTGTTTCGCATATTGCGTCGGCGCAAGGTATACGGACATCGTCAGCATGTGTGAGGGGCGAAATCCCGGATCGATTTCCTGCACGCGAAGAAAACTGCGCACCAGCAGGCTTCCGCCAATCAACAGCACGAGCGCCAGCGCCATTTGCGCGCAAACGATCACGCCGCGCGCGTTTTTCCAGAATGTGGAGGCGGTGTTGCTGCGGCCGCCTTCCTTGAGCGTTTCGTTGAGATTGACGCGCGTCATAGAGATCGCGGGCACGAGGCCGAAAAGCAGGCCGGTGATCAGCGTCAGCGTGAACGTAAATGCGAGCACACGCGCATCAAGCTGAATCGGCTGAATGCGCGGAATGTTCGGGGGCATCAGCGCCACGAAGAGAGATACGCCCCACCGCGCCAGCAGCAATCCGGCGGCCCCACCGAGAAGCGCCAGAAGCACGTCTTCCAGCAAAGACAATCTCGCCAACCGGGCGCGTGTGGCGCCCAGCGCGATGCGAACGGCAATTTCACGTCGCCTTACCGCAGAGCGCGAGAGCAACAAGCTTGCGATATTGGCGCAGGCGATCAGCAAAACCAAAAATATGGCACCCAAGAGCAACAGCAACAAGCTGCGCGCCTTGCCGACCACTTCACCCCGCAGCGGGGCCACAACCGCGCTGACGGCCAGATCGCTTCGCTCCCGAGCCATCCAGGAATACATGGCCGCGGAAATTGCGCCAACGTTGCTTTCCGCCTGCTGCGCAGTGATTCCGGGTTTGAGCCGTGCAATCAGGTCAAAGTCAAACCAATCGCGGCCGGCAAGTTCGCCGGCGGTGTAGGACATCGGAATCCAGATAGCGGACATGCCGGGGTCGCGCTGCGTCGGCGGCGGAAACTGGAAGCTTGCGGGCATCACTCCGATCACCTGATACGGTTTGCGATCGAGATGGATGGTCCTACCGAGCACGTCCAGCCTGCCGCCTAGGGCGCTTTGCCAGAGTGCAAAACTTACGACCGCGACGTGTTGAGCCTGCCGATCTTCCTCGGCCGTAAACGTGCGGCCGAGCGCGGGCGACGCGCCAAGCAACGGAAAAAGAGAAGCGGTGACACGGGACGCCCGAACCCTGGCAACTTGCATATCGCTGCTGAGGTCAAGGTCGATGGTTTCGAATGCTGCCGAATCGGCGAAGACGGCGTTCTTGGCTTGCATCTCCTGCACGTCCACCGGGGGCATGCTGATGGAGCCTTTGCCGAATTCGGGGATGCGCTCGCGGACGACCACGAGGCGTTCCGAGTCCTTGTAAGGGAGCGGATGAAGAACCACGGCATTTACAACGGTGAAGATGACGGTGTTTGCGCCGATGCCGAGCGCAAGCGTGAGCACGGCGACGCCGGTGAAGACGGCATTCTTCCGCAGCATGCGCAAGCCGTAGCGGAAGTCTTGGGCGATGTGTTCGAGCCAAGTCCAACCCCACATATCGTGACTCTCCTCTCGAAGCTGTAACGCGTTGCCAAACTGGCGCTGGGCAGCGTAACGCGAGTCATCGGGTGACACTTCCCACTTTTCCATTCGCTCGCGAACGCACAATTCCTGGTGCAGGCGCATCTCGTCGGCGAGTTCGCGCTCAAAACGCCGGCCACGCAAAAGCACTCGGAGGCGGCGAAACGTTTCGGCCAGGCGCTGATGGGTGGCGCGGAGCATGGCTGGCGTTGACGCCCTACTCGTAGCGCAACGCGACGAGCGGATCGACGCGCATGGCTTTGCGCGCCGGAATGTAGCTAGCCAGGAACAAAACGCAAACGAGCAGCGCGCAACCGGTAAAAAGCGTCAGCGGATCGTAGATGCTGACGCCGTAAAGAAGGCCCGTGTGCTCTCCGGGAACGAGGTAGAGCGCGCTGCGAAGCAAACGCCCGAGAACCAAAGAAATGCTGACCCCAAGGGCAAGACCGCAAACACCCAGCACGGCGGATTGCGCCAAAGCGTGCCGCAGGATGCGTCCCGGCATCGCGCCGAGGGCCAAGCGAATACCAAATTCGCGCGTGCGCTGCTCGACGAAATAAGCGATAGCGCCAAAGATTCCCACGGCAACCAACGCCAACGCCAAGCCCGCAAACATTCCGATCAGCGCCAAGTTCCCCCGTGCGCCGCGCAGGGCCTGCGAGGTACGCTCGTCCATGGTGGCCGCGTGGCTTATGAGGATGTTGCGGTCCAGTTGCGTAATTTGTTCGCGGATCGGTGCGAGGATCGAGCCAGCCGGGAGGCTCGTGGACGCAACCACCCAAAGAGAAGACACCGGCGCCTGGGCGACCGGAAAGTAGATGTCGCTAAACGGCACTTCATTCGGGCCGAACATGTGCGTGTTTTCGACGACGCCGACGATGCGCGCGCGAAAAGGCTGCTTCGATATGCCGTCGCCCCACTCTTCCGGGACGATATCCAGCTCCGTGCCGATGGGGTTTTCGCCGCCGAAGTAGCGGCGGACAAGGTTTTGATTCACCACAATGACGCGTGGAGAATTTTGCGTGTCGGATTCCGCCAGAAACCGGCCGGCCAAGAAGCGAATCTTCAAAAGCTGGAAGTAGTTTGGCGTGACGCTGCGAAGAAGCGAGTGAGGCTGTTCGC
>Ga0209420_1000235_pt1 | contig 33481 bp, 31 predicted proteins | sample BlaSpr_A8_OM1_O1_FD_187972 | JGI IMG/M metagenome (GOLD analysis project Ga0209420, IMG submission 187972) | Forest soil microbial communities from Thunder Bay, Ontario, Canada - Black Spruce, Ontario site 2_A8_OM1_O1 (SPAdes) (version 2) | ecosystem: Environmental > Terrestrial > Soil > Boreal...
TGACGTCCTGATCGTGGTTTTGCGAGACCGAACCAGCATGATCATCTCGATCTCGATGTTGCCGAGGCCGGTACGGGCACATCGGCGACCGTAAGGGATGGGAGTTACAGATGCAGGGGTGGAAGACTGCCTTCGTAACGGGCGCAAGTCGGGGGATTGGCAAGGCCATCGCCGTCTCGTTGGCGCAAGCTGGATTCGATGTTGCAATCACGGCCCGCACCGTGGAGCCAGGCGAGCAGCGGGAACACTCGTCGACCATTGCTCGCTCGGACACGAGTCCGTTACCGGGAAGTCTTCGAGAAACGGCCGAGCTGATAGAGAAGGCGGGCGCTCGGTCGCTCGTTGTCCCGGCCGACCTCCTAGATCGTGCCATGCTGGGCGCGGCTGCGACAACTGTTATCGATCGGTGGGGCGGGATCGACGTGGTGGTACATAACGCCCGATACATAGGTCCCGGTCATATGGACACATTCTTGGAAGCACCCATCAGTGCGATCGAGAACCATATGCAAGGCAATTTCTTTGCGTCATTGGTACTCAATAAGTTCTTTATTCCGTCCATGATCGCCAGGGGTGGTGGTCTGATCGTGAACCTCACCAGCGGAGCAGCGTTTAGTGACCCACCGGGGCCTGCCGGTCAAGGGGGCTGGGGCATCAGCTACGGCGCGTCAAAGGCAGCCATTCACAGAGTGGCAGGAGCGCTGAGCCAGGAACTCGCCGATCAAAAGATCCTCGTTGTAAACGTCGAGCCCGGATACATTGCGACCGAGCGGATTGCACAGGACATGTCTTCGTTCGGGTACACGCAGAATGGAGAACCGCCAGAAGTCATCGGGGCCACGGTCGCTTGGCTTGCAACCAGCGAAGAGGCGTCGACATTCAATGGAGAGACACTGTTCGCTCAGGACTTTTGTCGTAAGCGTGGGCTCTTGCCGGAATGGACGGGGCCGAAGCCACGAAAGCCACCAGGGCGCCCCGACCTGTCCGGTGCTCGTTTAGCGGAGCTGTACCGACTGTGACGGCACCCAAATCTTGGACGGGTCAACTGGACGCGTAAATGTCGGAGTGGATTTCGTTCGGCAGCAGTTGACCCCGCCTTGAGGAAGCCCGACCGCGTCACACTCGCATATGAGACGACGGACGGCAAAGGTCTCGCAATCGCTTCGCGTCAGCTGAACGGCCCAGGCGAACGAGGTGGCCCGGATATTGGCTCAACACGGGCGTTAAGCAGGGATCGCTTGTTGCGGTGGGTCTTCTGAACTGCCCGGAGCGCTCCTTCACGACCTACGGAGCATGGAAGCTCGGTACCGTGCTGCCGATCCGATGGGACTTGCCGCTCTGGGAGGACGAGCGACTGGTCAACCTTGCGAATCCGACCAAGATGATCCCGCGGTGGGGACCGTAGGTGAAGTGGAGGACATGTGCAAACGCCACACTGTTCAGTTCTTACGGGACATCCCACGCCGGAGAACACCCGCTGCTCTCCTAGAGAAGTCGTCGGAGACCAATAACGCCACCTGTCGATCAAGCGCCTCGGCCAAGTGCCTGTCTAGATCAGTAATGCTGAGGAGTTCCTGCATGGAGGTGACCACGCCGTCAGGCAGCCTTGCCAAACTCTGCGCTGCAGACTGAGCGGCATAGCGCGCGTCGGGCACTGAGACCGCCAGACCTAGCTCCGCGGCCGACTCGGCGTTGACGCGGTCGGCGACCGTGTATTGCCACAGCGCCTGCGATCCGCCCCGACGCCGTAAGTACTCGACGCCTCCGACCGCAGGTATCAAACCCAGTGCCGCCCATCCTTGCCGCAACCAACCTCTCCGACCCATATAGGTGACGCCACACGCCAGAGCCAGATCGCCGCCAAGACCAATTGCAGGGCCGTCTACCGCTGCGAGAACTGGCACGGTGCTTGTGGCAATAGCTCGAAAAAGACCCTGGAATGACGAATAAAGGACGGATCGCACTGCCTCGGCTCCACCCTTCACGAGCTCTGAGATAGACAAAAGGTTCCCGCCGGCGCAAAACGTGTCGCCCCGACCGCAGAGGATCGCGACGCGGATTCCTTCTCTCGAACATCGCTCGAAGGCAGCGACGATCTCGTCCGCTTCTTCAGGGCCGATGGCGTTCCCTCGCTCTGGCCAATCAAGCTCTACCTCACCAACACCATCCTCATCAATATTCACGTTGACCGGCATTGCTTAGTCCTTTCGTCTCGGGTTCGTCGCTTCAGAAAAATCCTCCGACCGTGGCGGATTTGACCTAAGTCGCGCGCTACTCCGGTCAAGGCCGCCGAGCCCCCCTTCAGTGGTTCATTGGGAGGGTCTCGCCTGGCAAGGCTCAAAATTACCAGCACACCGTGGTAAACCGTTTGATCCTATAGACAATCCAACGGTTTGAAGCTAGAGTCCCGTCAGCAGGCACCGGGGAGGCTGAAACGAACCGGAGCTTGTGCTTTATGGCACCTCTGGGGTCGAGCTGGATGACGTGGGGGCGACATGTTTTTGAGTTTGCAGGGGGTTACGTTGCAGCGCCGTGGTCGAGGGGGAGTGTTAAGCGGCAGGGGGCAGGGATGAGTCAACAGCCAACTCAAGGAGCTGATTAATGCGAGGAATTGGAATGTTTAGGTCAATTGGTTGCGTGGCCGCCATGACCGTACTGGTGCCGATGGTCTTGGTGGCATCGAGCGACCCGTCATCGGCGGCAGAGGCGAAAGGCGCACCCATTCCGGTAGTGATCATTGGGGCGATCTCAAGCCCCGCGTTTTCAGTTCCCGAACAGGTAGGAGGAGCGGACGCAGCGGCAAAGGCGATAAATGCTTCTGGTGGGATCAACGGCCGACCTATCGAAGTTCAGTCCTGCAATGACATGGGGACCCCCAACCTGTCGACATCCTGCGCGGAGAAGGCTGTGAGTTCTGGTGACGTCGCAGTCGTGGGCACGCTGTCAATAGGTGGCACGCAGATACTCCCTGTGTTGCAGAGCGGAGGAGTCGCTGACATTGGACCCGACCCCGTATCGCCCATTGAATTCACATCTCCGAACTCATTCCCCGTCCAATGTGGAACCTTGTGCCAGGACGAGGGAGAAGTGCAAATTCTTGAGTCACACGGCGTGAAAACGGTCAGCATTCCGTATGAGGGCGATGCTGCAGGCGAGGCTGCACTACCTCTGTACGCCAACGCTGCAAAGAAACTGGGCGTCAAGGTTGTGTCGGAGGTCTCAATTCCCCCGACCGCAACTGATCTTTCAACCTACGTCTCCGAAATAAATGCTGGAAAACCTGAGGGAATTATTCTTGATGTTGAGGCATCACAGACGGCCCTCTTCTTGAGCGGCTTTTCATCGGTCGGTTCCACAGCAAAAATCGCAGCGTCGGCCCCACTGGTTCCTCAGTCGGTACTTGATTCGTTGAATGGCGCGGCCAATGGGGCTTACCTCGGTGACACGATGCCGCCCACGTACAGCAACATCAAGACCGATGTCGATTTCCGGCAGGACATGAAGAAGTACAGTCCAGGATCTCTTGTTGACGGTTTTTCGGAGAACTCATGGATGGCCGTCGAACTCTTCGCGAAGGTCGCTTCGGGTCTCAAAACGGTAAATGCAAAATCAGTCCTTTCGGCGATGGACAGCGTAAAAGACCTGAACTTCCTGTACCTGCACAACTACACGCCGTCCAAGGGACTAGCGCTTTCCGGCTACAACCGAGTGGCCGTTCCTTTGCTGTGGTTCGATTACGTCAAGGGCGGCAAACTCACCCTAGGAAGCGAGAATGCGCAGAACATGACTTCGCTACTCGGTGGGACTAAAGCATCTTGATAAACTGGGACAGTCGGCCAACCGATCTGATCGGGGGGTGTGGTCCTGGTTAACACAGTTCTCCAGTTTGCGTTGCTGGGCCTCGGACCTGGCGGAGCATATGCACTGCTTGCGCTAGGTATCGTCCTCATTTATCGAGGTTCACGGGTAGTGAATTTCGCCCAAGGCACAATCGCAATGATTAGTGCCTTCATCTACGTCGATCTTCGTCAAGATTCACATTTAGCCTTCTTGCCGGCGTGCGTCCTCGCGATCTTGGCAGCTTCGGCTATTGGTGTAGTGACATATTCTGGAGTAATCCGGCGCCTTGCTACGGCTTCGTGGCTGGTGAAGACAATCAGCACAATTGCCGTGACTTTGATCCTGGAATCAGCCGCGACACTCCGCTACGGAAGCAATATCCTCATTGTGCCCTCGTCTCTCCCGACAACGCCGGTCAGGATCGGATCGGGGATCGTTATCGGGGCGGACCAATTGATCCTCGCCGGTATTTCGGTTGCTTTAACGGTCGCGCTCTCACTGTTTTACCGGTGGTCGCGGTTTGGTATAGCGACAAGCGCAGGAGCAGAAAACCAGCTCGGTGCCCATGCCCTTGGTATTTCGTCAAATCGTCTCGGCAATTGGAACTGGGCACTGGGAGGCGCATTAGGGGGCGTTGGAGGCATTCTGCTTGTACCGATTGTTGGGCTTGGGGTCACACCTTTAACCCTGCTAGTCGTCACGGCACTAGCGGCGGCATTGGTCGGAGGCTTTACATCCTTCCCGTTGACGCTTGCCGGAGGTCTCGGAATAGGAATCGCAGAATCGGAAGCGTCCAGGTTTATCAACATACAGGGATCGGAAAGCGCCGTGCCGCTTCTCATAATCATCCTTCTGTTGGTCGTTCGGGGGCGGTCGCTACCAACGCGAGGTGACGTCGGAATGCACCTTCCGAATCTTGGAACCGGTAGAGTGCAAGCACGCGCTGTGATCCCCGTTCTGGCCGTAGTACTCGCTAGCGCATGGACGTGGGTTCCGTCGGACTGGGTCACCGCTGCAACGGTGACCGTACTTTTCGCTTTGTTATGTCTGCCGCTTGTGGTTCTAACTGGTTACTGCGGCCAGATCTCCTTAGCTCAATTGGCTTTCGCTGGCTTGGGCGCGTTCTTTGCCGGTGAAATCGTCGTAAGAACCCATCTTCCATTTGAGGTCGTGTTGGTGATGGGCGCGTTAGCGGTGATTCCGATCGGGTTGATCGTTGCTATTCCGGCGATTAGAACACGTGGAACCAGCCTCGCGATTGCGACCTTGGCATTGGCGGTTGTGATAGAGGCGGTGGTCTTCGACCCCGTGACACAACTTTACGTTGGGGTACCCAGATTTTTTGGGATTCCCTTGAACGCGATCACGAACCCAAACGCGTACTTCACCTTCACCCTGCTTGTGTTCGTCGGGACTGCCGTTGTCATGGGGAATATTCGTCGCTCTCGCTCAGGGAGGCGCTTGGTTGCTGTTCGATCCAATGAGCGAGCCGCAGCAGCGTTGGGAATCAACGTGCAGGAGGCCAAGCTCTTCGCATTTGCGGTTAGCGCGGCGGTTGGAGGTCTGGGAGGAATCCTGCTTGCTTTCCAGGGCCCATATGTGGACCTAACGCAATTCACTACCTTTGGATCAATAAATCTGCTGGCGTGGAGCGTTATTGGTGGCATCGGATACCTACTTGGACCCTTGTTTGCTGGGAATTTTGCCCCTGGAAGCTTGGGCACTCAGATTAGCGATCTCTTCGGCGCCAGCGTCCAGAATTATCTGCCGCTGATTGGCGGCGTACTACTTCTCTTCGTCCTCTTCAAAAATCCGAACGGACTCGTTGATCCACATGTTGCCGCTTGGATGAAAATTCGGGAGCGGTTTGCAAGGAAGAAATCGAACAGAAGGGGCGTTCAGCGCACTGTCCGAGAGTCTTCAGTTCCTCTTCTTCCCAGACTGAGCACCGACGAGACCACGCAGATATTGCGTCCGAAACATAGGGTGGCCGCTTCAGCCGTTTTGGACATTTCTGACGTGACTGTTCGATTTGGAGGAGTCGTTGCATTGGCGAATGTCTCTTTTCGGCTGGAGCCCGGTGAAGTCGTTGGCCTCATAGGCTCTAATGGCGCTGGGAAGACGACGCTCATTGATGTGGTCTCGGGATTCGTAAAGGCTTCAAATGGTCACATAACACTTGGAGAGAAGCTGTTAGATGGCTTGCGCCCTCACGCAAGAGCCCGCCTGGGTATCGCTCGCTCGTTTCAATCGCTCGAGCTGTTCGACGATCTAAGCGTTGAGGATAATTTGCGTGTTGCCGCCGAGGACCGGACTCGTTGGGCTTATCTGTCGGACCTTGTGAGAAGGACACACAAGAAGGAACTCTCTCCAGCTGCTCTCCTGGCGCTCAGCGAATTTGGTCTTCAGGATGACTTGGATCGACTTCCCACAAGTCTCGCCTATGGGCGTCGACGTCTGGTCGCAATTGCACGAGCGGTAGCTGCAGAACCCTCAGTACTTCTTTTGGATGAGCCCGCTGCGGGGCTTGATGAATCGGATACTGCCGAGTTGAGCCTACTGGTACGCCGCCTCGCCCGTGATCTTGACATTGCCGTACTCGTTGTCGAGCATCATGTTGGAATGGTCATGGAGATGAGCGACCGCGTAATTGTGTTCGAGGCGGGTCACTTGATCGCAGACGCCTCTCCAAGCGAGGTGCAGCGCGATCCTGCTGTTGCACGCGCTTACCTGGGGACCGATAGTGCGGAGTCGGAACCGATGATGGGGGAGTTGCAACCTGAGTCGAAACCGGTTTCGCTGTGATACGCAGACCTGTCGGTATCATTTCAACGCTACGCACTATTCATAGATTGGACGATTTCCTGAAATGGTTACAAGTACGCGTTCCTAACGCTTTTGCGGCCCAGCTTTGCCGGGAACAGCCGTGTTGCTCGTTGCGGACCTGTGAGAAGGGACCGCTGTGAAGGAGGGTACCTATCAGGAGGCGGCGACGAGCCACTCACCAAGCCAGAACCAAGTAGTTCCGGATCAGGTGGGTGGGGAAGCCCCGCTCCTTGCTGCGCGAAACCTGTCCGCAGGCTACGGAGGAATGGCGGTTGTCCGTGGCGTGGATCTCGAGGTGCGGCCCGGCGAGGTTGTCGCCCTACTGGGAGCCAATGGAGCCGGCAAAAGCACACTCATCCTGACATTGGCGGGAGCCCTTCAACCGCTCGGCGGTCACGTGGAGTGGCTAGGCGCTGCCGTCGCGACTCCACTCCACGTTCGATCTCGCCAAGGACTTGGGCTCGTTTCACAAGAGCGCTCCGTGTTCATGGGCCTTAGCGTTTGGGACAACCTTCGACTTGGACAAGGCGATCCTGAGGCAGCACTTGAACGCTTTCCGGAAATTAGAGGGCACTTGAAGCGGCGCGTGGGCCTTCTGTCGGGAGGACAGCAGCAGATCCTCGCCGTAGCGCGGATCCTGGCTGCGAAGCCCAAGGTTCTATTGGCCGACGAAATTTCAATCGGTCTGGCCCCGGTGATTGTAAGACGTCTTCTAGAGAGCATCACACAGGCAGCGAGCGAGGGCATAGGTGTGCTTCTAGTTGAGCAGCACATTGAAATGGCTTTGGAGCTTGCAGATCGCGCTTATGTGTTACGCCACGGTCAAGTGGAGCTTTCCGGTTCCACGGAACAATTGAAGAACCAGGTCAGCGATATAGAGGACATCTACCTCCAAGGAAGAATACCGGACGTGAGATCTGACCATTGATAACGGTTCCTGCGTCATGAAGCGAAGGTCGTCTCTTCTGGTGGCGTCTAGATCCAATGGTTCCATGGTCAAAGAGAGGCCGTTGACAAATCGAGTATTCGTGCTAAACGCGTCACTCCCCAATTAGCGCTCCAGTGGTGCCACGAAGGTTCCATGGTTGATCAAGGGATGGTTGTGTTCAAATGAACGAACGACGTCGTCTTCCACTGACCCCAGAGCCGATGCACCTGTGGAGGGGCTTTCGAGACGTCAAAATTGCGGGTGACTCCTGGGGGGATGCAAAGGGTCCGTTGGTCGTCTTGCAACATGGCGGAGGGCAAACTCGCCATGCGTGGAGAGGAACGGGCGAATTACTTGGTAACGCCGGTTATCACGCCATCGCCTACGACTCTCGTGGTCACGGGGATTCGGATTGGGCGCCCGATGGTGACTATAGCCAGGACGCAAGAGTAGAAGATCTGAAGCACATCCTTGTCCAACTCGGCGGCAAACGGCCCATCCTGGTCGGAGCGAGTATGGGCGCCGGCATTAGTCTTGTTGCAGTTGGAGAGAACCACGTCGACGCCGTCGCGCTGGTGTTGGTGGATTACGCAGCTCAGATCGATCCGGAAGGCGTCGAGAGGATTCGAACATTTCTCCACGCGAACGCGGATGGTTTCTCGTCCCTTGACGATGTGGCCGATGCGATCGCCAGCTACCAGCCGCAGCGTAACCGGCGCCGCCGCCTTGATGGATTGGCCAAAAACGTCCGGATCGGAGATAACGGGCGCTATTACTGGCATTGGGATCCCCAGACGATAATGGGAAATCGGCTCAAACCTCATGAGCGACAACTCCGACTGGAGGCGTCCGCACGCAACGTGACCATTCCAACGCTGCTTGTACGCGGGGGGCTTTCAGATGTCCTTACAGAGGGAGGCGTGAAAGCATTTCTCGAGGTGTGTCCAAGGGCAGAGTACGTGGAGGTGCAAGGCGCAGCCCACATGGTGGCAGGGGATCGGAACGACCTCTTCACAACGGCGGTTGTCGATTTTCTAGCGCGAGCCGCTCCGGTGCGCTGAGTCAGCACGCTTTCGGTGATTTGGTTTCAGGACGATGCAAGACCCGGTCCTCGGCACGGTTGAAATCCGAATTGACCCATCGCTATCCCGATCGCGCCTACGAAGCTGGTAGCGGTGACCTTGTCAAACTGCCCCGGCGCGTGTTTCACCACTGTCTTTCGGCGCAATGAGATCGGATCCTTGGGCACTTGACAGTCAGACACAATTCAGTGATATCATTAAAATCAGATGCAGGATAATCCTGCATCTGATTTTGGGGATGCGGAAGGGCATGCGCACATGGACAATGTGGGAAGGCCGCTGCCAGTACCCGATCAGTCTTCGGAGGGGTTTTGGGCTGCTGCGTCAGACCACGTCTTGGCCATTCAGCACTGCGGTCATTGCGACAACGCCGCCCATCCTCCGGTCATTGTGTGCTCCGCCTGCCTTTCACCGGATTCAGAATTTGACTTCCGGCCGATCTCTGGCACGGGACGGATGCGAACATGGACCGTCATTCAAGATCCGTTTTTGCCTGGATTCCGCGCGGAGGTTCCATACATAATCGCTGACGTCGAGTTTGATGACGTGCCTGACGTACGCATGGTCGCTCGCCTCACAATCGATGGCGAAGCCCCGCTGGTCATTGGAGCGCCGACCGAAACCACCTTCGAAGACGTTGCATCAGGGATTGCGCTCCCTCGTTTTCGGTTGTTGCGCGGGTGAGCAGGACAGGGTCAGCTTGGAGATCCCAAGTAGCGATAGCAGGTTACGCGCTGAGTCCGATTGAACGTCATTCGAGCCGCTCCCTCGGTGATCTGGCGGTAGAAACAGGTCTGGCGGCGATCCTTGACGCTGGACTTCGGAAGGAGGACATCGACGGCTTCACTACTGGGTCTCACCTACCGTCGGCCGGAGGCCACGCGCTCGTTGATGGTCTCAGCATCGTGTCATCCAATTGGATCTCAGAACGCCTTGGAATCCGACCAAGGTGGCTCTCCGGGTTTCAAGGACACGGGCAGCTGCCCGGATCAGTGATGTTGGCTGTCAACGCTCTTGCGGCGGGAGCCGCCGATTATGTACTTCTACATCGCGCTCTAGCGAATCCTGCCGCGCGCTATCACGAAAATCCGATGACGCTCGCATCTGGAGGCAGTCAATGGACCGCGCCCAATGGCATGTGGGGACCAGTCGCGCAAATCGCACTTCCATACAACGAGTACATGCAGCGCTATGCAGCCACCCGCGAAGAGATGGCGACAGTCGTGGTCGAACTGAGAAAGAACGCGGCCAGGATTCCTTGGGCCTACTGGCACGACCGACCGATCACAATTGAGGACTACTTAAACGCGCGCATCATTGCGGATCCGATATCCATTCTCGACTGCGATATCCCAATCGAGGGCGTGGGCGCGTTTGTCTTGACGAGGGCCCATCGCGCGAGGGACTTACCTAACAAGCCGGTGTACTTGAGTGGCTTTGGGCAGGGCACACCTAGCGCGGTCGGCTCGACCAGGCACTGGACGCTTGACGAGATCATGGAGAGTGCCCAGGTCACCTGCGATCAACTCTGGGCTAGCTCTGGGCTGAACGTTTCAGATGTGGATCTTCCTCAGCTTTACGACGGCTTTTCGCCATTCATCTATTTCTGGCTGGAGGCGCTGGGGTACTGTCCCATAGGTGAGGCTCACGAGTTCGTACAAGGCGGCGCCATAGCAACGGGTGGACCTGCGCCGGTTGCATCCGGAGGTGGAGCTCTAGGTAACGGGCGACTCCATGGTATTCCGCAATTGCTTGAGTGCTACCTTCAACTGTCCCAGCGTGCCGGTGAACGCCAAATAGCTAACGCAAATGTCGGCCTTGCTTGCCATTCATCGCCACATTATGGAGGCGTCGTACTCTGCACTGCTGATCAAATCTAACGGGGATCGCTTGCGACTCTATAGATGCATGGACCGGCGACGACATCACTGGGTACTTGAGGGAGTGTGATTATGACAGAACAAGTCTCCGTCGAAGAGAACTCGGACGAGACGAGCGCGTTTTCCGGTATTCGAGTAATTGAGCTCGCTCAATGGGTCTTTGTGCCTGTCGCTGGAGCTCTGCTCTCGGATTGGGGTGCCGACGTGATAAAGATCGAGCATCCCTTGACTGGAGACGACTACCGGGGACTCGTGACCCAGGGAATTAAGCCGAACGTCGGAGGAATTAACCATTCGATGGAACTGGCTAATCGCGGAAAGCGAAGCATTGGTCTAGACATAAAGTCCGTCGAAGGTCGCAAAATTCTCTTGCAACTCATCGAGACAGCCGACGTGTTCCTTACCAATTTCTTGCCGTCCACGTTGGATCGACTCGATCTTGGGCTTGATGACCTGCGAAAGGTGAACCCTAACCTCATTTATGCACGAGGCCATGGGTTCGGGGTTCGAGGACCTGACGCGTCGAAAGCAGCGTATGACGCCGCAGCTTTCTGGGCCCGTGGCGGAATGGGTGAGACCTTGACTCCGAAGGGGTCTGACATGCCAATCAGACAGCGCGGAGCATTCGGTGATCGCTGCGCTGCTGCTCATTTAGCGTTTGGCATAGCGAGTGCCCTACTGCGACGGGAGCGTACGGGTGTGGCGTCCGTCGTTGATGTATCTCTTCTTTCCGTTGCGATCTGGACGCTCGGCTCAGACATGTTGTCGGCACTTCAAGGGAACTTTGTTGACGCTCCGGTACAGAGTGGATCCAGCCGTACTAAGTCGTCCAATCCTCTGGTGAATACGTTCCGGACGAGTGATGATCGATTTGTTACCTTGGTGTTTTTGCAGCCTGATCGCTATTGGGGAGATTTCTGTCGAGCCCTCGGTCGTCCGGAGCTCGAATGGGACCCTCGTTTTTCAGACCACACCAAGAGGTCTGAGAACTGTGCTGAGTGTGTAGAGGTCCTGGACGCGGTTTTCTCCTCCCGCACCTTTAAGGAATGGCGTACCGCCTTCGACGAGGAAAGCTTCCCATGGGCTCCATTTCAGCGAGTCCCAGAGGTCATCGAGGATCGCCAGGTGATAGCGAACGGCTACATCGGCGAGGTAGCCGCCGAAGGCGGAAACAGCTTTCGCATGCCCACTGGTGCAGTGCAATTTGATGAGCGTCCAGCAATAATGAGGCGGGGCCCAGAGCATGGACAACATACCGAATTGGTGCTACTGGAACTTGGCCTCGAATGGGACGAGATCACACGACTCAAGGACGCGGGAGCGATTGTTTGAGCCATTCTGTCGTTCGTAGGTGTCACACGTCGAAAAGGGATGTCTGAGTTTCGCTAGGCGACAGCCATTTGTGAGCGGTACTCAATTGGCTCTTCCGGTTTCAGTAGGAACGCGGTGAAGTGATCCGTGGTGGGCGAATCGGGCGAGGCCAGGTGACTCCGCCGGCGTGGAGGAGAATCCGGGGGTTGTGGTCGTCGTCGAAGTTCGTGAACCCTCGACCACTCCGCTTGACTATTTTCGCAGAAGGTCAGGCCTTCGGTCGGCCCGTTCGACCACCCGTGCGATGGTGGTTCAAGATCTCGCTTCGCCTGCGCGACAAGGTGTGGCGCGTCGCAGGCCTCGATGGGGTTGTCGAGGAGCGCGGTGGCGTCCCCGACGTCGTCGGCCAGAGAGATCATGGCACGGCTTCTTTGGCCAACTAGGCACCGAGGACTTCGGCGTGCGAGTCGCCGAAGCGCAGTCCGGCGAGCATCTTCTCCCGGCCGGGCGCTCGTCGAGGTGCTCGTGGGCTCTGAGCAGGAACTTGCGCAGGCGAAAGAGGGGATCGGCTTTGCGCCCGCGATGGCCGAGCATCTCGTTCTCTACTCGTCTGCGGATCTGGTCGAGCACCCACTTGGCCACTCTGGTGACGTGGAACGGATCAGCTACCCGCCGCGCGTGGGAGAGGCGAGGCGAAAAGCCCGGCTCGACGGGTCTCGGTCAGATCGAGCGCTACCACCCGCACCCCCTGGGCGCCACCTCCGAGCAGCCCGCCGTCCGTGGTCGCAGCTTTGCGGCGCTCTTGCGTTCGACGAGGTCGATCATGATGCGCCGGTCCAGATCGGCCAGATGCGTGGCATGAACGATGGCGTGCGTGGCTTTGGCCCACAAATGGGTGTGCTCATCCGCGCCCGCGGAGCCCACCCGGAAGGGCCCTCGACAAAGGACGTGCCGTGGAGCTCGACGGCCGCCGGCGGTGTCCCAGCCCACCCCGTACTGGGTGGCTACCGAGGCGACGGAAGGGAAGAGCTGGCCAACCTGCCGGGTCACCTCGGCGCCGGCGCGGGCAGCACCTAGCGCGGGATGATCCCAGCTTCTCGGTCCAGGTCTTCTTGATGCACCCCTTGGTTCGGCACCTCCACTGGCGCGTTCGGATCACGAGGCGAGTGGGCCGACCGAAGCAGTACAGGTCGCGCAGGTGCACCTCGAAGGTTCGTGCACCTAGGCCCGCCGACGGCCCGACGGGCACGTCGTTTTGGTCCGTGTGTCCGATTCCGCCTGGATCACCACCTCGCCGGGGACGTCTTCGACGTCGAGGACCGACAACCCGTACAGTCCCAACACCTTCGAACCCCAAAGTATCGGGTCGCTTAAGTTAAGTGGGTCCCCTGAATGAGTGGGGATTGAGTCCGCTGAGCTGACCCGAGAATCCACCCTTGGGGGTCAAGGGCTCCGGACATCGTGATTGCTGTCGAAGGCATGCACAAGGAGGCCCTGGCAATGGACGACGGTATCGGCCGGTGCAGATTAGAAAATGTTCGATTGAAAACGCGGCTGGCGCTTTTCGACCATCGCCTGTCGAGCTTCAAGGGAGTCAACTGATCCGGACAGGCGCGCAGTCAGCGCTTGTTCAGCTTCGTACCCTGCCTTCAGGTCCATGTGCTCAACCATATTGAGACTCTGTTTTGCAGTACGGACAGCGACCTTACTGTGTCGAGAAATTCGCGAGGCAAGAGTGAGTGCAGAGTCGAGCAGTTGGGCTTCTGGCACAATTTCAACGATCCCGCCGTAGGGCAAAAGTGCGCTCGCCGGCAAAGGATCTGCGGTGAGGTACATCAGTCGCACCATGTGATCAGGTACTAGACGAGACAGATGTTTTGCGCCACCCATAACTCCGACGCGCACTTCGGGCACTCCGAGTTGCGCGCTGTCGGCACAGAGGACGAGGTCGCAAACAGCGGCGAGTGCCAAGCCAGTGCCCACGGCATATCCGTGAACGGCTGCAATGACGGGAACTGGACAGTCGTAGATGGCCCAAAATGCTTCCCGAACGAGCTTCATGCGTCCTGCTGAATTCTGCGGAGTAAGGCTCAAAAATTCGACGAGGTCGTTTCCGGCGCAAAAGTTAGGTCCAGAACCACGCAGGATGGTCACGCTCGAGGTTGGGAACCATTCATCCCAGCGGGCAAATAGATCTCTTATTTCTTGGTACATAGCCTGACTAACCGCGTTGACGGGTGGTCGATTTAGCGTGACCACTACGACGTCATCGTGTAAGTCTGTCTCTAGGAACGCAAAATTGTTTTTGGCAGCCATCGTAGAACCTGATTTCTGGTTTCGCCGGGCAGTCGTCAATACCGGGAGACTCGGAGCAACCGCCCCCGATGGGCGATCGATGAACAGTGGTGCCATGGTCGTAGTCGAACTCCTTGGCGTTCCAGCGCCCCCTGACGCACCCCAGAGGTAGCAAACTATATGGGTAAATCCTATAGACCATCAAGATGTTTCAGGATAATATCAGAGGGTGGTCAGCGGCTCCAGGGAAACCAGCTTCGTCAACAATCTCAGCGAACGAGCGGCACCTTCCCGACCGGGAGATCCTGCGGGCGAATCGTCGTCTGGCCGTATCACTGATGAAGATGTAGCTCGGGCCCGAGCTCAGATTGGGATCCGCACGCCCGAGCGTGTTCCGAAGTGGAACGTGATTCCCGACGCCTCTTCGATAAGTCACTTTGCGTTTGGTTACGGCGACGACAATCCACTGTGGCACGATCCGGAGTACGGGAAGAGGACTCGTTGGCGAGGACAGATCGCACCACCGCTTTACCTGCATTCAACGGGCATCAATGAGACGCCACCGTTTCAGTCTCAAAAAATGAAGGATCTATTCCGCGGGCTCTTTCGCGGGGTTGGGAAATACTTCTCATCGACGACATGGGAGTGGTTCCGACCCGTCTATCCCGGTGACCTGGTCTTCGAGGATGGACGCACAACGATTGATGTTGCCGAACGACCGTCATCGTTTTCCGGCGGGCGGGTCGTGGTTGAAACCTACCGAACAACCTATGTCGAGCGTACCGGAGAGATTTTCGGAGTGAACCACGAGTCCTATGTCAATGCTGAACGAACGGGATCTCAACAGACGGGAAGGCACTCCGGGATCGAACGCCAGCACTACAACTCCGAGGACATCGAGAAGATTGATCACGACTATGCCACTGAGCTGCGCCAGGGAGCAGAAGAGCGCTGGTGGGAGAACGTCCTAATCGGCGATACTCTTCAGCCGGTCGTTAAGGGTCCGCTGACTGTGTTCGATGTTATATCGCACCACATGGCAAGCGGATGGGGAGCGTACGGGATCGGTCCTCTTCGCTACAACTGGCGGAAACGTCAGAGCATGCCGGGATTCTTCACGCCCGACAACTTTGGAGTGCCTGATGTAGTGCAGCGGATGCACTGGGACAGCGATTGGGCCGAGGCGGTCGGCTTGCCTGCTCCATATGACGTGGGGCAGATGAGGGTTCAGTGGCTTAGTCATCTGATTACGAACTGGATGGGAGACGATGCTTGGCTTTGGAAGCTGACGCTCGACTTGCGGAACTTCAACTTCGTCGGAGACACTCAGTGGTGTACTGGCGAAGTAACAGAGAAGTACGCGATTGGCGACCACCGGGTTGTTGAATTAGGAGTTCGCGCTACAAGTCAGCGCGGGTCGGTCACAACCTCAGGTAGAGCCGTTGTCATCCTTCCATCCAAAGAGAGTGGCCCTGTACTGCTGCCCATGCCTGACGCGAATTTGCGGCGCCACGGAGCCGAGTTGATATCGGAGCGAACTCGGCTGAGACACGAGCAGCTGGCCCATGATCATGGGGGCCTGTGTGAAGGGCGCTGATGGTTACCGTCCCTGACTTTCTTGAGGGCACGGTAGTCGTGGAAGTTGCTTCAGGGGTCGCTGGACCTCTAGCAGCAAGGACACTTGCCGATGTGGGCGCAACTTGCCTCAAAATCGAACCGAAGACCGGCGACGTATCTCGGAGTTGGGGGCCTTTCTTTGACTGCGTTCCAGACGAGAATAAGTCGGTCGCATTCGCTGCGTACAATCATGGGAAGTCGTCGATCGTGCTCGATCTTCAGACGAATGATGGACGCGCAAGTTTTGACGACCTACTAGATCGGGCTGACATTCTCATTGTTGACGAATGTACAGTTGATGCCGACAATATATTGGCGAAGCATCCCAGTTTGGTGATTGTGTGCGTGACACCTTTCGGCTGCACTGGCCCGTACGCCGGCCGGCCCGCCACCGACATTGTCGCGTACGCCGTTGGTGGAGCGATGAGCGCGACGGGGCTTCCTCACCGGGAACCTTGTTGGCTTGCGGGCTCGTTAGTGCAAACGCAGGCGGGATCCGTGGCCGCGTGTGCCGCCGTCGCAGGTTTACTCGCCGCCGAGCAGAGCGGAAGGGGCCAGATCATCGACGTTTCTTGGGTAGAAGCTGAGCTCTCCAGTATGGACCGCTCTGCATTCTTCGCTATGACCTACAGCTATACCCGCGTCAACGCGAGTCGCCAAATGCGCCCACCATTTCCTCTGCCCAATGGGGTGATGCCCTGTGCCGATGGATGCGTGATTGTTTCGACGTATGGCTGGCATATCAGCAATATGCTTGACACGATTGGGAGTGAGCGCCTGGACGCCCTCCTTCGCGATTCGCCAGGAAATCTTTGGCGTCCTGAAAGTGAGGCGATTGTTCGTGAGGAGGTTCTGTCCTGGCTGAGCCAAAGGAGCCGAATCGACGCTGCGCGCGCCGCTCAGAGCAACGGGTGGTGTGTGACTCCGGTGAACGATCTCCTTGAACTGGAATCCGATCCATGGTTGAGGTCTGCGTCTGCGCTCGAGCGTGCCGAAATCATCAAGGATCGGCAGATACTCATCCCGGGTCCGGCCTACCGGGCCGAAGGGGGACCGCGATTCCGGGGGCCCGCGCCCGGCCTGGGCGAATCCGGCCACTTGCCCGCGACTAGACCGCGTTCGGCCCGGAAGAGACCCGGAGAGATTTTGAATCCAAATCTTGCTCAACCTCTCGGTGGTGTGCGCATCCTTGATCTTTGCGTCGTCTTGTCGGGTCCCTTCGCTACCCTTATGTTGTCGGATCTCGGAGCCGAGGTGATCCGTATCGAAAGCTGTCAGCACTACCCTGACACCTCCAAAGGCCCTCGCAGGCTCTCTGACAAAGCGTTCCAATATGGGGACAATATGGGTCGAGGATATTTGGAATCTTTTCCAGGCCCGCGTCCATGGCGCCGACGCGCCTCTTCGAATTTGATATGTCGCAACAAACTTTCCATGACTGTGGATCTCACGCGACCCTCGGGCCGCGAGATCTTCCTCCGGCTCTGTGAGCGATCTGATTGCATCATGGAGAACAACCAGCCCATCATGATGAAGAAACTGGGACTGGAATGGCCTGCTTTAAGGGAGCGGAATCCACGGCTGGTGTTCATCCGCATGCCGCCACTCGACTCGCAGGGGGAGGGAGCCATGCTGAAAGGTGTCGGATCCAATTTTGAAGGCATGGCGGGCCTCATGTCCTTCCGTGGGTATGCAGATCTACCAATCGAAGCTGTACAGCCTTCGTATCGGATGGACGCCACAACGGGTCCGACGGCGGCACAGGCGGCAATGCTTGCTATTCGACGGGCGCGGGCAACTGGAGTCGGGTGCGAGATCGTTCTCTCGCAGACGGTCAATCTTCTCCACCATGCGGCTGAACAGCTCCTCGAGGCTCAAGTCACCGGAGTGACACCACTCCGACGGGGAAATGGGCATCCTCGTATGGCTCCGCATGGTTGTTATGAGGCGATGGGGGATGACGAGTGGATCGTGTTGGCTTGCAGAGATGAAAATGATTGGACCCGATTGCAGGCCGCCATGGGAAATCCGGAGTGGTCGAAGGACTCTCACTTCGAGACGCTTTCTGAGCGCCTCGAAAACCTTCATGCTTTGGATGAGCGAATAAATCAGTGGTCCAAGGATCTTCCCGCTGGGTATCTCGAAAGCCTCCTAGCTCGTTTCGGTATTCCCAGCGCTCAAGTTCGGCGAGAAGCAGAGAAATTCGCTGATCCTCATTTCCGCGCGCGGCAATTTTTCCGTACGCTGGAAGATTCCGAGGCCGGCGTCCGCGAATACCCAGGACACCTTTGGAGAACATCCGGCGGATTGATGCGGTGGGATCGAGCCGCCCCAACTCTTGGTCAAGACAATGACTATGTCTACCGCGAAGTATTGGGTTGTTCCGACGAGGAGATAGCCGATTTGACCGAAGCCGGTCATATAGGCGATCGGTATTTCTTTGAGGTGAGCGGATTGTGATCGGCGAGATTGATACACCATCAGACAGCGAGTTTCGTGGGAATCTTCGTACCTTCCTGCGAGAAAATCATCCAGGAAAGCGGCCGCAAGGCTCTGCCGAGCGACTTGAGTGGAGTCGAAGGTGGGCTGCGGTATTGGCCGATCGAGGATATGCGGCGCCGGGCTGGCCGAAGCGCTGGGGTGGCATGGAGCTGTCCTTGTCTAATCAGCTCGTGTATCACGAGGAGATGGCGCAAGCCGGCCTTAAACCACATCCTCGTAATGGGGTGTTCACCGTGGGACCCGTCCTCATGCAACACGGGACGGTGGAACAGTGTGAGAGGTTTTTGGGGCCTATGTTGAGGGCCGACGAGTTGTGGTGCCAGGGATTTTCCGAGCCGAACGCTGGGTCAGATCTGTTGGCACTTCGTACTCGAGCGGTTCGAGACGGCGACGAGTACATCGTTAACGGCCAGAAGATTTGGACGTCCAGAGCGGATACGTCTGATTGGATGTACGCCCTGGTTCGTACCGGTACTCAGAGTTCTCGACAGAACGGGTTGTCTTATTTGCTCATTGATATGAGAAGTCTGGGAATCGATGTACGGCCGATCGGGGACATGACTGGCACAGCTCGGTTTTGTGAGACGTTCTTCCAAGATGTCCATGTTCCGGTATCGAATCGAGTTGGACTCGAGAATGAGGGCTGGGCCGTGGCCAGGGCGACTCTCGGCCATGAGCGGTCCACCGCTTTCGTGGGTCACGTAATCCAGTATCGCAAGGTTCTCGATGAACTCGAGCAATTAGCTAAAGAACTCGGCTCCAACTCAGATCCCATCCTTCGTCAAGAATTCGCGTATTTGGAGAGTGCGGTCCTTATCATGCGACTGAATGGTCTGAGAGTATTCGGATCGGTTACACGTCAGGTCGACCCAGGCCCTATCTCATCAATTTCGAGGCTCTTCCTTGGACAGTTTGAAAAGCGCCTACATGAGGTTGCCATGGGTGTAATCGGAGCATATGGCCTTGTCGGTCGGGGTGATCCACTGAGTATTCAACGCGGGCGATGGGTATGGGGATTTTTGTCAACGAGGGGTTCGACTATTGGGGCCGGTACGGCCGAGATTCAACGCAACACCCTTGGTGAGCGCGTCCTTGGTCTGCCCGGCGACCCCGGAATGCCGAACGCAGACTGATTCTAGCTAATGGGCAAGAGGCGATGAGGGAGAATATTGTGGTTGGCCGCAAATGGGCGTCAGACGTGGAGATGTCCCAAACGCGCTTACGGGTGGCGAGAGTTAAGCAATGAGTCACCCAATCGGGTAGACGTGTCGCGTGACCTATACAAATCAACTTACACAAAACACATTGAACCTGGATCTCACAAAAGAAGATCATATGTTTCGCCAAGAGGCACGTGAGTGGCTCAATCGCAACCTGCCCGTTGTAGCGTCGTCGCAGGAGCTCGGGTGCGGTCAGTCCGTTGAGTACATGAAGAACCGCCGGCCATTTGAGCAGCAGATCGGCGCTTTCCAAGTGGTGAAACACCGTTGCGCTGATATGGCAGTACGGTGCGAGAGTGCCTGGTCGCTCACCTGCTACGGGGCGGCGGCATATGACGCCGGGTTGCCGTCAGCGGTGTTGAATGCCAGTTCGGCCAAGGTGATGGCGGCGCAGGACGCGATCAAGAAGTCCAGCGATAACGTGCAGAATCATGGGGCGATGGGGTTCACCTATGAACTAGCGGCGCATCCGTTGTTGAGACGAGCTCACTCACAGGGCGATACTCTGATCGAAGGCACTGAACTTCTTGATCTGCTCCGGCGGAATTAACGGAACGTGAGCGACTAATGCTCTTTGAGTCGATCCTCTACGAGTCCGACAGCGAACATGTGGCTACGATTACGATCAACCGGCCCGATGCGCTCAACTCGTTTACCCAACAGATGTGTGACGAATTCAGAGGGGTCTGGAAGAGTGTTCGAGAGGACGATGCAGTCCACGCTGTTGTTTTGAGGTCTGCCGGGGACCGGGCGTTTTCGACCGGAGCTGACCAGAAGATCGGTGTTCATCATCCCGAGAACTTCTGGAACCTTGATGATCCAGGTGCGTCACTGGGTGCTAAGCGCAACCGAGTTTGGAAGCCTGTTGTTTGCGCGATCCAGGGAATGGCCGCGGGAGGGGCCTTCTATTGGATCAATGAATCGGACATCGTCATTTGTTCGGATGACGCTACCTTTTTTGACCCCCATGTCTCTTATGGAAAAGTTTCGTCCCTGGAGCCCATCGGCTTGCGTCAACGTATTCCCCTGGGGGAGGTGCTCCGTTGGGCTTTGATGGGTTTGGACGAGCGGATCACAGCTCCACGAGCGTTGGCCATGGGTCTAGTGAGTGAGGTAGTCCCCAAGGAAGATCTTTGGGACCGGGCTCGACAGCTGGCGGTCACGATTGCTGCCAAGCCGCCCGCAGCAGTACAAGGCACTGTGAAGGCAATTTGGGACAGTCTCGACATGACTTTGGGGGCGGCTCAACTGAATGGCCTTTCGTACACCCAGCTAGGTAACCCAATCGGAACTGCTCAAGTCGATCAAAATGCCTTCAAATCAGGCGAGCGGCCCAACTGGGAGCCACGATAAACGGAAGGGCGGTCGGTGGATCTTTCAGAGCGTCTAAGGCAAATGGTGTTCCTGGATCCGTCTGCGCCTGCTATTGAGTTTGATTCAGCGTGGTGGTCCTGGGGCGATGTGGTCAACACGTGGGAGCACCTCGACGCCACTCTCCATGAATCGGGAATCTCAACAGGGGCACCGATTGGCGTCGTACTCCGGAATCGGCCGGAATGTGTCGCAAGTATTTTGGCAATGTTGGGCACGGGCCGATGTGTCGTGACCCTTTCACCCCTGCAGACCGATGGTTATCTCGCCAAGGAGTTGGTGAATCTTGGGGTTTCGGCAATTGTCGCCCCCAAGCGTGATTGGGGGCGTGAAGGCTTCGAAGCCGCAATAGGGGTCAACGGCGCACTTGGGCTCGAGCTTGGCACCGACCCTGGCAACTTGGTCAAGCGAGTATCGAGAGTGTCAGGCGCTGCCGCTCTGAGTCGTCCCGGTGTCGCAATCGACATGCTCACGAGCGGCACGACAGGACCCCCGAAGAGAATCCCACTGCCTTATGGCAATCTCGCGCGGTCGATTGAAGCGCTCGTCCACTACGGACCTTCAGGAAGGAACATAGAACCGCAATTGCGGACCTCAGTGTCGATCCTGTTTGCGCCACTTTCCCATATCAGTGGGTCTTGGGGAGCAATCGAATCGACCGTTGGTGGACGTCGGCTTGCGCTTCTCGAGCAGTTCAAGGTCGATCAATGGCTTGAACTAGTCCGTCGGCATCGGCCAAAATTTGCGGCTCTTCCCCCAGCCTGTATACGCATGATTCTGGATTCCGGTGCGACGAAGGAAGATCTCGACAGTTTGAAGGCAGTTCGGTCGGGCACCGCTCCGCTTGATCCAAGGGTAGCGGACGAGTTCGAAGACCGCTTTGGAATACCCGTTCTGGTCGTGTACGGCGCGACGGAGTTTGCGGGCGCTGTGGTCGGATGGACTCTGAGCGATCACGTCGAGTTTCGCTCAACAAAGCGGGGAAGCGCTGGCCGGGCTCACCCCGGAATATCGGTTCGCATTGTCGATGAAGGTACTGGCGCAATCCTTGATCCCGGAGAGATTGGATTACTTGAGTTCAGGGGAGATCAACTCAAAGGATTGGGTTCAAGCGAATGGGTCCACACCCAAGATCTTGCCCATATCGACAAAGACGGATTCGTCTGGATCCAGGGACGAAACGACGACGTGATTCTGCGAGGAGGGTTCAAGGTAGACGCTGTTCGAGTTGGCGCGATTATTGAGTCGCATCCCGATGTATATGCCGCTGCGGTTGTCGGAGCTGCCGACCGCCGACTTGGAGCAGTTCCCGTTGCCGTCATTGAACGCTCGCCCGGCAGAAACATCACCGCTCAAGAGCTCCTCAATTGGGTTCGGCAATCGCTCGCCGTATATGAGGTCCCTACGCGGATCATATTCGTAGACCATTTGCCCCGTACTGCCACACTAAAAGTGAGCAAAATGGAACTCGAAAGATTGATCGAAAGTTCGACCGACTAGTCCATTACGTTAAGTAGAGGCTCGTCGGGCAATCTGCGGAGTAAAAACTTTCCGGCTTCGGCGAGGTGTTGTCCCCAGAACTTCTCAACCGCAACCGGGTCCCCCTCTTCTAGCAGTCTAAGAAGCTTGGAGTGTGCACGGTACCCTTTCCGTTCGTCGGGGTGGCTATCTGCGCCGGCAGCACCGACGCCGGCGAAGACAGCTGAGTGGTGGGCATCAATGATGTGCGACAACGTTCCCCAAAGGATCGCTAACGTGACATTGCCAGCACAATTGATGACCTCTCTGTGAAATTCCATCGCAGCGTGGCCAATGTTTGTTGCGACCCGCTCCTCCTCGAGTGCAGCGCGAAGTCTTTCCATAGACTCAGCCGTTAAGTGTTCCGCCGTCAACCGGGCGGCCGGCGGCTCCATGATCATGCGGGCGAGGTGAACATCACTCACTTTGGCGTCCATGGCTTGGAGCAACATGCCAATGGACCGAGCAGAGACCACTGGGCTCGGTCCATGTATCTCGGCTCCGCCTTTGGCCCCCCTACGTATTGAGAGTAGTGACTCGCTTTCGAGAATTCGAAAGGCCTCGCGCAGTGTTGGTCTAGATACTTGGAAGTGTGCCATCAGCTCCGCCTCTGGGGGGAGCGTGTCTCCTTCGTTCAATTCGCCTCGAATTATCTGCGTCCGGAGACTTGCCGCGACAATCTCAGCGATTTTCGGTACCTGGATCCTGGGCTTCGTTGGCAATTGATCAACTAAGCCTCCGTCGGTGCGCGTTAAATGCCGGGCGTCGTCCCTTTCAATGGTCACCAGATCAACCTTCCTCGTTATGGAATCCTCCGCTCGCTGACCAGCCCTGTCGTCACGCCCTCGACGAGTGCTCTGCCTCAATCGAAGCCTAGCTGGCAAGGAATACCGTACGATAAATCCATACCGTATGATAAGTTATAGCATTAAGAGCTTAGCACCCCAAGGGCAAAGCCAATGTGATCTGGGGATCCGATCCACTTTGCGCGGGCTTATGAGATCTATGCGGAGGGCGTGATGTCGACAGGCCAAAGTTCCACGTGGCTGATCCCCCACGGTTTCGTTCCTGGGGTCCAAGAGGCGCGCGAGGCTGCTCGAACATTCTGGAGGGCCGAAGGGGTGTACTCCGAATTGACGGTCTTCGAAGAGATCGAAGCTGCTGTGGAGAAACGACCGGACTGCGTCATCACTTATATCTCCCGTGAGCCCAGGCCAGGTTCTGCGGCGGAGATGAATGTGACGTTGGCCATGTTGCGTCAACGGTCGATTGCGTTTGCGGCGGGTCTTGCCGAACTTAATCTTCAGCCTGGAGATGTGCTCGCCGTCCAACTTCCCAATTGGCCTGAGGCGATGATCGCGTACTACGCCGCCAGTTCTCTGGGACTCGTTTTACTTACGATAGTCGATATCTACGCTGCTTCAGAACTCGACTTCATATTAAACGAATCACGGGCAAGGGCACTGATCGTACCTGCGTCATGGCGCCATCTCGATTTCCGTCAGCGCCTAGGGCAGTTGGAGAGTCCTTCGCTCCAGCACCTTATAGTAGTGGGTGCCGAAGAGGCGCCTGACATCGTTACCTGGAATGCACTCGAAGGATCAGGCGGTGACCAACACTTTCACCCTTTGCGGCAGCATCCAGCGGATCCTTTTCTAGTGCTCTACACCTCCGGAAGTACTTCGCACCCCAAGGGGGTTGTGCACAGCCACGAGTCCCTTCTTGCGGAGGTTCGACTGTCGCCGCTTTCTCCAACTGGGGGTGGGAGAACCGTAAAGAGTCTGCTGGTAAGTCCGCCCGGTCACATCTCCGGACTTCTCGGACTTCTGAGGGCCATTTTGTTTCTGAGCGATGCAGTTGTCTTGGATGCATGGGATCCCATGCTTGCGAAGCAAGCCGTCGAAGTCAATCGGCTCAACACGTCCTCAGGGACCTTCTTCATGCAGTCTCTTCTGGAAGAGTTCCAGAAAGGGCAGAACTCTATCCCGCCGATGGAGTGGGCAGTGGGCGGTAATGCCGTGCCCCCGTCGGTTGTGGAAGAAGCGGATCGTATTGGGTGGCAGGCCTTTCGTTCGTACGGCTCCTCCGAACATCCCACGGTCACAGGATCGACCCACTCTGCTTCACTTGAGGCTCGCTCACAAACGGATGGAAGTCCTTGTCGCGAGAGTGATGTTCGGATTCTCGAGAGTAATGGGTTCGAGGCAGCTCTAGGTATGGAGGGTGAGATCGTCTGTCGCGGTCCTGAGCAGTTTCTCGGCTATGTCGATTCGGCGCTGAATGCAGATGCATTCACCTCGGAGGGATGGTTGCGGACTGGGGATCTCGGTCGGATTGACGTAGCCGGGAATCTCGTCGTGACCGGCCGGACGAAAGACATAATCATCAGAGGTGGAGAGAACATCTCGGCGAGCGAAGTGGAAAACCTCTTACGGAGACACCCTCAAATAACCGACGCAGCGGTGGTTCCGTATCCCGATCAGCGCTACGGCGAGCGAGTTGCTGCTTTCATCGTTGTTCAAGAGAACAGCTCTGTTGATATTCAGAGCGTAGCGCAGTTCTTTGCGCAAATTGGCGTCGCCAAGCAAAAGACGCCTGAACAGTTGAATCTGCTGCGTGAGCTACCTCGAACGGTTGCAGGAAAGGTAGATAAGCGCCAACTTCGACGGACGGCAGCTCAGGGTGTCGCGCCAGCGACAAATGTTGGAGAAGGGACATGAATCTTTCGTTCAGCGAGGAGCAGGAAGATCTCAGACGAACTATCAGGCGCTTTCTCGAACAGAAGTCCCCTGTGTCCGAGGTCCGACGCCTCATGGATACGACGGAAGGCTACGACGCGGCACTTTGGTCCCAAATGGCGACCGAACTCGGCCTGCAGAGTTTAATCATCCCGGAACAGTACGGGGGCTCCGGATATACCTACATCGAGCTGGCTGTCGTGTTTGAAGAGATGGGGCGCGCTCTCCTGTGTGCCCCCTACTTCTCGACGGTGGCTATGGCCGCTAACGTCATCCTGCTATCCGAGGATGAAATCGCAAAGGCGGAGTTATTGCCGGGGATCGCGGACGGCAGCACCATTGCGACGCTCGCTCTCGCTGAAGACAGCGGTAGTTGGAGCCTCGAGTCCATTGGGTGTTCCGCCGCGAATTCTAATGGTGTTTGGCATATCCGTGGCCACAAGAATTTCGTGATCGACGGGCACGTGGCCGACTTAGTGATCGTTGCCGCCCGTACCGAAGCAGGTCTGGGGTTATTCGCTGTCGACAAATCCGCTCCACGCTTCGACTACACAAGGATTGTCACGTTGGATCCCACACGCAAGCTGGCTCGGATGGAGTTCTCTGGCACCCCGGCTCGTTTGATCGGAAGGGAAGGGGGTGGCACCGAGGCCTTATCCAACACCCTACATCGTGCGGCCGTAGCTAACGCGTTAGAGCAGGTCGGCGCGGCCCAGCGGTGCATGGAGATGAGCGTCGAGTATGCAAAAGTTCGTACCCAATTTGGGAGGCCGATCGGGAGTTTCCAAGCGATCAAGCATAAGTGTGCGGACATGCTGCTTGATGTGGAATCTGCGAAATCGGCTGCCTACTACGCCGCTTGGCTCGTCGCCGAGAATTCTGACGATCTTCCCGCAATCGCCAGTATGGCCAAGGCCTATTGCTCCGACGCGTTTTTTCGGACTGCGGCGGAGAATATCCAGGTCCATGGAGGAATCGGATTCACTTGGGAACACGACGCACACCTCTACTTCAGACGGGCGAAGGCGTCGGAGATTTTGCTTGGCGACCCGACGTATCACCGGGAACTCTTGGCCCGTTGTATCGAGTTCTAAGTGGATCCACCGATGCTGCGCGTCGGGGCGTCTTTGACGCTCTCTCAGGTCTCCCTCGCGATCGCCGAAATGAACGATCGATTTCGTCTTCAACTCAAATTTGGGACACAGACTCATCGGACCCATCTTGTCAGTATGCCCCTGAGGTGACTTCAGCAGGAACCGTTCTGACTGACGAGACAGTGGGTGGCTGGGTCCCCAACGGCGAGCTTGCTCGGTTTAGGTCCTAGCCATCGTTGAAAGCCAAAGAAGAGGTTTCTATATATGGATCACACACGACTCGGACGAACTGGACTTCAGGTATCAAAGTTGTGTCTTGGGACCGCGACTTTTGGTCTGCAGTGCGATGAGTCGATTTCGGTCTCCATTCTCGATCGAGCTGAGGAGGGAGGTATCGACTTCATCGATACCTCGGACGTCTATCCGCTCGGTGGCGATCTTTCAACTGTGGGTCGTACAGAGGAAATCCTCGGTCGTTGGCTACGAGGAAAGAGGGACCGCTTCGTCCTTGCGACCAAATGCTTTGGGAAAACGGGTCCGTCACCTCTAGATGGAGGGAGCTCCAGAAGACACATCTTTGCCGCGGTTGACGTCTCCCTGCGCCGACTGCAGACAGATTACGTCGACCTCTACCAGCTTCATGGGTTCGACGGCGCCACTCCGATCGATGAGACCCTCGACGCACTAAATGATCTTGTCCACCAAGGCAAAGTCCGATACATCGGATGTTCTAAGTTTCTTACCTACCAGTTGGTCCGTGCAATTGGGCGCAGCGAGACGCTCAAGTTGGCGCGGTTCGACTCCGTTCAGCCTCGCTACAATCTGTTGTCCCGCCAGATCGAGCGTGAGATGCTCCCCTTCTGCGCGGAGGATGGTGTCGGGGTAATTCCGTACAACCCCATAGCGGGTGGATTTTTGTCGGGTAAGCACCAGCGTGGTAGTCCTCCTGTCGCCGGTTCCCGTTTCGCCTTCGGCAACACGGGTCAGATTTATCGGGGGCGCTATTGGCACGAGCGAGAATTCGACACCGTCGATCGGCTAGTGGCGATAGCGGCAGAGATCGGCGTAAGTCTCGTCACTCTGTCCGTCGCTTGGGTATTGGCGAATGACGCGGTCACTGCACCCATCATCGGAGCAAGCCAGCCGGGCCAGCTTGCGAGAAGCCTGGAAGCGGCCGAGTTTGTGCTCGACGGTGGTCTTAAATCTCGGCTTGACGAACTTACCCTTGAGTACCGTCTAGGCGACTGGGTAACATAAGAGATCCGTCGTTCAGCCAGCGTTCTCCCATTTTCAGCCGGATGGACACTGTTTTCCAGCTGCTGATTCTTTCTCGTAATCGTCGAGCCGAAGGCGATACCTGAGAGGCATCTGGATTCTCCGGAGTTCCAGATGCCAATCGATCTCGCTCTCGCCTCGCCCAAAGCCTTCGGGACACATGCCGCAGCCTCGGATACCATTTGATAACCGCCGCGCAAGAAAGTGGTCACGCTGAAGACCCACTGATTAGGTAGGCGATTGCCGATGTGTGGATCCAAGAGCGAATAAGGGAGTTCTTCGGTGCGCAGCTGGGCGCACGTTGTCCCACGGGTTTGATTCAAGGGCCACACGGAGCCGTCGCCAAGTTGCTGTGGCTTCATCAACTTCGTTCGACGACGGATGCCATCAGTAGCATCCTTGGCCTACGGTTAGCGGCTAATCACGGATCCAACGCCTTCGATTGGGCGCACGTCTTGGGAGCACCCGGATTTCGGATCTCGGGTGAAACCAAAGAGATCTTGAAGAACATCATTTCCGAGCGCGGACTTGGTCTGCCTAGCGAAACCAAGAGGGCTGCTCAGTTCGACCGAGCGAAAGACAGAGAGAAAGTCGCCGACTCGGAGATATAGATGATTCTCTCAGTCATTTTCGACAAATTCGAATGCAGTTCCGATCAGACGTTCGGGGCCGCGCAAAATCAGCGAAGGACGTCCACTCGTCGTCGGAGGTAACAGTTGATGGGGAATTTGGGCGGACATGAACCGCCGGCGAAGAACGTCTAGCCCGTTCACAGCGATCCGAATGCTATAGGGCCCCGGTCCCCATCTCTTGAGGAACACGCCTTCGATGCCGCTCGGATTGGGCTGGACAACCTCTAGACGAGCGCTTCGTGGATAGGGAAACGTGAATTGGGAGCGCAGCTCGTTGTCGGGGCCTTCGGTCACCTGCTCGGGGCACCATCCAAAGTTCTCGTTTAGCGCATTCAATGTGGTCGATAGGTCTCGCACCAGCAACGTACGGGCCACGATTCGCACGGGAGCACCTGGACCCAGAGGGTCCGCCAAGGCATCAGGTTCAGGTTCAGGCATGGACAGTACTTCGTGCGGGATCACCTCCAATCGTAAGCCGCCGTCAGTGTTAGGGCGGTAGCGTCCGGGATCACTTGGTGAGAAGCCAATCCAAAGGCGGGGAAACGGCAGCACGGAATCAGGCTCGTCGAGCCGGAAATCACCGCCTGTTCGCTCGAGCATCTGCGCCACTCGATAGACGTCCCGAGTTGAGACAACGGTTGAATGGTTGCGAACGGGTCGGCTTCCTTGGCTTGCAGCTATCTCCGGTAGATAGGGATAACCCTGCGGTCGTTCGTCAAGGCCAGGTGGTTGATACGGAATACCAAGAATCTCGAGCGCAGTGGGTGCTTGACGGCGATCATGCTGGATGCGAGCAAAGGTCCATTTGGCGCCGACTCCCAGGGGAGCTGCCGTCCAGTCGGGGCGGCCGGCGGGCAGTCCCCACTCATATTGGCAGTACGCCAGAGCTGCATCGTGATCGGCTACAACGGCATCACCGCTGACGAGCAATTCGAACATGCCCGCACCCTCTCGTAGTCATAGACCCAAAATGATGCTTTGGGTGTCGAGGTCCGTGAAAGTATTCGAACACGCGATTTGCTGAGACCCATTGAGCCGTCGGCAAATTGTAGGAAGGAATCGCCCAAGGATTTTCTTGCTCTAAATCAGCGGTCGAACCAGCCCCTGTGATGTTGGTGAGTGGTTCAACAATCGGCGGACGGTTGCATTTACTCCCGAGGGTCATCTATCGAGACCCTCGAAATCTGTGGCAACTTACGTCGCAACACACTTGCGGCAACGTCCTCGAGTATCGGCCGAGGCATGACGCAATCTAGACAACTGACATTGTCAAGAATCAGACGAAGTTGAACGGTGTCCGTGCTGGCCTCCACAGAGACGAACTCAATCCCAGCTCCGTCACCTTCGACGAGAACACGAACATCTTCCATTATCGCCATGACTTCTATTTCAGCGATCATCGCAACCCTCTTTTATGGGCCATCCGCGTAGAGATCCTCGTGAGCATGGTATGAGCATGGTAATGGTGCAGTCGAGTGTTGTATCCGAGCCAGGGGGCATGCCGAAGAGGTTCGCTTGGCGCCGCGTATTCCACCGGACCTGTCATTTCCTCTCGCGTCCAGGTGAGCTCTGCGGCCATGTCGAGGCATTGGCGGGCAGTCTGGCGAGGGGGGAGAATGAGTAGGAACGAACTTGCCAATGTTGAAATGTTAGGCCCTAAGTAACAAAGGGCTTGACAAATCTGAACTAGTCAAGAGATAATTCGGGTGACGATCCTGAAGTGTCGTGGAGGACCAAGTTTGGCGAGCGTATTGATCTCCGGTGGTCCTACGGATGCAAAATTGAGCAGGCCTGCGTATTTGCCCGAATTTGGCAGTGCGGACTCGTACTTCTGGCAAGGCGGGCGCAGTGGGAGTCTCTTCATCGCCAGATGTCAATTTTGTGGACTGTATCTTCACCCGTACTACCCCGTTTGCAGGCGCTGCCACGGGCGAAGAATCGTGCCCGAGCGGGTGTCCGGGCTAGGCAATCTCTACACGTTTACAGCAAATGTTCATCGTTGGGCAGACGAGATTGACCCCCAGTATGTACTGGCAATCGTGTCATTATCCGAGCAGGATCATCTTCATATCGTGACCAACATCGTCGGGTGTTCACTAGACGAGGTCCGGATCGGCATGCCGGTTGAGGTCGCATTCGATCTCACAGATGAAGCCGCAATACCTGTGTTCAGGCCGGTTCATTGACTACAGCCGGTGAACGGTGCTGCGTAATTGCTGGCATTGGTCAGTCCCAAATCGGGCGCCGAATCGGACGCTCTGCTCTGGATCTCACGGCAGATGCATGCTTACAGGCCATTGCTGACGCTGAATTGACGCCAGACATGATTGACGGTCTGGTTGGCTGGCCCGGAGCAATCGCAGGGCGAGAAGCATTTTCGGGACCTTCGACGATGGACGTCCAGGACGCTCTCGGGCTGCAGCTCAGTTGGCGACAAGCGGGTCCAGAAGGACCCGCTCAAATGGGAGCCGTCGCTATTGCTTGCGCTGCGATTGCGACCGGATTCGCTCGTCATGTTCTCTGTTATCGAACCGTGACTGAAGCCTCAGGCCAAGGAAGCCATGGCCGCGCAGCAATGAACAATAGTTCTCGCGCTCAAGGGGCGAGTGCTCGGTTAGGACATTTCTATCCGTATGGCGGTGTTTCTCCTGCGCACCTCATCGCCCTGTACGCCCAGCGACATTTCCATGAGTTCGGAACTTCAAGGGAGCATCTCGCCATGGTCGTTCTCACGCAACGCGAGAATGCTGGCTTAAACCCAACAGCGATCTATCGGGATCCACTGACCCGAGATGATTACATGACGTCACGCATGATAACCACTCCATTCTGTTTGTACGACTGTGATGTCCCCGCCGACGGCTCTACGGCGCTCGTCATATCGAACGAGGACGCTGCTCCGCATTCAACAAATCCGAAAGTCCATGTCAATGCCATAGGGACGGCGCTCAAGGGCCGTCCCTCGTTCGATCAGTGGAACGATATGACGACATGGGGGGCAGTTGATGCAGCCTCGCATATGTGGTCGCGGACGGCGCTCACACCAAAGGACGTCGACATTGCACAGCTCTATGACGGGTTCAGCTTTTCGGTGCTGGTTTGGCTAGAAGCCTTGGGATTCTGCCCCAGGGGCAGGTCGGGTGATTTCCTTGCCTCAGGATCGATACGGCGCGATGGCTGCCTTCCCGTAAACACAGGAGGCGGTCAGTTGTCTGCTGGCAGGCTTCATGGTTTTGGTCACCTCTATGAAGCAGTAATGCAGCTACGGGGGCATGCGGAGAAGAGGCAAGTCACGCCGCACGACGTTGCTGTCGTATCTATGGGTGCAGGGCCGGCAGCAGGGTGCATCCTCCTCACAACATCGGCCGCTGATGACTATCGCTGATTACTCGAGGAGCTCGGATGGCGGTGGCTGGACGCTTGGCTCGGATGACACCAATATCGACGCTTTGGATCGGGCAGCGTCGGAGTATGACGACAGGGTATTCATCGAGATTGAGCAAGAAGTCCGCACCTATGGGGAGTTGTACCGGAACAGCAATCGCCTGAGCCGTGGGCTGTCTAGTACCGGGGTCCGGTCGGGGGATCGAGTCGTAGGGGTCCTCGACAACTGCGTACAGGCCGTTGAGTGTTGGTTGGCGGTGAACCGGCTTGGTGCAATTTGGGTTCCGCTTAACACAGCACTAAAGGGGGACTTTCTACTTCATCAGCTCAACGATTCGGCTCCGACGGTCGTAATTGCTAATGACTACTACGCCCACCGGTTGCTCGAACTCTCACCGGCTCCGAAGAGCGTCAAGCAACTCTTCTATCTGGGTGAGCGACCTCCAGGATCGGATGAATCCAGTCTTGCCGTGAGGAGGTTCTCTGAGCTCTACAGCGCGGATGGCTCGCGTATTGCATCTTCGGTCAACCCAATTGATTTGTCGTGTCTGATATACACGGGCGGGACGACTGGTCCTTCGAAGGCTTGTAAGCTCAGCCACAGCTACCTCATGAGTCAAGCGGTGCAGCAGCTTCACAATCAGGGTCGCCGGGCTGAGGAAGTTATCTGGTCGCCGCTGCCGCTGTTCCACTCCAATGCATTGGTCGGAGGTATCTTGCCAAGCCTCTTGATCGGTGGTGCAGCCAGCTTTAGTGGAAGATTCTCGGTCTCGAAGTTCTGGCCAGACGTAGAGAAAAGCGGAGCAACGATTGTGAGCCTGCTTGGATCGATGATGTCATTGATTGCGCAGGCACCAGAGAATGATGCGAGCCGACGTTGTCATGGGCAGGTTCGACTCGTTCGTGGTGCAAGCTGGACGGCCTCTTTGCGAGACACGTGGTTCGAGCGATTTGGGGTAGCGCGTGCTGGAACATGTGCCTACGGACTGACTGAGGCGGCAACCATTACTTCGGTCCCACACGATGAGGATGATATGCCGGGGAGTGCAGGTCGTCGCAACGCCCACTTCGATGTGCGGATTTTCGATGACTGCGATCGCGAAGTTCCAACCGGTGGGACTGGCGAAATTGTTTGTCGACCGCTCAGCTCATATCGAACATTCGATGGCTATTGGCGCATGCCAGAGAAGACCGCTGAAGTGTTCCGGAATCTCTGGTTTCACACCGGTGACTACGGACGATTCGATGACGAAGGATGGCTCTACTTTGTGGATCGCAAGAAGGACTATATCCGCAGAAAGGGCGAAAATATCTCGAGCGTCGAGGTCGAACAAGTCATCGGTAAACATCCGGACGTAAGTCAAGTAGCTGTTGTCGGAGTGGCGAGTCCGTTGCTCGACGAAGAAGTCAAAGCTGTAATCGTCCTGAGGCAGGGCTCACATTTAACGGAGGAAGCCTTGACGCAATGGGCAGTTCAGCGGCTCCCGTATTTCGCCGTACCGCGTTATGTGGAGATTCAAGACGACCTTCCTCGCAATGAAGTGGGTCGAATACAGAAGTTCGTACTTCGGGGTGCGGGGGTCACGGATAAGTCGTGGGATCGTGAAGACGCCGGGATAGATATTGAGAAGCGTTAGATGTTTTGCGATCAATTTCGATCGGAAATTTCGCTAATCTGAGGGGTATTTGGAAATTGGAGAACGCAAGATGACCACCGCGAGTTGGGCGAAAAAGAGGGTAAGTCCTGCGGAGGCAGCCGGGATGGTGAAATCCCGCCAACGTGTTGGAATGGGGTGGTCGCCGGGCGATCCGCAGACTCTCCAAGAGGCGCTGCTCGAGCGGAGGGAAGAACTTCACGATGTTCGATTGGGGCCATTGAACGGAGAAGCAAATCTAGTTGAAGAGTTTTGCTCCGAGAGAAGCCTTGGGCATTTCGACGTATGGATCGTCTATGCATTCGCCTACCAC